>Ga0209023_10000543_pt1 | contig 56746 bp, 49 predicted proteins | sample LakOneMetagenome_FD_187468 | JGI IMG/M metagenome (GOLD analysis project Ga0209023, IMG submission 187468) | Freshwater and sediment microbial communities from Lake Erie, Canada (SPAdes) (version 2) | ecosystem: Environmental > Aquatic > Freshwater > Lentic | place: Lake Erie, Canada... | reverse complement strand
AGACGAGCGATCAGGTAAAATTGCCGGCCTCGCGGAAGGTTTATGTCGAGACGAATGGATCGACGGTAAATCAAAATAAACACAATTTGAAGGTGCCGTTTCGGGAGATCGCTCTTTCGCCGTCGAAGGATTTTGACGGGAATCTGGAGGCGAATGCTCCCGTGCGTGTGTATGACACGAGCGGCGTTTGGACCGATCCGGGAGCGAAATGCGATGTTCGCGAAGGTTTGCCGGCTTTGCGGCGGGACTGGATCGTCGGACGCGGCGATGTCGAGGAATATGAGGGCCGCGAGATCTTGCCGCAGGACAATGGTTATCTGACCAAGGGAGCCGAAGAGATCGCGAAGGCAAACGAACGTGGGACATTGGAAGAGTTTCCCGGCCTCCGCCGTGCGCCTTTGAGGGCGAAAACCGGAGCGTGCGTGACGCAGATCCATTACGCCCGGAAAGGGATCATCACGCCGGAAATGGAGTACGTGGCGATCCGTGAAAATCTGGGACGGCAGGCGGCGTTTGACAATCTTGCTTTGTCGGAACGCAGCGACCGTTCGTCGCTCAATCATCAGCACAAGGGCGATTCCTTTGGAGCAGCGATACCGGAATTTGTCACCCCCGAGTTTGTACGTGATGAGGTGGCCCGCGGGCGTGCCATCATTCCGAACAACATCAATCATCCTGAATCCGAACCGATGGCGATCGGGCGCAATTTCCTCGTTAAGATCAATGCAAATATCGGCAATTCCGCAATTGCGTCGAGCATCGAGGAAGAGGTCGAAAAGATGCGTTGGTCGACCCTGTGGGGAGCCGACACGGTGATGGACCTGTCGACGGGCAAGAACATTCACGCGACTCGTGAATGGATATTGAGAAACTCACCGGTGCCGATAGGGACCGTGCCGATCTATCAGGCACTCGAGAAAGTGAATGGTAAGGCGGAAGATCTTACGTGGGAAATTTACCGTGACACGCTGATCGAACAGGCTGAGCAGGGCGTTGACTATTTCACGATCCACGCGGGCGTTCGTCTGCCTTATATTCCTATGACGGCGAAGAGGACGACGGGAATTGTCAGCCGCGGCGGGTCGATCATGGCCAAGTGGTGCCTCGCTCATCACGAGGAAAGTTTTTTATACACAAGATTTAGGGAGATCTGCGAGATCATGCGGACGTATGATGTCGCGTTCTCACTTGGGGATGGATTGCGTCCCGGATCGATCGCCGACGCGAATGACGAAGCGCAGTTTGCGGAGCTCGATACGTTGGGCGAATTGACCAAGATCGCGTGGGAGATGGATTGCCAGACAATGATCGAAGGGCCCGGCCACGTGCCGATGCATCTCATCAAAGAAAACATGGACAAGCAACTCGATATTTGCGGCGAAGCTCCGTTCTATACACTCGGGCCGCTAACGACCGACATCGCTCCCGGCTATGACCACATCACCTCGGGAATCGGTGCTGCGATGATCGGCTGGTTTGGCTGTGCGATGCTTTGCTATGTCACGCCGAAAGAACATCTCGGTTTGCCAAACAAACAGGACGTGAAAGAAGGCGTGATCACCTACAAGCTCGCCGCCCACGCTGCCGATCTCGCAAAAGGACATCCGGGAGCGCAATATCGCGACAACGCTCTGTCAAAAGCGCGTTTCGAGTTCCGATGGGAAGATCAATTCAACCTCGGTCTCGATCCGGAAAAGGCAAAGGAGTTTCACGACGAGACTTTACCCGCCGAAGGCGCAAAGCTCGCCCATTTTTGCTCAATGTGCGGCCCGCATTTCTGCTCGATGAAGATCACGCAGGACGTCCGCGATTATGCAAATGTGCAGAATATCGAGGCGGAAAAGGCCTTGGCGGTTGGTATGTCGGAAAAGGCAAAAGAATTCGTCGCGACCGGCAGCGAGATCTACCACGGGAATTTGCCGGATGGTGGACACGAACATCATTAAAAGGAACCGGATTCAAATTCGCTATGACCAAGTCGTTTTGCATTGCTGTGGTACTGCTGTTGTTTGTTTCAAGCCAGATTTTTGCTCAAAACAAAGTTGATCTGCATCAAATAATTGAACAGATCGTTTCGGCGAAGAGTGCGGTGGTCGGGGTTTCGATCGTTAGTGAAGACGGCAAGGCGAAGTTTTATTTGAACGGCAAGAAACACTTTCCGATGCAGAGTGTTTTTAAATTTCACATTGGCGTGGTGATGCTGTCGGAGATCGATAAGGGCAGATTTTCACTGGACCAGAAGATCGAGATCAAGCAAAGTGAGCTCTTGCCGGGGCTTTATAGCCCGATCAGAGACAAATATCCTGATGGAGCGACACTGACGATCGCGGAGATCCTGGAATATACGATCTCGAAAAGCGACAACGTGGGCTGCGACGCGCTGTTGAGATTGCTGGGCGGACCCACGGCAGTTGAGAATTATTTTGTAAAACATAAATTCAAAGATGTTTCGATAAGGATCAACGAAGAAGTGATGCAGAACAATTGGGATCTGCAATTTCAGAATTGGACGACGCCAAAAGCGGCATATAAGGTTTTGGACGCCGTTTACTACAACAAGAAAAAACTTCTATCGCAGAAAAGCTATGATTTCCTGTGGAAAGTCATGCGGGAAACCGAAACGGGACCAAACAGGCTGAAAGGGCAATTGCCGACGGGAACGGTCGTTGCTCACAAGACCGGTTGGTCTGGCGTTAACAAAACAACGGGAGTGATCGCCGCCGCAAACGATATTGGGGTTGTAACCTTGCCAAACGGCGAGCATTTCTTCATCAGCGTTTTTGTGACGGAATCGAAAGAAACTCCCGAGTCGAGTGAGAAAATAATCGCCGATATCGCAAAGGCCGCGTGGGATCATTTTACGGCGGCGGCAAAGGGAAAATAGGAAAGTTATGAAATCGATCGTAATGGTTGACCTCAGGGGTCAATATGACAAGATCCAAGATGAGATCGACGCCGCGGTGCTGGCGACGGTGCGTTCGACGCAGTTTATCAACGGGCCGCAGGTGGCGGATTTTCAGCGCAACCTCGAGGCATATTTGGGCGTCCGTCATGTGATCCCGTGTGCGAACGGCACGGACGCTTTGCAGATAGCCATGATGGCTCTCGGCCTGGAGCCGGGCGATGAGGTCATCGTGCCTTCGTTTACCTATATCGCGACGGCAGAGGTGATCGCCCTGTTGAGGCTGACGCCGGTGATGGTCGATGTTGACCCGGCGACATTCAATATTACGGCCGAGGCGATCGAGGCGGCGATAACGCCGAAAACCAAGGCTATCGTGCCGGTGCATCTGTTCGGACAGAGCTGCGATATGGAGCCGATCATGCATCTCGCCGAAAAACACGGCATCGCTGTGATCGAGGACAATGCTCAGGCGATCGGGGCCGATTATATCTACGCCGATGGCCGCCGCGCGAAGACCGGGACGGTCGGACATATCGGCTGCACTTCGTTTTTTCCATCGAAAAATCTCGGCTGCTACGGCGACGGCGGTGCGATCTTTACCAATGACGACGACCTAGCGGAGAAAATGCGTATCGTCGCCAATCACGGGCAGACACGCCGTTATTATCATGACCGGGTGGGCGTAAACTCACGCCTGGATTCGATCCAGGCCGCGATATTAAACGTAAAACTGCCGCACCTCGACGAATATTGCGAAGCGAGACGCGCTGTCGCAGATCGCTATGACGCGGCCTTCGCCGACATCGGCGGTATCACAACACCCGCACGCGAACCGCGTTCGACGCACGTTTTTCATCAATACACGCTCATGATCGCAAATGGTAAACGCGATGAACTAAACGCATTCCTCGCCGAGCGTGACATTCCGTCGATGATCTACTATCCGGTTCCGCTCTACGGCCAGAAAGCATTTAAGGAAACGGTCGATCGCAGTTTTACATTGCCGGTAACGGAACGCCTCTGCGAACGAGTTCTGTCTCTCCCCGTCCACACGGAAATGGACAAAGAGACTCAGGACTATATTATTGGTGGTGTGAGAGAGTTTTTCGCGGAAAAGGCAACCGCGAGTGCAGAGTAGGCATTTGACCGTTACCAGAATTCGTTCGTGTTTGGTCAGTGGCACCCGTTTTTACCCAATCGCCGCGTCGAAATCGACTTTTTTCGAGCGAAAAACATAATATTTCATTAGATTTTGCACTAAAATCATTAGATTTCAGACATTTTTCGCATGAAAAATTAACTTTTTCAACTGATTTTGGAGCGTTTTCTAATGATTTTAGACCAAAATCATTAGATTTAAAACCTTTTTCGACCGATTTTAGAAGTTTTTCAACTGATTTTATAGTCTTTTCAACTCACTTTAGTCCATCGTCGACCGATTATCGTCGCATACGTTATTTTTTCTTTTTACTTGTGGAGAACAACGAACCAGGCAAGACCGCCAAGAATACCGCTCACGCAACAGACCGTCAGTCCACTGACTGGGATATAAAAAATGCGCCGAAAAACTACGCGTCGCTGGTGGTGGCTCAGGGTGGAACAGCTTTATTTTCGTTCGCTTCGGTCTGGATACTGACCAAATTTGTCGGAGCGGAAGGTTACGGCGGTGTTGCAGCTCTTTTACTAGGGGCTCAGCTCGCTCAGATTCCGATAATGTGGACGGGCAATGCTTTATCGCGTTTCGGCGTTCAGGAATTTGTTGAGACTGGCAAAATAACCAATTCCTTTTGGTCGCGAACGATCATCTTAGTGCCAAATTTGGCGCTGATCGTACTGATATCTCCGATTTGGTTCCCGCCGCTCGCCGCCTGGTTAAAAATCCCGCCCGAATTTCTGCCATTACTGCTGTTCAATCTAACGGCCACCGCAATTGCGATGCACGCTCAGGCGGCGTTACAGGGTGCGAAGCTTTTACGCTTGCAGAGCGCTCTCACTTTTACAGAACGCGTACTGATTTTTTTAACTTTGACTGTACTCGCCGTCAGCGGTGCCCTTTCGCTGACCGCTGCGATCCTGGCATACAGTGTGGCTCCGCTTTTGGTGGCGCTGTTTTCGCTTTTTAAGCTGAGTCCGCTGGTTTCGCGGATGGTGTTGAGTTGGGAAACTATCAAGAAAATCGTTATATTTTCCCTGCCAATACCTCTCTTCTCCGTGGTCAGCCATCTCGCCTTTAATCATCTCGACGCCATATTTATACTTCGATATCTTTCGACGGCGGACCTCGGAGTATATTCAGTGGCGTACCAACTGAATTTTTGGGTCGGCCAGCTTTCTTACTTCGCCGGTTTTGTTCTGATGCCGATGCTTGTCACATCGCAAACTAATCGACAGCAATCATTAAAGGATAGCTATTTTCGAGATCTTTTGCCGGCCATGACGTTTTGCTTCGGAATTCTTTCGGTATTTATCGCGTTGGGTGGCTACTTTGTCTTGCCTTACATTTTAAGCCCCGGATTCGCTGCAGTGGGGCCTCTTTTGATAGTATTTGCTGCTGCCTGCGCGGTTTCGGTCCCGATTCAGGCCGGATTCTCACCTCTAGCCTACTCAGAATCGGCGACGTATATTCAACTGGTTGCGGGTGCGGTGGGGGCGATAGCCAATGTCGTACTTAACATTTTATTGATCCCGAGCTTCGGGCTAATAGGTTGTGTATGGGCGACGGTTATTTCGGGAACGCTCAATATGTTGCTGTTTGGGTTCTTGGTAAGACGGCGGTTCCGCGTTCCTTTTTTCTCCGCGGTAGTTGCCCCACTCCCCGTAATGTTGGGAGCAATTGTCTATACCGTCTACGGGGACATCGTGATATTCTCAGGAGTCGTTCTGGCTGGAGCGGTGATTATGCTGTTTTTGATGAGAAATTCATTTCTTAGGGGCGCTAAAAAACTAAAAATTTATAGGTGATTTGTTTCTAACGATTAAGCCGTTAGAATTGATGTTTTTGAAATAATAATACGGGATGTTAAGAGAATCTTGAATGATTCTCCTTTTAAATGAACGAAGAATATCTGAAATTTCTGGAGACTATCCGGGCTTTGGAACTCGAACAGGCACTTGAAATATTCAGGAGTGAGATGCCTAACGCTAAGACCGTATTGGAGGTCGGAGCAGGAACGGGCTGGCAATCACAGAAACTTGCTGATGCCGGGTATTCCGTAGAGGCAATAGATCTTATTGGTAGTGAATATGTGAAACACCGGGTTTGGGACGTTAGAAATTACGACGGGGAAAATATTCCCTTTCCCGATTCCTATTTTGACATTATATTCAGTTCGAATGTTCTCGAACACATTCCTATGGTCGAGGAGTTTCAAAAAGAGATCCAACGCGTTCTAAAGCCCGATGGAAGAGTTCTCCATATATTGCCGAGCGGAACTTGGCGATTTTGGACAACGCTAACGTATTTTCCCTTTGCCGTCGGTTTTGTGTTGAAAAGACTTTTTTCGGGTTCAAAAACTAACCTTCTTGAATCGTCTGAAAACCTTAGTTCACCGGTCGAAACCAGTGAGAATAGTCGCAGAGGATTATCGAAATTGTTATCCCTATTACTTCCTCAGCGTCACGGTGAAAAGGGGAATACAATAACGGAAATTTACTATTTTAGTAAAGCCCGTTGGGCGAGGCTTTTCAAAGATACTGGTTGGAAGATTGAGAAATATTTGACAAATAATCTATTCTATACAGGATACCTGATTTTCGGCCCATCAATTTCGACGGAAAAGCGATCGAAAATAAGCCGCTTCGCGGGAAATTCGTGCCACTTATTTCTTCTAAAAAAATAGTGGTGAGCGATCGATAATTTGAGCAATTGAGTGTTCTGAACATTGGTGCTCTGTTATACCAATTTGCTTTGGCATTACCAGGATGAGTCAATTAAATGAATTTTGAGGAACATGAAATCGAGTGGACAGATGAGAAAGTAGCAAGGCTTTGGAATTACTACCAGCAAGCTCCATACATCTCCGAGAACTATTTTGGAGCTCATCAAGCGAGCCATGTTTCTCATTTGATCAGTAAAAAGATCAATTTCGCGAAATTACGAAAAGTGCTTGATATCAGTTGTGGCCCGGGAGATGTCATCAATGCGTGTTTACAATATCTGACTCATGGTCAACAGATATTTGGAACGGATTTTTCGCAGTATAGCGTCGATAAGATCAACAAACGATTTGATGGAGTAGCTGAGTTTCAAGGTGGGACACATATTCGTTCGTTTCCGACGCCATTTGAAGATGGTAATTTCGACCTGATAATCTCGACCGAAGTAATCGAACATCTCAGAGACGATGAGATCGATTCGACGCTCAAAGAGGCTTACAGATTGCTGTCGCCGAACGGATATCTCTTTATTACGACTCCTAATAACGAAGACCTAAACGCAAATAAAGCTATGTGTCCTGACTGCGGGTGTAAGTTCAATCGATGGCAGCACTTGAGGTCATGGACGCCTGACACGTTAAGGGAAACGATCGAGCGGTACGGATTTAAGACAACGCTTGTGACTCCTATAGCGTGGGGCGATACGCCAATTAAGAGATTTGCGTACAGCTTTGCAGCCCGTCTAAATCTAAAAATTGAAAGCGGGCTCGTATATATTGGTCAAAAGCGCTAATAGTTTGCCTACTGGCAGAGCCGATAGGAGCCCTAGTTTCTAGATTATTATGTCTCTCGTAGAATCAATACCATTTTCCTGTCCGGAACACGGGTCAGTCTTAAGTTCCGGCGATCAAAACCTAACGTGTGATAAGGGATGCTCTTATTCTGTCTTGTCTGGTATACCGCGTTTTGTGCCGAACACTAATTATTCGGAAGCTTTTGGAATCCAGTGGAAGCGTTATCGCAACACACAGCTTGATTCCTACACAGGACATCCTCTTTCCGAAGACCGCCTTCGACGATGCCTTGGAGAGAATCTTTGGGCATCATTAAAAGGGAAACAGGTACTCGAAGCCGGATGTGGTGCAGGACGATTTACCGAAGTGCTGCTCAAGGAAGGTGCGATCGTTACATCGCTAGACCTAAGCGACGCGGTTGAAGCGAATCAAGAGAATTTTCCGCAGGGCGACAACCACCGTATTGCGCAGGCCGATATTCTCGCATTGCCATTTCCAACTCAGCAATATGACGTAGTGTTGTGTTTGGGGGTTATACAACATACCCCGTCAACGGAACGTGCAATTGCGGCGCTTTATGAACAAGTAAAACCAGGCGGGTGGCTTGTCATTGACCACTACCGACCGTCGTTGGCATATTATTCGCGAACCGCACCGATATTTAGATTCTTCATGAAACGTATGGAGCCTGAAAAGGGCTTTGCATTTTCGAAGAAAATGACCAGTATGCTGCTGCCGCTTCATAAAAAGGTTCGAAATGTCCGCCTAGCTCAAACGTTGCTCAGCCGCGTTTCTCCGCTTGTTACTTATTATCACGGATTGCCGCAGCTAAACGATAAATTGCAGGAAGAATGGGCACTTCTCGACACAAACGACTCGCTTACCGATCATTTTAAGCGATTTAGAACCAAGCCGCAGATCACGGCGGAATTGGAAAAGTTGGGTTTAGTGAATATCTGGTGCGAATATGGCGGAAACGGTGTCGAGGCCAGGGGGCAACGACCCGAATAGATCGTATGGCAGAGCGCAAAATTATTTCGGTTTGCATCCTGGTTTCAAATCTGGATGCATCAACCGGGGGCGTGCAAAAAAATACGCGGCTATTATCAAGTGAGTTTACAAAACGATCGATCGAAACGTTTATTTGCACAAGGAATTACCACGATCTGCCCACTAACGAGACCGTCAACGGTGTCCACATTCATCGCACACGAATAGTCGGAAAATCAGTATGGATGAACTCGATACTATATCTAGTTGACACGTTTTTCTGGTTGATCCTCAATCGGAGCAAGTATGACGTAATTCACTGCCAACAGATCTACGGCCCGACTATGGTCGCGGCGGTTAGCAGCCTGATCACAGGAAAACCGATACTTACACGCATTACTCTCTCGGGCGAAACAGGAGAAGCGAACACTGTCCGAAAAATGCCGCTCTGGCGGATTCGACGGCGGTTGATCAACTTCGTATCCAAGTTTGTCGTGCTGACGTCTGAGATGAAGGGCGAAATAGCCGAGCTCGGGATCTCGCCGAATAAGATCGAGATAATTTACAATGCCACGGAGATCCCGTCTGAGTCAGCATATGATGGTGATACGCGGGCGAGATACAAAACTGTCCTAAACCTGGATCAAGAGAAAATTGTGGTATTCACGGGACGCTTGAGCCATGAGAAGGGACTCGATATTTTGATAGAAGCATGGACAAAGGTTCGAAAGAAACATCAGAATGCTCATCTATTATTGCTCGGTGAGGGCGGTGATTTTCGGAATGTCGAGGTTGAGATGCGGAAAATGGTTGTTGATTTGGAGATCTTAGACAGCGTCCATTTCTTAGGCCATGTCCCAAATCCCAAGGATTATATTCTTGCGTCCGACCTATTTGTATTGCCATCGCGAGCGGAAGGAATGTCGAATTCGCTTGTCGAAGCAATGGCCTGTGGGGCCGTGATCGTAACGTCCAACATACCTGCGATGGTTGAATTGTGTGAATCAGGTAGAAACGCTCTAACCGTAAAAGTTGAGAGTGTTTCCGAACTTTCCGAGGCGATGATAAGACTTTTAAACGATCCAGCAGTTGCCCTGGGATTGGCTCGTGAAGCAAAACAAAAAGCCTATAATGATCTATCGGTCGAAACTATGATCGACCGGTATGTTGGCTGCTACAACGCGATAATGAACCGATAATTTGGCTAAAATGGATACAATTCCAAGAATTCAAAGTGAGGAAACTCCCTTTTTAAGCTGAACCCACCTGTAGAAAGGACAAGAAAGTAAATAAAACATGGGTCAGACAGTTGATTTGAAACAGGGAATAAGCCGAATGATCATAAAAGTCTTAAATCTAATTAGTTCGCCATTTGGCCTTGGCGGGGCGGAAAAGCTTTTGCTGGATTTGCACGAATTCTATGACCGGCAAATGTTCGAGGTGCATTATTGTAATTTATTTGATTCGCCGAGTAACCCAAGTGCTTTTTCGGGAGTGCTGAAAGAACGTGGGCTGTCTGTTTTCGAGGTTGCGGGACATCGTTGGTACGACCTTCCGGGAATCGTATCGCGACTCGGGAGTTTAATTAGAGCCAACGAGTTTGATATTGTGCATTCGCACCTCTTCTATTCCTCGCTGATCGCCGGAATCAGCAAAAAATTGCGACCTTCTAAATCTAAGATGGTTATTACCCAGCACTATACACGCAGTGCGTTGGGGGCAAACTATCAGAAGAAGCTGGATCGTTACGGGGTTCGAGCGGCGGACGCGGTCATTGCCATTTCTTCAGCAGTGAAATCAGATCTGATCGATCAGGGAGTAGAAGAAAACCGAATCACTGTTATTCCTAACGGAATTGATCTTCCCAAGTTCCTGCAGGAAGCAAAGAAGGAAAATCACACGCTTGACGATCTCAAAAAGCGCGGAAAGATCATCATCGGATCGATCGGCAATCTGCATAAACGGAAGGACCATCTTACCCTGATCAAGACGATGGCCATGGTGGTGAAGGCAAATCCGAAAGTCCATCTCGTAATCGCCGGCGAAGGGCCCGAGCGTGTTGCTTTGGAGAAGGCGATCCTTGAGCTGCGCCTACAGGAGTCCGTATCCATCCTAGGGTTTCAAGAGAATATTCCGTCCCTGATTAGTCAATTTGACCTTTATGTTCATCCGTCTATCAACGAGCCGTTTGGGATCGCTATTTTGGAGGCGATGGCTGCGACTAAGATCGTCATTGCAACGCGGGTGGATGGCGTCGTAGATATCCTCGATCAAGGCGTGACCGGGCTTTTGGTGACGGCAGCCGATCCCATCGATCTATCGAACTGCATTATTGCGGCGTTGAAAGATCCGGTCGCAATGGTTAAAATCGCACAAAGTGGCAGGGCGAAGGTAGAAGCAGATTTTGGGATCGAAACGACCGCTGTCCGGTATCAAGGGGTTTACGAAGGTCTAGTGCATGCCTATATAGCGCCGACGGAACAAACTGAATGAACACAGCACTAATCATCTTATCTTCGTTGCTTGCACTGACGCTGACGTTTATAGCGTTTCCTGACGGTGCGACATCGCTGCTGATCGTGCTGGCATTTTCAGGTTTGGCCGTATATTTGATTCGTCGATATTCCGACGACAGCGTTTTCATTTGTCAGGTTTTTATTGGCGGCCTTTTGATTCGAATGCTTCTGGCCTTGGTGATCTATTCCTATGATCTTTACGATTTCTTCGGGCCGGATGCACGGTTTTATGACCTTGTTGGGATGAAACTAATAGCTTCGTGGGATTCAAGCATAGTGGCCAAAACGGCAGAGGGGCGGCAAATAGGATCGACGGTCGGGGCAGGTTGGGGAATGAACTACTTGACTGCCATTATTTACTATCTGGTCGGCAGGAATATGTTGGCGGTTCAAATGTTTTGTGTGGTGATCGGAGCTGCAACCTCACCGATAACATATTTCTGTGCCAAAAATCTCTACGGCAGTCAAAAGGTTGCTAGGGCATCCGCAGTTCTGGTCGCGTTTTTTCCGGCAATGATCATTTGGTCGTCACAGATGTTAAAAGATGGATTGATCCTATTTTTGCTGGTGTTAGCCATAACAATGGTTCTACAACTGCAGAAAAAGATAAGTTTGCCCGCGACTGCATTTCTCGTCTTTTCCCTTTTCGGACTTCTCTCTTTGCGTTTCTATATATTTTACATGACGGCTGCGGCGGCCGCCGGTAGTTTTCTGGTGGGAACCAGTTCGACGACCCAATCGCTCGTCAGGAGATTGGTCGTTGTATTGATGGTAGGGATATCACTGGGATATTTGGGAGTGTTTAAGAATGTAAGCTCAGAGGTGTCTACGTACGGAAATCTGGAAAAGCTGCAAGCAAGCCGTCAGTATGCGTCGGAAGCCGCGACATCCGGATTTGGCGATGCTTCGGCAAGGGTAAACACGGTGTCAGGGTTTCTGACTATTTTGCCGGTAGGCCTGATCTATCTTATGCTGGCGCCATTTCCGTGGGAGGTTGCAAATTTCCGCCAAGCTATCACGCTTCCAGAGGTTTTTCTTTGGTGGTCATTGATCCCATTGGCAGTGTTTGGGTTATGGTATACCCTGAAGAACCGTTTTCGTGAATCGATTCCGGTTTTGATATTCACCTTTATTTTGTCGGTTGCTTACGCTTTGTATCAAGGTAATGTAGGAACTGCATACCGTCAACGGACCCAGATACAGGTATTTCTTTTTATATTTATCGCCGTTGGATGGACGCTTTATATGGAAAAGCGTGCGGACAGAAGACTGCTGGAGGAGAGGAGGCGAAACCGGCCAGACATTCAGCAACGACCGGTGCTGAATCGGGATTTTAATTAAATGTGCGGAATTGCGGGATTTGTAAATAAAGGGTCTAAGACGGCGGATCGTGGGGTTTTGGAGGCGATGAACCTGGCGATCGAGCATCGCGGGCCGGATGACGACGGGTTTTATGTTCATGAGAACGTTGGCCTGGCGATGCGGCGTCTGGCGATAATTGATGTGGCGAGCGGCAAACAGCCGATGCACAATGCGGACCGGACGAAATGGATCGTTTTTAATGGTGAGATCTACAATTATCGGGAACTGCGGCAAGGCTTAGAGGAGCGCGGCCACAAATTTTACACAAAGTCGGACACCGAGGCTATAGTCCATTTGTATGACGAATATGGAGTTGATTGCCTGCAGCATCTGCGCGGAATGTTTGCAATAGCGATCTGGGACAATACGGAGAAAACGTTGTTTCTCGCACGCGACCGGGTCGGGAAAAAACCGATACTTTACTCGCATCAGGCGAATGGCGACCTGATCTTCGGCTCAGAATTCAAAGGGATGCTCAAGCATCCTTCGATCTCTCGCGAGGTTGATTACGAAGCGATCGACAGCTATATGTCATACCTCTGCGTGCCAGCACCGCAGACCGCTTTCAAGCAGATACGCAAGCTGGAGCCCGGACATTGGCTGAAATGGAAGAACGGCGAGATCGAGACTCGGCGCTATTGGCTGCCTGATTTTTCAAAGAAGATCAAGATCACTGAGGAAGAAGCGATAGTCGAGACGACACGTATATTGCGTGAATCTACGAAGATGCGGATGATCTCGGAGGTTCCGCTCGGAGCGTTTTTGTCGGGCGGAGTTGATTCTTCGGCGGTTGTAGCTTTGATGGCGCAGGAAAGTTCGACGCCGGTCAAGACATTTTCGATCGGTTTCGAAGAGCAGGATTTTAGCGAGCTGAAATATGCCAAGCGCGTTGCGGAACATGTCGGTGCCGAATATAACGAGTTTATCGTGCGGCCAAACGCGGTTGAGATAATACCGACGCTCGTCGATCACTATGGCGAACCGTATGCCGATTCCTCAGCGATCCCGACGTATTACGTTTCAAAGGAAACGCGAAAACACGTAACCGTTGCTCTCAACGGCGACGGCGGAGATGAGAGCTTTGCTGGGTACGAACGCTATATGGCGATGGAGATCGCGGAGGTTTACAAGCGAATACCGAAGGCGTTGCGTAAAGCTTTTATCGAGGCACCGATCAATTTTCTTCCATCTTCGGAGCTCAAGAAAACCCGTGTTCGCGATGTACAGCGGTTTTTGACATCGGCAAACGAGAACCGCAAAGAAAGATATTTCCGCTGGATGTCGATCTTTAAACCGGCTGTCAAGCCGGACATCTACACGGCCGATTTTGCTGCAAAAGTAAGCGGGCATGATAATTCAGCGGTGTTGGATCAATGGTTTGACCGGGCTAATGGTTCGGGAATTTTGGACTCGACGCTCTTGACCGATCAGATGACGTATTTACCAAACGATCTGCTCGTCAAGGTGGATATTGCTTCAATGGCAAATTCGCTTGAGGCGCGTTCGCCATTTCTAGATCACAAGCTGATCGAATTTGCGGCGAGTTTGCCAGAAAGCCTCAAGATGAACAAGTTCCGGCCCAAATCGCTTCTAAAAAAGGTCGCAGCGAGGCTCGTGCCGAGCGAGGTCATTTACCGGCGGAAAATGGGATTTGGCGTGCCGGTCGGGAGATGGTTTCGCGGCGAGATGCAGGACTTTGTCCGTAGTGTGCTGCTTTCAGAATCGTCTCTCAAGCGAGGAATTATAAAACCCGAGGCGATCGAGCGTTACGTCAGCGAACACATGAGCGGACAAGTCGACCACGCGTTTCCCATCTGGTCACTGCTGATGCTCGAGCTTTGGTTTCAACGGTTTATAGATTAGTCATGACAACGAATATAGACGGAACTGTTGTTGAAGGTTTTGGTGACGAGTGGTCGCGGTTCGATCAGACTGCGCTCACTGACGAAGAACTCGACCGGATGTTCGACAATTATTTCAACATCTTTCCGTGGGAAGTATTACCGGAAAATGCCGAAGGTTTCGACCTCGGATGCGGCAGCGGACGTTGGGCAAAGCTCGTTGCTCCACGGGTCGGCAAACTACATGTTATCGATCCGAGTGCCGAAGCCCTTTCTGTCGCAAAGGTCAATTTGGCAAATTCCAGTAACTGCAAATTTTACGTCGCGGGTGCCGGGGACATACCGTTGGCCGACGAAAGTTGTGATTTTGGGTATAGTCTCGGAGTTTTACATCACATTCCAGATACCGTTTTGGGATTGCAGGCGTGTGTAGATAAAATCAAGTGCGGGTCTCCATTTCTTTTGTATCTGTACTATCGATTTGATAACCGCCCGGCTTGGTTTCAGGCCATTTGGAAGGTCAGTGATGTCGTCCGTCAGGTTATCTCACGGCTTCCGCACTCTCTTCGCTACGCGATTAGCCAAATCCTGGCATTGGCTGTATATTTCCCATTGGCCCGCGGGGCAAAGCTCCTTGAAAAGACCGGCGTGAATGTCGAGACGTTTCCACTGTCGCAGTACAGAAATAACAGTTTTTACGTTATGCGAACAGATGCTCTGGATCGGTTTGGAACTCGCCTTGAACAGCGATTTACGAAAGACGAGATCCGCGAAATGATGGAGAGTTGCGGACTGGAGCGGATAGAATTTAGCAGCAAATCGTTTTGGACGGCGGTAGGATTTAAGAAATAAAGATGAAGGGTGTGGTACTAGCGGGTGGACTGGGTTTGCGCCTGAGTCCCCTCACAAAAATTACTAACAAGCATCTACTGCCCGTGTACAACGAGCCGATGATCTATTATCCCATCAAGGCTCTTATAAACGCCGGTATAGACGACATTATGATCGTCACCGGCGGCAATTCGGCTGGTGATTTTTTGAAACTGCTCAGGAACGGAAAGGACTTTGGGCTTAAGCATCTTAATTACACTTATCAGGAAGGAGAAGGGGGCATAGCGGATGCTCTCGGTCTAGTTGAGCACTTTGCCGACGAGGAGCCCATCTGCGTGATTCTGGGTGACAACATCATCGAAGGTAATATTCGTGCGGCGGCTGATGAATACAAGGAGCAGGGCACCGGAGCGAAAATATTGCTCAAGAAAGTGCCTGATCCGCAGAGGTTCGGCGTTCCGGAATTGGACGGCGACAAGGTGCTCAATATCGTTGAAAAGCCGACCGAGCCAAAATCCGATCTCGCGGTCATCGGCATTTATTTTTACGATTCGACCGTGTTTGATGTGATCAAGACGCTTGTGCCATCGGGTCGTGGTGAACTCGAGATAACAGACGTCAACAACCATTACATCAAACGGGGCGAGATGACCTGGAATGAACTCGATGGTTGGTGGACCGATGCTGGGACATTTGAAAGTCTGTTGCTCGCCTCGAATCTGGTCGCGAAAAATGGTGCGAACAATATATGACGTTTAGGGAAGCTGATATTAACGACGTCGTCGTGTATCCGCTCAAAAAGCATAACGACGACCGTGGTTGGCTTGCCGAGTTGTTTCGGCACGACGAACTGGATGAGGAGTTTTATCCAGCGATGTCGTATATTTCGTTTACCACACCAGGCGTTCAGCGTGGCCCGCACGAACACGTGGATCAGGCGGACCTATTCTGCTTTATCGGGCCTTCGACATTTAAGATGCGGATGTGGGATAATCGGCCCGAGTCGCCAACATTCAACCATATCATGACGTTTTTGGCGGGCGTGGACAATCCAATGGCCGTAGTTGTGCCTAAGGGCGTTGTCCACGGCTACAAGAATGTCGGCGAAATCGATGGAATGGTGATAAACTGTCCAAACCGGCTGTATATGGGTGAGGGAAAACGTGAGCCGATCGACGAGATACGTCACGAAGATGACCCGGAGACTATCTTCAAGATGGATTGATCCGCTGCCGCTTCCATGCGGCGAAAAAGATCCGGCAGGCGGCGGCGACTTGCCCGCACATTCGTACGATCGAACGCCACTGAGGATGTGTTCCGATGCCGCGTTCGCTTTTGCCGCCAGCCGGTTTCCCTATTTCGATGAAAATATTACGCATCATTGCGCGCCTCAATGTCGGCGGTCCTGCGCGTCATGTTGTATGGCTGACCAAGAAATTACAAACGGACGAATTTCAGAGTGTCCTGGTTGCCGGCACTGTTCCTGACGGCGAAGAGGACATGAGCTATTTCGCCGCTGAGAACGGCGTTGAGCCCATTTATATTCGCGAACTCAGCCGCGAGCTTTCGCCTAAGGATTTGGTCTCGCTCTACAAGATCTACCGCGAGATTCGCCGTCAAAAGCCTGACGTGATTCACACACACACTGCGAAGGCCGGAACCGTCGGCCGAATTGCTGCTTTTATTTATAAATGGTTTACGCCTGCGGCGTTGATCGGGCGGCCGCGAAGGGTCAGGGTCGTTCATACCTTCCACGGGCACGTATTTCACAGTTATTATGGCGCGGCAAAAACCCGTGTGTTCTTACTTATCGAAAAGGCACTCGCCCGGTTTGTCACTGACCGCATAATCGTGATCACGCCTCAGCAGTTCGCTGAGATTCATGAGGAATACGGCGTCGGGAACCGCGAACAGTTCGAGATCATTCCGTTAGGCATAGACTTATCAAAATACGGAAATCAGAAATCAAATGTCAATCTTCTAAGAGGTGAGATCGGAGCAGCTACCGATGATTTGATCGTTGGTTTTACCGGAAGGCTGACAGAGATAAAAAACATATCGCTTTTCCTTAAGGCGGCTGCTGAATGTCGAAAATTGGCCGAAAATATCAGGCTTCGATTCGTTATAATCGGTGACGGCAGTCTCCGGTCTGATTTGGAACAACTATCTAATTATCTGGGATTGAGCGACTCGGTAGTATTTTTGGGCAACCGGAACGATGTCGCAGATCTGTTACAGGGCATGGATATTATTGCTCTCACCTCGAAAAACGAAGGGACACCTCTATCTCTGATCGAGGCAATGGCAGCGGGAGTTCCGTTTATTTCGACGGCGGTCGGCGGTGTTGCTGATCTTGCTGGGAATACAATTACGATGTTGGACGATTTCCGGGTTTGCGAACGCGGGGTCACAGTCGATGGTTTTGACCCGAAACACTTTGCTGGCGGCTTGATTTATCTTGCGAAAAATGAAAAATTACGTGAAAGACTTAGACGTGACGCTGGCGCTTTTGCGAGATCAAAATACTCCGTTGATCGCTTGACGGATGATATCGCTTCGCTATACCGAAAATTGCGCAGCGGGGAACCGAGCAATGTCGACAAAGTCTAGAATATGCTGCAACTATCATCAAACCCTTTATTGATCGGTATCGTTAGCATTTTGCTAGGCGTAGGTTTAACGCTTGCCGTGCGGCATTATGCTACGACGCGCGGGTTTGTTGCGAAACCTAAATCTGATCGTTGGCACAAGCGGCCGACGGCGATGATGGGTGGGGTCGCGATCTTTTTGACGACGATCATAATGTACGCGGTCTTTGTGCCGCCGACTCGCGACTCGCTTGCGTTGATGGGCGGCAGTACTCTCCTCTTTATCGTCGGACTCGTTGACGATCTGATAAACATCAAGCCCTATCAAAAGCTGATCGGTCAACTGATCGGTGCGGCGATCTTGGTGTCTTTCGGGCTGACCCTGCCGATAACCGGCTATGCACTTATCGACATCTGGATCACGACCTTTTGGATCATCGGAATAACCAATGCCATCAATCTACTCGACAACATGGATGGCCTCGCCGTCGGAATTTCGGCGATCGCGAGCATCGCACTTGGGCTGAGTTTTGCCGTCAACGGGCAGACGACCGAGCTTGTGTTCGTGTCCGTATTCGTTGGCGCATTGCTTGGTTTTTTGGTGTTCAACTTCAATCCGGCATCGATCTTTATGGGCGATTGCGGATCGATGTTTGTCGGGTTTCTGCTTTCGGGGTCGGTGTTGCTCAATCAGGTGGGCGGGCGTTCGCGGGGTATTTTGCCGATCCTGGCGGTTCCTGTCTTGATCCTTTTTGTGCCGATATTTGACACGACGTTTGTCACCATATTACGCAAATTGTGGGGACGCAAGGCCTCGCAGGGCGGGCGTGATCATACATCGCATCGGCTTGTTGCCCTCGGGCTTTCAGAGCGAGCGGCGGTTTTAATGCTGTATGCGTTTGCGGCTATCGCGGGCGGTATTTCCATCGCGATCAGCAAGTTGGAAACGTCGCAGAGTATCGCTCTCATCACAGGTTTTTCGATCGTGCTGGTGATAGTCGGTGTCTACCTTTCGAAAGTAAAAGTTTACGAGTCAAATGACGAGGCGTTGGCGGCGAATGAAAATAAGATGTTCGCCTTTTTGGTAAATGTCTCGCACAAGCGGCGGATATTTGAGGTGTTTCTCGATGCGGCCTTGATCACACTGGCCTATTACGCGGCATTCGTGATCGTGCTTGGGCCGATCGAGAAAAGCGGCGAATGGGGCCTCTTCATCAAAAGTGTGCCGATCCTGGTATTGCTGAATCTAGGTGCATTTCTGGCAACCGGCGTGTATCGCGGTCTATGGCGTTATACCAGCGTTGGTGATTTTATTACCTATGCGAAAGGCGTTCTGCTTGGTTCGACGCTGAGTGTGCTGGCATTGCTAGTGATATACAGATTCGAATTTTTCTCGCGAACCGTCTTTCTCGTCAATGGAATCCTACTCTTGCTCGCATTGATCGGCAGCCGAATGGCATTTCGCCTGATCCGCCAGGCGATACCGATGCCGATGATAAACGAAGGTCGGCGGGCGTTGATCTATGGTGCCGGTGATGGCGGCGAGATGGTACTGAGGGAACTTCGCAATAACCCGAAATGGGACTACCGTCCGGTCGGGTTTATCGATGACGATCCACTAAAAACAGGCAAGGTGATACATGGTTTGACGGTTTTTGATGGGAACGGAGCTTTACCGACTATCTGTGAAGAAAAGGAGATCCAGGAAATTTTGATCGCTTGCCGCCAGATCACGCCGGAAAGACTGAGATACGTTCGCGAGATCTGTAGCGAGCAAAATATTTCGCTCAGACGGGCACAGCTAAAGATCGAAGCTATTGATTTTGAATAACGCCCCGCATCTCAAATAATAAGATTATCTGTGGCACTCAGTATCGTAAAGATCAGAACACGAATCGATTGGGCGATGCTGGTAACGGCCGCTGTATTGGTACTGTCGTTCGTGTGGCTGTCGGCAAAATGGAACTTCGCGAACGCGCTCTCAACGCGTGCTGATCGAAAGGAGATCGCCGACCTTGCCGTAGATCTCGCCCCGTCAGATCCGCAAACACGCTTCGCCGCAGCCGCAATTTATCGGAGATCATTTGATACCGCCGACCAAGACAGGTCGTTAGCGGAATATGAGCGTGTCGCCGCCCTGTCGCCCGATAACTATCTCTGCTGGCTCGAACTCGGCCATGCCCGCGAACGAAGCGGCGACCAACCCGGTGCCGAGATCGCGATAAAACGGGCGCTGGATCTCGCTCCGAATTACGCTGATGTTCAGTGGGCATATGGCAACACCTTACTCCGCGCCGGAAAGGCGGATGATGGATTTGTGTTCATCAGTTCGGCGGCAAGAGCGAATACACTTTACACAGGGCCCGCGGTTGTGACGACGTTGGAGATGACTAACGGCAGTGTCGAACCTGTCAGGCAGCAGATCGGTGATTCGCCGGCGGTAAATTCAGCTCTCGCCACATATCTGACCGGGCAAAAGCGGTTTGATGAGGCTGTCACCGCGTGGGAACTGATTCCCGCCGACCTTAGAAATACAGAAATGAAAGAAGCCGGTACGCGGATAGCGTCGTCGCTACTGACGGCAAAACAGTACCGTCTTGCGGCCCGCGTGTACGGCGATGTATACGATGCCGGGTCGGAAAAGATAACTGCGGGCAAAGTGTTTGACGGTGGATTTGAAAACGGTGTGAAGCTAACAGGGGCAAGTGGTTTTGAATGGCAGATCTCTGCAGGCACAGAGCCGCAGATCGCGATCAGCCAGAAACAGCATCATGGCGGTGCGAATAGCCTTCTATTGGTATTCAATACGATGCTGGCGTCGGATTTCAGGGGCGTCTTACAGACCTTTGCGGGCGATCCGAGTGCGTCGTATGAATTTGAGGCGTTTTACCGGTCTGAACTGAAAGCCGGATATACCGTTCGATGGGAGATCGTGAATGCAATGGACGGTAGTGTTATCGTTACCTCCGATCCGGTGGCAGCAATCAGTGATTGGAACGCGATCAGGGTCAAATTTACGATGCCGACTACGAGTGATGGCGTTTATGTCACGTTGGTCCGGGACCGCTGCCCATCCACGGTGTGTGCGATAAACGGGTCGCTGTGGTTCGATGATATTTCGATTAGGAAGCTATGAACTCGGACGAGGCACAAGTTCAAAATACGTCTCGATTTGAAAAGATCGAGATCGGCGAAAATCCCTCGCGTGCGAGTAGCGTCGTATTTTTTGTCGTTTGCCTGGTTCCCGTCTTATCGACCGTGCTTTACGGCGGCGTCGATTCGGGAACGTGGGTGGCAATTAGTGTTTTGACCGGCGTGCTTGCCCTTGCGTGGCTTACGGACGCCTGGTTCGGAAATGGCTTTCTGGTTAATCGCAGTTTGCTGCTGTTGCCGCTCGGAGCAATGATCGTGATCGGCGTGATCCAACTGATACCGGTATTTTCGAGCGGCCTGCCACCCGAGCTTCTGGCCGTGCAGGATACGCAGCCGTTGTCAATGGATCCGTATTCGACGAGATTTTTTATCATCAGGCTTGTCGCCTATTTTCTTTTTTTTGCGGCGGCGTTAACTTTTGTAAATACAGAGCGGCGTTTGAAACGGTTGACGATGCTGGTGATCGTTCTTGGTTCCTTGACCGCATTTTTCGGCATTCTGCAATGGCTAGCCAAACCGGCGGCGATCTACGGATTGCGGGAGACGCCCGGAGCTGTTTCGTTTGGACCGTTCGTCAACCAACATCATTTTGCCGCTTTTATCGAGTTGTGCGGTGGTCTGGCTTTTGGTCTATTGGCCGGTGGAGCGGTCAAGCGGGATAAGATGCTCGTTATCGGGATCGGCGCATTGATGATGGTTTCAGCGGCATTGCTGACGGGGTCGCGGGGAGGTTTTTTGAGCTTTGCCGGGATGGCAGCGTTTATTTTGGTCGCACGGCTCAAGACGGGTACAAAGAATCACGATGCGACGGTCGGGAGCCCTCCGATGAAGACATTGAGCGTGGTAATGGCGATTGTTGTCGGGATCATTTGTGTGATCGGAATCGTAATGTTTGTTGGCGGCGATACGGCTCTGATTCGCGGTTCCGGCATTAAACAGGCGGCAACCGATGTCAGCAATGGCCGTACACATTTTTGGATGACTGCGATCAGGATCTTTCTCGATCGCCCGATCTTCGGTGTCGGGTACGACGCGTTTGGGGTCGCGTTTCCAAAATACGATACGTGGAACGGCGTATTTCGAATCGAACAGGCACATAACGATTACCTACAGACGCTTGCGGATGCCGGAATTGCGGGGTTTCTGTGTGTTCTGGGTTTTATTTATCTGCTTTTCAAGAAAGGCTTTGCCGTGATCGGCTCGACGACGGACCCATTTCGGTCATCGATCGCGGTCGGAGCGCTGGCGGGATGTTGCGGGATATTGATCCACAGCTTTTTTGATTTTCCGCTGCGGACGCCCGTGAATGCGTTCCTGTTCTTGCTAATGGCTGCTGCCGCAACGGTTGTGGTGAAGCCGGCGGACAAAGTTGCCCGCAAACGTCGCTAGCGCACGCGTACCTCGACGTCTTTTTTGCCGCACGGCAAAGCGAACGAAATCTGATACAAACCAGGCTTTCCACTTACCGCCCGCACAACAAACAGCGCTCTACCCTTGACCGCCGCGATCTCCTCGCGACGTACCGGAACATCGACAGAGCTACTGGAAACTGCTGTCAGCGAAGTAAGATCTTCGTCGGTCTCCGTGCCGATAATAACGGCAAGTTCGCTGCCTTTGCCTTGCAGCGTCAGTGACGGCTCGCTCGTGGTAATAGAACATGGTTTGATCGTTGCCGCATCAGTGTTTTCAGGCGTCTCACGTGGTCGCGTGGATGGCGTTTCGTCAGGGCTTTTGACCGCTGCGGCGATATCGGACGGTGTTGGCGTCGGTTTTGGATCGCCGTCTGAAGACTTTGCCGCAGTCGTGTTTTGAGACGGAATTGTGATTACGACCGGCGGAAAAAGCTCGGCCGCTTTGCCGGTCGCAGTTGATGAAATATCTGGCGTTGGTGTCAATGCGACAGTTTGCCCGGGTTTTGGCAAAGGTGTCGGTACTGGGGTTGGTTCTGGTGACGCTGCCGGTGTTGGAACGGCCACAGCAGAACTGGGTTCTGGCGTTGGCAAAGGGGTAGCTTCCGGGGTCGGTTCGACTTTTGCAGGGATCGATTGGGGGACCGTTGGGCTTGGCTCGGGCGTCGATAATGGCGTAGGCTCGGGCGTCGGGGTCGGCGTCGCGTTTTGGCCGACGACTTGTTCCGGGGCGACTTTCAAGGGATTTGCGCCGATCTTCAGTTCGAGCCCGTCGGTGCTGCCGTTGACGCGTTTGTAGAGCGATTCAATGACGGAATATTTGATCGGGTCGGGCGAACCAGCTTTATAGCTTTTGTAATAGGAGCTTAGGGCCTCGGTCGTATTGCCGCCGGCCTCATACGCGGTCGCCAAACGCCACATCGTCGAACGCCACCACGCACTCTCGACCGGAAGAATGCTGATGGCGCGTTTAAATCGAATGATCGACTCGGCGCTGTTGTCCATCTGCAGAAGTGCAGCTCCGCTTAGCTCTTCGATGCGGCCGCGGACGATCGACGAAAGCGTTCCCGGTGGGACGTTGGCGACCTGAATATATTCGTTGCGGGCCTCGGCCAACGTTCGCGGCTGGAAGATCTCATCGGCAAGAACGGCTGATGTCGCGTATTTGATGTCGAGAGATCTGTCGACGCCTGAGACGGCGGCTTTCGTGAGTTCGATGACCTTAGCAGGAGCAAGTTTTTTCGCGACCAACTGTGAGGCGGCAAAAAGCTGGCGATGTGTCCGCATGGGGTCGTCGCCACCGGCGAATGCGTCGGCGAATTTGCCTGCGGCATCGGCATCGGAACGGTTGATCGCATCGGTGAGATCGAAAAGGGCTCGCAGCGTCGCAGAATTCTCCGGGCTGTCGGCAGTCGTTGGGGCAAAAATACTCGCGCGGCGCTCGTCCTCGATCAATTTGATAAACGAATCGGCCTGGACCGGTACGCGGAGACCAAGGTCGGTGGCAACCTGGCCTTCTTTCATGACGAACATTTTCGAGAGAGACTCGGTGGCTTCGCGATAAAGTCCGGCGTGCACGCGCATAGTCGCGATCTCGTATTCTAGCGTCGGAAAATTTCCGTACTTGCGAGCCATTAGCAGTACCTTTTCGGCTTCGAGCGGCTTGTCCTGGAGCAAAAGGCCCCGTGCTGTCGCGATGTGAGACCAGATGTATCGCGGCTCGGTTGCGATCGCCTTCTGGCCGTATTCGACCGCTTTGTCGCCGACCCCATGGGCCGCGTACCAATATGCAGCACCGGCGAGCAGGATGACATTTTCCGCTTTCGCATCGAGCGAGGCTTTCAGCTCGGTTTCAGCCTCGCCACGTTTTCCGGCATCAAAAAGCGACAATATCAAGCCCGTTTTCGCAGGAGCATTGGCCGGATCTTTTGTCAGAATATCGCGATAGATCGTCACCGCTTCGTCGGATTGTCCGAGCGAGCGTTTCATCTCGGCGAGGCCGCGCCGGGCGTTTAGAGACTCTGGCTCGAGTTCCAGGGCTTTGGCGTATGCTGCAGCGGAATCCTCAAGCTTGAATTCCATCCGGTCGGCTAGGGCAAGCGTTTGATAGGCGGCGGCCGAATTGGGAGCGATCTTTACTATATTCCCGGCGATGCGTTTAGCTTCGTCGCCGTTTTCCACGCTGAGATAGAAATTGGCGATCGTGATCAATTGGGACGGATTCGTCTCTACGCGTTCCTCGATCGTTTTGGCGATGTCGATCGCCTCGTCCTGTTTGCCGCGAAAGAAAATATTTGCAGGAAATTTGGCGAGCGTGTCGGTGAATAGCTGATCGGAAACCGGCTTTGGTGCCTCTGCGGCGGCGGCCTTGAATAGCAGGATCGCGTTGTCGAGGTCACCGGCGATGATCCGCTGGTTGCCAATGTCAGCACGAAGCTTAAGCATGGTTTCGAGAGCTTCGATTTGCCGTCTTGTCTTGGGAAATGTTGCGAGAAATTTCTTCATCGCGCCGACACGTTCGTAGCCGTCTTGGACAGCCAGTGCCTTGTTCCACTCGGCTGTTTCGTCTAGCTTTGGCTTTGGTGTCGCGGTGACCTTCGGCTTTGTGTCGGCGGTCGACGGCTTTTTGGGAGTTGGCTTTGGTTTTGCGACGGTTGATTTCGACGGGGCCGGTTTCTTGACCGACGTTTTCGAGGCTGCTGGTTTTGGTTTCGTGGTCTGGGTAAATGCCGGGATAAGCAGCACGGAAAACAAGAAAATGATCGCAAATGATCTCATAAAAACACTTTAACTATCGGGGCTCACACTCAAAATCATAGCACGAAATTGCCTTTTGACACGTGCAGCCGTATCCTCACCGTATGACTGAACTCGACGAAATATGGTCGCAAATGCTCGCCTCTGCCGCCGCCAGCGCGAGCGAGGCGGGCCGAGGTGACGTCGTCGATTTTCTGCGGCTCAAGGCGTCGAATGATGCGATCCGTGCGGCCGGAGTCGGGTGGCTCTTCGACACCGTGATCGAGATCGCCGCAACGGCAAACCGGAGCCATATATCTCTCTCGATCGAACGCGACGACCCTCACAATTTCGCCCACGGCAATTCAAATCTCGTCGGGACACGGGTCTTGGTACGTCACGGGGTGAGATGTTTGTCGATCGAAGCGGGTTGGACGCGAACTCCGTCAGATGGCATAATGCGGGGCGGGGCTCTCGCATTTGCAAGGGTTTCGCATTTCGGAATGCCGAAAATGACTACGGAATTAAAGCTCGTTGCGGAGGAGCCGGTGCCAAAATGGCGAAACGCGGAGACCTCGGGCGAGATAGATTCGGCCGAACTCTTGCGGCATCTGGATATACTTACGACCTGATATCGCGGCTTTTTATTACTGCGTCGGTAATGTAGAATACATATAACATAACCTTTTTTGTATTACAGGGAGATATTTTACAACGTGATAGCAGATCTTGATAAACTGATAGAATTACAGCAGACGGACACCAACCTCAGGCGATTAAAACAGTCAATTGAATCTTCGGAAACCAGGCGTGCAGAGATCGAACAAGAATTCGAACAGCACGCCTCTTCTATTCGCGAGATACAGAATCGGCGTGATTCGCTGCATGCGAAACGGGCTGATCTCGAAAAACAGATCGCTGAGAATAAGACTTACCTTGAACGTGCCGACAGAAACCTCAAGCACGCGCAAAACTCAAAAGAATACGAAACCGCGATGCGCGAGACGGATGCTCTGCAAAAACAGATCGCGACGTTTGAAACGCAGATTGTCGAGATAATGGAATCGGCGGAAGCGGTCGATAAAGAGATCGAGGAACGCAGCGAAGAGATCGCAACACTCGACACAAACCTCGAAACTGCTCTGAAACAGCACGATGCCCAGATCGCAGCCGACAAATCACAGTACGAAAAACTCGACGCCGGACGGGACGAAGTTTTCCAGACGCTGCCCGCGCAGCTTGCGTCCATCTACAACCGGATGGCTCAACGCAGCCGTGATGGGATAGCGGTTGCGGAGGTAGTAAACGGTTCGTGCAGTGCGTGCTATATGTCACTCCGGCCGCAGATATTGCTCGAGGTCAAACGCGGCGACCAGATCATCACCTGCGAGAGCTGTACCCGCATCATGTACATCCTAAAACGCGACGTCACCGAAGCGACGGCTTAGGTGATCATCCCTGAACGGTACAGAATAATTTTGTACTCTGCGTGGGGGCGACTCCTTTTCTATCCAAAACGGATATATTTTTGAATCTACAATTACACGAAACGACACGAAATGGGAAACTTTCTTCTGTGTCGTTTCGTGTTATTGCGTGGCTACTAGATTTTTGGTTTTACTTCGTTAGAACGTCACCTTTAAGCATAACCGCCGCAGATACGGTAAAATGGAATCAGTGAGTGAACGGATACACATAACCGGGCTTAGTCAGGCGGGGCTTGAGGCTCTCGCGGCCGAAATGGGTGAGCCTAAGTATCGTGCCGTTCAGGTCTTTAAGGCGATACATGAGCGGCGTCTGACTTCGTTCGAAGATATTACCGACCTGCCGAAGCGGTTCCGGGCAAGGCTCGTGGAATCCGCTGATATCTCGCGGCTGACGGTGGAATCGAAGTACGTCTCAACCGATGGAACGCGGCGTTACCTGATGAAAACCGCGGATAGATATCCGGTCGAGACGGTATTTATTCCGACCGAGAGCCGCGATACGATATGTTTTTCGTCGCAATCGGGCTGTCCGCTGAAGTGCGATTTTTGCCTCACAGCAAAGCTCGGCTTGTTGAGAAATCTGACTGTTGGCGAGATCGTTGAGCAGGTAATTCTCGTACTCAATGACGTTTACGGCATTGGCGGAGAGACGCCGCACGGGACAAATCTGGTCGGAATGGGAGCGGGCGAACCTTTTCTAAACTTTGAAAATCTTATCGCCGCACTCGAAATAATGTCGAGTGAAAACGGTCTTTTTATCGTGCCGAACCGCGTGACGATCTCGACGGCGGGCATTGTGCCCAAAATTTACGAGTTTGCAAAACTCGAGAACCGGCCGCATCTGGCGATATCGCTGTCGTCGGCGAAAGACGAGCTTCGCGATACGCTGATGCCGATAAACAGAAAATGGGATCTCGTCGAACTGATGACCGCGGCAAAGGAATTTGAGGGTTCGCTGCGGCGAGGCGAGCGGTTTACTTTTGAATACGTTATGCTCGGCGGCGTAAACGATGCCGAATCGGACGCACGCGAACTCGCATCGCTACTCGACCGGTATCAGCTCTCGCGGGTAAAGATCAATCTGATCCCGCACAATGGTGCAGAACAGCTCGATTACCGCACTTCGTCGGAGGAGCGGGTCGAGCGGTTTAAGAAAACGCTTGAGGCATGTGGCGTTTCGGCGTACGTACGGCAGCCTCGCGGGCGAGATATCTACGCAGCGTGCGGGCAATTGGCAGCGAAGAGCGAGCCAAATCTGGTGCAAACTGCGGGTCAATAATTTATGCTGGCTATTTTAATTCCGGGGTTGATCTTGGTGGCTCTGATGGTCTATGCATCGACGCGGATCAAAAGGGTTGCTGCGGAGGCGTTTGAGGCCGAGACGATCGAGACCGACGAATTCGCGGTGGAGAAGCCCGATGGATTTCTCAACATTCTTAACCGCGATCCGGCCCTCGCGCTGGACGCATACTCGCGTGAATTCGGCGTCGATGCCGCAGCGGACATCAGGCAGGCGAGGGTCGAGGTGCGGCATTACCGCGTCTGTAAAATGAGCGAAGCGGTCGGGCTGATCAAAGAGCGATCGACAGTCAAATCCGATATCTCGGAGGTCATCAACGAGCGAAAATATCGTCTGATCGAGGGCGAACGGATCGAAAAGGGCATCGGTTTTCGCGATATCTACAAGCTCACGGAAAAAGGTCAGGATATTTTCGAGATGCGGGCGGTCGTTCTCGAAGATGCGACTGAAGAGATCGCTCAAAAGGTCGAAGCTATCGTTTTGAGCTTTGTGGTGAAGTAAATACAACCCATTCGAGCATTTAGAACATCAGGTAAATATTATGAAAATCAGAGTTTTGAGATATTTTGGTATCGCTGCGTTTCTGGGCGCTGTGACGGTTTTATCGGCAAACGCACAGTCGGTCAGCGGTTCGATCGGTAATGGAACGGTCGAAAAAGGCAAGGCGGCGAGAGCGACGGTGGTGCTTAGTATTCCGGGCGGATATCACGTCAATTCGAGCCGTCCGGGCAGTGAATATGCGATCGCGACGCGGGTCAGCGCTTCGTCAAAGGGAGCAAAGATCGGTGCCGTGAGCTATCCACGGGGGAAAAACCGTAAGTTCGAGTTTTCCGCGAACACGATCAATGTTTACGAGGGCCGTACGTCATTCGGATTTACTGTAACGGTTCCGGAGACGTTCAAGGGGAAAACCGTGACGGTCAATGTCAGCGTAAAATATCAGGCGTGTACCAATGAAGTTTGCTATCCGCCAAAAACAAAATCGCTGACACTCACTGCAAAGGTCAAATAGCTATCGCTGGCCGATGACTGAAAGAAGGCGGCCGGTCTTGCCGTTTTTCTTTTTTTCGATGCGGTACGAAAAGAAAAGGTCGATCCGCTCCATCGTGCAAAATGGAGCGGTGAAGACATTTTCGTCCTTTAGTCCGGCAGCGACTAGCTGATCACGATTTGCGAGATGCAGGTCGACGAGTGCGTGGCCTTCGCTGGTCGGTGAAAAATATTTTTCCGATTCTACAAAATTCCCGGCAAATTCATCCATCACATCCTGCCCGATCTCGTAATTTCTGCCGCAAGCAGCCGGACCGATTGCGGCGATCATATCTGCCGGGTTTGAGCCGTATTTCTCAATCATGCGAGCAATGGTCTTGCTTACGATCGAACTAACGGTTCCTCGCCAACCGGCATGGATCGCCGCATAGGCTTTTGTTTTCGGGTCGCCGACGAGAACCGGAACGCAATCGGCGGTTTTGGCCCCGGCGAGAATGCCCGGAATATCGGAGACGACAGCGTCGGCGTTTTCCTCGGAATCGCCGATGTCCTCGACCGAGCGTAGCAGTTTCATATCGCTGCCGTGAACCTGCCAGACCATCGCCAGACGATAATCACCATCAAAAATTTTGAGAAAACGTCGTCGATTTTCATGAATATTTTCAGCCGAATCTTCGTTAAACCCCGCCAAATTAAGGTCGCCGTTGGGGAACGGCGAAACACCGCCAACGCGGGTCGAGAATCCGTTGGTAAATCCGGCGTCCTCGAGCGGACGGCAAACTAGCACCTTTACGCCATCGCGCTCTCGCCAAAAGAACCCACTATCGGTTAGAATCTGTTGTTCTGACTGCTGACCGCTGACTGCTGACTGCTCGCTCATGATCATTTCTACTGGCATCGACATTGTTGAAGTTTATCGCATACGCGAAACGATGGAAAGAACACCGCGGTTCACCGAGCGTGTTTTTACCGCAGGCGAACGCGCGTATAGTGACAGCAAAGGTGCGGCGGCATTTCAGAGCTATGCGGCACGTTTTGCAGCGAAAGAGGCTTTTCTCAAAGCCCTAAAAACCGGCTGGCGCGGTAAGATCACGTGGCAGGACATCGAGGTCCTCAATGACGAAGACGGCGTTCCCACGCTCTCGATCACCGGCGAAGCCCGCACAATATTAGAAAAACGCGGTGCGGACCGCGTTCATCTGTCTATCTCGCACACGGCAGAGCATGCGGCCGCAAATGTAATTCTCGAAAAAAGTTAAACTACGGTTTTGGCGTCGGCGACATTGCCGGACCGACCGGAGCTGGTTCGTCGAGGGTTAGGAACAAGACGGCGGCGTCGTGATCGGAGATACGCTCGGGCCGTGATGCGTCGTTTGACCAGACAAGCGGAAAATCGGCATCGACACGTGCGTAGCCAAATTTGAGCAGGCGTTCGCGGGCCGGTTTGTTAAACAGCATATGGTCGATCGCCTGTGCCGAACCATCAAACGTGTACGAATACCGGCTTTTCTGGTCGATGTACTCGACGATATTTTGCAGGCCGGTCGGCGTCGCGAGTTTTGACGGGTTGATTACATTCGGGTCGGATTTGCCCTTGAGAATTCCGAGCAGATCGTTGTAACCATCGTTAAACTGAAATGCGTTAAAATCACCGCAGAGTATTAAACGCTCGTTCGGATCGGCCTTTTGGCGTTCTATCACGAAATTCGCGAGCCACTCGGCCTCGAGGCGGCGTTTGGTGCGGACGCGGTCACCGTCCTTGTCGCTGTCGACACCGAGAAATGATTTGAGGTGATTGACGATCACAGTCAGAGCGAGCGGTTTTGTCGATTTTGGATCGATGACCTCCGCACGAAGCAAAAGCGGCGTCCGGTCGAATAGTTTCGAGTCCGGAGCAGCATCCCCTGAGAAATTGAGCTTTTCGTCCTTGGCGAGCTGTTTTGTCTCAATGACCTTGATCTTGGTCGATTTAACCAAAAATCCGACATCGATACCGCGAAGATCGTTGCCTTCCTCCAAATATGCGACATATTTCGGATCGGGTTGTCCGGCGGCGACCGCGTCGGCATTGACTTTGGCGGCGACAGCCTGGAGAACCTTTAGATTTTCGACCTCGATAGTACCGAGAATATCGGGCATAGCGAGGACATTTCTGATCGCCAGCGACACCTTTTTCAAGCGGGTTTGATATACGTCTTTCGGCAGAACCGCTTCTTTTTCGACATTGCTCGAATTGATCTCGTCGTCGAAAAAATTCTCGATGTTAAAACTGCCGACCGTTACCTCGCGAGGCCCTGCGGCAGCCACAGGGACAAAGCCTTTGATGTTTTCCACCGTCGGCGGATTTGCCGCGTCGATGAGAATGCTGTAAAACTTTTTGAAATAATCGACAACTCCGGTGACCTTCATCGTCGCACCGGCGGGGACATCGAGCGTTTTGGCACCGACCTGTTCCTGGCTGTTAATGCGCAATATCTCGGGATTCATGTCGAATCCGGGAGTGGTGGCCGGAAGTTTGTTGAGGAATTTTGTCCAGACATCGACGCCGGGTTCGCGAAACGGTCGCGGCACGCCCTGAATGACAGCGAAAAACGCGCCGTTCGACGTGGCGAGTCCGGTCTTCTCATTTGTGTACCCGCCGGTCGGGCCGACGACGAGCAGATCGGCCTGAACGCGCATGCCTTCAAATCGTTCCATCTGGTCGAGCTTTCCCTGCGGAGAGACATCGGCTGGCGTCAGAACGACCGGAGCTGGCAGCGGTACGCTCTTTTCGAGGATCTTGACGGTTGGCCGCGAGATCTCGGTGATGCTGAAAAACATTTCCTGCCCCTTCGGCGTAAATTCCGTGACCGTTCCATCGACCTGCACCAGATTTCCGACCTCGACAGCGGCCGCACTTTGGTCGCCGTAAACTAAAATGCCGTCCGACGTTTTCGGGTCTTTGTCGTTCTTATCGTCCTGTGTCTGGACGTAAAACGCTTTTTTCACGATCGCCGTCACGACACCGGTAAAGCGGACGACCTCTTTGTCATGCGTCGATTTGAGGGCATTTCCCTGTATCTCGGCGATCGAGTATTCCTTTTGCCCAAACGCGGAAAAAGCGCCAGCCATAAGGATGGCGGCGCTTAAAATACTGCGGAAACTGGTGTTCCTGAAAGTGCTGTTTTTCATTACAATCTATCTTTTCTGTGCTCAATCATTTCCTGTGTGATCTTTGGAATATTTGAAAAGAAATTATATCCCGTCAAGGCCTCGACCTGATCAACTGTGACGCGGTATGTACGCCAAGCGTTGCCATTAAGCGGCGGCTGATTTGAAACGATTATGCCGAATGCACGTGTTGATTTGTTGATCCGCGAGAGGTCATTGCTGCCGTTTGGCAGGACGAGAACGACTTTCCACGTGACAGCTGGAATCACAACGCGGCCGGCGGCGATCGTGCCGATATTACCCTGCGGGCCAGTTACGATGTAGATCTCGTTGCCCTGGCTGGCAAGCGTGCGGCAGTAGTTCTCGAAATCATTCCACGGCCCCTGATTGTTGGCCGCGAGCTGCGGAACGAAATTGGTCATCAGGAATGTCGCGGAATTGTCAGGAATAGAACGCGTACGGTCGCCCGATGGGCACATGTGCCCGCGGTCATAGCCCGAACCCGAATAATCCGTATCCGAAACGTGATACCATGCCGCCGGCAATGCCGGATCAGGGCGATAGTCGTCCTGTCGCGGAGCACCGCCGACCCACGAGCTGTCGAGACGCCACGCGACCCAGTTCGGACGGCCATTCGTCCGGTGATACGAGAGCGTATATTGCGGCTTTACCATGAGATAGTTCAGCTCATTAGCTACGTCGGAGGTCGCACCTGTCGGGTTGCCGAGGAGCAGCGGATCTTCGTCCGGTGACGGGGCATTGACAGTAATGTTCTGATTTACGTTGACGGTGCGTGCCTGTGCGTCCGACGCGACCGCAGTGACATTCTTAACACCGCCCGTAGCATTAGCCGGTATCGGTGCAAATATCGAAAAGACGTTGTCGCCCGCAGTATCGTCACCGTTTGTGCCGTCATCAAAGAAGGTTTGAGTGGCCGAACCGCCGATCTGCGTCAGGTTGCCGACAACCGTAATTCCGGTGCTCGGAGGCGTGGTTGCGGGAACGACCGTGACGGTCAGCAGCGTCGAACCGCCGGGAATGACCGTCGAAGGACTTGCGTTCATTGCGGCGAATAGTGTGGTGCCGCCGCCGCTGCATACAGTGAGCGGCGATGACGAATTGCGGGCCGCAGCAGGCGTCAAAGTCGCAAAATCCGCCGAATTATTGTCTGTATCGGTACAGCCGTTTCCGGCCCGGGCCTTTGAATTATCATTGCCCGGCACGGTTGCGGCGGTCGTTTCGACAAATGCATTTGTCGCGGTTCCCCAACCGACCGAATCGACGATCGTGCCTGTATTATTATCTCCCAGCCGGATCGCGAGCCCGCCGCCGGCAGCACCCATCGAGCAAGCACAGGATGTCGGGTTGTATTCAACGTCAAACGCAACACCGCCATCGTAGCTTGTCGATGCGATCAGCATGTACTGGCCCGGCTGGATCATCGTTTGCGTCGTCCATACAGCCATCGGGCCAACATCGTTGGTACCCGTGGCCGAGCGATAGACCACGCGATAACCATTTAGGTCCACCGCAGTCGCCCCGTTATTGTGGATCTCAATAAACTCGTCATTGGCATTTGCGGCACCACCGGCCTGAAACTGCGAAATAACGAGATTTGGCGACGGCAATACCGCGTTTGTCTCTGCTGATGAACGAAATGCAACGATGCCGGAAATGGTTACCAGCGATAAAACTGCGGCGAACAATATAAACTTCTTCATTTAAAACCCTTTTCTAAAAAACTTCCGAGGCCAAACGAGGGATTTATGGCGTAAATTACGAAGTTACCACAATTTTGCGGCAATTTCGAGTTAACAAGAGGTTAAAACGCCGATCATCGCATCGGCCGTGGATAGACGACCAGACTTTTATTTCCCGCTTTGTCGACCGCGCGGACGCCGAAAAAGTAGTTGTCTTTCGACATTCCTTTGGCGGTGTAGGTCGTCACGTTGCCGACAAATGTTGCATTTGTCCATTCTGCGGCGGTCGTGTCGCGCCAGACGACCTCGTATCCGGCGAGGTCGGGGTCGGTGCTTGCCTCCCATTTGAGGTCGGTGTCGTTGGTCAGACGAGCGGTGACGATGCCGACGCCTTTCGGTTTCGCCGGGGCAGACGCGAGGCTGGCGAGAGCGATCAGATTGACGCGGCCCACGTTTGCTACGTACTCAAAGTCAACAAATTCGGGCGTGTCGCCGTAGAAAACTCCGCTTTCGGTGCGGACATTTTGGTGTTGGTGGGTGTAGTCTTCGTCAGATTCGGTGATGCGGACGGCTGTGAAACCGCGTTCGACAAACGGTATATGATCGCCTCCGCGAAGGTAACGGTCGCGGCGATAGATCAGCCACGGGCTAAATTTTTTGATGTAGCGGTCGGATTGCTCCTTGATAAACCGTGCAAGCTGGCGCGAGGCCGAATCATTCTCACCGCCAACGCTACGGCGCGTCCCGGCCTCTTGCTCGGTCTCGCTGGACGGGACGCCTTCGCTAAAGATGCGGACGCGATTGCGATTGGGCGAATTTTTCTGCGAAGTGACGCCGCCGACTATGTCGTTGGTAAACATCGCCTCGATATTTACTTTGTTGATCTTTGCTTGTTCGGCGTAATACGTCGCCCCGAGCAGGCCTTGCTCTTCGCCGGGAACGGTCATAAAAACGATGGTCGCGTCGAACTTTTGCTTGGACATCACACGTGCGAGTTCGAGCGAAACCGCCGTCCCCGAAGCGTCGTCATTCGCCCCCGGAGCATCGCATTTCGCGTCTGTCGGCGAAGTACACATCGAATCGTAATGCCCCGAAACGACATAAACCCGCGTCGGATCGGTCGTCCCTTTGAGCACCGCGAAAACATTGGTCAGATTTGTCGGCTCGGCAACGCGAGCCGCCTTTGGCTGCACAAATGCCTGCTTCTGCACATCCAGACAACCGCCGCAGTCGGCACTGATCTTCTGAAATTCCGCATACAGCCAGTCACGAGCTGCACCGACACCACGCGTCGGGCTATCCTGTTCGCTCAGCGTATTTCGCGTGCCAAACGACACCAGTTTACGGATCGTCGCCTCAATATTCTTCGCCGAAACCTCTTTCACCATCTTGGCGATCTCAGGGTTCGGTTTGGGCGGCTTTTGAGCTGTGACGGAAACCGCCGGAAGGAAGAGAAATAGAGACAGACAGAAGAATAATCGTTTAGTCATATGAATTTACAGACACACTAACACAGTTTCGTCCAACCAAAGACTTATTTGATCTTTTCGAGTCTCTTATACAGATCAGACAAAATCTTCGGATAATCCGCAAAATGTTTAGGGTTTGGTTCTATTAGGCTTTCGTTATTAACGAGTATTTCAATCGTTTTATCAATCCCGCCTAGACGAACGCGTAGAATGCTTGTTCGGCTAGTATCGATACCACTGAGGTTTGTTTTATAAGAATTCTTAAGTTTCGCGAACTCGTCACTTGTTAACAGTTGCGTTATCTCAAAAAGGTCTGATTTGCTGATCGAGGTTTCTTTTTTTATCTTTAGCTCGTCGGTTGTATAGGAACTTTTTGCGACAGATTTTTTATTTTTATCGAGAACTTCATATTCCACAAACCCGTTATCAAATAGTCGGCAATCGAGGGTTTCACCGGTGACATCTAACAGCCCGCCAAGGACCGTCGACACTTCTAAAACCGGGGCCGAGTTTGGCCGTTTGATTGGCTCGGAATCATGCGAAGTACATGAGGCGAAGATCAAGATCGAAGATAAGATCAATAATATTACTTTCACAAATACCTCACAACCGTAAACAAAATCACCCGCAACCCCAGGTTAAGCTGACACTTACCGACTGATAATATCGAACGCCTGTAATTTACTGCCGTCGGCGGAATAAAGCAAGCCGCTGGTTTCGTCCGTGACGAACTGCGGGTCTGGGTCCGAAACTAACGCATATCGCGAATCCTGACCATTGTGGATGTTTACGCCGACGAGGCCTTTGCGGTCGTAGGGCTTGGCGAGGTCGGTGTAGAAATACATGTGGTTTGAGCGAAGCTCGGCGAGGCGTTTGCGGCGGAGCAGGTAATCGGACAAACGCTCGATCTGGCGAATCGGATCGACGCGGTCGAAGATGCTCTCATTGATCTCGGCGCGCGAAGGCGTGACTTTTTCGATCGCAGTGCCGATAATTTTGCCTCTCAAATCGCGAGCCATCGGAATATTAATATCCAGTATACCCAAGCCATTTAGCAGTCCAGGATTACGTGCTGCGGTTCCATAAGAGTAGATGCGGTTAGTTATGTAATTATGAGCGGAGTTACTAGCGAGCGTGGACAGATCGAACGAACCAAACCGCGTTTTCAACCCCGACCATCTAAACGAATTTGCCACCGACAACAGATTCACGCCGCCGCGAATTAACCCAAGAGCAGACGTAGCCAGCCCGCCATAACGAAAATAGATCGCCGCTGCCCGAAGAGCGATTCCCGCGACGATCTTAAAAACGCCACGTGCGGGAGGTTTGTGCCGCACACGCCAATGTTCCATGCTCGGCGGGCATTTCACTGGCGGGCAGCCATCACACGCGGGGCGGCAATTCGGAATAGCAAACGCGGCGATCTCGTCACGGCCGCCGATGACCTTTTCACCGCGTTCGTTGATAAGGACGAACTGAGGTTTTTCTACGCCATGTTTGATCTTGTCGCGTCGTTTGCCGGTCTCGGCGTCGATGGTGATCAGGTCGTCTTTGTCGGCGATGACGATTGTCGTCTCATCGGCAAACATAAAATTGGTCAGCCCTTTGTCGGCACCTTTGTAACGCCAGAGCGTTTTCCCCGTTTTCGTGTCGATAGCAGATACACCAAACGGGCCTTTTTCCTGCAACTCGCCGTCCTTTAGCCGTGTAAACTGGCCGCCGGTGCGAACATACAGCGTGCTGCCGACGCGGGCCATCTCGGCGCAGATGCCGAGGTCGTCGGCCTTCCAATCGACCTCGCCCGTACGGCGGTTGACCGCCCGAATGCGGCCGCGGCCTGAGACGTAAACGTGCGTGTCGTCAAAGACTGGGTCAGCCTCGGTCAGTGCGAGACCGTCTTCGTTTATTTTGAATTTCTCGCGTTCCTTTTCTTTGCCAGTGCGGGCATCGTAGCTGGTTGCTCCCTCATAAAAGAGAAAAAGACGTCCGTCGAGCAGCAATGGTGCGCGGTAATTATCGAGCGTAAAATCGATCTCACCAAGTCCATCACCAAATTTCGAAGGCATCATTTCGATCTCGCCGTCAAAATCGCGTTTCCACAGTTCGTCGCCGGTCGAGAGCTGCATGACGTGAACGACCGGTTTTCCCTTTAGCGTTTCGCCCGATCTTCCGGTCGTATCTTTGACCATGACGACCGCGATCAGGTCGTTTTCGGGGTCAGCCGCGAGCTGCATGACATCTCCCTTTACCTTGTCGCTCTGCCAAGCGCTCGCACCGGTCATCAGATCGACCGCCTCGAGCCGCGATTTGCTGCCAAGATCGCGTGAGAACAAGATCAGATCGGTATCAGGGACCGGCGTGACGGCCGTTTCCTCGATTTTTCCCGTCTCACGCCGCCAGATGCGTTCGCCCGTTTTGCCATCGATCGCGTACAAACTCTTCTCCGTCCCGGCGAGCATAATGCCGAAATCGGTCGTCTGATAAAAACGAATTTTCGAATCAAGATTTGACTGCCAAACCGTCTGGGCGGGCGAAATGGCCGCGAAAAGGCACAGAAGGCACAAAAGTAAGACACGAGCTTTCATCTCTGTAGTCTAACGCGGATGACGTGAATCGGAAAGAAAATTATTGGATGCGATACGCCTTTGCCTTCCACACGACGACGACGGTGCCGCCGAGGTTTTCGGCGATGCGTTTGATGCTGCCGTCGAGTTTTTTGTATTCGCTCGAGCCGCGTGTAAGGCGGATCATCGGCTGGCCGTTATAGCCGGTGTCGTACCAGACGCCACCGCGATTGTCGAAATTTTTGCCGCCGACGCTGCGGATCGGGGTTTGGTTGTATATGTTTGCGTTCGACTGCTGCTGAGTCGCTCGCGGGCCGACCTCTCTGGTGGGGCCGCCCGGAGCTTTTTTGAGCGGCGATATTACCTGGCCGTCTCGTGAAATGGAGCGATCATCACCGGCCCGGGTGCTATCGGTGAGGACGGCGTCTGCGTCTTTGAGCTTGGCATCGTTCTTCCTTTCCTCAGTCTTTGCAGCCTGGCCGCCGGTTACCGGTGCGGCGGGATTATCCGCCGAAACTGCCTTTGACGCGGGCTTTTCCTTCTCATCCGTCAAACCGTACGGATCGGCGGGCTCAGGTTTAGATGTTACGGTTTGATCTACACGTCCGGTCGAGCTTTCGGGAGCATTCACGGTCGGCTGTGCGGCCGGCATCGACGGATTCGCCGGAATGCTCGTCGCGGGTGCTGCCGGAGTTACCGGAACGCTGTTTGCCGAATTTGCCGCTGTAGCCGACGAAGGTTCGCTGGCGTATGGTTTCGAAGCATTTGCCTGAGCGACATCCGACTTGTTCGCTGCGTTCTGGCTTTGATTCTGTATCGCGAGATAGCCGATCACGCCGCTAAATGCGACGACCAACGCACCCATCGCGAGGGCAAGATTTGGTGTGCGGAAAAGCTTGCTGTACCACGGTATCGCGGCTTCGGCGACCGGAGTGAATGTAGCGCCGACGGGTTCGGCCTCGCTATTCATGGACATTGCGAAGGCGAGCTGTTTGCGGCAGCGGTCACAGTCGGCGAAATGCTCCATATTCAGCAACTTCGCCTTTTCCGGCAGAGCGTTTTCGACAAACGCCGCGATCGTGTCAGCATCGAGGTGGGCAGATGTGACAGACACACCGCTACCGCCTCGCGCTTTTCTGAGGATCGCATCCATTTCTTTGTCGAATTCAAGTTCCATCAAATTTATGAGCCACAGAGGCCACGGAGTTCACCGAGAAAATATGTTTACTTTAATGATCATGACCGCCATATTGTATTCATATTCACTACTTTCGAAACCCGACGCCTCTGCGGCGAGGTTTTCGTAACCCACAAATAGAACGTCCTAAACCATCATATCTTGCACGAAGGCGATAATCAGTAACACGGCGAACATCGTCTCCAGATTTACACCGAGGCTCGCGGCCGTTTCGCTGAGGTGGCGTTTTACCTCGGTCTCGGTCCAGCCGTGCGTGGTTTTTAGCTGTTTTTCGACGCCTTTGCGGATCTCGGTCTGCACGCGTGTCAGTTTTCGGCTCGCTGTAGCTTCGTGATAGCCAAAGGTCGCGGCGATGTCTTTTAATTTCAGATCGTCAAAATAATACAGCTTGAGGATCAATCGGTCCTCCGGTTCAAGTTCACCGATCGCGGCAGAAAGTGCCGTCGAAACGTCCGACTCGCTTCGTTTATCGGTCAGCAAGTCCTCAGGATTTTCGGTATTCGAACCGAAAAAATTTCCGTCGCCATTGGCGGCCTCGTTCGCCAGATTTTCAAATTCGCGGTCTTCCTCGATCTGGACGAATTTCGATGTTTTCCGAAACTGATCGACCGCCAATTGCGAAACCACCGCCCGCAGCCACCCGGCAAGCGAACCGCGTCCCGAATAGTACGCCAGCTTGCTCTTCTTATTGCCGTCAGCATCGACCCGCAGGCCGTAAAGCTCGGCCCAAATGGAACTCGCCAGATCCTCGGCGTCCTCGTTATTCGAAGAGATCTTACGTGCCGCCGATTTTACGGTCGAATCAAAATTTGCGACCAGATCTTCCCAGGCCTTTTCATCGCCCTGCTCGCACGCGACGATCAAGCACAGGTCGTCCGCTCGAATATCGTGCACAAACTCCTCAATATCCGTCGGAGCCAAGTCAGTCCCGTCGTTCAACAGATATTTGTTAAGCGTCGCCTCGACCCGAGCGGCGATATCGGCACCTTTAAGCCCGCGCGAATTCTCCGCACGAGAGATCAGATGCTCTATCGCTTCACCAACCGTATTTTTGTGCTTCTCGGCGATCGGACTCATTCAAAAGTTGACAGAATTTTAGCACTTTTTTGATGATAGCTGGAACAATTAAGGTTGTTTGTTGTCTAATTGATAAATGGAGAGCTCAAAGATAGCCAGAATTGTATTCTGTGCCTTTTATGCGGTCTCTTTGTGTCTCGTTCTTTCCTTCACTTCGTTTTCTCAAACCAAAACTAAAATACCTACGATCGACACTCGTATATGCTCGGACTGCTATTCAGGAAAGCCGGTAATGTTGGCCAAACCCAAGTACCCTGCAAGCGCTCGACGAGCGAAATTGACAGGTCGCGTTTCCATTGTCGTTACGATTAATCCGCTTGGAAAAGTTGTAAAAGCTAAGGTTTCTACAGGAGAAAAGGTTTTTTGGCCGAACGCCGAACGGGCGGCTTTGCGCTCTCGGTTTCAACCGCCACAGTTTTTAGGAAAGCCAGTAAGTATAGTTACCGTCATTAGTTATGATTTTGTTTTGGACAGTTCGACTAATGTCGAAGTTCGAGAGAATGGGTTAAACGAGGAGTTAAAGCCAAAACTGCCGATCGTAAACGCTACTGCGTACTATTTTCCCAGGCCTGTATTTCCGAAGTTACCAGTTGACGTTTGTGCGAACGGCAAGGTAAGTGTTCAAGTTTTGATAGGAAAAAACGGAAGGGTCAAAAAAGCACTGGCCATTGAAGGCAACAAACTTTTGCGAAATTCGGCGGTCAACGCGGCAAAGTTGGCGAAATTTCGGCAACACGACGACATGCCTCCCCGAGAGATTAAGGGAATCGTCGTCTATAACGTTCCGCCATCAACAGGCTGTAGTAAATAGTGAGAGATAAAAAACATCGAGGCGAGACTCACGCACTGCATTAGCGGCAGTGCCGCAAGAGCGATCTACTTTAAGTGCTTCCGCAAAAACGACACGATCTTATATCCGTCGTAATAGACCCACGGTTTTACGCCGAGGGTGTAGTGACCGCAGGGAATGGTGACGGCGCTGTGTTTTATTTTGTGTGCCTTTAACGCTTTGAGCGTATCGCGTGAGAGATCGACGGGGAAGCTGAGGTCGTAGAGTGTGTAGATATATCGCTGCGGACGGGGCGGCAATTTGGCGAGACGGTCCATGTATGCCATTGGCGAGATGGGCAGCCAGTATTCGCGTAGGTCGTCAAGAGCGATGTTGCCGTCCATACTTTCTTTGACATGATATGTTGAAAGCCCGTGCCAGACGACGTCCGCCGGATAGCCTGAGACGTGGTTGAAGACCGCCGTATCGATCTGCATATCGTGTGTGAACGCAAAAAAGCCGACGCACGAACCTATGCTCGTCCCTACGATACCGATCTTTTCGTAACCTTGCTCTTTTAACCATTTCACTGCCGAGCGCGTATCCACAACTGCCTGCTGCAGTGATTGCAGCGTCCGGCCGACGTTCGGAGCGACGAGATATTCGGCACGTTCGAGCTCGGGCGGCATACGCTCTTCGTGATACGGCAAGGTCAGACGCAGGGCGGACATACCGACCTTGTTAAATATCTTACACAGATCAAAATACGTCCCGGCCTTAGCATTCCAATGCGGCAGGACGAGAACGGCTGACTTTTTATTGTTGTCGGTCGGGAAATATTTCGCGTAAACGGTATTGTTCTCCGGCGAAGGCGTCGTGACGCCGCTCGTCCATGTGAGATCACCGATTCCCGATTTCTCTGTCGAATAATTATTAATTATTAATTCGTAATTATTAACTATCGGTGAGAAGAAAAAATCCTCGCTATGCTCGAGCGTATCCTTGGAAAAATCGCTAAATAATTTCTTCGGATCATCGCCGTTTGAATGGTCAGTTATATACTCAGTGCCCCACTCAAACGGCTGCGAGACGCGATTGTCATCAAGCATCGCGAAATGCCGTTCCTTGTTGTGCATGTAGCGTTTGAGCATAAAAAACAGTTGTCAGTGGTCGGTGGTCAGTTGTCAGCAGTAGCTCCGAGAACTACTGACCACTGACCACTGACAACTGACGACTGCGGCTGACGATCTTTTCGTAAAACGCGATGTATTGCGGAATGATCTTTTCGGTCGAGTATCGCGAGACCGCGAGATCGCGGCCTTTTTCGCCGAATGAGCGGCGCATGTCTTCGTCACCGAGCAATTTCAGCGTATCGACGCTCATTTTATCGACATCACCTACATCGCTGAGGAAACCCGATTCGCCGTCGTTGACGACTTCCGGAATACCGCCGATGCGCGTCGCAATTACAGGGACTTCGCAGGCCTGTGCTTCGAGAGCAGCCAGGCCGAACGATTCGAGCTCCGACGGCAGCAAAAACACATCCGCAACGCCTAGATAGGCGGCGATGTTGGCTTGTTTGCCGACAAATTCGACAAACGACTTCATCCCCAGTTGTTCCGCCCGATAGTAGACTGCCGAGCGTTCCGGGCCGTCGCCGACCATGACGAGGCGTGCGTTAACGCCCTCGGCACGTACCTTCGCGAGTATCTCGACGCAATCGAGGGGTCGCTTTACGGGGCGAAAATTAGATACGTGAACCAGCAGACGCTCGCCATTTGGTGCGAGTTCCGTCCGAAGCGGAGCTTCGGGAGTACGCAGATAGTGCTTGCCGCAGATGAAATTCGGGATCACCTCGATCTCGTCAAAATCAAATGTTTCGATCGTCGCCTGCTTTAGAAACTTAGAAACTGCGGTCACGCCATCCGATTGCTGCAACCCGTAACGCGTGATCGGCAAATACGATCGATCGGCGCCTACGAGCGTGATATCGGTTCCATGAAGCGTCGTTATCACCGGCACATAACGCTTTTGCTTGATCGATTCGCGGGCCAATATCGCTGAGATCGAATGCGGTATCGCGTAATGGACGTGGAGCAGATCGAGTTTTTCGGCACGGGCGACGGTCGCCATTTTTGTCGCTAGAGCGAGGTCGTACGGCTGATGTTCAAATAGCGGATACGACATCATCTCCACTTCGTGAAAATGGATCCGCTCATTAAGCTCGGTCAGCCGAGTCGGCAAAAACGACGAGATAAAATGCACATTATGCCCGCGTTCTGCTAGGTCACGGCCTAATTCCGAGCCGACAATTCCGCTGCCGCCGTATGTTGGATAAACTGTGATGCCGATATTCATAACGCTCACTTTCGCAAACAAAAAGCGTAACAGGTTCTGTTACAAAACTCCACCGAATTTTACCCGAAGCACAAAAAAAGCCGCCCCGATATTCTGGGGCGGCTTGATATTTTTATATTAAATTATTGTCTTAATTAATTATTGTGCGGAAAAGATCTGAACGGTTCGCCGTCCAAACTTTCTTGCTTCTGCACATCCGGGAACCCAGATGTCGATGCGATTGCCCTTGATACCACCGCCTGTGTCGGAAACTAAGTACGTTCCGCTCCAGGCACCGGCGTTGATGACGACACGCGAACCGAGTTTCAAAACTCTCGGATCGGCGGCGATCAAACCACGGCGAACGGGATGTCCCATGGCCGTACGTCCGGTAAAGCAATATGCCGTTGCCGAGAAACTGCCGCGGCTGGCACCTGCGTTGGCCGCTTTGGATGAAACTGTTTTTTTGACCAGCTTTCTTTCGTCCGTCTGCGGTGCAACTACTGCATTGGTCTGAGCGATACTATTTTCAATTGTAGCTTGCGAATCATTCGCTATAGCGAGAGTGGATACTGTCGGAACCTGTGCGTACATAAACACGACGAACAAGGTCAAAACTGACAGGATCGCGCCTCCTCTAACGAGATTTTTCATTAATAATTCTCCGTCTAATACGACTCCGTCTAAACGCAAAAATAGTGTCTGAGATTTGGGTCATCAGCCACTATTCGCACGCAACGAAGACTGTCTCGGCGGACTAATTTCCGCCTGTTTTCGTACGTCGCAGTTTCCTACGACGCCGAAACATTTTAAGATGGTAGCACGTTTGAACGCTCTCGGTCAATCGGTCAAAAACCGCAAGCCCTTATTCTATATGCAATTGCTGAAATACAAGGCGCTTACGCGTGTCAAATTTTTACGATTTTGGTAGACTTGAGGGGCGAATTTGGCGTATATTTCGAGACGGTTTAACGGGAAATATTTGCTTGTCGTATTGAGGAACAAATTATGGATGACAGACGCGGTGGTGCAAGGCATATGGTCTCGTTTCCGATTCGTTTGCGGTGGAAAGATGAGAGCGGCAAAGAGGTCATTCAGGAAGGGTTGACCGAGAACGTCGGCCCGCAGGGAACACTCATTTATCTGCCCCGAAACCTTCCGCTCGTCGGCGGCAAGGTACATCTGACCGTCACGGAAAACCCGGACGACGAAGTCACCGTGGTCGCATCCGTCATCCGCCTCGAACGCAACGCTGCCCACCCGCAGGCCGCGCTCCAACTGATCGACGGCATGCGGCTCTGGAAAAAAAAGGTCTGGGACGCCGCCGGAGCAATCATCGCCGCCCAGGAACCCGAACCGCTGGATGAATGGTGAGGTTGAGAAGTGGGAATTCAGAAGTGAGAATCAAGAAGCGAAGTGATTGAGTCTTCTGTTCTGACTTCTGACTTCTGACTTCTGGCTTCTGGCTTCTGACTTCTAAACACAATCACATGAAAATTCTCGTCCTAGGTGCCGGTCGTATGGGACACGGCGCTGTTTTTGATCTGATACATAACTCGCCACAGGTTGAGGCCGTTACGGTCGCTGATTTTCACCTCGAAAAGGCTGAGGCAGTCGCGGCGGCGGTCGGCGGAAATGTTACTGCGAGGCAGATCGATGCTTCGAGCTACGATGAGATCGTCGAACTTTTTCGCGGCCACGACTCGGTCATCTCGTGCGTCAATTACTGGTACAACGTCGCTCTCTCAAAAGCGGCGATCGAGACCAAGGCGAATTTCTGCGACTTGGGCGGGAACAATTACATCGTTGACGAACAACTCGCCCTCGACGCCGAAGCCAAGGCCGCCGGGATCAACATCATTCCCGACTGCGGCCTCGCTCCGGGCATGGTCTCGGTTCTCGCAATGCATGGTGCGGCACAATTCGATAGTCTCGATGAGATCCACATCCGCGTCGGCGGTTTGCCGCAAGATCCGCAGCCGCCGCTCAATTATCAGCTAGTTTTTTCAGTCGAAGGACTGATAAACGAATATCTCGAAGTCGCTCGTGTGATCCGCGACGGCAAAATAACCGAGGTCGATTCGATGACCGAGATCGAGGAACTTTCGTTCGACGGCTTTCCGCCGCTCGAAGCATTCCAAACCAGCGGCGGCACCTCGACGCTGCCCGATTCCTTCCTCGGAAATATAAAGGAACTCGATTACAAGACGATCCGTTACGCCGGACACTGCGAAAAATTCAAAACAATGATGGATCTCGGGCTTTGTTCAAGCGACGAGATCGTTGTCGATTTTCAAAAGGTCAAACCGCGAAAGGTCTTCGGCGAACTCCTCCAACAACACCTCCCGGCCGACGGTCCCGACTATGTTCTCGTCCGGCTCGATTTTGTCGGGCGATTGAAGGCGGAAACACGACCGGTAGGGAGTGTGTCAAGCAACGGCCTAGACAAGCTTCGTTACGACATCATCGACAAACTCGATGAATCCACCGGCATGTCAGCGATGATGCGAACCACAGCATTCCCGGCCTCAATAATCGCCCAAATGATGGCGAGCGGTGATGTAATCTCACGCGGGGCAACTCCGCAGGAAAAGGCTATCGATCCAACTAAATTTGTCGCCGAGTTAAGTAAACGAAAGATCGAAATTAGGATCTCCGAGGGCTAGTACCGTGTATATCCTTTCGAAACAAAGAAATGAGGATGTCACTAGGGCTTTTGATCGCTACCGACAATACCTGCAACTTAAACGCAATGTTTTTCCGCGATCGGCCTTTGCTGTTGCAACATCTGATTGGTACTTCGACCACAGACGATCGGAATGTCCGCATGATGGATGGCTTGAAAGTGTTTCGATATCAGAACCATCGACGGGAAAGCGTCACGAAGTGCGTGCGGTCGAGATCAATATTGAGCTTTTGGGGGCTTGGCACGACGGCAATATCAGATATCGTTACATGAATGTTCAAAGGTATGTTTTCGAAGGTTTCTCTATTATAAAAGGACACGGCGATTGGTTGTTTGATGAGTTTAGGGTTAATGCGACGGGTTCTTTGATTCACGAGATCGAGTGGGAAAGAGGACGATGGCTCGTTGAAGCCGAAGATGTCGATTTTTCATGGCATCCGTTCAATGATGAACGTCGCAGAAAAGATTCAATGGAGATAGCATAATAAAGTAATAATAAATAAGGGGTAAAAAATATGATCACACTAGAAGACGCACGAAGAATAATCGCAGCAGCCGAGGCGAAAGCAGCCGAGATCGGCCAACCAATGAACATCGCAGTCGCCGACGCCGGCGGCAACCTGGTTGCCCATGTACGTATGGACGGCGCGTGGATCGGCAGTGTCGATATCTCTATTAAGAAAGCGTGGACATCTGCCGCATTCACCGTCGCTACCAAAGACGTTGCCGAACACTGCCAGTCCGGCGGTCAATTCTTTGGAATCCACGCCTCGAACAACGGCAAAGTAATGATCTTCGCCGGGGGCATCCCGATCAAAAAGGGCAAAAAATACGTCGGAGCCATAGGTGTCTCCGGCGGCAGCGGCGATCAGGATCACGCCGTCGCGGAAGCCGGAGCCAAGGCCTACTAAACGGACGGTTCGAACATTCGAACAATATTAACCGCAGATAAACGCGGATGACGCAGATAAGAAAGATATCCGCTTTCTCATCGGCGTTTATCTGTGGCTAAATTTCTTGCCCTATCTCATATCGTCGAGCTATCCATTTTAGAGTATCGGATAACCTCGATTTCGAACCTGTCCGATACGCCAAGGGGGTCTCCGCCGTTGTCTATGGAAATCCGCTGGATGCAAAAAAAGGAGACTGCCCATTTCCGGACAATCTCCAAAATAAATATAATTTCGAATTTTATTAAGCGTTCAGCCCGACAAGTCTCGGATTTGCTTTCTTTTTGAGTAGCTTCTGCAATTTTAGTCTTGCTTTGTGAAGCTGTGATTTCGATGTGCCGACCGAACAGCCGAGAATCCTCGCGACCTCTTCGTGCTCAAACCCTTCTACATCGTGCAGGACAAACACATTCTTGTAACCGTCCGGCAACTGTGCGATTGCGTTCTCAAGAGCGATCTTATCGACGATCTGCATTTTCATCGGATTGACGGTTCCCGAGACGATCTGGTCAGGCGTTTCGCCTTCTTCGGTCACCTTTTCGTATTTCACAGTCCGCTTGCGAAAGTGCATCAGGACCTGATTAACGGTCATCCGGTGGAGCCATGTCGTAAAGGCCGAATCGCCCCGAAAACTGCCGATCTTTCGATACAACTGGATAAAAACATCCTGCGTCAGATCTTCGGCCTCTGAGGCGTTCTGGAGCATCCTGAGACAGATCGAATAAACGCGCCGGTGATGGCGTTTGTAGATCTCCTCAAAAGCTCCCATGTCGCCGCGTGCCGCCACCTTTGCTAGTTCAAAATCGGCGATCTTCGTAATGTCGCCAACTGCGACGCTCGAAGAAAAATTCACCACATCAGATTCGATACCTTGTTCGCTATGAAAAACCGGAAAATTTAATGTATCAGTAGTCATTGTATTTTCCCCCCTCGTTCAGGGTATATCTCAATTGCCGTGCCAAACTGTTCGTTGGCGTACAAACCGGCTGGATCTCAGATGAAAATGATGGTTTGAGCGAGTTTTTACGGGCATACTTTGGTATTCAGCTTACATCGAATTGTTGCTGCGATCTCTTTATCCGGTGGCGCGTGCGTCAAATGATATACGATTTGGTGCGCTACCGTTACGCTAAACGTCAGCGCGTTTTTCCGTGTGAAAAATGCTAGAATCTACAAACCGTCTGGCACCGGTCGCGGAGAATTTGTGATGTTTAGAGAAATTAAGCTTATCGTGCCGAAAAGATCTGTTTTAGCGCTGTTTGTTTTGCTGCTAACGGCCGCCGCCGCGTTTTCGCAGGCCGCAAATCCGTACAAGAGCCAAGAAGTGTCCGAGAGTGACGGCATCCCCGTCCTCATCAAACATCTCCCCGATTGGGAATCGAAAAAGGCTACAACCACCTTTGCCCACAACGCCGCTGACCTCAAGAAGGCCCTCGGCGAGCGTCCGATATTCGACCTGATCGATTTTTCCGCCGGAACCGAGGCCGTCACGGCCCCATACGACGCGGGCAAGCTGCTGATCGTCGAATATACAACGCCGCAAGCTTCGGTCGATGCTGATGACAAGATAAACACGCGTCTTGGCGAGCTCGGTTCCAGTGCGAATATCATTTACCGCCGTATCGGCAACTACAACGCTTTCGTCTTCGACGCGGCCGATTCCACCGCCGCCAATGAACTTCTGGAGCAGGTAAAATACGAGAAAAATATCCAATGGCTCGGCGAAGACCCGTTCTTACTGCATCGCGCCGAGCGGGCGTTTATCAACACAACCTCAGACATCTTTCTATCAACCCTGATATGGATCACGATGGGCCTTGGGATCGCCATTTTGACGGGCATCGGCGTCGGATTTGTCTTCTTCAACATCCGCGAACAAAAACGCCGCTCGATGCCGACCTTCAGCGACGCCGGCGGCATGACACGGCTCAATCTCGATGGTTTCACGCCTGACATTGTGCCGAAAGGTTTACTGGGAGAATAGCCCATCGATTTCGTTCTATGAAAATAAGAGATACTGAAAATCAGACTAAGAGGCCGCAAGATAATAGCCAGGATTCGCGTCGGGACCTTTTGAATGCGGTTGAAATCAACAGCCGACTTGCCGAAGTAAGGCGCATTCGATCTTCGATAAAGAACAAGCAGCAAACCGATTCTGTCGATCTTTTGCGGGAGGATCGAAACCGATGACGCCGAGCAAGGCAATCGGTACCTTGAAGGCCGTCCTGGTCGGATGGCTCTCGGTAAACGTCCGGGCGATCCTAATCATGCTTGTCGGAATTTGGCTGGGTCTTGGCGTGTTTCAGAGTATTTGGTGGGTGGCAATTCTTTCCGGTTTTGTTTTGGGATGGTTGTGGTGGTCCTACACCATGCCAAGGTGGAGGCGATGGGCACATCAGCACGGCATTTCTCCCGCACAACTTCAGACATATGCGGTTCGGGCGGGTCTTGCCTGGCCTGCCGGAACATTGCTGGCAAAACCGAGTTTCGTATTGAGGACTAATAAGTCACGGAAGGCAACCAAGAAGGCGCTCGATATCCGTACTATTATTGTAGAAATGCGGCGCTATTCTCAGCCTGTCGCCGCGTGGGCTGACGATGATGTTTTGGCCTTCGAGCTCGGCGGCGATAGCGTTCGGGTGGACTCCGCCACGGTGTTTTATGCAGACGATCTGCGAACGCTCGCCCGCCATTCGTGAGCTCACGATCTCGTAATTCTTACGTCCGAGTCCGTCGCATAATTGATCGTTCAGTACGGCGAGGTGGGATTCGATGTTCGACGCTCCGGCATCGATAAGCAATTTCAGGCTTTGTTCGAGGCCGTAAAAAAGCGACGAACATCCGGTTCCCGATTCCCACGCGAGTGCCGTAGATTTATAAGGCTGTTCGCGGTCGACAAAATCCCACGGCGTCTCGACGCTGATCCAACCGGTCAATGTGGGCATTACACGTTCTCTGGCTCGGTCTGAGAGATAGATTATGCCGCAGCCCTCGGGTGCGCACAGCCATTTGTGGCCCGCTCCGCATGCCGCATCGACAAACTGCGCCGGCAGGTCATAAGGCATCGCTCCGAGGCCTTGAATGACGTCAACGCATAACAGAGCGTCGAACGCGCGGGCCGCACGGCCGATACGTTCGAGATCGGCACGAAACCCGGACGCAAATTGGACAGAGCTGATCGCAACTACCCGAGTTTTGCTGTCGATCATGGAGATAAGTTCGGCGAGATCAATGCGTCCGCCGTGTTCGGCGGCGAGCCGCAGTTCGACGCCGTATTCATCCCGTATCCGCCGCCACGGGTAAAAATTCGAAGGGAATTCACCGGCAAAGCTGACGATATTGTCGCCCCGCTTCCACGGTAAACCGTTCGCGATCGTTGCAAAACCGTCCGACGTATTTCGCGTAAAGGCGATCTGTTCGTCGTGGACATTGAGCATCGACGCGAGTTGGGCTCGTGCACGGCCCTTCGTGTCGATCCATTCCTGATAGTTTTTCGAGCCATTTTGGGAAACGTCGTTTAGCTGAACGTTGATCGCCTCGATCGCCGTCGTCGGTACTGGCGAGACGGCGGCGCTGTTGAGATACGTATATTTATTTGCGGCGGGAAATAGCGAGCGGATAGCTTCATTCATAGTGAAAATTCTTTTGACAAAGTGGTTTTCAAGACGGATTATTAAAACGGTGTTACGGCGAGCCATCGTCGTAACCTAAAACCGCGTCTAACACGCTTGATTATGTTCGATTTTAGGGGCAAAAACCAATTTGAGTTCGGTTTCGTATCGGCGGCGGACGACCGTGATATTGAGGTGACCCATCTCAAACGCGAATCGCGGCAAGGACTCTGGTCCGAAGGCCTGCGCCTCGTCCGCGACATATTTCTGATCGTTGTAGTATTTATACTTTTTGGTGTGTTCTTTGTTCAGCCGGTGGTTGTCGAGGGCACCTCGATGCTGCCGCAACTTCACGACGGCGAGCGTTTATTGGTTAATAAACTGGTCTATTACAAGATACAAAGCATCAGTTGGGGTCATATCGAGCGTGGAGACATCGTTGTATTCTGGTATCCCAATGACCCGGACAAGAGCTTTGTGAAACGCGTCATCGGGCTGCCCGGAGAAACCGTCGAGGTTCGGAACGGCCGCGTATTTATCAACGGCATTGAGCTTCGCGAGCCTTACCTCGATATCGAACACAATCAATCGCTGCCGAGCTGGCCGTCGAAAAAGGTCGAGGATCATCATTATTTTGTGATGGGCGATAACCGCGACAATTCGCTCGACTCGCGTTACTGGGGCCTCGTCCCCGAAAAATACATCTACGGCAAAGCCTTCTTCCGCTACTGGAAACCATCCGAGATAGGCTTTCTCGAACACGGAGAATACGACGAAACGGCGCCCAAACCCCCGCCGAGCCCAATTCCCAACAGCGAATTCCGCCTGGACGATGAAAGATAGTACGCACTCCGGGATCGATAATCCGAGATCGATAAATTATCTGTTGGACGAGCAACGCTGATTGTAAAGTCCGGCATCGTTTTGATTTAATTGGGCAATGAGAATAATCGCTGCTGATCATGTTTTGCCGATTTCGAGCGGCCCGATTTCGAATGGTGCGGTCGCGATCGATGGCGCGTTGATCGCGGCGGTTGGAACTAAAGAGGAGATAGCACAACAGTTTCCGGGAATCGAAGTCGAAGATTTTGGCGAAGCGGCGATATTGCCGGGGTTTGTAAATTGTCATTCTCATCTTGAGATCACGTCGATGCGAGGTGCGTTAGACGATGTCGAGCATGATTTTTCGGCGTGGCTGTTAAAGCTGAACGGGCTTCGCTCAGAGCTTTCGGATGATGATATTTGTGTGGCGGCTGTAAACGGTGCCCGCGAAGGTGCAAGCGCCGGCGTTACGTGTTTTGGCGACATCGGGCGCCTCGGACATGCCGGACTGCACGCGTTGAAGACTATAGGGCTTCGCGGGGTGGTTTTTCAGGAGACGGAGTTTTCGCCGGACAACCGGACGGCGGACGACGATTTTCTGAAGCTGGCGGCGAAGTATGAGGAGCTAAAGAAGGACGAAACAGAGCTTGTCCGCGTCGGGCTGTCACCGCATTCGCCGTATACGGTCGGCTCGCGTTTGTTTGAGCTGATTGCTCAGTACTCAATTATCAACCGCGTGCCGCTGACGATCCACACTGCCGAATCTGCGGACGAGCACGAACTGCTGACGCAAGGCACCGGATTTTTTACATCCATCTATGAAAAATACGGTGTCGAATGGGCAAGCCCTCACTGCACGCCAATCGAATATCTCGAACGCCTCGGCGTCCTCTCAACCCAACCGCTTCTCGCCCACTGCGTGACCGTCTCGGACAGCGACATCAAAAGAATCGCCGCCAACGGAGCGAAATTGGCCCACTGCCCAAAATCAAACGCCAAATTCGGCCACGGCTACGCTCCGTTCGAACGGTTTTTGGATGCGGGAATTGCAGTTGGCCTCGGCAGCGATTCCGTAGCCAGCAACAACATCTGCGACCTGCTTGAAGAATCGCGCTTCGCCGCCCTCGCAGCCAGAAACCGCGACGGCAGCGGGCGATTCGTCACCGCCAAGGAAATGCTCGAAACCGCAACTTTAGGCGGAGCAAAGGCACTCGGTTTAGACGATCAAATAGGCACACTCGACCCCGGAAAACAAGCAGATATCGCTGTCATCTCACTCGCAAACATCGCCCAACAACCAGTCAACGATCTTCACACGGCTCTCATTTTTGCGTCGAATGCGCGGGATGTGGTGATGACGATGGTCGCGGGGAATACTGTTTTTTTGTTGAAAGGAGTTATGAAAACAGCTGTCAGCATTTAGCTGCTTTTTTAATTTCCCGACGACGGGTGATATTTCGCGGGATAGCCGTTTGCTAACGCCCGAACGATCGATGGCGGCGTCAGGATGCGGGCGGGAAAGGCGAAATTTGGCTTCCGGACAGGAATGTATCCCGCGGGCGTCCATAACAGCAATTGTTCTTTAAAAACTAAATAAGCGTCGGTGCCGTTTGGGGTGATGAATGTTCCATTTGGCAGTTCATAGATGGAATCGCAAAGATTGCCCGTCGCGAGTCGCTCGCGGTGGAGGACGTTGTCGAAGACGGGAGCGAGCGGTTTCGTGGAAGCGGCTTCTGTCTGGTTTGCGTCCGCCCAGTGTTTGCGGAACAAGTTAAAACGGTCACGCTGGCATTCCGCGCACGGACGGTGTCCGGCGGCGAGAGCGGTAACTTCATCTAGGAAAAACAGTCCGGTGTAGCGCCCCGGTGCCATCATTGGATGTTTTCGCCCCTTGAAATCCAGGACGCAGATGATCCAACGCAACTCCTTGAACTCACGAACGATCTTGCCCTCGCCATTCACAAGACACCCGCGATTCCCATACAGCGACCCTCGCTCCGGCACGGCGATCAATTCTCCGAATGGCGTGACGCGGTTTTGATGGGCCATAAGAGTGTCGTTACTGCGGCGGGGCGGTGGCGTCTTCTAGCGCAGCCAGTAGCTCTTTTGGTGTCCATGCGTTGCCGGGGAAGATCTTTTTGACGTTGCCGTCCGGGCCGATGACGGCGGTGCGGAGCGAATGGTTTATCTGAGCCTTGTTGGCCGGATCGACCTCGTATCGGAGGCCGAAAAAGTCGGCGATCTTTCGCACCTCGGCGTCCTGTCCGACGGCCAATTGCCACACCGAGAAATCGGGTTTCGCGCCTTTACCTAGGTAGCCGAGGCCGTAGGAATGCAGTTTCTCTGGCGTGTCGTTTGCAGGGTCGAACGAGATACTGAGCAGGCGAATTTTATCTTTCAACGCCGGATCGCCCATCACCTGAATCGCAAGATCGCTGAAATTTGTCGACATCCTGATGCAGTAATCGGGCAGAGGGCATTTGGCGTATATGAACGTGATCGCGAGTGCCTTGCCTTTGAAATCCTTGATCGAAATTTTCTTGCCGTCCTGGTTGGTGAGCGAAAAATCGGGCACCGGCCTGCCGATCTGGGCAAAATTTTCATTGACCGGCGGAGCTTCCTGGCCCGGGATCGGGGCGGCGAGGATGCCGATCTTTTCGAGCCAATACGGATCTTTCGCCTGCTTATCGACGACGAGTTCGGCCCGGATCTCGGCCCCGGGAACGAGATCGCCCCAAACCCAATCTTCCCGGACAGGAAAATCCATCGTCATTCCGGTCATCAGACCGGGGATATCGTCGTGTTGGACATTTACGGTCTTGGCCTCTTTATTGACCGAGATCACTTTGCCTTTGAATGGATACCGCTCGCCCGTGGTTGCACCGTTGCTCGTATTTGCGGACGGTTTGCAGGCGGCAAATAGCAGGACCGAAATAAATATCAGAGTAAGAAAACGCATATTTTATATGATGTATCACCGAAATAATAATGTCATCTCAGCCGCAGGTTTTCGTCGTATATGAATTGATACATGCGGTAGCTCGTCATCACTTTGGAGACGTAATCTTTCGATTGAGAATAGATGATCTCGGGGACATAGACGTCGGGCAGATTTGATTTGGAACGGGCGAGCCAGCGTTTCATATTGTCATCGCCACCGTTATAGCTCGCGGCAACTGCATCCGGCTGATCCGGAAAAAGCTTAAAAAGATCGGCAAGGTACTGCGAACCAAAAAGCGCGGCGGTCGGTGGGTAATAAAGCTCGTCCTGTTTGAAATTGTCGCGGCCTAGTTCGCCAGCGACCTTTGTCGAGGTGGTCGATATAAACTGCATCAGCCCGCGTGCGGCGGCATAAGATTTCACGTCCGGCTGAAACCTCGATTCCTGCCGCATTATCGCGAGCAGCAGACGCGGATCGACGCCACGCGGCACGGCATATTTCAAGAGCGAATCGGCATACGGGGCCGGATAAAGCATCTCAAGCTGATCTCGCGGAATAAGTTCGACCGGATAGTCCGCCGGTATTTTCTTCCACAGCGGCTCGACGAACGCGATCGCACGGTCAGCGCGATCCCCGCGACGATATATATTGGCGAGCGTGTACGCCGAGTTTATTGACGAATCGGAGGTCGATTCGAGCTGCGGGGCGGCCTCGTCGTAGAGTCCGAGAAAAGCCAGTTCGTCCGCACCGGTCTTGGCCTGATCGGCGTTTGCTTCGCTCAAAACCTGCTTGCGACCCACCTCGGTCGATTTGAAAGCGGGCAGCGTTTTGTAGTTCGGCAGAGTTTTGATCGCAGCTTTCAGAACCTCGGTTGCCTTTTGTCTGACCTCGACGTTCTCGGTCAGACGCAATATCGACTGAGCGTTTCGTCGGCGTTCGTCGGCGTCCTTAGCGTTGAGGCCGGTGCTCAAAGCACCGAGTTTTTGCACAATAAAAGGTTTCGCGGCTTCGTCTTTGTCGAGTTTCCTGAGCCGCTCGGTCGCGCGCCAACCGTAATATTCCGCTCGGCCGTCAGCGATCGAAAGGTAGACATCGATCGCTTCGGCGTAGCGCTTCGACTGCTCCAGAACATAGCCTTTCAGAAACGTGATCTCGGCCTGATTCGTTCCGCCTGGCACGGTTACACCGCCGAGATCAGTGAACAAAGCGAGTTTTTCAAGGGCGTCGAGGGCGTTTGGAAAGTCATTACGAGAGAGATAGATACGCGATTCGGTAAACAGAGCTATGGCTTCCGCAGTTTTACCTTTGAATGTCTCTCGCGTTTTTGCGGTCCATTTCAGAGCCTCAATATCGTCTCCCTGATCCCGGAGAATATCAACAACATTTAGATACGCACGGTCGAGTTTTTCGTCGGTCGGATATTTCTCGATAAATTTCTGGTAACGCTTGATCGCTTCTTTATGCTTGGCGACACGGCCGTAGGCGGCGGCCGACTGGAGCAGAGCATCTTTGACCGCCGAGCTGTCCGGATATTGCTCCTGCAATCTCTCGTACCACTTGAGAGCCTCGACATAATCGGTCTGCTGTGCAAAGCCGCGGCCGATCTGAAAAATGCAGTCCGGCGTGTTCGACCCAGTCGAAAAATGACCGATCACTGCCTCGAAATGCAGCCTGGCGTCGGCAAAATCGCGGTTGAATTGATAAATGTTTGCTCGACGCAGGTGTTCTGTCTCAGAAAGTTCGGCAACCTTTTTACCGGCATTATCCGTTCCAACCTCGATCAGGTCGAGCGACCTCGCCGCAGTCAGAGCGACATCGTCGGGCTGTGCGGCGTTTGGCGTTTCGTCGAGCAAACGAATAAATTGCGACCGGGCCATTTCGGTTTGGCCGTTTCGCAATAGCGCCTCGGCGAGCAGTGCGTTGTCCTCACGCAGAAACCGCACCGCCGCCGCATCCGATCTCGCATTGCCAAAACCGCTGGCAGTGAGAAGCCTGATCGTCTCGCCAAAATTCGACGTCTCAAAACTATTCTTCGCCAGACGTTCGCGTGCCGCAGGCATTAGCAGACTGCCGGGTGATTCGATCGATAATTTTGTGAGGTATAAACGCTCAAGTATCAAATTTCCGCTCTCACGAAAGATCTTGGCGAGATGAAAAAGAGCGTATGCCTTGAGGATCGAATCGCGGACCGCGACAGTCTGATAATTCGCGATCGCGGTAGAGACATCGCCGTCAGATTCGGCCATACGGGCGAGAAGGTAGTCGTAATTGTTGGCTTCAAACGACTTCGCGTTGGCTTTTTGCAGATTTTGCAGTTCGGTGACTGCGGACGAATATTGCCGTGCGTCGACGGCGAGCCTTACCTTGGTGTGCGTTTCGCCCGTTAGGTCGGCTAAAACCGCATTGAAACATGAGATCAGAACGACGATTATCAGAACGGCTCGGTACATCAGCCCCATTTTAGCAAATCAATTCGGATTACTGTAAAATCAAGGCAAAAGGGATTATGACAGCGAAAATATTGAGCGGAAAGACGTTTGCGGACGCGATCAAGGCAGAGGTCGCGACGGATGTCAGCGATATTCGGGAAACCTACGGTTACTCGCCGTGCCTCGTCGTCGTCCGCGTCGGCGAAGACCCCGCATCGGCTGTTTATGTCGGCAGCAAAGTGAAAACTGCGGAAGAACTCGGCAT
>Ga0209023_10000542_pt1 | contig 56769 bp, 55 predicted proteins | sample LakOneMetagenome_FD_187468 | JGI IMG/M metagenome (GOLD analysis project Ga0209023, IMG submission 187468) | Freshwater and sediment microbial communities from Lake Erie, Canada (SPAdes) (version 2) | ecosystem: Environmental > Aquatic > Freshwater > Lentic | place: Lake Erie, Canada... | reverse complement strand
GGTTCGGCGCGCTCGGGCGTGGCCCACTCGATGGAAGAATCGTGGGCGGTGCAGCGCGAGCTGGGCTTCCCGACCATCATCCGTCCCTCGTTCACCATGGGCGGCACGGGCGGCGGCATCGCCTACAACGAAGAAGAGTTCGAAACGATCTGCAAGCGCGGCCTGGAAGCGTCGCCGACCAAGGAACTGCTGATCGAAGAGTCCCTCATCGGCTGGAAAGAGTACGAGATGGAAGTGGTGCGCGACAAGGCGGACAACTGCATCATCATCTGCTCGATCGAAAACCTGGACCCGATGGGCGTGCACACGGGCGACTCGATCACCGTGGCGCCGGCGCAAACGCTGACGGACAAGGAATACCAGATCATGCGCAACGCGTCGCTCGCGGTGCTGCGCGAGATTGGCGTCGACACGGGCGGCTCGAACGTGCAGTTCTCGATCAACCCGGCCGACGGCCGCATGATCGTCATTGAAATGAATCCGCGCGTATCGCGTTCGTCGGCCCTGGCCTCGAAAGCGACCGGCTTCCCGATCGCCAAGGTGGCGGCCAAGCTGGCGGTCGGCTTCACGCTCGACGAACTGCGCAACGAGATCACCGGCGGCGCGACCCCGGCCTCGTTCGAACCGTCGATCGACTACGTGGTCACCAAGATCCCGCGCTTCACGTTCGAAAAATTCCCGGCTGCCGACCACCATCTGACGACCCAGATGAAGTCCGTGGGCGAGGTGATGGCGATCGGCCGCACCTTCCAGGAATCGTTCCAGAAAGCGCTGCGCGGCCTGGAAGTGGGCGTCGACGGCTTGAACGAAAAGACCAAGGACCGCGAAAAGATCGAAGAAGAGCTGGGCGAGCCAGGTCCGGACCGCATCTGGTACGTGGGCGACGCGTTCGCGCAGGGCTTCACGCTGGAAGAAGTGCATCAGCTGACCCGCATCGATCCATGGTTCCTCATCCAGATCAAGGAAATCGTCGACATCGAACTGTGGCTCGACACCCAGTCGCTCGACGCGCTCGACAAGCCGCTGCTGTACAAGTTGAAGCAAAAGGGCTTCTCGGACCGCCGCCTGGCCTTCCTGCTGCACACCACCGACAAGGCGGTGCGCGAGGCGCGCCACGCGATGGGCATCCGTCCCGTGTACAAGCGGGTGGACACCTGCGCGGCGGAATTTTCGACCGACACCGCCTACATGTACTCGACCTACGATGAAGAGTGCGAGTCGAACCCGAGCGACAAGAAAAAGATCATGGTGCTGGGCGGCGGCCCGAACCGTATCGGCCAGGGTATCGAATTCGATTACTGCTGCGTGCACGCGGCGCTGGCGATGCGCGAAGACGGTTACGAGACCATCATGGTCAACTGCAATCCGGAGACCGTGTCGACCGACTACGATACTTCCGACCGCCTGTACTTCGAATCGCTCACGCTCGAAGACGTGCTCGAAATCGTGGCGCTGGAAAAACCGGTGGGCGTGATCGTGCAGTACGGCGGCCAGACCCCACTCAAGCTGGCGCTGGACCTGGAAGCGAACGGCGTGCCGATCGTCGGCACCTCGCCCGACATGATCGACGCCGCCGAAGACCGCGAGCGTTTCCAGCAGATGCTGCAAACGCTCGGCCTGCGTCAGCCGCCGAACCGCACCGCGCGCACCGAAACCGAGGCGCTCGAACTGGCCCAGGAAATCGGCTACCCGCTGGTGGTGCGTCCGTCGTACGTGCTCGGTGGGCGCGCAATGGAAGTGGTGCACGAACAGCGCGACCTGGAGCGCTACATGCGCGAAGCGGTCAAGGTATCGCACGATTCGCCGGTGCTGCTGGACCGCTTCCTGAACGACGCGATCGAAGTCGACGTCGACTGCATCTCGGACGGTGAAACCACCTTCATCGGCGGCGTGATGGAGCACATCGAGCAAGCGGGCGTGCACTCGGGCGACTCGGCCTGCTCGCTGCCGCCTTACTCGCTCACCCAAGAAACCATCGATGAACTCAAGCGCCAGACTTCGCTCATGGCCAAGGGCTTGAACGTGGTCGGCCTGATGAACGTGCAGTTCGCGATCCAGAAGCAGGAACGCGACGGCCAGATGCGCGACACCGTGTATGTGCTCGAAGTGAACCCGCGCGCATCGCGCACGGTGCCGTTCGTGTCCAAGGCGACCGGTCTGCAGCTGGCCAAGATCGCCGCACGCTGCATGGTCGGCCAGAGCCTGGCCTCGCAGGGCATCACCAAGGAAGTGATCCCGCCGTTCTACAGCGTCAAGGAAGCGGTGTTCCCGTTCGTGAAATTCCCGGGCGTGGACACCATCCTGGGACCGGAGATGAAGTCGACCGGCGAAGTCATGGGCGTGGGCATGACCTTCGGCGAAGCCTTCGTCAAGTCGCAGATGGGCGCCGGCGTCAAGCTGCCGGAAACCGGCAAGGTCTTCCTGTCGGTGAAGGGCTCGGACAAGCCGCGCGCGATCAAGGTCGCACGCGACCTGCACGAGATGGGCTTCCAGGTTGCCGCCACCAAGGGCACCGCCGCCGTCATCAACGCGGCCGGCATTCCATGCCAGCCGGTGAACAAGGTGATCGAAGGCCGTCCGCACGTGGTCGACATGATCAAGAATCACGAGATCGCCCTGGTGATCAACACGGTCGAAGAAAAGCGCAGTGCGATCGTCGACTCGCGCGCCATCCGGATTTCGGCTTTGGCGTCGCGCGTGACGACTTACACTACAATAGCGGGTGCCGAGGCTGCGGTCGAAGGCATGCGTCATCTCGACGAGTTGCGCGTGTACGATTTACAAGGTCTGCATAAAACCTTAAACTAAGCAGCTGGCAGTACCCTTAACCACAGAGCTCGCGCAGTTTTGCTGCGCGCCTCTGTGGTTTTCACTTTTGCGTAGAAACGTTAATACGATATGAACACTACCGTTCCACTTACCAAATACGGCGCCGAACTGCTCAAGGAAGAGCTGCATCAGCTCAAGACCAAGGAGCGCCGCATCGTGATCGATGCGATCGCCGAGGCACGCTCGCACGGCGACCTGTCCGAGAACGCGGAGTATGACGCCGCCAAGGAGCGCCAGGCGTTCGTGGAAGGCCGCATTGCCGAACTCGAAGGCAAGCTCGGTTCCGCGCAAATCATCGATCCGGCTACCCTGGACGCCGAAGGGCGCGTGGTGTTCGCCTCCACGGTGGACCTGGAAGACCTGGAAAACGGCCAGAAGGTCAGCTACCAGATCGTCGGTCTGGACGAAGCGGACCTCAAGCTGAACAAGATCTCCGTGACCTCGCCGATCGCGCGCGCGCTGATCGGTAAATACGCGGGCGACGTGGTCGAAGTGCAGGCGCCATCGGGCCCGCGCGAATACGAAATCCTCGAAGTTAAATACATCTGATGATGTGGGCCGCCAGGGCGCGTCTGCTGGTCGTCACGCTGTGGGCGGGCAGCTTGTGGACGGTCGGCTACCTGGTGGCGCCGACCCTGTTCGGCACCCTGGCTGACCGCGCGCTGGCCGGCGCCATTGCCGGCAGCATGTTCCGCGTTGAAGCCTGGCTGTCGCTCGGCTGCGCCGCCGCGCTGCTGGTCATGCTGGCGACGGCAAAGGACGTGACGGGGCAGCGCCGCAAGATCCTGTTGGGGATCGTGGTGGCGATGGTGGTGTGTACGCTGGTGAGCCACTTCGCGCTGCAGCCGGTGATGGCCGCGATGAAGGAAGCAGGGGACAAGAGCACCTTCGGCATGCTGCACGGGGTGTCGATGGTGATCTACCTGGTGCAAAGCCTGCTGGCGGTGGTGCTGGTGGCGAAGAATCCCTAGCCACCAGCGCAAGTGCTGCGTTTACGCCAGCACGGTTTTCTTGGTGCTCTTCTGACGCGGCTTGGCGCGCTTGATCGAACCGCCTTCAGTGACGCGCTCATTCCCTTTGATCATGACCTTGGTCACGCTCGGGCGCTTGGTGCCGCTGGCGCTGGCCTTCACGATGGTCACTTCGCGCATGCCCTTGCCGGACTTGCCGCTGCGCTCTTTAATCACTTCTTTTTTCGGGCGGTAGATCACCAGCAGCTTGCCGATGTGCTGTACCGGATGGGCTTGCAGTTCGGCGCAGATGTTCTCGTAGATTTCCGTGCGCATCTCGCGGTCGTCGCCAAAGACGCGGACCTTGATCAGGCCGTGCGAGTCGAGGCTGGCCGAGATTTCCTTGATGACGGCAGGGGTCAGGCCCGCTTCGCCAATGATCACGACCGGCTTCAGGCCGTGGGCTTCAGCGCGCAGGGCGCTGCGCTCGACGGGTGTAAGTTTTTGCATAATATTTTAGATAATCCTTTAAAAGCAGTATTCTACGCGAATGGCAAAGAACAAATTAAACAAAAACTGGTTGCACGACCATATCAACGACCCCTACGTCAAGTTGGCGCAGAAAGAGGGTTACCGTGCACGCGCCGCCTACAAGCTCAAGGAAATCGACGAGAGCGAGAAGCTGATCAAACCGGGCCAGGTCATCGTCGACCTTGGCTGCACCCCGGGCAGCTGGGGGCAATACACGCGCCGCAAGCTGGCCGGCAAGGATGGTGGCGGCATCAACGGCACCATCATCGGGCTGGACATGCTGCCGATGGAGCCGATCGCCGACATGCACTTTATCCTGGGCGACTTCCGCGAGGCGCGCATCCTGCGCCAGCTCGACACCATCCTGGCCGGGCGCAAGTGCGACCTGGTGCTGTCGGATATGGCGCCGAACCTGTCGGGCATCCCGACAGCCGACGCGGCGCGCATGGAACATTTGATCGACCTGGCCATCGAATTTTCGCAATTTCACATGAAGCCGGCCGGTTCGCTGGTGGTAAAGTGTTTTAAAGACATGGGTTTCAGCCAGATCGTGGAAAAGTTCCGGGCCGAATTCAAGGTCGTCAAGCAGATCAAACCGAAGGCGAGCCGCGACAAATCGTCCGAGATTTTCCTGGTCGGCAAGGGGTTGAAGAACCCGTCGGCGACGAATACGGCACTGGAAGACGATTCTCCCCTTGATATTTGATGGGTCGGCCCGCACATCCTCGTTGAAAAGACCCCGAAAACCATGCGAATTGACTAAGAATCAGGCATGATCAGTGGTTTTTTCGACCCCGCAGCGGGGCGCGCGTGGCACCGGCTGCTTATTGCGAGTAAAATCGGCGTTCTGAAATCGGTAGAAGATGCGCCTGCATCGAAGGAGTTTTCGTGAATAATATGTTTTCCAAGTCGGCCATCTGGGTTGTTGTTGCCCTGCTGTTATTCATGCTGTTTAAGAATTTCGATGGCCCTGGAACCAGCGGTACCAAACAAGCCATTACGTACTCCGAGCTGCTCGACGAAGTGAAGGCGCAGCGGATCAAGGACGTCCTGATTCAGGGTAGCCAGATCACCGCCACCCGCTCCGACGATACCAAGGTCACCACCACCCGGACCGATCTGGACCACGGGCTGATCGGCGATCTGCGCGACAATAACGTCAAGTTCGATGTCAAGGTGCCGGAAGAGCAAGGCTTCCTGCAGACCATCTTCATCTCCTGGTTCCCGATGCTGCTGCTCATCGGCGTGTGGATTTTCTTCATGCGCCAGATGCAGGGCGGCGGCAAGGGCGGCGCCTTCTCCTTCGGTAAGTCGAAGGCGCGCATGATGGACGAAACCAACAATACCGTCACCTTCGCCGACGTTGCCGGTTGCGACGAAGCGAAGGAAGAAGTCAACGAGATCGTCGACTTCCTCAAAGACCCCACCAAGTTCCAGAAGCTGGGCGGACGCATTCCGCGCGGCGTGCTGATGGTCGGTCCGCCGGGCACGGGTAAAACCCTGCTGGCGCGCGCCATTGCCGGCGAAGCGAAGGTGCCGTTCTTCTCGATTTCCGGTTCGGACTTCGTTGAAATGTTCGTCGGCGTGGGCGCGAGCCGCGTGCGCGACATGTTCGAGAACGCCAAAAAGCATTCCCCTTGCATCATCTTCATCGACGAGATCGACGCGGTCGGCCGTCACCGTGGCGCCGGCATGGGCGGCGGCAACGACGAACGCGAACAGACCCTCAACCAGCTGCTGGTCGAGATGGACGGTTTCGAGGCGAGCTCGGGCGTGATCGTGGTCGCCGCGACCAACCGTGCCGACGTGCTCGATAAGGCGCTGCTGCGTCCGGGCCGTTTCGACCGCCAGGTCATGGTGGGCTTGCCGGACATCCGCGGCCGCGAGCAGATCCTCAATGTGCACATGCGCAAGGTGCCGATCGCAACCGACGTCAAGGCCGACATCCTGGCCCGCGGCACGCCTGGTTTCTCGGGCGCCGACCTGGCCAATCTGGTCAACGAAGCGGCCCTGTTCGCCGCGCGCCGCAGCAAGCGCCTGGTCGAAATGACCGACTTCGAAGATGCCAAGGACAAGATCTACATGGGTCCCGAGCGCAAATCGATGGTCATGCGCGAAGAAGAACGCCGCAACACCGCTTACCACGAGTCCGGCCACGCCGTGATCGCCAAGCTGCTGCCCAAGGCCGATCCGGTGCACAAAGTTACGATCATGCCGCGCGGCTATGCCCTGGGCCTGACCTGGCAGTTGCCGGAACACGACGCCTTGTCCGGCTACAAGGACAAGATGCTCGAGGAAATCTCGATCCTGTTCGGCGGGCGCATTGCCGAAGAAATCTTCGTCGGCCAAATGTCCACCGGCGCGTCGAACGACTTCTCGCGCGCCACCAAGCTGGCCCGCTCGATGGTCACCCGCTTCGGCATGAGCGACAGCATGGGCGTGATGGTCTACGAAGACAGCGAGAACGAAGGCTTCTTCGGCGGCGCCACCAAAACCATTTCGGAAGCGACCCAGCAAAAGGTCGACGCCGAGATCCGCGCCATCCTCGACAAGCAGTATGCGCTGGCACGCCGCCTGTTGGAAGAAAACCGCGACAAGGTCGAAAAAATGACGCAGGCGCTGCTCGACTGGGAAACCATCGACGCCGATCAGATCAACGACATCATGGCCGGCAACGAACCGCGGGCACCGAAGTCGGGCATCCTGACCAAGCGCACGCCATCGGGCGACAGCGGTTCGGACGGCGTGTCGCCGAACGCGACGGCGCCCGCCTGATTCGTTTCATAATCTTGTAAGCAGGATATAATGCCGCTCTGGCAACAATGAGCGGCATTTTCTTTTAATGACCAGCAACAATTTCACGTTTATCCGCTGAATGCGACACTATTTGCAATGTGGCCGTTTCGGCCTCTCGCTGGGCCGCAAGGCGCTGGTGATGGGAATTTTGAACGTCACGCCCGACTCGTTTTCGGACGGCGGCCGTTTTCAGACCCTGGAATTCGCCGTGTCGCGGGCCGAGGAAATGATTGCCGAAGGTGTCGACCTGATCGACGTGGGCGGAGAATCGACCCGTCCGGGCGCGCCGAGCGTGCCGCTGGCGCAAGAGCTCGAGCGGGTGTTGCCGGTGCTGTATGCGCTGCGCGAGATGGGCAAGCCGCTTTCGGTCGACACCTACAAGCCGGAAGTGATGCGCGAAGCGATCCTGGCCGGCGCCGACATGATCAACGACGTCAACGCGTTCCGCGCGCCGGGCGCTTTGGCCGCAGTGGCCGACAGCGATTGCGGCCTGTGCGTGATGCATATGCAGGGCCAGCCGCACGACATGCAGCGCGACCCGCATTATGCCGATGTGGTAAAAGAAGTAATCAATTTCCTGCAGGAACGTGTCGATGCGATGTTGGCGGCGGGAATTGAGCGGGACCGGATCTGCGTCGATCCGGGCTTTGGTTTTGGAAAGACCGCGGAGCATAATTTTGCCTTGTTGCAAAACATCGGCACGATCCGGCAAGCGCTGAACCTGCCCGTGCTGGCCGGCTTGTCGCGCAAATCGATGATCGGCGCGGCCACCGGCAAGCCGGTGGAGCAGCGCCTGGCCGGCAATTTGGCCGGGGCGCTGGCTGCGGTAGCGCAGGGTGCGCGCATCGTGCGCGTGCATGATGTGGACGAAACGGTCGATGCATTGAAAGTGTGGCACCTCGCCACCGTTAATTAATTTTGAGAAGAAGAGTGACTATGGCACGTAAATATTTTGGTACGGACGGTGTGCGCGGACTGGTGGGCGTAGCGCCGATCACCCCTGACTTTGTCATGCGTCTCGGCCACGCTGCCGGGCGCGTGCTGGCCAAGTCCAGCAATGCTGCTTCGGGCCGCCCGACCGTTCTGATCGGCAAAGACACCCGCATTTCCGGTTACATGCTCGAGTCGGCGCTCGAAGCGGGCTTCAACGCCGCCGGCGTCGACGTGCTGCTGGCCGGCCCGACGCCAACGCCCGCCGTCGCTTACCTGACGCGTGCGCTGCGCCTGTCGGCCGGCGTGGTCATTTCCGCCTCGCACAATCCTTTCCACGACAACGGCATCAAGTTCTTCTCCGAACACGGCACCAAGCTGGCCGACGCGGTCGAACTGGAAATCGAAGAGATGATCGACCAGCCGATGCAGTGCGTGTCGCCGGAAAAAATGGGCCGCGCCAAGCGCCTGCAGCACTCGCAGGGCCGTTACATCGAATTTTGCAAGAGCACCTTCCCGAATGAGCTCGATCTGCGCGGTCTGCGCATCGTGGTCGATTGCGCCCATGGCGCGGCCTACGATATCGCGCCGCACGTGTTCCACGAACTGGGCGCGGAAGTGATCGCCATCGGCGCCACGCCGGACGGCTTCAACATCAACGCCGGCTTTGGCGCCACCGCCCCCAAGGCGATGGCCGCCGCCGTGCTCGAGCACCGCGCCGACCTCGGCATCGCGCTCGACGGCGACGCCGATCGCCTGGTGATGTGCGACAGCAAGGGCCGCATCTACAATGGCGACGAGTTGCTGTATGTGATGGTGCGCGACCGCATGACCACCGGCCCGGTGGCCGGCGCGGTCGGCACCCTGATGACCAACATGGCGCTCGAAGTGGCGTTCAAGGAACTGGGCATCGGTTTTGCGCGCGCCAAAGTGGGCGACCGCTACGTGCTCGAAGTGATGCAGGAAAACGGCTGGCTGTTCGGCGGCGAGGGTTCGGGCCACCTGCTGGCACTGGACAAGCACACCACCGGCGACGGTATTGTGTCCGCGCTGCAAGTGCTGTCCGCGCTCAAGCGCAGCGGCAAGGGCCTGGACGAGTGCTGCAGCGAACTGACGCTGTATCCGCAAACCCTGATCAACATCAAAGTGCCGTCCGGCTTCGACTGGACCAAGAATCCCGCCATGGTGGCGGAAAAGGAAGCGGTCGAGAAAGAACTGGGGGACGCCGGCCGCGTGCTGATCCGCGCCTCGGGAACCGAACCGCTGGTGCGCGTGATGGTGGAAGCGAAGTCGGCCGCGATGGCCGAATCGACGGCGCGCCGCATCGCCGACAAGGTCGCCGCCTAATTCTGCCCCGCAACACCCCTTAGTGTTCACTTCACATCACGAAGTTGACGCTAAGACGCTGGCGACGTATAATACAGCCTTCGGAGTGTGGCGCAGTCCGGTAGCGCACCTGGTTTGGGACCAGGGGGTCCAAGGTTCGAATCCTTGTACTCCGACCAAGTTTTAAGGACGGGCTGTCATTCATTGACAGCCCGTTTTCATTTCTGCCATGCTTTTCTGCATGGCAATAGACTGCCCATAGCTCAGTTGGATAGAGCATCAGCCTTCTAAGCTGAGGGTCACAGGTTCGATTCCTGTTGGGCAGGCCAGCTTCCTGGCAATTTTGTTACCAAATGCTAAAGCAAGATGACATCCAATCGTCTTCTGGCACACTTCCCACATTGAAAACCGCGTGGTAGTTGCATCGCGGTAACGTGTTCGGTGCAACGTGCTAATTATGCAAAAATATCACTTTGCTTACGTTTTGCCTGCCGCAGTCTCGCAAGTTGCGGCTGTCGGGCCCGCCCCGTTCGCCATGTAACCGCCGGCTCATTGCCGGCATTCATTTGTCCGCCGTGTGCGGATCAATCCGGGTAGTTGCGCTCTCCGATCACCGGAAAGCATCAAGCTACGCCATCGCATTTCGCGCGCAAGTAGAAGGAAAACGAGATGACGTTCACGTCTTTGCATCACATTGGGAATCGTTGCCGATGAGTGCGGTCAGCATGGCTGTATCAGCCTCGGATACATCGGCGCCGCCGTCGCAGTTCGGCTTGATCAATTTGATGAAGGCGATCGCCGCTCAATTCATCGTGTTGCATCACCTGGCGCTCTACGGTCCGATGGCCGACCGCGCACGTCCCTTGATGCCATCATTGGTGGACTGGCTCAACGATTGGGGCCGCCTTGCGGTGCAGGTCTTTCTGGTCATTGGCGGCTTTCTCGCGGCGAAATCGCTGTCGCCTCAGGGACTGCCGGGACTGGCCAATCCGGTCGCAACGGTATGGCGCCGCTACGCGAAACTGGCGCCGCCCTTCGTGGTCGCAATGCTGCTGGCGATCGTCGCATCCGAGATCGCCAGAAGCTGGATGACCCACGATTCCATTTCCGAACCGGCGACGCTGCGCCAGCTCGCCGCCCATGCCTTGCTGCTGCATGGCGTCCTTGGATACGAATCCCTGTCGGCGGGCGCCTGGTATGTCGCCATCGATTTCCAGTTGTACGCCATGTTCGTGTTCTTGCTCTGGCTGTGCAAGCGTGCCTCACGGAACGGCGGGCAAGCTTGGCTCATGCCGGCCGTGATCGCCGCGTGCGCCATCGTGTCGCTTCTGTATTTCAATCGCGAACCAGATTGGGATGTGTGGGCGCCGTACTTCTTCGGCAGCTACGGCCTGGGCATCATGGTTTGGTGGGCCGGCGATCCCGAGCGCCGGCCAGGCACCGGGGCCTTGATGCTGACCGTGATGTTGCTGGGAACCTTGGTTGCGCTCGATACGGAGTTCCGTGGCCGGATCGCGTTGGCGCTTGCCGTTGCGGTGTTTCTGTTCGTGTTTGGCCGGTCGCCATTGCCGCCGATTGCCCCGCGGGCGGAAATGATGCTGAACACGCTGGGGCGGATTTCGTATTCCATCTTCCTGGTTCACTTCCCCGTTTGCCTTGTGGTCAACGCCGCGTTCACGCGCTTCGTGTCGCACGCGCCGATCTGGCAGGCGATCGGCGTATTGGTGGCCTGGGCCGCCAGTCTCGCCGCTGGTGCGGCATTTTTTCACCTGGTGGAAAAGCCGTTGGGACGACTCTGGCGTGCGCCGCAAAAAACGGTGTACCGGTATCGGACGCTCGATGCCTTGGCCACACGCATATAGGGAAAATGGCGGCCGTATTTACATTTCTTCATAGTTGTTGCGAAATGAAATTTTGACATTATTTTACGTTTTGCTGAGGCAGACTTGAATCGATTCATCCCGATCGAAACAACCACAGCAAGGAGGAAAAATCATGCCGAAACCACCCAGCAAGGATGACGAAAGCGAGCGCGAAACACCCTTGATTTCCGCGCAGCGCAGGTCGGTCTTGTTCACATTAATGGGCGCTGCCGCGCTGACCGCCTGCGGCGGCGGCAGTTCCGCTCCGGCGCCGGTGCTGGCGTCGTCCCTCAGTTCCGGCACGCCGCCGACCACGCCTGGCAGCGCACCCGCACGGCTCGCCCTGAACGGGCCCAGCATGCTTTATCAAGGCAAGCCCATCGTTTTGCGCGGTATCAATGAAGGAACCTGGGGCAAGATGCAAAGCTTCGATGCCGGCGTGATTGCGGGGCAGGGCGCCACCGCGGTGCGCGTGCTGATCCGCTGGTGGGGCGCGTACGGCCGTAGCGGTATCGACAGCCGCGTCGACAATCCCGACAACGGCAATTTCGAGCAAGGTCATCTCGACCGCTTCCTCATGGAAATCCAGTGGTGCCTGGACGCGGGCCTGTGGGTCATCCCGGTGATCGATTCCGATTGCGGGCAGAACGGCTTGCAGGATGCGCCGACGATCGCCTACTGCGACCCCAACAAGAGCTATCCGCTGGGCCACAATTTCTGGACCGATCCGACCCAGCGCGCCGCGTTCAAACAAGCCTGGGTGCACCTGGCCGGCATCCTCAAAAACTATCCGCGCATCGCCTTCTATGAATTGCTGCCCGAACCCTTGGGCGGCCATGGCCCGGCCTACAGTCCCGAGGTGTCCGCTTTCTACAAGGAATTGATGATCGCCATCGAAGACCAGGCGGGCGACAAGCGCACGCCGTTCCTGATCGGCGCGCGCGACGCCTACAATATCAATTACTGCGACGAGGCTTACCTTGACGCGCCGCGCTGGATCAATCGCGTCGTCTACACGGGCAATCTGTTTATCCGCACCGGCGGCGCCACGGTCGAAGAGAACATCGCGAATCTGGAAGAACGCTTGGGCGCGCTGAAAAACATGCGCAAGAAGCGCAACGTGCCCGTGTTCATCCAGCAGCTGGGCGTGCGCAGCGGCGACGATCCGACCCAGTTCTATCTGGATGCGGCCCTCAAGCGGGTCACCAATGCGGGCATCGGCTACACCGGTTGGCAATGGCGGCAAAATACCAGCAACCGCGACGAATACGCCATCGTGGTCGAGGATGCCGACACGGGGGCCGACTGGACCAACTGGCCTGTTCTGAACGTGTACTCGCGCTACTGGCGCGCATAGACCGCAACTCTCCCTTGATCGACAAACCGCTGCGCACCCGATGGGCTTGCGCAGCGGTTTCTTTTCGTGCCGTATCGTTTGGTATTAGATTTTTTCATTTTGGTATGCGTCATATGCATATTGGTGTTATATTGGTATTGCGACCTTATTTTCTATGAAACATTTCACCGTGCTTAGTGCACCCCGGTCGTCGTATCCGCGGCATGCGGGTCTCTCAACACCTTGATATGGAGTCACAATTGAACAGGACTATCATTAACAGTCTCATCGTCGGTCTGCTTGGCGGCACGCTGGCCGCTTGCGGTGGCGGATCCTCAACCTCGACCCCGCAGACCAAACTGCTGGCAACGACGGCCTCATGCAATGCGGCATGGGTGAGCAGCACGGTCTATACGGGCGGCAACACGGTCAGTTATAACGGCATCAACTACACGGCGGCATACTGGACCCAGGGCGATAATCCGGCCATCAACAGCGGCGCTGCCGGCAGCGGCAAGCCATGGACCACCGGTGCCAGCTGCGGCACCACGCCGACCCCGACCCCGACCCCGACCCCGACCCCGACCCCGACGCCGACGCCGACACCAACACCGACGCCGACGCCGTCGGCCTGCGCAGTCTGGGCTGAAGGCGTGACCTATACCGCTGGCCAGGTAGTCAGTTACCTGGGCGTTTCGTACACGGCGCTGGTGACGCACACCGCCTACGTGGGAACCAACTGGAATCCGAAGGATTCGCCAACCCTGTGGAGCGCCGGCGGCAATTGCACGACGCCGACGCCAACGCCGACGCCAACGCCAACGCCGACGCCGACGCCAACGCCAACGCCAACGCCAACGCCAACGCCAACGCCAACGCCGACGCCAACGCCGACGCCGACGCCAACGCCGGGTCTGGCCAAACACGCGCTGGTCGGCTACTGGCACAACTTTACCAATCCAGCCGGCAATACCTATCCGATCGGCCAGGTCAGCAACGACTGGGATGTGATCGTTGTGTCCTTCGGCGACAACGCCGGCAACGGCAACGTCAGCTTTACCCTCGATCCAAACGCCGGCAGCGAAGCGCAATTTATTGCCGATATCAAAGCCAAGAAGGCGGCTGGCAAAAAAGTGGTGCTGTCGCTGGGCGGCCAGAATGGCTCGGTCTCGGTCGGTTCGAGCGCCGAAGCGACCAATTTCACCAATTCCCTGTACGGCATCATCACCAAATACGGCTTTGACGGCATCGATCTGGACCTGGAAAACGGCGTCTCGCAAGGCGCGGCGATCCAGACTTACCTGCCGATCGCGGTCAAGAACCTGAAAGCCAAAATCGGCTCCAGCTTCTACCTGTCAATGGCGCCGGAATGGGTTTATGTCGAAGGCGGGTTCACCAGCTACGGATCGATCTGGGGCGCGTACATTCCCATCATCAACTCGCTGCGCAACGAACTGACCATCTTGCACCCGCAGTACTACAACAACGGCGACATTTACACGCCGTACGCAAGCGGCGCGCTCAAGGCAGGCTCGACCGACCAGCTGGTCGCCACGGCCAAGATGCTGATCGAAGGCTTTACCTACGGCGGCAACAATTTCGCCGGCCTGCGTCCCGACCAGGTGGGCTTTGGCGTGCCGTCCGGGCCGAGTTCTGCCGGCTCCGGATTCACCACGACCACCAATGTGAACAATGCGCTCAAATGCCTGACGCAATTGCTCAATTGCGGAACCATCAAACCGGTCAAGGCATATCCGGATTTCCGCGGCGTGATGACCTGGTCGATCAACTGGGACAAGCATGATGGCTATAACTTCTCGGTGCCGGTGAAGGCGACCCTGAAAACGCTTCCGTAAGCCGGCGCCCAGGCGCATACATCAGAGGCCGGACCCGCATTGCGCGGGCTCCGGTCTTTTTTCATTGGGTGCGCCGGCAGGTAAGAAATCGGCTATAGTGAGGGACTCATAATATTGCACACTCCGCCACACCTATTAGCAATTAGACCAGCGACCCGACTATGCCCAGCATTGAAGCGAACAACGGAAAAACAGCACGCGTGGCCGGCCTGCTGTACTTGATCGTGGTGCTTACGGGAATGTTCAGCCTGGCCTATGTGCCGTCGCAGCTAATGCTCTCCGGCGAGGCTGCCGGTGTCGTGACCAGTTTTATGCGCAACGAAACGCTGTATCGGTTTGGCATCATGGCATCGGTATTGTGCTATACCGCCTTTTTGCTGTTGCCGCTCGCCTTGTATCGCTTGCTGTCCGATTACAGCAAGGTCGCCGGCGCCATGATGGTGGGATTCGCCGTCGTCAGCGTGCCGCTCTCGTTTTTCAACGTCCTGCACCAGTTCGAGATCTTGTCCCTGCTGCACGCGTCCGATTACATGCAGCCGTTTTCGCCCGCGCAAGTCAACGCGCTGATCATGTCGGTGCTGCACAAATATCGCGGCGGATTGCTCTTCAGTAAGGTGTTCTGGGGGCTGTGGCTCGCGCCGTTCGGCTACCTGGTGTACAAGTCCGGCATTTTGCCCAAGCTGCTGGGCGTGTTGCTGATGCTGGGATGCATAGGCTACCTGGTCGATTTCTTCGGCTACCTGCTGTACACGAATTACGGCGCAACAGTCGCGGCGAGCTACGCCGGACTGCCCGCCGCCGTCGGCGAAATCGGGATTTGCCTGTGGCTGCTGATCATGGGGGCCAAGAACGCGGCCCCGTCAACGCTGGCTCAGTGAGCCGCAGCCGGTATACACACCCACCGCTTTTCCTCCGCGCATCACCGACCCGTTGTAGCCTTGATTGCTCGGGTAGACCGTCTGGTTCGCCTGCTGCTTGTCGCGTTTTGTTTCCGGAATGTCTTTGGCGCGCCGCGCCGGATCCGCATGGTCGGTACCGGCATTGACGTCGGCTCCGGCCGGCTCCTGGTTGCCGGCGTGGGTGCCGGCAATGCCATCGAGCGGCTGCTCGCTGTCGGCGCCGATGGACTGCGCCGTACCTGTCGTATTGGCCATGATGTTACCTCTGAGTGCAATGAAGTCTCATGGTAGGACGGCCTGGGCGCCGGCGGAATAGGTGCACGCGCGCGCACCTTGTAGGACTGCGCCCGGCGACGTCAGGCGTCAGAGCAGGGACGCCTGTGCTTCCCTGGTGTTGGCGCGGGGCGGGAGCGGGTCGGCGCTGGCGACCAGCTTTTCGGGCGGGTAAGGCTGATACACGCTGGCATCGTTGACGAGCGCGCCTTCGAGCCAGCCCTGGTACTGATCTGGCTCGAGCAGCACGAGCATGCGCTTTTCCTCGCCCGGCTTGTGAAACTGGTTCATCACCGGATGCGTGTCGGCGTTGATGGTGAGCATAGAAAAAGACAAGACCGGCAAGCCGTCCGGTCCTTCCGCCTTCCACTCCCAGATTCCGGCAATCGACAGCGGACGCGCGTCGGCGTGCTCGATGCGCCAGCGCACCGCCTTGCCCGACGCGTAATTAGGTTCATAGAAATTTTCCGCCGGAACGATGCAGAACTGGTTGCGTTTCCAGGCATTGCGGAACGAGGGCTTGGTGGCCACCGTTTCGGTGCGGGCATTGTAGGTCTGGCGCGACAACTTCATGTCGGCCCAGTGGGGCACCATGCCGAACACGGCCGGTATGCATTCGAGCGCGCCGGCCGTGTCGCGCGACTCGCGCAGGACCGGCGCCAGATAGCCGGGAAACGATTCCGGCGGGAAGTCGAAAGCGGCACGTTCCAGGCCGTAGTGATGACTGAACGCTTCGCGTTTGCTCGGAGTGTAGTTGGCGCACATGTGCGTCATCCTACCGTTTTTTCGGGCCGGCGTCAGGCGCCGCTCCACAGGCGTCCCAGAAGATTGCCGGCCAGATGGCTGGCGGTGGCGAACGGATGGGCAATGCCGTAGCCTTGGCGCACAAGGTTTTGCGGCATGAAAAAGCGGCTGAAGCGCCCGAGCGCAGCCGCGCCGGCGGTGCGGAAGCGCCCGTTGACGTGGGTGGTGTTGAAGCCGTATTCGTTGGTAAAGATGAAGACCGCGCTGCTCGAACTCATCGAAATATCGAAGGGGCTTCCGGCCGCCATGGCGGTGTATCCATGCACATAAGAAAATCGCACAGTCAGGCGCAAGTCGGGAAAATGCATCCGCAGCGGCTTGATCAAGCCGAACCGTTCCAGCATATAGGGCAGCACCGGCAGCTGCGTCTTGACAATGTGGCGGTAGCGGGCGAATGCCGCCTGCAGGGCGGCCACCGTGGCTGGCGGTTCGGGCGGCAGGACGGCGTGTGGTTCGGTGCCCAATTGTTCCCAGTGCGCCACCGCCGTCTGGCTCATGCGCTGGGTGCTGGCCGGCGTCGCCCGGTCCAGGTCGATGGTGTCGCCGGGCTTCATGAAGCGCAGGTTTTCAGTCTCCGGCGACAGCGTCGACCATTGGCGGATGGTGTAGGCCGAGTTCTGATAGTCGTTCAGATAGCTGTTTTCGACGCTGCAAAACGCGACGAACGAAGCGAAGGGAATCGTCAGCGTGGGCGAGAAGGTGCGCATCTGCAGGCTGATACGCTCGCGTTTTTCTGCGGCCGCGCGCCGCCGCAAGCCCGGTTCGAAGGGATTGCCGACCCAGTTCGCGTAGCCGAACTGGGTGAACAGCACATCGACCTTGTCGGTGAGTGCGGCGATGCGGGTGCGCACCGCGCTGCACATGGCTTGCGTGAGCAAGGGACAATCGTTGATGTTGAGAATAGTGCGTTGGCCCGACCGGATCAGGCAATACGAATCCCCGTCCGAAAACGGGTACACCGTGATCGAGAGGACCGGGTCGAGCGAGATGGTGGCGCCAGGGGCGCACTCAATGACCTCGAAGCCATTCTTTTTGAGAAAACCCACGACCCGCTGGTCCTTGGTTTGCTGGAACAGCAAGGTGGCGTTACCGGGAAACTCCTGCTTAAGCTTCTTGATGAACGAGACCGAGAAATGGTCGGGATGTTCGTGCGAATACCAGATGAAGGTGCGGCGCTTGCGCGCCGCCAGCTCGCGCACCAGGGCCGCGTTGGACGTGGTGGTATCGAGCAGGCGCCAGCCATTGTTGAAGACGGTGCCTTCCACCCACGGATCGACCAGCAGCAGGCTGTTGCCATTGTCGATATAGAAGCTGGCGTGATTGACGAAGGTGAGCAGATTTTGCATGGTCGTGCCCGGTCAGAGATCGATGAAACGGCCGCGGTGAAAGCCGAGCGTGCGGTGCGGGTGAGCGTGGCAGCGTTCGACCTGGCCCACGAAGATGGCGTGGTCGCCTTCGTTGTAGCGGCTGCGGTGATGGCATTCGAACCAGGCCACGGTGCCGGCCAGCACCGGCAAGCCGCGCTCGGAGCGGGCGAAGGAGAGGGCGTGAAACCGGTCCTCGCCCGGGCGCGCGAAGCGCTGCGCCAGATCGGCCTGGTCCCCGGCCAGCACATTGATGACGTAGGCGTCGCTGGCGGCAAAGGCGGGCATGGTGCTGGCGTCGTGCGCCAGGCTCCACAGCACCAGGGGCGGGTCGAGCGAGACGGCGTTGAAGGAGTTGATGGTAACGCCGAACAAGGTATCGTCAGCAAGCTTGCCGGTGATGACGGTCACGCCGGTGGCGAACTGCGACAGTGCGTGGCGGAACTGCAGCGCGTCAAAGGCGGGCGGCCGCGCGCCTTGGGGGAGAGCCGACATGGGGCACCTGCGAGCATGGGATGGCGATCAACCCATACTAGCGGCCGCGCACGCGGCGTTGTTGAGACCGGACAAGCCGGATCGGCCTAGCGGCTCGGCCGGTAGCGCTCGTAGATGGCTTGCATGTCGCCACGCTTGCGCAGCGTGAGGATGGCGCGGTTGACCTTGTCCGGATCGAGCCGGCCTCTCGGTGGCAGCGCGCAATAGGTGTCGAATTGCCGGATGGTGAACACGGCGCGGTTGAGCATGGCGCCCTTGGGATGGACCTTGCGCTGGTAATCGTAATAGAGCGAGTTCGACATCATGTAACTGAAGCGTCCGCTCAGCAGCTTGCTGGTGTTTTGCTCGTCCGTGATGGCATCGTCGCGTTCGAACGCGCCGCCGAGGCGCTTTTCCAATTCCGGATAGCGGTAGCCGAGCACGGTCCCGACCCGCTGCCCGTTCAGTTGCGACAGGCGCGCCAGCGGGGCCGTGTCGGCGCGGCTGACAATGGTCATATTGTTGGAAAACACAGGCTCGGTCCAGACCCACTGCTTGCTGTCGAGCCATTCCGGGCGCAAGTCGCACAACAGGTCGGCTTGTCCGCTCAGTAATGCGGCTTCGACGCGTTTGCGCGGCAAGACCATGTACACCGGTTCCATGTGCAGTTCGCGCGCCAGCGCGTCGCCCATGTCTTTGAGCAGGCCGGCGGTGAGCGTGTCGTGCTCAAACGCCGTCATGGGCATGGCGCTGCCCGTCGACACGGCGAAGGTGATGCGCTCGGCGCGCGCCGGGTGCAGCGCCGCCCATAGCAGAATAAGGAGGAAACCTGGCTTCATTGCGCCATGATACCTTGCTGCCCAGCATCTTGGCAGGGGCAGTTTTCCATCTATAAATTCAACCGTGCGCAATCTTTTCGCTTAGAATTCGGGGGCGATCTCCTCAATAAGAAGGTTTTATGGCATTACCGGCAGCAAAGCGTGCGACCCCAGCCAGTCAGGCCGACCGGCGCCTCGCCGTTGGCCTGGTGGTGTCGCTGCTGCTGCATGCCGCTTTGCTGTTGCTGCAATTCGGCGTGCCGAATCTGGGATTGTCCGGTGCCGCGCCACCCTTGACCGTGCGCATCGCTGCCGCGCCCTCGCAGCCGGCGCCCTCAGCCCCGGCGCCGATCCCCGTTCCCGACAATGTCCCTGTGCCGCCATTGCCCCGGCCCCCGGCGACGGGAATGCGTCTGGTCAATCCCGTGGTGGAAGCGACTCCGGCGCCGGCCGCGCCGCCCAAGGCCACGCCCGCGGTCAAGAAAGGCGCGCCGCGCAAGGCACGCCGTATCAGCCCACCGATTCCCGCCAGCAGCACGGTGGTCGAACCGACCCGGGTGATCACCCAGGATTCGATCGCCAATGAATTCAATGTTCCGCTGGCGCGGCCAGAGGAAGCCGAACAAAAGACCATCGACCCGCAGGCGGTTCAGCATGGCGAGGATGACGGCGATGCCGACGCCAGCGCCGCCGCTGAAGCGGCCGCCGCCAAAGCCGGTCTGGCGAAGGCGGCCGCAGAAGCGCAGGCGCGCAAGGTGGCAGAGGAAGAACGACTGGCGGCGATCGAAGCGGCCAAGCGTGCCGCGGAGCAGGAAAAGACGCAGCGTCAACTCGCGCTGGCCGAGCAGGCCCGAATCGACGATGCGCGTCAGAAGACCGAGCAGCTGGCCGCCCAGGCGGAGCAGGAAAAGGCCGAGCAGCGCCGTGTTGAGCAACTGCGCAACGAACAGCAATTGCGCGATCAGCAGATCGCTCAGCAAAAGGCGGAGCAGCAAAGAACGGAACAGCAGAGGTTGGAGCAACAGAAACAGCAACTGCAAAGAGTCGAACAGCAAAAAATCGAGCAGCAAAAGCTGGAGCAGCAGAAGCTGGAGCAGCAGAAGCTGGAACAACAGCTGGAGCAACAGAAACTGCAACAACAGAAACTGGAACAGCAGAAGCTGGAACAGCAGAAACTCGAACAGCAGAAACTCGAACAGCAGAAACTCGAACAGCAGAAACTCGAACAGCAGAAGCTGGAACAGCAGAAGCTGGAACAGCAGAAGCTGGAACAGCAAAAGCTGGAACAGCAAAAGCTGGAACAACAAAAGCTGGAACAACAGAAGCTGGAACAACAAAAGCGCGAGCAGCAGCGCCTCGACCAGCAAAAGGCAGAACAGCAGAAAGCCGCCCAGCAGCGCGCCGATCAAGAAAAAGCCGACCGTGAGCGCGCCGACCAGGCCGCCCGGCAAGCGGCACAGCAGGCGGCCCAGCAAGCCGGCCAGCCGCGCGGCGCCGCCCCGGCGGGTACGCCGTCGACCGGCAGCGGCAGCGAAGGCCGCGGCCCCGGCGCCGGCGGCACGGGCGGCGCCCAGCTTCCCCGCAATATGCTGGGCAGCGATGCTGCCAACCGGGCGCGCGATATGATCAAAGGCATCGATGTGCTGCGCGGCGATCCGCCCCGCAATCCACCGCGCATGCGCGACGATCGCCGCGTCGCTGTCGGCGCCAGCGAACGCGATTTGCCGCTGCGGATGTATGTCGAAAGCTGGCGTCAAAAGATCGAGCGCAACGGCGGCATCAACTATCCCCGTTCCTGGGCCGACGAAGTCCGGATCGATCCCTTGGTCAGCGTTGCCGTGCGCAGCGATGGCACGGTGGAAGACGTCACCATCATCTCCTCGAGCGGCCGTGCCGACATGGACGAGGCGGTGCGCCGCATCGTGCGCGTCAACGCCCGCTACTCGCCGTTCCCGCCTGCCATCGCGCAGCGTTACGACGTGATCGAGATCCGACGCCTCTGGCGTTTCGACGACAACCTCAAGCTGCTCGAAGAAGTGCGCTAGGCGGCGCCGCCGCCATTCCCTGTTTGTCCCTACGCTCGAGCCCGCCACGTCGGGCGTTTGAGCTATGCCAAAGCCGAGGCCCGGAGGCTCCCTTACTCTGGATCAGACAGTGTTTAAATTGGCAACCATTATGAAAACTTTTTTTCGGCCTGGCGGGCTCGGCCTCGGCTCGATCTTCTTGCTGGCACTCGGCTTGGCGGGCTGTGCCGCACGCATCGCGGGGCGTCCGGCCGATGCGCCGCAAGACCTGGCCGGACCGGCGACCCAGCTCATTACCGAGCAGCTGATCCGCGCCGAGCGGCTCGAGCGTGAGCAGCACGTCAACAAGGATATCGCGCACCTGGTCGTTCCCGATCCGCCGCCCTATACCATCGGCAACGGCGACATTCTTTCCATCGTTGTGTGGGATCACCCCGAACTGGCCGGGCAGGGCATCGCCGCCGCTGCCAATGCCAGCGACAGCAGCCTGCCCGCGCCCGCGCCGGCCGGTTTCGTGGTCGATCACGAAGGCCGCGTGCAATTTCCCTTCGCCGGCGAACTGACGCTGGCCGGGCTGACCGAAGACCAGGCCCGGGCCCTGCTCACGCGGCGCCTGGCGCGCTATCTGGCCTCACCCAACGTCACCTTGCGCGTCCAGGCTTACCGCAGCAAGCGCGTGTATATCGACGGCGAAGTCAAGTCGCCCGGCATGCAAGCCATCAACGACATTCCCATGACCCTGACCGAAGCGCTCAATCGCGCCGGCGGCGTGCTGCCCACGGCCGACCAGAGCCGCATCACGCTCGAACGCGGTGACGCCCGCTTCCTGATCGACTTGCGCGCGCTGGTGGCCAAAGGCATCAATCCGGGCGATGTGATGCTGGCCCATGGCGACCTGGTGCGCGTGCATTCGCGCGACGAAAGCAAGGTCTTCGTGTCGGGCGAGGTGGTGGCGCCGCGCGCGCTGACCATGCACGACGGCCGCCTCACCCTCAACGAAGCGCTGGGCGAGTCGGGCGGCATCAGTCCCATGACGGGCGATGCACGCCAGATTTATGTGGTGCGCAAAGGCACCGACAGCACCCGCGTCTACCAGCTCGACGCGCGCCAGACCTGCGCGCTGGCCATGGCCGAATCGTTCGAACTCCATCCCAAGGATCTGGTCTATGTGGCCGCCTCGCCGCTGGCCAACTGGCACCGCAATCTGAGCATGATCTTCCCCGGCGCGCTGACGCAAGCAGTCAGCGCGACCCGGCCCTGATGCCGCAGCGAAGGAACTACGATGAACCACCCTGGCGAACCGCATCCGCTGCAGAGCATCCAGCAGAATCTGCCGATCTTGAACATGCCGCTGCCGGCGCGCCCGGCAGAGTATGAGCGCGATGCCCACGATATCGACCTGAAGGGCTATTTCAATATCCTGTAACCCAGGCCGATGATGCCGACCACTGCCGTGCGGGCGTCGAATTTGGCGATCAGTTGCGTCAGATGGCTGTTGGATGCAAGGTCGCGCATGGCGTTCTCCACTCTAGATGCGGAAGGGAATAATCTTCGTTGGCGCCGAGGCGGCCAGTGGCGCGCCGCTGCCGCCGATGGCCGGCGTTTGCGGGGTGTATTCGGTGACGATCGCCTTGACCATCGATTCGATCATGCAGCGGTCGTTGGTATCGCAAGCCATCATCAGGAAGGTAATATAGGTTTCCAGCACGCCGGCATGGAGCGCGCTTTCCTTCATGCGCATGATGCGCGGATGTTCGCTGGGGTAGACCAGGCCGTCGGTGAGCAATTCCTCGTTCATCTTCTCGCCCGGGAACAGGCCGACGAACTTGATTTCGATGTCGCCGCCGGGATTGAGCGGCGACTTTTCCGTGAGACCCGACAGCACGATCATGCTGCGCGCCAGATCGACAATCTTGATCGGCTCGCCCATGTCGAGCACGAACACGTCGCCGCCCTTGGCCATGGCGCCGGCCTGGATCACCAGCTGCGCCGCTTCCGAGATCAGCATGAAATAGCGGGCCACGTCGGGATGGGTGATGGTCAAAGGCCCGCCGTGGGCGATCTGGCGCTGGAACAGGGGGATGACCGAGCCCGACGAACCGAGCACGTTTCCGAAACGCACCATGCAAAACGTGGTGTCGGCAGAAAAGCGCGAGGCGGCCGCCTGGAAGATCAGCTCGGCGATGCGCTTGCTCGCGCCCATGATGTTCGATGGCCGCACCGCCTTGTCGCTGGAAATGAGCACGCAGGTTTCGACCTTGAACTTGCCTGCCGCCGCCGCGATCACTTGCGAGCCGAGCACGTTGTTGCGCAGCCCCTCGACGATATTCGTTTCCACCAGCGGCACGTGCTTATAGGCAGCGGCATGGTAGATGGTGTCGATCTGTTCGTCCTGCAGGATGCGTTCGACCAGCGCCGCGCTGCACACCGAGCCGAGGTGGGCGATGATGGGCAACTCCGGGAACCGGGTCTGCAACTCCTGGCGGATCGTGTACAGGGCGAATTCGGAATGGTCGATCAGGTGCAGCTGCGCCGGCGCCAGGGTGACGATCTGGCGGCACAATTCACTGCCGATGGAGCCGCCGGCACCGGTGACCAGCACCTTTTTATGGTGCACGCAGCGGGCGAACAGGTCGGTGCGCGGCGGCACCGGCGCGCGCCCGAGCAAGTCTTCAAACTTCAGTTCGCGAATCTGTTCGATCGGCGCGCGCTCGTCGGCCAGATCGAGCAGGCGGCTCAGGATCTTGGTGGTCACGCCGGCGGCCGCCAGGCGCTGCATGATGTCGCGCAGGCGCTCCGGCGAGACCGCGGGAATGGCGATGATGATCGAACGGATGCACAGCGCGTTGACCATCTCGATCAGGCGGTCGGTATGGAACACGCGCAAGCCGTCGATCGTGCGTTCGTTGAGGGCATGTTTCTCGTCGAAGAAGCAAACCGGCCGATACTCCTTGCTCGTGCGCATGGCCAATGCCAGTTGCGCCCCCGCTTCGCCGGCGCCGTAGATGGCCACCGCGTGATCGCTGGTCGGGCGCTGGCTGATGTGATTGCGCAAGAAATTGCGCACCGAAATACGCGACGTGACCACGTAGGAAAAGCCGATGAACCAATAGATGGCCAGCGCGCTGCGCGGCAGTTGTTCCTCGCGCGCCAGCAGCAGGCCGAAATACACGCACAGCACCGCCGCGCCCAGCGCCAGACCGGTGGCGGTGAGCAGGCGCTGGTCGATGAAGCGGATCACGGCGCGGTACAGGTCCGACAGGGAAAAGGCGGCAATGGTGACCACCGCCACCGCAATATAGGAAGGCAGGCCGTAGCGCACGGCCAGGCTGGCGTCGCCCAGGCGCAGCGTCATGGCGATCAGGAAGCACAGCGGCAGGGCCAGCAGATCGACACCGACCATCAGCGCGATTTTTGCCGTGCGGTTCAGCGACACCATGCGGGTGCAGAACTGGACTAGCGAAGGCGGCGGAGGGGTCGGCATGGCGGGATGACTTAGCGTTTTGTAAGTTGATTATCTGTGTCCCCAAGAATGGTCGATTTGACAATCGTCAACCGCTGCCTTGCGGCCTGGCCGCAGGCCGGCATGGCAGGCGCATGTTTGATATGTGTAAAGGCCGTGCAGGCGGTTATTACTACCATCGAGATGCATCCCTCGAAGGAATTGACCATGGCCATTGTTGTCGCGCTCGAACAAGTGGAACGGCTCGCGCCCGACTGTGGCGCGGCCTACCGCGCGGCGCTCGCCATCGGTCAGCCGGTGCTCGACTACTACGGCATCAGCGCGCGCGCGCTGCGCGTGGTGCACTTCTTCGCACAAGTGCTGCACGAGACCGGCGCGCTGACCCTGCAATTCGAAAACCTCAATTACAGCGCGGCGCGCCTGCGCGAGATCTGGCCGAACCGCTTCCGTCCGCGCGGTCCGCTCAAGGCGGCGCATTATGCGCACCGCCCGCAACGGCTGGCCAATGTGGTGTACGGAGGGCGTCTGGGCAACGTCGCTCCTGGAGATGGATACCTTTTTCGTGGTCGCGGATTGCTGCAGCTGACTGGAAAGGACGGCTATGCGCATGCGACCACGCTCTTACGCCAGGTGTGGCACGCGGTGCCTGACCTGACCCGCGATCCGGATGCCGTGGTGGCCGCCGCCTGGTGTCTTCAGGTGGCGGCGGCCGAATGGCAGTCGCGCGGCTGCAATGAAGCGGCCGACCAGGACGATGTGGCGCTGGTGACGAAGTTGATCAACGGCGGCAGCATCGGCCTGGCCGAGCGCATCGTCTGGACCGACAAGACGCGCGCGGTATGGGCGACGCTCAGCCCTTGACGGTGGGACGCGGCTGCGGCGCCGCCGGGGGAACCACGATATTGTCGTTCAAGCGCAGCACTTTAAAGCCGGCCAGTTTGCGCCGCCCGCCGTTGCGCGCCTCGCGCTGCGCGGTGCGGGCAAAGAAGGCGTCGAAGGATTCTTCGCGCACGGCCGGTTCGGCCGAATTGAGGAAGCGCCGTTCGCCGTCCGCGCCAAGCACGATCAGGCCCACGTGCGTGACCAGGTACTTGCCATCGACGACCGTCACCACGTTGATCATGTCGCCGTCCTGCAGCTGCGGCAGAATGGCCGCCAGCTTGTCCTTGGCGATGTAGGGCTCGCGGCTGGTCTGGACCGGGATCGACGTGGCCGTATGGTGGCGCGTGCGCAGGAAGGCGCTGCGGTCGACCGTCGTTTCATAAGTGGGACCGCCCGGCCCCGCCAGCCTGGCCGTGATCTCGGTCAGCAGCCAGCGGTTGTTGACGTTCCAGTCCACCTCGGTGTAATGGTTGCGGCTGGCTACGCCGATCACGCCATCTTTGTAGCGGATGCGCTGCAAGGTCCAGAAAAATTCCTCCCACGAGCGGCTCAGGGCCATTGCGTAGGTGTGTTCGGCAAACACGACGCAATCGCTTTTCTCCAGGCTGTACAGGGGAAGATTGTCGTGCAGCTCGAACGGAAACTCGCCGAGCAGGTTGAGCGCGTACGGCTGGCCGATATTCTGGCGCCCGATCGCCGCGATGCGCTTGCGCAGATCCGGCTGCGCCAGTTGCATGGCGGCGATGTAGTTGCCCGCCTCTTGCGGCGACATCCGGTAAATCGGCTTGGCCGGCGGGTCGGAAAACCCGCACAGCAGGGCGGACAAAAGGAGTAGGGAAGCGATGCGCATGCGCCATGGTAGCCGCTCGCGCGGCCAGGCACAACCGCGGTTCAATTGCAGCGGCGGAATCTGAACGAGGCGATGCGCGATTGCCACGCTTGCGCGCCGCTGCTCTGAATATAGTGCTGGGTGTACCAGAAGGTGCAGCCATCGGTCGGATCGAGCGAGAGCGCGCCGGCCGGCACGCGCAAGCCATCGGCCGTGCTCTGGGCGCCGCTGCCGTTGACGATGGTTTCCTCCTGCTGCAGGCGGCCCGGCGGATCGGTGCGCAACCGTCCCGTGTAGCGAACGCCGCTGGCGGTGGCGCCGGACGACACCGCGTAGCCGAGGGCGATGTCGCCGGCCTTGTCGATGCCGATGCTGCCCATCCAGCGCTGTTCGGCGTCCGGCGCATAGCCGCCTTGCTGATACACCTGCACCGCGCCGTACGGGGCGCGGATCTCATACCAGCGGATGCCGATCCGTCCATCGCGTTCGGCCACCGTGTGATTGAGCAGCAGCGCCTGGCCGTCGAAGACCGCGCCGGGCGCCAGCCGGTCCCCGTGCGCCGGCAGCGCGGCGCCCCCATAAGGCTGCGCGATGCAGGCGGTGCAAGCCAGGCGGAAGGGCGCGACGGGAATGCTGAGCGGCGCGGATAGCGCGTTGTCGGCGGGCCGGTAGCGCCACAGCGTCAACGCGTTGCCCCAGCCGGCGGCGGACGCGTCGAGCGCGAGCAGCAGTGCCGGGGTGCCCGCCGGGACGGCCGCCTGCGGCTGCAGGCTGGCGGGGACCACGCCGCCGCGCGGCAGGCTGCGGCATTGCAGGACCGGGTTGCGTGCCGCCGTCATGGTGCGGGCGATGCCGCACACGCGAGTGTCGTAGCTGAGGATCAGATCGTCGCGCCAGATGGCCAGGACCGGATGCCGCGCCGCCGGCGGCTGCAAGGCCAGTGCGCGCGCCTGGTAGCGGCCGGCCGCGTTGGGACCGGCGGACGTGGCCAGGCACAGATAGGCGCCACCGCCGGCCAGGTAGCCAATGACCCAGCGCCGCGCCAGGTGGTCGTACAGGATGGAGACGGGGACGCCCGATTGCGCTGCGCAGGCGCGCATGCCGCGCTGGTCGGACGCGGCTGCATACAGTGCGCTGACCGGCCGCGGTGCGCCGGCGGCCACTCCGCTCGCCTTGTCAAGAATGGTCATCATGCCGGCGGCGACCTGCACGTACTGGCTCTCGCCGACCGCGCCGCTGACCGGCGCGCCGCGCAAGCCCTCGGCCACAATGCGCGCGCCGCCGGTGTCGACCGGCGCCAGCGCTGGCGCCGGCTGGCCTGTGGGCAGGGCAGTAAACGGTTGCAATGCCTGCGCCAGTACGGCGAGCGCGGACCATGTCAGAGCGGCTTCCATATTTTCTCACCTCCGTGTAGGACAATGACGCATGAAGCGTGCCGGGCCGTTTTCTGAGGCGTTCGATTTTGCATAGCGCCCGTGGTTGAGGGCTGTATGCGAAGTTGTAAGTTTCTTCGACAGTTGCTCATCAGGACACCGCAGTGTGCGGCAACGAACGGTTGGGAGCGGGGTGGTCGACTAAGATGAAGCTGTGTGAGTGAGGGACAGGCGGAAAAGAATCAATAAACCGCGGTACCGCTCCTCAGCAGGTTAGCCGGTCGCCTCAAGGATCGGCACCAATTCAGCCAGCCGGTAAAGCAGCACGCCGGCAGGCTCTCACTGGAACACGGAGGTTGTCATGGCTACCTTTACCCATCCGCCCAAGCATGTCGTGCGCGCTTACCTGGAACGTCGTTCACGCGATCCGAAACCGCCGCCAACGCCGGAAGAAATCCGGCGTCAGCTGGGATGGGGCCTGGCCCCCTCCGAATTCAAGATGGCGGCCACCCGCTCTTGATCCCTGTTCCTTGTAAAAAAGTTCGACAACAGGAGACCATCATGACCAAGCGAATCGGCAACAAAGACGAAGCACAACTGCGCGGCAAGGCAGAAAAGAAGGACACCAAGCGCACCAACATCGCGCGTGAAGCCGTCAAAAAGGCCCTGGCCAAGGCCAAATACCGCAACCAGGTGCGCAACCAGCCGTCGGGAGAGTCCGCGCTGCCGCCTGCCTGACGCGTCGCCCCCCTAACAAGCCCGTATCGGACGCCCGATGCGGGCTTTTTTGCGTCCGCAAACGCCTTTCGCCGAATTTCCCGTCATTCACCGGTTGCGGCGCGCCATTCACCGAAATCCGGTTTTCCTTGTCCTTGGGTCCATGTATCGTGACACCATACTTTCAACGGAGGGCAAGGTGAATACTGAAAATACCTACGAATGGCGCAAACAACTGCTGTGGGGAGTCGTCCTGATCGGCGTTGGCGTCACGTTCTTCCTGGGCCAGATGGACATTATCGATGTCCGGGACCTGTGGCATTATTGGCCGCTGCTGCTGGTTGTCAGCGGCATCAACAAGATGATCGGCTATCCGACGGCCAAGCATTTCACCAGCGGGCTGTGGAGCATGTTCATGGGCTTGTGGCTGTTTGCCGTGTTCGAGCACGAATTCGGCCTCACTTTCGGCAACAGCTGGCCGCTGCCGATCATCGCCTGCGGCGTCACCATGGTGCTGGAACCATTGATCAAGAAACGTTTTGCACCGAATGAGGAGTCCGACAAATGAAAAGTGAACTGCGCAAAAGCGTGCCAGGCCAGGTTATCCTGGGCGTATTCGTGATCGGACTCGGCATTCTGTTCCTGCTCGATAACCTGAATATTTTCGATTTCCACCGTGCCGTGTCGTTCTGGCCCGCCGTGTTCATCCTGATCGGCGTTGTCAAACTTCTCGACACGCGCTCGCCGAATGGCATTCTGCTGGGCACGGTGTTTACGGGTGTCGGTATCGGACTGACCCTGAACCGGCTTGGCCTGCTCAATTTCGACTGGAGCATGGTCCTGCCGCTGCTGGCCATCGGCGCCGGTGCGGTGATGGTGTTCCGCTCCCTGACCGGGCGCCGCACGGTCGAATCGGCCATGAAGGTCGACGACGGCAGCGATTCGGTGGTCGAAGCGACCGCGGTGCTGGGCGGCTTCGAGCGGCGCGTCACCAGCCAGAATTTCCGCGGCGGTGAAGTCACGGCCGTGATGGGCGGCTGCGAGCTCGATCTGCGCAAGTCCTCGATCGACGGCGAAGCGGTGATCAACGTGTTCGTGGCCATGGGCGGCATCACGCTCAAGGTACCGCCCGACTGGACCGTGATCCTGCATGGCACCCCGATCATGGGCGGCTTCGACGAGAAGACCATCGCGCCGCCGAACGACAGCAAGCGCCTGATCATCAAGGGCTACGCCATCATGGGCGGCGTGGAAGTGCGCAACTGATGCAAGGCGCGTTCTCCAGCCGGCGCGGCGCGGCCCTGTACCTGATGGTATGGCTGCTGCTCGGTCTCGTGTTCGCCGGGTCGGTGACCGGGGCCACCGGCACCGGCTGGATCAACGCCTTGCTGTTCGCCATACCCATCACCCTGGTCTTCGGCTGCGCTTCCGGTTTCTCGTCTTACTATCTGTGCCGCGCCTATCCGCTGTCGGACAAGAGCGCCGCCGCCATCGTGGCCGTGTTCGGATTTTCGGCGATGATCTCGGCCCTGCTGTGGACCGGCCTGGCCATTGTGTGGAACGGCCTGTGGCAGGAATTGGGCGTGCCCCTGAATGCGGCGCTCAAGGCCACCGTGTTCGGGCTGGGGGTGGTGTTGTACGGACTGTCGGCGATCGCGCATTATCTGGCGATCGAGTTTCAACGGGCGCGCGGCGCCGAACGGCGCGAGCTCGAATCGCAGCTGATGGCGCAGGAAGCGGAATTGCGCATGCTGCGCACCCAGATCGATCCGCACTTCCTGTTCAACAGCCTCAATTCGATCAGCGCCTTGACCTCGCAAGACCCGAAGCGGGCGCGCGAGATGACGCTGCAGCTGGCCGAATTCTTCCGCCACACGCTGGGGCTGGAGGCGCACCGCAAGGTCACGCTCGAAGCCGAGGCCAAGCTGCTGATGCATTTCCTGGCCATCGAAAAGGTGCGCTTCGGGGCGCGCCTGATGGTGGAGCAGGACATTGCCGACGACGCCAAACACTGCCTGCTGCCGCCCATGATCCTGCAGCCGCTGGTGGAAAACGCGGTCAAGCACGGCATCGGCAATCTGCCGCAGGGCGGCACGGTCCGCATCAAGGCGGCGCGCAGCGGCTCGGTGCTGCAGGTGGAGGTGGAGAACGACGTCGACCTGGACTTGCCGGCCGCCCCCGGCCGCGGCATCGGCCTGGCCAATGTGCGCCAGCGTTTGGCCACCCTGTACGGCCACGAAGCGAGCGTCAGCTGGACGCGCGAACAACAAACATTCCGGGTCGCGGTGACGCTGCCCGCAGAAACGACGGAGTCCTAATATGCGTGTCATTATCGTAGACGACGAAGACCTGGCGCGGGGCCTGGTGCGGGAATACCTGGCCGGGCACGCCGATGTCGAGATCGTGGCCGAATGCGCCAACGGCTTCGATGCGGTCAAGGCGATCACCGAACTCGATCCCGACCTGGTGTTTTTGGATATCCAGATGCCCAAACTGAACGGCTTCGAGGTGGTCGAGCTGGCGGGCCGCAAGACCCACTATATTTTCGTCACGGCCTACGACCAGTACGCGCTCAAGGCGTTCGAGGTGCATGCGGTCGACTATCTGCTCAAGCCTTACAGCCAGCAGCGCTTCGACGAGGCGCTGACCCATGCGCGCGGCAGCCTGCGCGCCACGCTGGGCGTGGAAGCGGTGGTCAGCGAGGCGGCCATGCGCAACAAGCCGCTGGGGCGGGTCTTGATCCGCGACGGCGCCCGGGTGCACGTGATCGGGGTCGAGAAGATCGATTTCATCGAGGCGCAGGACGACTATGTCCAGATCAACGCCGAAGGCAAGGGCTACCTGAAGCACCAGCGCCTGGCCGAACTGGAGAACCAGCTCGATCCCGACGTGTTCGTGCGGATCCACCGTTCCTACATCGTCAATATCGGGCGCGTGAGCCGCATCGAACAGGGCAAGGACAGCCACACCGCGATCCTGGCCGACGGCGCGCGGCTGCCGGTCAGCCGCAGCGGCTACCAGAAGGTCAAGAACCTGATCGGGTGATCTGGTCGACGTGCCACCAGCGCGGCAGCAGTTCCCGCACCTCGCGCTGGCCGAAGCGATCGTCGATCAGATAGACCACGCCGCTGTCGCTTTCGGTGCGGATCACGCGTCCGGCCGCCTGCACCACCTTCTGCATGCCAGGATACAGGTAGGTATAGTCGTAGCCCGATCCGAAGATCGCCTGCATGCGCTTGCGGATTTCCTCGTTCACGGGGTTCATTTGCGGCAGCCCCAGGGTGGCGATGAAAGCACCGATCAGGCGCGCGCCGGGCAGGTCGATCCCTTCGCCAAACGAGCCGCCCAGCACGGCGAAGCCGATCCCGCTGCTGTCGGGCGTAAAGCGTTCGAGGAATTGTTCGCGCTCGGCTTCGGCCATGCGGCGCGGCTGATGCCAGGCGGGGATCTCCGGATACAGCTGGGCGAACAACGCCGCCACCTGCTCCAGATAATCGAAGCTGCTGAAAAAGGCGAGGTAATTGCCCGGCGCTTCGTGGTACTGGCGCGCGATCAGCGTGGCGATCGGCACGGCCGACGCGGCGCGGTGCTGGAAGCGGGTCGAAATATTGGCGGCGACGTGCACCGTCAGCTGCTCGGCGACGAAGGGCGAAGCGATGTCGACCCAGGCCGCGTCGGCCGGCAGTCCCAGCATGTCGGCGTAGTAGTTCCAGGGACTGAGCGTGGCCGAGAACAGGGCCGTGCAATGCGTTTGCGCGAAGCGCGGCTTGAGGAAGGTGGCCGGCACCACGTTGCGCAGGCAGAGCGTGGAATCCTTGGCCCCGTTGCGGGTGATGTCGTACAGCGAATGGTCGCCGAACAGTTCGGCCATGCGCCCGAAATGCAGGGCGTCGAAGTAAAAGCGCTGCAGGGCCGGGTCCATCGGCGCCGGGTTCTCGGCCAGGTAGTCGGTGATGACGGCGCCGGCCCCGCGCAGCGCGTCGAGCAGTTTGTCGGACGGCGCCTCGGCCACCTCGTACGGGCCCACGCCCGGGACCGGCCAGCTGCGGCTGACTTTGTCGAGCGCCGGCCGCAGATAGGACGGCGCGGCCGCGCGCGCCGCACGCAGGGCACCCCGTTCCAGTTCCGCCGAATACATCGCGCGCGCGCGCTGCACCATGTTGTGCGCTTCGTCGACCAGCACGCTCACTTTCCACTGGTTGGCCATGGTCAGGCCGTTCAGCATCGCGCCCAGATCGAAATAGTAGTTGTAGTCGCCCACGATCAGGTCCGACCACTTGGCCATTTCGCTGCCCAGGTAGTAAGGGCAGACATCGTGCGCGAGCGCCACGTCGCGCAAGCGCTCGCGGTCCAGCATGCCGGCGCCGGCGGCGGCGCTGCGCGCGGCGGGCAGACGGTCATAGAAGCCCTTGGCCAGCGGGCAGGAGTCGCCGTGGCATGCCTTGTCGGGATGCTCGCACGCCTTGTCGCGCGCGACCAGTTCCAGCACCCGCAGCGGCAGCAGAGGCGCGCTGCGCGTAATGGCCCCGGCCGCATCCAGCGCCAGGCGGCGGCCCGGTGTCTTGGCGGCCAGGAAGAATACCTTGTCGAGTTGATGCTGCGGCGCCGCTTTGAGCACGGGGAACAAGGTGCCGATGGTCTTGCCGATGCCGGTCGGCGCCTGCGCCATCACGCACCTGCCGCTGCTGTTGGCCTTGAAAATGGTCTCGGCCAGGTCGCGCTGACCGGGACGGAAATCGGGATGGGGGAACTGCAGCGCGCCCAGCGCCGAGTCGCGCGCGTCGCGGTGCGCCATCTCCCGTTCGGCCCAGGCCACAAAGCGCTCGCATTGGGCGGCGAACAACGCCGCCAGATCGGCAGCGCTCTGCGTCTCGCGCAGCACCGTCTCGGTCTGGCGCGCGATGTCGAAGTAGACCAGCGCCAGATTCACTTCGTCCAGTGCCAACTTCTGGCACAGCAGATGGCCGTAGACGCGCAGCTGGGCCCAGTGCAGGTGGCGATGATTGGCCGGGATGCGTTCGAAGTCGCCGCGGTAGGTCTTGATTTCTTCGACCAGGTTGGCGGCCGGGTCGTAGCCGTCGGCGCGTCCGCGCACCAGCAGCGGGCCGTGGGTGCCGGACAGGCTGACTTCGGCCTGGTAGCCGGGGCCGCGCCGGGCCGTCACTTCGGCGTGGCCGGCGATGCCTTCCTGGCCGGTGGGTGAGGGCGTAAAGCGCAAATCGAGGTCGCCCTGGCGGGCGGTGAACTCGCACAGGGCGCGCACGGCGACGACGTAGCTCAAAGGCGCGCCTCCGCCCACTGCAGGTAGCAGACCGACACCGGCATCTCGTGCGCGGCGCAGTATTCGATCCAGCGCAGCTGGTTGTCCTGCAGGCGGTCGCCCGGGCCCTTCACCTCGATCATGTTGTAGCGCCGTTCGGCCGGCCAGAACTGGATCAGGTCTGGGAAACCGGTGCGGTTGGCCTTGATGTCCTGCAGGATGCGGTCGCACCACTTGCGCAGGTGGGCCGCCGGAATGCAGTCCAGCGCCAGGGCGAGCAGTTCTTCGCTGAGCGCTTCCCAGATCACGAACGGCGACTGCACGCCGGCCTTGGCCGCGTAGGTGGCCAGGATGGTGGCGCGGTAGGTGCCGCTATCGAGTTCGGCCAGGCAGTCGCGGAAGGCTTGTTCGCGGCGCGGCGCGAAGTCGGCGCTGTGCAGGTCGGCGGGGCCGCGGTGGAAGGGGTGGAAGAAGGCGCCCGGAATCGCGCTGAAGATCGCGCGCCAGCACAGCAGGCCGAACAGGGCGTTGATCAGCGCGTTCTCGACATAGAACACGGGCGCTTCGGCGCGCATCAAGTGGTCGCGCACGACGCCTTCGACCCACCAATCCTCCTGCGGCATGGGCAGGCACAGGTCGAGCCGGCGCACGGGCGGACGGCGCCGGTTCGCGTCCTTCTGCAGGCCCAGCTTGCGCGCCAGGCGCGGCGCGATACGGGCGATCTGCTGGCGTTCGGCGTCGCTTTCGGGCGCCTGCCGTGCCTCGTCCAGCAGCGCCAATGCGCGCTGGTACTGGCCGTCCTTTTCCAGTACCCGGATCGCGCGTGCGCGTGCGCCGGGGAAGCGGCAGCGTGCATACAGATCGTGGGCGGACATCCAATCCTGCTCTTTTTCGACGTGCTGGGCGATCTGGAACAGCAGCCGTTCGCGCCGGCTGTTGAGCCAGTCGTTGTCGAACGGGGAGGGCGGCAGCGCGGCCAGCACCTCGGCCAGCGTGTCGCCCGCTTCGAAGCGCTGCTTGCATAGGTGCAGATCGAGATAATCGTCAACGTCGCGCCGGTGGCGGAAGCCGCGCGCGGCGCTTGAAAACTCGACCTGCTCGTATTTGAATACGCCCAGGTCGGACAGCACGAATTCGGTCCAGTCCTGGCGCAGATTGCCGAAGAAGATCAGGCGCAGGCGGTCGCACAAGGGTTTGACGAGAATGCTGTAGACGGTGTCGCCCGAATCGCGGTACCAGCTTGAAAAGGGGCGCGCATCGTCGTACTGGGCGCGCAGGGCATCGAGCTGCTCGGCCTTGCGTGCGCCCTTTTCGTGCTGCGACAGGCTGAAGGCGGCGGCGATTTCGTGTTTGAGCAGAAGATCGAACAGTTCATCGAGCGAGAGCACGGGGTCGCTGGCGATCCAGCCTGTGGGCAGCAAGTGGCGTGCCGCCTCCACCGGGCAGCCGATTTCGGCGTAATTGAGCTTGCTGGCGCGGAAATGACTGCCCTTGCGCATGACCATGCGCACAAACAGCGCGCGCGACGGACGCGGCAAAGCGCAGAAGGCGCCGATGAAGGCATGCTCCTCTGGCGACAGCAGGTCGCCGTAGCGCTCGCTGATCCATTCCAGTACCCGGTGAAAATTGTCCAGGTAGTAGAACGCGTTCTCAAGTACTTTGCGCATCGTGTACTGCCGTGCATCTCAACTAACTGTAATTATATACAGTATAACGCCTTTTATGGATCCGGGGCAGCGTTGGCGCTGCAGCCGTCGGCCGGCGGCGCGGCGCACGGGGGCACCGCGTCGGTCCGGCCCGGGGTCAGCAGGAGAATGGTGGCGATCAAGTCGACGTCGGGGTCGTCGGGCAGCTCGTCCATTGTCACCGGCGGCGCCACGGGGGCGAGGGCCGCAGACGGCTCCTCTGGATCAGCCGGCGGGGCGCTGGCGGCCGATTCGTCCGCTGCGGCGCGGCTGCCGGTAGCGGCGGCAGGGGCAGCGCTGCGGGATGCTGCCGGTGCGCGCGGTGGCGCCGGCTTGTCGTCGGCAACGGCCAGCGGATGGGGGGATGTCACATTCTCGTGCGTGATGAGCGCCAGGGCGGCGATCAGGCCCCCCACCAGCACAGCGGAAAGCGCGAGCAGGGCCACGCGCACGCGCGGCATTGCCAGGCGCGTCTGGCTCGACACCGGCATGCGGTAATAAGGCTTGGGCAGACGGAAATCGCGCGCGCTGATGTGGCGCTTGCTGCTCTTGCGGCTGACCAGCGTGGTGTTCTTGTCGTCGGGTGGGCGCACGGCGTTCTCCTGAGCGGGAAATTGTTCCAATGTGAAACAATCCCGGCCCGGCCGTACTGATCTGGATCGCCTTCCCGCGCTGGCGGCGGATTTATTGATTAAACGCAATTTGCAAGAGCGTGGCCATTCCAATAATGGGGGTCGGAACTTTTTTATGGGGCCAGCCATGATTACCAAGCAATTGCTCTCCTGCCTAGCCTGCGCCGCGCTGCTGGCCGGCTGCGCCACCACGGCGCCGGAGCCGGATAAAGCGCCGCCGACGCTGGTTTCCCTCCTCAACGATGCCGATTTCGCCGTGCGCGGCGGACACAGCGAGCAGGCCTTGGCCAGCCTGCGCACGGCGACCGTGCTGTATCCGCGCGACAAATCGGCGTTCTTGCGCATCGCCCAAGTGCAATTCGAGTGCCAGCGCTATGGCGAAACCATCGCCAGCGCCCAATTGGCGCTCGAGCGCGACCCGGACGATATCGTCGCGCACAGTCTGGTGGCGGTGAGCGGCTTGCGCGTGTCGAGCAAGGCCTTGTCGGACCTGACCATCAAGAACAAGATTTCCGGCACCGTGCGTGCCGAAGCCCAGGACCTGGCGCGCCTGCTGCGCACCAGCATCGGCGGCGCCGACATCATCGTGCCGACCGCCAAACCGAAACCATCGACCGCCACGGCCGAGATCATGAAACAGGGGATGTAATGCGCGTACCGACCCATCAATTCATCGCGCGTTCGCGCGCACGCAAACGCATCACCTTGTTGATGCTGCTGGTGGTGGTCAGTAGCGGGATGCTGGCCAGCGCAGCCGCGCTGGCCTGATCGGGGGAAGTTACTTCGCTTTTTTGGCGGCCGACGACACTTGCTCGGTCGCCTTGGCAATTTGCGCTTCCACCACTTGCACTGCCTGGCGCGTGGCCTGGGTCACTTGCTCGTAACCCTGGAAGGCATTGTCGATCGCGGTCTTGATGATTTCGACCGCGTTTTCGGAACCCGGTTTGACGTTCTTGGTCACGTCGTAGATGAGGGCGGACAGGGTGCTCTTGGCTTCGGCGATGTGGGCGTCGGCCGCGTGGGTGAATTCCGTGTGGATGTCGTCGATGATGACCTTGAGCTGTTCGCCGTACTCGACGGTGGCGGCCATGCCCGGCTGGGCGGCGGCCGCGGCGATGGCCATGGCGGCCTTGGGATCCTTCGCCTTGCTCATTTCCTTGCCGGCTGCCATCGATCCTTCAACCGAATTTTTTGCTGTCGCCATGTTCAATGCGACCACTTGTTCCACGCCGTCGACCGCTTTGCTGGTCAGCGCGCTAAAGGTCATCATTTGAAGTTCGAAGAGGGTCTTGGTGGCGGATGCAAATTGTTCGGGATTTGTAAACATGTACGTCTCCTCAGTATTTTGAATGGGTGCTACGGCCGACTTCCTGAATCTCCTTGCTTTGATTATTGGTTAGGGGACAGTTTTGTGCAATGACTATCTTTGAAGGCGGGGCTGGCCTTTTCCCAGCCGGGGCCGAGCGGCGTCTGCGAACAGACCTGCTTGCCGTCGACCTTGCTGCGCCACTTGAACCAGGGCGCGGGACCGGCCACCGCAACCGCGCAGACGCAGGCGACGAGGGCGGTCAATCCGAGAAGGGGCATCTTTTTCATCGTATTGCCGAGGATAGCCGGTTCCCGCGCCAAGTCAAGTACGGCACGCTAGGCCTGCAGGGCGAAGCCCGGCGCCACCAGCGGCAGCACGATGGTGAAGGTCGCGCCCTGGCCCGGTTCGCTGTGCAACTCGATCCGTCCGCCCAGCACACCGGTGACGATGTTGTGGGCGACGTGCAAGCCCAGGCCCGAGCCGCCCAGACCCAGCCTGGTGGTAAAGAAGGGATCGTAGACCCGTCCCTGTACCTCGGGCGGCATGCCGGCGCCGCTGTCGGACACCGAGACGGCCGCCAAATTGCCGTCGCGCGCGGCCAGGCTGACGCGGATGGTGCCGGCCGCCGCGCCCTCGAACGCATGCACCAGGCAGTTGTCGAACACATTATTGAGCGCCTGCGCCAGCGGGCCCGGAAAACTGTCCATCTCCAGGCCCGGCGCAATGTCCAGTTGCAGCGCAATGGGACGCTGGCCGATGCCGATCCGCAGCGGCAAGGCCAGGTCTTGCACCAGCGCGCTGAGGGAAAATTTGCGCCGCTGCGAGGTGGTCTGGTCCACCGCCAGTTGCTTGAAGCTGGCCACCAGCGCCGCCGCACGTTGCAGGTTGCGGATCAGGATCGCATTCGCTTCATGCGCACTGGCGATGTAGCTGTCCAGCGCGGAGCGGCGCAAGCCGAGCGCCATGTCGGCTTCGAGCGCATCGGCATGTTCGGCCATGGTGGTGGCCACCACCAGGCTGTTGCCGAGCGGCGTGTTGAGTTCGTGGGCCACGCCGGTCACCAGCGCGCCCAGCGCCGCCTGCTTGTCGCGCCGCACCAGCTCTTCCTGGGTCAGCGACAAGGTGTCGAGCGCGGCGGTCAATTCGGCGGTGCGGGCCGCAACCAGTTCTTCCAGGTGTTCGCGGTGCTGGTTGAGCTCGCGTTCGCGGCGGGTGCGCTCGATGGCGATGCCGGCCAGGTGGCTGGCGACCGAAATGAGGCGCATGTCGTCTTCCCTGGGACTGCGCACCTCGCGGTAATACATGGCGAAAGAACCGAGCACATGCGACTTGTCGAGATAAATCGGGGTCGACCAGCAGGCACGCAGGCCGAACGCCGTGGCCAGGTCTTTATAGGGCGCCCACAGGGGATCGGTGCTGATATCGGACACGATCACCATGTCCTTGCGGTACATGGCGGTGCCGCAGGAGCCGGCCGACGGGCCGATGGCCAAGCCGTCGAGCAGGGCCATGTAGGCGGGCGGCAGGCTGGGGCCGGAAGCGGGATGGACGGTCACGGCGTCGTCGTCCAGCAGTAGAACCGAACAGAGTACGCCCTCGGACTGGCTTTCGATCAGCAGCATCAGGCTGTCGAGCGTCTCGGACAGGGGGGCGCCGCGGGCCACCATCTCGAGCAGGCGGCCCTGGCCCACGCGCAGCTGGTCGGCCATGTTGCGCTGGGTGATATCGACCACGCGCACGTGCATCAGGCGCCTGGCGTTGAGCGAAAGCAGGATCATGCGCACTTCGCAGGCGATGGCGCGGCGGTCCGCATGGCACATGGTAGCGTTGAATCCGACAATCTCGCCGTTCAGCACGCGCGCGATCTGGCCGTCGAACAGGGCGCGGGAGGCAATGCCGTTGGGCTGGGTGGCGGGGCATAAATCGAGCAGCGCCATGGTCAGCAGCGACTCGACCGGGGCGCCGAACAAGCCGGCCGCCTTGGTGTTGGCATGGACGAGTTGGCCGGACGCGAGGTCGAGCAGCAAGATGGCGTCGGGCGAACTTTCCATCATCACGCGGTAGTCGACCAGCAACGCTTGGTTTTCCCTCACTTGGCGCGTCCTCACGCAAGGTAACGCCATCAGTGTAGACCATTTAACATCTGCGGTGCAAACCGCGCCGCCCAACGCAAAACGCCGCAGCCTTTTCCAAGGACTGCGGCGTTCAACGAATTCTGCGGGAATATGCTAACCCGGTAGAGTGGTGCCCACGGAGGGACTCGAACCCCCACACCTCGCGGCACATGGACCTGAACCATGCGCGTCTACCAATTCCGCCACGTGGGCACTGATACAGCTACTACAACGTTACTGCTTCAAACTAAAACGCCGCAATCTGAAACGATTACGGCGCATCGTCTGGTACTGCTACTGCGGAAAACTGCTCCGGTAGAGTGGTGCCCACGGAGGGACTCGAACCCCCACACCTCGCGGCACATGGACCTGAACCATGCGCGTCTACCAATTCCGCCACGTGGGCACTGTTACTGCTTGCTGCACCGGCGTTGCCGCCGACTTCTGCTATCATACAAGCCTTTGAAGTTTTGCGCCAGACTAACTTTCGTTACCCTTGGTGCTATTTCTCCGACTTATCTGCTGCATTTTCTTCCGTGTTGACTTGCTGTCACCGCGAAAGACCAAAATTATAGCGGAACATTTTGAAATGTCAAAGCCCCGTCCGAAGAAAATTCACGCGACGCACCGTTAGGCGAATTGCATGGACCTCCGTTACACTACGCGTATCGCGGTGTCAATCGTCACCGTGACAGTGACAGCGTAGCGTCACCACCAAAAACAAATATAGAAAACCATTTGAACCAAATTACTCACACCATTCCCAGCCGCGAGGATATTCTCGGCATCTTCCGTACCGCAGCAGCACCGCTTGATGTGCAAGCGCTGGCGCGTACGCTCAAGGTCAAGACCGCCGCGATCGAGGTCCTCACGCGGCGCCTGAATGCGATGGAACGCGACGGCCAGATCCGCGCCGACGCCACCGGCCATTACGCGCTGGCCGACCATTCCGGCTTCATCGCCGGCAAAGTCAGCGCCCACCGCGACGGCTTCGGCTTCGTGATCCCGGACGAACCGGGCGAAGACCTGTTCCTCAACGACAAAGAAATGCAGAAAGTGCTGCATGGCGACCGCGTGCTCGCGAAAGTCACCGGCACCGACCGCCGCGGGCGCCAGGAAGGCACCATCGTCGAAGTGGTCTCGCGCGCCAACACCCATGTGATCGGGCGCCTGCTCAACGAAAACGGCGTCTGGATCGTCGCCCCCGAAGACAAGCGCATCGGCCAGGATATCCTGGTCTCCGGTTCGCCCGGCAAGGCCAAGGCAGGGCAGATCGTCAGCGTCGAGCTGATCGAGCAGCCGTCGCGCTTCAAGCAGCCGGCCGGCGCCGTGGTCGAAGTCCTGGGCGACCTGGACGACCCGGGCATGGAAATCGAAATCGCCGTGCGCAAGTTCGGCGTGCCGCACATCTTCTCGGCCGCCGCGCTCAAGTCGGCCGCCAAGCTGCCGGCCGAAGTGCGCGAGTCCGACCTTGAAGACCGGGTCGACCTGCGCGACGTGCCGCTGGTGACCATCGACGGCGAAGATGCGCGCGACTTCGACGACGCGGTCTACTGCGAGCCGGTCAAGATTGGCCGCGCCAACTGCTTCCGCCTGATCGTCGCGATTGCCGACGTAAGCCATTACGTGAAGCCGAACGACGCGCTCGACGTCGACGCGCTCGAACGCAGCACCTCGGTCTACTTCCCGCGCCGTGTGATTCCGATGCTGCCCGAGAAGCTGTCCAACGGCCTGTGTTCGCTGAACCCGGCCGTGGACCGCTTGACCCTCGTGTGCGACGCGGTCATTTCCGACAAGGGCGAGATCAAGGCTTATCAGTTCTATCCTGCCGTGATCCACTCGGCCGCGCGCCTGACCTACAACGAAGTGGCCGAGATCCTCGGCAACACCGCCGGTCCCGAAGCGCAGCGCCGTCCGGCCATCGTGCCGCACCTGCTCAATCTGTACGACGTCTACCACGCGCTGCAAAAGGCGCGCCTGGAGCGCGGCGCGATCGACTTCGAGACCACCGAAACCTACATCGTCTGCAATGCGCTGGGCAAGATCGAAAAGATCATCCCGCGCACCCGCAACGACGCCCACAAGGTGATCGAGGAATGCATGCTGGCCGCGAACGTGTGCGCGGCCGATCTGCTGATCCGTCACAAGCATCCGGGCACGTACCGCATCCACGCCTCGCCGACCAAGGAAAAGCTCACGCAAGTGCGCACCTTCCTCAAGCAGGTGGGCTTGAACCTGAACGGCGGCGACAAGCCGACCGCCGGCGACTACGCCGAGCTGATGAAGCAGATCAAGGAGCGTCCCGACGCGTCCCTGCTGCAAACCATGCTGCTGCGCTCGATGCAGCAGGCGGTCTACAGCCCGGACAACATCGGCCACTTCGGCCTGGCCTACGAGGCCTATGCCCACTTCACCAGCCCGATCCGCCGCTATCCTGACTTGCTGACGCACCGCGCGATCAAGGCGATTTTGCTGGGCAAGAAGTACGAGCCGAAGGGCATCGAACTGGCCGGCTTGAACACGACCGTGTCGAACGCGACCCGCAAGCAGCAGGCCAAGGACAAGGCCGAGGGCAAGCAAAAGCACGAAAAAGACCTGACCATCTGGGATGCCCTGGGTGTGCACTGTTCGGCCAACGAACGCCGCGCCGACGAAGCTTCGCGCGATGTCGAAGCCTGGCTCAAGTGCTACTTCATCAAAGACAAACTCGGTGAGGAGTTCACCGGCGTGGTGTCGGGCGTGACCACCTTCGGCATCTTCGTGCAGCTCGATGCGCTGTACGTCGAAGGCCTGGTGCACATCACCGAACTCGGTACCGACTTCTTCCAGTACGACGACGCGCGCCACGAACTGCGCGGCGAACGCACCGGCAAGCGCTATCAGCTGACCGACCGCGTGACCGTGCAGGTGGCCAAGGTCGACCTGGAAGCGCGCAAGATCGACCTGGTGCTGGCGGGCAGCAGCGTGCAGCTTGACACCGGTGCCGGCAAGCCGAAAAGCGCCGCCCACAAGGCGCTCGACGCCAAGCCTGCCAAGTCGCGCGAGCCGAAAGTGAACACCGCCTCGCGCTACGAGCTCAATATGGGCGAGGGCGAGGGCGAGGGCGATGCGGCCAAGCCGCGCCGCAGCAAGGCCGGCGGCGGTGCCGCCAAAAAGACGGCGTCCCGTTCGTCGCGGCCGACCGCAAAAACGAGTAAGTCCAACAAGAATAAGCGATAAGAAGTAATGAAGAATAAAATGATTTTCGGGTTCCACGCAGTGACCTCGCGTTTGCGTCATGAGGCCGCGTCGGTGGAAGAGATTTTTGTCGATGCGACGCGTAATGACCGCCGCATGACCGATCTGGTCGCCGGCGCCAAGGCGGCCGGCGTGCGCGTGATGCCGGTCGATTCGGCCCGTCTGGATAAAATCGTCGGCACCCGCCGCCACCAGGGCGTGATCGCCTTCGCCAGCCAGCTGTCGCTGGCGCGCAATCTCGATGAACTGCTCGACGCGATCGAAGGTCCGCCGATGCTGCTCATTTTGGACGGCATCACCGATCCGCACAATCTGGGCGCCTGCCTGCGCGTGGCCGACGGTGTCGGCGCGCACGCGGTGATCGTGCCGAAAGACCGCGCGGTGGGGCTCAACGCCACGGCCGCCAAGGTCGCCAGCGGCGCCGCCGAAACCGTCCCCTACATCACCGTGACCAATCTGGCGCGCACCATGCGCGACCTGAAGGACCGCGGCATCTGGCTGATCGGCACCAGCGACGACGCCGACAAGGGTTTGTACGAAGCCGATTTCACCGGCCCGACCGCGCTCGTCATGGGTTCGGAAGGCGAGGGCATGCGCCGTCTGACGCGCGAGACCTGCGATCTGCTGGTCGGCATTCCCATGTTCGGTTCGGTCGAAAGTTTGAACGTGTCGGTCGCGTCGGGCGTTTGCCTGTACGAAGCGCGCCGCCAGCGCCTGGCCAAAGAAGGCTAAACGCCGCGCCCTGCGGCGCCTGAGGTCGCCCGCGCCTGCGCGGGGGCGACCTTGAGGCCAGATAAGCAAGCCTGGTGCGAATGCGCTACCATGTTTGCATTGCAACAGCTTTTACCCTCCATTCTATGTTCTCCAACCTGCGCGAAGATATTCAGAGCATCATTGAACGCGACCCTGCGGCCCGCAACGGATGGGAAGTCTTCACCTGTTACCCCGGCTTCCAGGCGATCATGATGCACCGCTGGGCGCACGCCTGCTGGGTGGCCGAGCTCAAATGGATCGGCCGCTTCATCTCCTACCTGGCGCGCATCATCACCGGCATCGAAATCCATCCTGGCGCCACGATCGGACGCCGCGTGTTCATCGACCACGGCTTTGGCGTGGTGATCGGCGAAACCGCCAATGTCGGCGACGACTGCACCATCTATCAAGGTGTGACTTTGGGCGGCACCTCGCTCAACAGCGGCACCAAGCGCCATCCGACGCTCGAACGGGGCGTGATCATCGGCGCCGGCGCCAAGGTGCTCGGTTCGTTCACGGTGGGCGAATACGCCAAGGTGGGCTCGAACGCGGTGGTGATCAAGCCGGTGCCGCCCGGCGCCACGGCGGTCGGCAACCCGGCGCACATCGTGCAAAAGGATGTCGATTCGCGCAGCGCCAATCTGTTTTCGGCCTACGGTGTCACGCCCAACGGCGACGATCCGCTGTCCAAGGCGCTGCACGGCCTGATCAACCACGCCGCCCGCCAGGACGAGCAGATCGAGCGCCTCACCGCGCTCATGAAGTCGTCCGGCATCGCCTGCTCCAGCATGCCCGAATGTGATAAATTGAACTCGGTAGAGTTGAACAAACTCGTCGAGTAAGGAACCCGCGCATGACAGAAGAAACGAAGGACGGCGCCGCCGTGCTGGACCCGTTCGAAATCCGCGTGCTGGCCGTGCTGGCCGAAAAAGAAGCGACCACGCCGGATAACTATCCCATGTCGCTCAACGCGATCACCAATGGCTGCAACCAGCTCTCTAGCCGCGACCCGGTAATGCAGCTGTCCGACGAGACCGTGCAGGAAGTGCTGCAAAGTCTCATGCAGCGCAAGTACGTCAGCGGCGTGACGCAGGCCGGCGCGCGCGTGGTCAAGTACGAACACCGCATGCGCGTGAAGTGGTCGCTCGAGCAGGACAAGCTGGCCGTGCTGACCATCCTCATGCTGCGCGGCCTGCAGACGGCCGGCGAAATCCGCACCCGCAGCGGACGTCTGCACGAATTCAAATCGGTGGCCGAAGTCGAGAGCTGTCTGCAGTTTTTGATCGATAAGTATCCGCCCATCGTGTCGCGTCTGGCGCTTGCGCCCGGGACCAAGGAGCCGCGTTACGGGCATCTGCTCGGTGGCGAGGCCGCGCTGGCGCAGCAAGAGTCCTCGTTCGGCACTGCGTCGCCGTCGGCGCAGGGCAGCCGGGTAGGGCAGCTGGAGCAGGAAGTGGCGGCCTTGCGCGGCGAAGTCGACGCGCTCAAGGCGCAGTTCGACGCGTTCAAAAAACAGTTCGAATGACCGGGAGGCTGGTCCTCGTCAAGCGCGTGGCGGCTTGGTTGCTGCTGCTGTGTTTTGTGCTTCCGCTGTCCAAATGCGAGGGCCGGGCCGATCCCGAGTCGGGTGTGCAAGCCGCCGATACGATCTTTTATGGGTTCCGCTTGCTGATCGAATTCGCCCAACGCAGCCCGCTCGACGAAGCCGCGGGCGTGCTTGCCGTGCTTGGCGTATTCATGCTGCCGCTGTTGTCGCTTGCGCTGCCCAAGGCATGGGAGCCCATTGTTTGCATTGGCGGCGCCGTCCTGCTGTACCAGCCGCTGACGCTATGGATCTACGTGTTCGGGCGGCCGATGTTTGGCGGTTTGCTGGCCACCGCGTGCTGGATCGCCGTTCTACTGGTCAGTTGCCTGCAGCTTTGGGGCTACAGAAAGCGGCGCGCCTGACTAGTTGCGACCTTGATTTCTAAGGCGCCGCCGCCAGCTCGAATTCAAGCAGCGTATCGTCCGGCCAGGCCGGGTCCAGCAGCGGCGATTCATAGCCGTTGAAGACCTGGTCGATCGTCAGCGGCAGCCTGCGCTCGCCATACACCAGCGCTGCCTTGCTGACCTGCTTTTGCGGCGGCAGCGACATGAAAATCCCCAGCTTGCTGCACCAGTTGGTGGTGACCAGAAAGGTATTGACCGTGGCCCGGATCCAGAACGGGATCTCGGTCTTGATGATCGCCACATTGACCAGGCATTCGAGACGCAAGTCGCCCAGGCGGCGCGCGTTCTCGGGCACGCCCGGTGTCCGGATGTCGGCTATCGAGCTGGCCTGGTGGCGCTTGCGGTTGAAAATCAGTTCCGCATTCTCGTTCCAGGCTTGCTGATTGCGCGCGATGGTGAAGCCGCCGTCCGCCTCGATCGGCACCGGCATCGATTCGCTCTCGCCCATGATCTTGAGCGTGACCGGATCGGTGGGGGCGTCCGGCGCCGCGGGGCGCCGGCGCAGCTTGAAGCGCAGGGCGTCGACCGCCGGCGCCATCTTGTGGTACTCGTCGAAGGTGTCGAGGCCCACGGTCACGCTGCGGAAGGAGCGCAACTCCGGATCTTTCAACCCTTTGATGACGACATCCTTCTGCGGTTCCTGGGCCATGGCCTGTGCGCTCAAGAGTGCGCACAAGGCCATGGCTGCCATCGTTGGGCGCGTGGCCCTCATCCTTCATCCTTCCAGCGGCGCAGGCGGATCGCGGTCACGATCATGGCCACACCGGCGGCAGCGCCGAGCAGCGCTTGCGGCGTGGCCAGCGTCATCCACGAGTGGTAGAACAGATTGCCCATCGCGACAAAGTTATGATTGCCGGCCAGTGCCTGCGGGTCCACATGCGACAGCGGAATCCAGGTTCCGGGAATCAGCCCCGTCAGGCCGCGGGCGATCACGTTCTCGGCCAGCCAGTTGACGTTGATGCCGGTCTGCAGCAGATGATCGGACCATTTGACGATGCCGATCAGGATCAGCGGCGTACCCACGGCCCACAGGAAGACCTTGGAGCGGGCCCAGGCCGATACCATCATCAGCCAGCCGATGGTTGGCAGCGCCCATACCAGGTACACCGGCAGCAGGCCGATCATGCGCAGCGGGGCCAGGTAGAAGTTCTGATTGGACAGGATCATCCCGAACATGTTGACGCCATTGGCCGCAAAGATGATGCCGACGATCAGCAGCAACAGCACCGACACCAGAATCCCGGCAGTCACCGCGATGACCGGTATCACAACGGCAGCGGTAAGCACTTTCGAGAGCACGGTTTGCGTGTCCGAGACCGGCAGCGACTTCCAGAACAGGATGCTGCGGTCGCGCCGCTCGTCGTGCATGGATGCCAGGCAGTAGAAGAAGGCGATCACGCTCATCATCAGGATCAGGGGCAGGGCGGCGCTCATGTACATGTCCGACACCGAGCCGGCCAGCATCTGCAGCTGTTCGGCGGGAACCGGCTGGACCGTGGTGGTGGTGCCGCCGCTGTCGCGCACGATCGTGACGTTGGAGGTGAGCTTGCCCTGCGCCGCGCCGTAGATGGCCATGGTCGCCACCAGCAGGACCATCAGTCCGCCGACGATCGCCGGTGCCCACGCCATCGCGCCCTTGTGCTCCCAGAATTCACGCCGGAGCAGCCATTTCATCGTTTTCATGCGTAGGTTCCTTTCATGGTCGCGACAAACAGGTCGGCGACGCTGGGGTTGCGGGTTTCGCCGAGCGCGGACAGCTGGGCACGCGAGACGCCGTCAAACAGCATCACGGATTTGCCGAACACGGTGCGCTGGTCGATCGGCTGCAGCGCGCTGGCGGCATTGAGCTTGTCGCCGGAGACCATGACTTCGGTGTAGCGCTCGCCCAGTTCGTCCATGCTGGCCGACAGCACGATCTTGCCGTCGCGGATGAACATCAGGTCGGTGAGGATGTGCTCGACTTCCTCGACCTGGTGGGTGGTAATCACAATCGTCTTGTTCTCGTCGAAGTAATCTTCCAGCAGGTTCTGGTAGAACTGCTTGCGGTACATGATGTCCAATCCCAGCGTGGGCTCGTCGAGCACCAGCAGTTTGGCGTCAATGGCCATCACCAGGGCCAGGTGCAGTTGCACCACCATGCCCTTGGACATTTCCTTGACCTTCATCGACGGCTTGAGCTTGGTATTGGCCAGATAGCGTTCGGCCTTGGCGCGGTTGAAACGCGGATGCACGCCTGCGACAAAATCGATGGCGTCGCCCACGCGCAGCCAGCGCGGCAGAATCGCCACGTCGGCGATAAAGCACACGTCCTGCATCAGCGCATCGCGCTGGGTACGCGGATCCATGCCCAGCACCGACAATTCCCCCTCGAAGGGAATCAAGCCCAGCGCCGCCTTGAGGGTGGTGGTCTTGCCCGAACCGTTGGGCCCGATCAAGCCGACGATCTTGCCGGCCGGGATCTCAAAGCTGATATGGTCGACGGCCAGATGTTTGCCGTAGCGCTTGCTCAAGTTGTTGGCGGAAATGACGGCGCTCATGATGCGGCTCCTGGCGTTTTCGCTTGCAGCAATTGCTCCAGATCGAGTCCGAGGCGGCGGATGCGTTCGAGCATGGCCGGCCATTCTTCGCGCACGAAGCGTTCCCGTTCGCTGGTGAGCAGTTTTTCGCTGGCGCCTTCGGTCACATACATGCCTATTCCCCTTCTTTTTTCTACGAGGTTCTCGTCGACCAGTTCCTGGTAAGCGCGCGAGACGGTGATCGGATTGAGTTGGTATTCCGCCGCGATCTGGCGCACGGAGGGCAGGGCGTCGCCGGCCTTGAGTGCGCCGTCAAGCATCATGCCGATGACCCGGTCCTTGAGCTGGCGGTAAATGGGTGCGTTGTCGTTCCAGCCGGCGGTCATGTCTTGCACTCCCGCTGGCTTGTTGCTGCTTGCTGCATACAGCCTCCCTGTTTGGTGAGGTATCGAAGTGGTGTTGTAGTGAACTATAACACCAAAAATGCGCGCGTCAACAGGTTTTGGATATGCATGTGGAAAAAGGAGGGCGCTCAGGGCGCCGGTTTGCCGTCGAGGTCGTAGCGGGCGATGACGCCGTCGCTGGTGATGGCGATCCAGCCGCCGCGCGGCGGTTCTGCATCCGGTTCCCAGTCCGGCAGCACGTAGCGGCGCTTGCCGTCGTGTTCATGCAGGGCGGGGCGGTGGGTATGGCCGTGGATGATGGTGCTGGTGTTGGTGGCGGCGAACACGGCCTCGATCGCTTCGGGTGCCACATCCATCAATTCGTAGGCCTTGGTGGTGTGGGCCTGGCGACTGCCTTCGCGCATGCCGGCGATGATGCCTTTGCGCTGGGTCAGCGGCAATGCCAGGAACTGGGCTTGCCAGGCCGGGTCGCGCACCTGGCTGCGGAAGGCCATGTATTTTTCGTCGCGCGTGCATTCGGCGTCGCCGTGGATCAGCGTCAGGCGCTGGCCGGCTACCTCGATCACGTGCGGTTCGTCCAGCAAGGTCAGGCCGGCGGCGTCGGCGAAGGCCTGGCCGACCAAAAAGTCGCGATTGCCGGCGATCCAGTACACGGCCACGCCGGCCTCGCTGAGCGCACGCAAGGCGTGGGCGATTTGCTGATGGAAAGGGTCGGGCAGGTCGTCGTCACCGGCCCAGTATTCGAAAATGTCGCCCAGCAGGTAGAGCGACTGCGCAGCCATGGCCCGTTCTTCCAGAAAGGCGAAGAAGGCCGCCGCGGTGTGCGGCTGGGCCGGCTGCAAGTGCAGGTCAGAGATGAATAGCGCAAGCGTGCGCGCGGGCATCGTCATCGCAGTGTGGCCGAGGTCGGATGCCCGAGCTGCATTACAGTACTTCGATCTTTTCGATGATGACCGGTTCGGCAGGCACGTCCGCGAACATGCCGCTGCGGCCAGTCTTGACCTTGCGGATCTTGTCGACGGTATCGGTGCCGTCAACGACTTTGCCGAACACGGCGTAGCCGTAACCATCCTGGCCTGGGTAGTCGAGGAAGCTGTTGTTCTTGACGTTGATGAAGAACTGGGCCGATGCCGAGTGCGGGTCCGAGGTGCGGGCCATGGCCAGGGTGTAGGTATCGTTCTTGAGGCCGTTCTTGCCTTCGTTTTCCACGGTCTGGTCGGCCGGCTTTTGCTTCATGCCTGGCTCGAAACCGCCGCCCTGGATCATGAAGTCGGCGATCACGCGGTGGAAGATGGTGTTGGTGTAATGGCCCTTGGCGACATAGTCGAGGAAGTTGGCGACGGTCTTCGGCGCTTTTTCAGCATCCAGTTCGACGGTCATGGTGCCCATGTTGGTGGTGATCAGTACGGTCATGATGGTGTCCTGTGAGAGTTGTTGTTTGGCGATGCCGGTTTGGGAATCTTGCAAGCCCCGTTATTTTACAGGCTTGACGACAGTCGCGTTCTTAATAAAGATCGGCACGACCGGCACGTTCTGCTGGCCCCTGACGTCGTCGACCACGACGGCCTTGATCTTGTCGACCACGTCCTGGCCCGACACGACCTTGCCGAACACGGTATAGCCATAGCCATCCTGGCCCGGATAATCGAGGCCCTCGTTATTGGCGACGTTGATGAAAAACTGCGAGGTGGCCGAATCGGGATTGGCGGTGCGCGCCATGGCGACCGAATACGGCACGTTTTTCAGGCCGTTCTTGGCTTCATTCTTGATCGGTTTGCCGGTCGGCTTGGTATTGAGTTTCTCATCGAGGCCGCCGCCCTGGATCATGAAGCCATCGATCACGCGGTGGAAGATGGTGCCTTTATAGTGGCCGTTCTTGACGTAGGTGAGGAAATTGGCCACGGTTTTGGGGGCGGCTTCCTGGTCCAGTTCGAGCACGATTTCGCCCATGCTGGTCTTGAGCGCCACTTGCGGCGCGTCGCCGGCCAGGACCGCATGGCTCAATGTCAGGCCGCAGAAAACGGTGAGGAAGCGGGCGAGCAGCGGGATACGGAACATTAGCGATTCTTGCATGTTGGCTTCCTTGGAGGTAACTGTTTGAGGTAAAGTGGCGGATCGGCTGTCAAGCCTTTCACGCAAAAATAAACCTGATCCATATGCGGACAGTCGGGATTTTATCAATGCTATACTTTGCGAAGAACGCCCCATTCTATCAAAGAAGAACAAGACAGAGGGCGCTGACGATCTCGCTGCAATCCCCGATTTCCCAGGTGCGCGCCCACAAGGCGATGGCGCCGGGTTGTCGTATTGCCCGGGCGCGGCGCTGCTGTAAACAGTAGAAATCTGATGAGCCAACTTAAGATTTACAACACGCTTGCCCGTGATAAGCAGTTATTCGTTCCGATCCAAGCCGGCAAGGTGGGCATGTACGTTTGCGGCATGACCATTTACGATTACTGCCACATCGGCCATGCGCGCATGATGATGGCGTTCGATGTGATCTACCGCTGGCTGCAGGCGTCCGGCTATCAGGTGACGTACGTACGCAATATCACCGACATCGAAGACAAGATCATCAAACGGGCGGTGGAAAACGGCGAATCGATCTATTCGCTCACGTCCCGTTTTACCCAATACATGGACGAAGACACGACCGCGCTCGGCATTTTGCCGCCGACGGTAGTGCCGCGCGCCACGCAATACGTGCCGCAGATGCTGGGCATTATTGAACTGCTCGAACAAAAAGGGTTGGCTTACCAGTCCGACGATGGCGACGTCAATTATGCGGTGCGCGGTTTTCCGACCTACGGCAAATTGTCCGGCAAGTCGATCGACGATTTGCGCGCCGGCGAACGGGTCGACGTCAATACCGGCAAGCGCGATCCGCTCGACTTCGTGCTGTGGAAATCGTCCAAGGAATCGGAACCGGCCGAAGTCAAATGGGAGTCCAAATGGGGCAGCGGCCGTCCGGGCTGGCACATCGAATGCTCGGCCATGTCGTGCGCGACCCTGGGCGAACAGTTCGATATCCACGGCGGCGGCGCCGACCTGCAATTCCCGCACCACGAAAATGAAATCGCCCAATCGGAAGGCGCGTATGGCCACCCGATGACCAATTACTGGGTGCATAACGGCTTCGTGCGCGTCGATGGCGAAAAGATGTCCAAGTCGCTCGGCAATTTCTTCACGATCCGCGACGTGCTCAAGGTCTTCGATCCGGAAGTGGTGCGCTTCTTCATTTTGCGCGCCCATTACCGCAGCCCGCTCAATTATTCCGACGTGCACCTGGAAGACGCCAAGGTCGCGCTCACGCGCCTGTACACGGCGCTGGCCGAGATCGACCTGGGCAGCGAGCCGGTCGCGGTGGACTGGAACGAAGCGCACGCAGTGCGGTTCCGCGAAGCGATGGACGACGACTTCAACACGCCGCTGGCCCTGGCCGCGCTGTTCGATCTGGCGACGGAACTGAACAAGAGCAAGTCGGTCGCGCACGCGCGCCAGTTCAAGGCCCTGGCCGCCGTGATCGGCCTGCTCGAGCGCACGCCGCAGCAATTCCTGCAGGGCGGCACGGGCGAGGGCGCACACACGCCGGAAGCCATCGAAGCCCTGATCGCCGCCCGCAGCGCCGCCAAAAAGGCCCGCAACTTCGCCGAATCCGACAAGATCCGCGCCGATCTGCTGGCAGCGGGCATCGTCTTGGAAGACAAGCCGGACGGCAGCACCAACTGGCGCCGCGCATGATGGCGCTGCACAAGGACACCGCGGGGACCACCTCGCTGATACTCGAGGTGCCTGCCTACTGGGAAGAAGCAAAAGCCGAGCTCATGAAGCGGGACCGCATCATGAAGAAGCTGATCCCGCAATTCGGCGACCTGCACCTGGTCGGCCACGGCGACCCGTTCACCACGCTTGCGCGTTCGGTGGTGGGTCAGCAGGTGACCACCAAGGCAGCCGACGTCGCCTGGAACAAGCTGTTGACGGTTTGTCCAAAAATCACCCCCGCACAAGTGATCAAGGCCGGCGCCGAGCAGTTGGCGGCCTGCGGCCTGTCCAAGCGCAAGACCGAATACATTCTCGATCTGGCCGACCATTTCAAGGCCAAACGGGTGCACGCCAACCAGTGGGCCGAGATGGACGATGAGGCGGTGATCGCCGAATTGGTGCAAATCCGGGGCATCGGACGCTGGACAGCGGAGATGTTTCTGATATTTAATCTGCTCCGGCCGAATGTCTTGCCGCTGGACGACCCCGGTCTGATTCAGGGAATCAGCCAGAATTACTTCTCGGGCGAGCCGGTCTCGCGCAGCGATGCGCGCGAAGTGTCGGCCAACTGGGACCCGTACCGGACAGTCGCCACATGGTATTTGTGGCGTAGTCTCGATCCAGCTACGGTAGAATAGCGCCTGTATCGGCCGCGCGGCAATATATGTTGCGGCTAAAATAATACCCGGAGGTAGAATGATTAAAACAACTTTCCTCAATTTCGAGCAGCCAATCGCTGAGCTCGACTCCAAGATCGAAGAGCTGCGTTTCGTGCAGGATGACTCGGCAGTCGACATTTCGGAAGAGATCGACCGCCTGGCCAAGAAGAGCCAGCAGCTGACCAAAGATATCTACGCCAAGCTGACGCCTTGGCAAGTGTCGCAGATCGCGCGCCACCCGCAGCGTCCTTACACCATGGACTACGTGAACGAAATCTTTACCGATTTCCACGAACTGCATGGCGACCGCTCGTACGCGGACGACCTGTCCATCGTTGGCGGCCTGGCCCGTTTCAACGGTCAGGCGTGCATGGTCATCGGCCACCAGAAGGGCCGCGACACCAAAGAACGCGCCATGCGCAACTTCGGCATGCCCAAGCCCGAAGGCTACCGCAAGGCCATGCGCCTGATGAAACTGGCCGAGAAATTCGGTCTGCCGATCTTCACCTTCGTCGACACCCCAGGCGCCTTCCCCGGCATCGATGCCGAAGAGCGCGGCCAGTCCGAAGCGATCGGCCACAACCTGTACGTGATGGCGGAGCTCAAAGTGCCGCTGATCGCCACCATCATCGGCGAAGGCGGTTCCGGCGGCGCGCTGGCCATTGCCGTGGGCGACGCGGTGCTGATGCTGCAATACGCCACCTATTCGGTGATTTCGCCGGAAGGCTGCGCCTCGATCCTGTGGAAAACGTCCGAGCGCGCCTCGGACGCGGCCGACGCACTGGGCTTGACCGCGCACCGCCTCAAGGCGATGGGCCTGATCGACAAGATCATCAACGAACCGCTGGGCGGCGCACACCGCGATCCGAAGCAGATGGGCGTCATGCTCAAGCGCGCGCTGGCCGATTCGCTGCGCCAGTTCCAGGGCATGAAGACCAAGGACTTGCTCGAAGCCCGTCATCAGAAGTTGATGAGCTACGGTAAGTTCAAAGAAACGACGCCGGCCGAAGAGTGAGCCAGCAACAAGCCGGGAACCTCCCGGCGCAGTTCGCGCGGGCGCTTGCCGCCCTGCGCGGCGCGTCTTCCGCCCCCATCGCCGTCGCCTACAGCGGCGGCCTCGATTCCTCCGCCTTGCTGCACCTGGCCCACGCCTACGGGCGCGAGCATGGCATTGCCGTGTTCGCCTTCCACGTCCATCATGGCTTGAGTCCCAACGCGGACGCCTGGCTCGCGCATTGCGAGAGCCGCTGCGCCACGCTCGGCATGGCATTCGACGCGCGCCGCGTGGTGCTGGAAAAGAGCAAATCGGGCGTGGAAGCGGCTGCGCGCAAGCTGCGCTATGCAGCGCTGGGCGCCATGTGCAGCGCGCACGGCGTGCGTCTGATGCTCACCGCCCACCATCTCGACGACCAGGCCGAAACGGTGCTGCTGCAATTGCTGCGCGGCTCAGGCACGGCCGGTTTATCTGGCATGGATGCGGCCAACGCAGCGCCCGAGCTGCTCGGCAATCCCGATCTGGTGATGGCGCGCCCCTTGCTGCCGGTCTCGCGCGGCGAGCTTGAAGCCTACGTGGGCGCGCACGCGATCACGTATGTGGAAGACGAATCGAATACCCATCCGCGCTATGCGCGCAATGCCTTGCGCCACCAGGTGATGCCGGCCTTGGCGCAAGCTTTCCCCGGCTACCAGGAACGCTTTGCGCGCAGCGCGGCGCACGCCCAGTCGGCCCAGCGCCTGCTGACCGAACTGGCCGAGCAGGATCTGGCGGCCTGCCTGATCGACGATTGCGTGGACGTGGCCCGGTTGCGCGCGATGAGCCTGGACCGCGCCTACAACATGCTGCGCCACTGGTTCGCGCTGCGCGGCCTGCGCATGCCCTCGACCGCCTGGCTGACCGAAATGGTGGCCCAGTTGGTGGAAGCGCGGGTGGACGCCCAATTGCTGGTGACGCACCCCGACTGCCACATCCGGCGCTACCGCGACCGCCTGCACATCACGCCCAAGCTGGCCGACCTGGCCGGGCAGCGCGATCCGGACGACGAAGGCATCCTGGTCAAGGAAGGCGAGCGTTTCCGTTGGACCGGCGAAGCATCGCTCGCGTTCCCCGCCTACGGCGGCGTGCTGCATTTCGATGCGGCGCAGCAGGGCTTGGACGCCGCCTGGCTGCGCGCCAAGCCGCTGCAAATCGATTTCCGCAAAGGGGGAGAGCGGCTCAAACCGGCGCCCAACCGTCCTACCCGCGCCCTGAAATACCATTATCAGGCCTGCAATGTGCCCGCGTGGGAACGTGAGCGCCTGCCCATCGTCACCGCCGGCAAGGACTTGCTGTTCGCGGCCGGCATTGGCATGGATTGCCATCATGTGGGCGCCGGCAGCGGTCCCTGGATCAGCTTGCGATGGGTGGCCGACCCCGCCTGAACACTATGCCCTGAGGTAATACCCTTATATGAATTCCGTATAGAATTAGCCCGATCGGCGTATTGTTTTTTTGCATCGCAACATGTAGAGTAAAGCTCCTCCTTTTTCTTTCTTGAGCGGAAACTTCACTCTTATGGCATTAATCGTCCACAAATACGGCGGTACGTCGATGGGCTCGACTGACCGCATCAAGAACGTCGCGGCACGCGTCGCCAAGTGGCATGACGCAGGGCACCAGATCATTGTTGTTCCTTCGGCCATGTCGGGCGAGACCAACCGCTTGATCGGCCTGGCGAAGCAGATCATGGAGCAGCCTGATCCGCGCGAACTGGACATGATTGCGTCCACCGGAGAACAAGTTTCCGTCGGCTTGCTGTCGATGGCCTTGCTAGCGATCGGCAAGAAAGCCGTCTCTTACGCCGGCTGGCAAGTGCCGATCAAGACCGATTCGGCTTACACCAAGGCGCGCATCGAGTCGATCGACGACAAGCGCGTCAAGGCCGACCTGGCCGAAGGCAAGATCGTGATCATCACCGGCTTCCAGGGCATCGATGCGCAGGGCAACCTGACGACCCTGGGCCGTGGCGGCTCCGATACTTCGGCAGTGGCGATTGCGGCGGCGATGAAGGCAGAAGAGTGCCTGATCTATACCGATGTCGACGGCGTGTACACGACCGACCCGCGCGTGGTGTCCGAAGCGCGTCGCCTGAAGACCATCACGTTTGAAGAAATGCTGGAACTGGCCTCGCTCGGTTCCAAAGTGCTGCAGAGCCGTTCGGTCGAATTCGCGGGCAATTACCGCGTGCCGACCCGCGTTTTGTCGTCGCTGACCGATCCCCTGATGCCGCTCGAAGAAGAAGCCAACTCGGGTACCCTGATTTCGTTTGAGGAAGATACACACATGGAACAAGCCGTCATCTCTGGTATCGCGTTCAATCGCGATGAGGCAAAAATCACCGTCCTGGGCGTGCCGGACAAGCCGGGCGTGGCTTACCACATCCTGGGGCCGATCGCCGATGCCAACATCGAAGTCGACATGATCATCCAGAACCAGTCGGTCGAAGGCAAGACCGACTTCACGTTCACCGTCAGCCGCGGCGAGTACAACAAGGCCATGGCCGTGCTCGAAGGCGTGAAGGAAGAAGTGAGCGCGATCACCCTGGTGGGCGACGCCAAGGTGTCCAAGGTGTCGGTGGTGGGCGTGGGCATGCGTTCGCACGTGGGCGTGGCCTCGCAGATGTTCCGCACGCTGTCGGAAGAGGGCATCAATATCCTGATGATTTCCACCTCCGAGATCAAGATTTCGGTCCTGATCGATGAAAAATACATGGAACTGGCGGTCCGGGCCCTGCACAAGGCCTTCGATTTGGAAAAAGCATAAGTTTTTTCTCAAAATATGGGCGTGTTCCATTGACCAAACATGCCCGCAGCCGGTAACATTGCGGTCTTCTGATCTGGTGAGGTTGACTGGATAAGAAAGGAGACGTGGCCGAGTGGCCGAAGGCACATCCCTGCTAAGGATGCATAGGGCTTATACCTCTATCGTGGGTTCGAATCCCACCGTCTCCGCCAGAAATAAAGAAAATGGCCTCCCCTGCGGGAGGCCATTTTTTTTATTTCGGACGGAGAGGGCGGGATTCGAAGGGTTGCCCCTACCGGGGCAACCCTCTCCGAATCGCCCATCTTCCGCCGCTT
>Ga0209023_10000541_pt1 | contig 56800 bp, 53 predicted proteins | sample LakOneMetagenome_FD_187468 | JGI IMG/M metagenome (GOLD analysis project Ga0209023, IMG submission 187468) | Freshwater and sediment microbial communities from Lake Erie, Canada (SPAdes) (version 2) | ecosystem: Environmental > Aquatic > Freshwater > Lentic | place: Lake Erie, Canada... | reverse complement strand
ACGATTGCGCGCTCTCGTGCACTTCCTTGTGCAGGTTGCGCAGCTCGTCGAGCTCGATCTCGCGGCTGACCTCGGACTTGACGTCGTGCAGGTAGCGCTGGGCGCGCCCGTACAGGGTGCCCGCCATACGCGCCACCTTGGGCAGTTTTTCAGGGCCGATCACGATCAGCGCGACAACGCCGATGATCGCCAGTTTCGACAGTCCGAGATCGATCATGCCCGGATCTTAATGGCGGGTCTTGTCGCGGGCTTCCACGTCGATGGTCGACCGGTCGGCAACCTGCTGGGTCTGCTGGGCGGCCGACGGCGCACCGTTCGCCTTGTCTTCCTCGCCTTTCACGCCGTCCTTGAAACCCTTGACGGCCTTACCGAGATCGGAACCGATATTGCCGATCTTCTTGGTGCCGAACACCAGCATCACAATGACCAGGACAACGACCCAGTGCCAAATACTCATCGAACCCATGTTTATCTCCTAGCAAGGCGCTACGCACCTGTAAATCGGGAAAGCGTACATTTCAGTATACGCTATGCGAACGCATTGCCCCACAACTTGCCCGCATTAAAAGTTTAGTTGAGCCCAAGTAATAATCAAGTTCCCAGGCCGCGCCACGGGCGCTTGCCGCCGTACACATGCAGGTGCAGGTGATAGACTTCCTGCCCGCCGTCCGGTCCGCTGTTGATCAGGGTCTTGTAGCCGCCGCTGCGTCCGCCATTGCCGTCGGATTGGACCGCAATGCCATGCTCGTGCGCCAGTTTCGGCGCGAGCGCCAGCATCTTGCCGAGCACGGCGGCATGCTCCATGCCGCAATCCGACAAGGTGTCCACATGCCGCTTCGGGATCACCAGGAGGTGCACCGGGGCGGCCGGGTTGATGTCCTTGAACGCCAGCACGTCGTCGTCTTCGTAGACGACGCTGGCCGGGATCTGCTTGGCGACGATCTTGCAGAAAATGCAGTTGTCCATCTTGTCTCCAGGTGTCTGTTACAGCGTTCCATCAAGGAATCGGTGCATCCTACCGGCGCCCGATGACGCTGGTGTGACGGCGAATGCCCTGATTATGACATCGCGCGCCGCCGTGGCAAGCGTAAGTAAGTGCCTACTCTTTGCGCGAAGCCTTCTCTTCGATGCCCGAGACGCCTTCGCGGCGCGCCAGTTCGTCGATCACCTGCTGCGGGCTCAAGCCGAACTGCGCCAGCAGCACCATGGTGTGGAACCACAGGTCCGCGGTTTCGTACAGCACCTTGGAGGCGTCGCCCGAGGCGCGCGCGTCCTTGGCGGCCATCACGGTCTCGGTGGCTTCTTCGCCGATCTTCTTCAGGATCGCGTCGTCGCCCTTGGAAAACAGCTTGGCGACGTAGGAGCTTGCGGGGTCGCCGCCGTGTTCCGGCTTGCGCGATTCGATCACGGCCGCAACGCGGGTCAGGATGTCACTCATGGGTTTTCTTTTGTGTGGAATAGATGGTGTCGGGATCCTGCAGCACCGGGTCGAGCGCCTGCCAGTCCGCGCCGTCGAACTTCTGGAAGAAGCAGGAATGGCGCCCGGTGTGGCAGGCAATGCCGCCCTTCTGCTCGATCTTGAGCAGGACCACGTCTTCGTCGCAGTCGAGGCGGATCTCCAGGACCTTCTGGGTGTGCCCCGATTGTTCGCCCTTGTGCCACAGCTTCTTGCGCGAGCGGCTCCAGTAGACGGCTTCGCCCAGCTCCACCGTCTTCGCGAGCGCGTCGCGGTTCATCCAGGCGAACATCAGGATGTCGCCGGTCGCCGCCTCCTGGGCGATCACCGGCACCAGGCCGTTCTCGTCCCAGCGGACCTTGTTGAGCCATTTGTTCGGCATGCTTACTCCAGGCGCATCGGGATGCCGCGCTCGTGCATGAAGCGCTTGGCCTCGCCGACCGTGTGCTGCCCGTAGTGGAAGATGCTGGCGGCCAGCACCGCGTCGGCATGGCCTTCGAGGATGCCGTCGGCCAGGTCCTGCAAGCCGCCCACGCCGCCGGAAGCGATGACGGAGATGCCGACCGCATCCGACACGGCGCGGGTCAGGCCCAGGTCGAAACCGGACTTGGTGCCGTCGCGGTCCATCGAGGTGAGCAGCAGCTCGCCGGCGCCCAGGCTTTCCATCTTCCGCGCCCATTCGACGGCATCCAGGCCGGTCGGGTTGCGCCCGCCATGGGTGAAGACTTCCCACTTGCCGGGCGCGACCTGCTTGGCGTCGATCGCCACCACGATGCACTGCGAGCCGTGCTTCTGCGAGGCGTCGAACACCAGTTGCGGGTTGGTGACGGCCGAGGTGTTCATCGACACCTTGTCGGCGCCAGCATTGAGCAGCCTGCGCACGTCCTCGACCTTGCGCACGCCGCCGCCGACGGTGAGCGGGATGAACACGGTGGAGGCCACGGCTTCGATGATCGGCAGGATCAGGTCGCGGCCGTCGCTGGAGGCGGTGATGTCGAGGAAGGTGATCTCGTCGGCGCCTTGTCCATCGTAGCGGCGCGCGATCTCGACCGGGTCGCCGGCATCGCGCAGCTCGGTGAAGTTGACGCCCTTGACCACGCGGCCGCCGGTGACGTCGAGGCAGGGGATGATGCGTTTTGCGAGCATAGAATTCTTTGCGTTGGCGCTAGCCCGTCGTTCCCGCGAAGGCGGGAACCCAATTTCTGCGTGCGTTTCGACAGCTCATGCAAACTTGGATTCCCGCCTGCGCGGGAATGACGGTTTTGAGGGCGGTGGTCAAAAACCACCGTTGGCTTTAAGCCTGCGCTCCCTCGGTCAATTCATCCGCACGCTCCTGCGCCGAAGTCAGGTCCAGCGTGCCTTCGTAGATCGAACGGCCGCAGATCACGCCCTCGATGCCTTCGTCCTGCACCGCGCACAGCGCTTCGACGTCGGCCAGGTTGTGCACGCCGCCCGAGGCGATGATGGGGATCTTGACGGCCTGCGCCAGCTTGACGGTGGCTTCGATGTTCACGCCGGCCATCATGCCGTCGCGGCCGATGTCGGTGTAGACGATCGATTCGACGCCGTAGCCTTCGAACTTCTTGGCCAGGTCGATGACCTCGTGGCCCGACATCTTGCTCCAGCCGTCGGTGGCGACCTTGCCGTCCTTGGCGTCGAGGCCGACGATGATCGAGCCCGGGAAGGCGCCGCAGGCGTCGTGCAGGAAGCCCGGGTTCTTCACGGCGGCGGTGCCGACGATGATGTAGGTGATGCCGTCGTCCAGGTAGCGCTCGATGGTGTCGAGGTCGCGGATGCCGCCGCCCAGCTGGACCGGGATCTCGTCGATGCCCATCTCTTCGGCGTAGTCCTGCACGGTTTTCAGGATGGACTTGATCGCTTCCTCGTTCTTCGGCTTGCCGGCGAACGCGCCGTTCAGGTCGACCAGGTGCAGCCGGCGCGCGCCCTTCTTCAGCCAGTGCAGCGCCATGTCGGCGGGGTCTTCGGAAAACACGGTGGCGAGGTCCATGTCGCCCTGTTTCAGGCGAACGCAGTGACCGTCTTTCAGGTCGATGGCAGGGATCAGCAGCATGGTCGTTGTCGGTTGGTTGACGGCGGATTAAAGATGAAACTCACGGGTTCCAGTGGATAAAATTGCGGTACAGGCGCAGCCCGGCGGCGGCGCTCTTCTCGGGGTGGAACTGGGTGGCGACCAGGTTGTCGCGCGCAACCGCGCAGGCATACATGCCGCCGTAGTCGGCTTCGCCGATGGTGTCTTGCGGGTTCTCGGGCGCGGCGTAGTAGCTGTGCACGAAGTAGAAATAGCTGCCGTCCTCGACGCCTTCCCACAGCGGGTGGGCGCGGGTCTGGCGCACGCGGTTCCAGCCCATCTGCGGCACCTTGAAGCGCGAGCCGTCGCCCTGCAGCTTGCCGTCCAGCTGGAAGCGCACTACCTTGCCGGGCAACAGGCCCAGGCCGGGCGTGCCGTCATTCTCTTCGCTCGCGTCGAACAGCATCTGCTCGCCCACGCACACGCCCATCACCGGGCGGGTCTTCACGGCGCGCAGCAGGGCTTCCTCGGCGCCGGATTCGCGCAGGCTGCGCATGCAGTCGCGCATCGCGCCCTGCCCCGGCAGCACGATGCGGTCGGCCGCATCGATGTCCTCGGCCCGGTTCGACACCAGGATGTCGGCCTCGGGGGCACAAGCGCGCAGCGCCTGCGCGACCGAGCGCAGGTTACCCAGGCCATCGACCACTACAATCTTGTTCGTCATGGTCTGCTTACAGGCTGCCTTTGGTCGAAGGGATGATGCCGGCGGCGCGCTCGTCCAGGGTGGTCGCCATGCGCAGCGCGCGCCCGAAGGCCTTGAACACGGTCTCGCACTGGTGGTGGGCATTCACGCCGCGCAGGTTGTCGATGTGCAGGGTCACGCCGGCGTGGTTCACGAAGCCGCGGAAGAATTCGCCCGTCAGGTCGACGTCGAAGGTGCCGATCATGGCGCGCGTCCAGGGGATGTGCATTTCGAGGCCCGGACGGCCGGAGAAATCGATCACCACGCGCGACAGCGCTTCGTCGAGCGGCACGTAGGAGTGGCCGTAGCGCACCATGCCCTTCTTGTCGCCCACGGCCTTGGCCACCGCCATGCCCAGGGTAATGCCGGTGTCTTCCACCGTATGGTGGGCGTCGATGTGCAGGTCGCCGACGGCCTCGACCTCGAGGTCGATCATCCCGTGGCGCGCGATCTGGTCGAGCATGTGGTCGAGAAAAGGCACGCCGGTGTTGAGCTTCTGGCGGCCGGTGCCGTCAAGGTTGATCGCGACGCGGATTTGCGTCTCGTTGGTGTTGCGTGTAATTTCTGCGGTGCGGGTCATTGCAGGGTGCTCATCAAGGCGTTGCTCCCGAGTCGGGAGAACGCTGCTGTAAGGACGCTTTCAGGGCTGTCAGGAATGCGGTGTTTTCTTCGGGAGTGCTGACCGTGACGCGGATGCAGTTGGCCAGCATCTTGTCCATTTTACCCAAATTCCGGATCAGCACCTTTCCGGCGCGAAGATCGGCGCAGGCCTTCTCGGCATCCGGCACGCGCATCGAGATGAAATTCGCGGCCGAGGGAAACACTTCGACTCCCGGCAGCGCCGCCAGTTCGGCGGCCAGGCGCGAACGCTCGGCATTGAGCAGTTCGGCCTGCTCGTCGAGCACGTCGAGGTGGTCGAGCGCGAACTCGGCCGCCACCTGGGTCAGCACGTTGACGTTGTAGGGCGGACGCACCTTCTCGAACTGTTCCAGCAGTTTCGGGTCGCCCGACAGGTAGCCGAGGCGGATGCCGGCCAGGCCCAGCTTGGACAGGGTACGCATCACGACCAGGTTGGGAAATTCCGGCAGGCGGTCCATGAAACTCTTCTTTGCGAACGGCTGGTAGGCCTCGTCCACCACCGCAATGCCGGTCTCGCCGAGGGCGCGGATGATGGCGACCATGTCGTCTGCGTCGAACAGGTTGCCGGTCGGGTTGTTCGGGTAGGCCAGGAACAGCAGCGCGGGTTTGTGCTCTTCAATGGCGGCCAGCATGGCGGGCAGGTCGAGCGAGAAGTCGCTTTTCACCGGTACCCCAACGAAGTCGGCGCCCGCGAACTGGGCCGAGCGTGCGAACATCACGAAGGCCGGGGTCGGCGCCATGACGACTGCGCGCTGTCCATCCTGGCGCGCCACGGCCATGGCCATGATCGAGATAAGTTCATCGGAGCCGTTGCCGAGCAGGACGTCGTAGCCGGCAGGGACGCCCAGGCCCACGCAGATCTTCTGCTTCAGGGTGGCGTAGGACGCGACCGGATAGCGGTTCAGCGCGGCCTCGGCCAGGCGCTGGCCCAGCTCGGCGCGCAGGCCTTCCGGCAGCTGGTAGGGGTTTTCCATCGCATCCAGCTTGATATAGCCGCTGGCATCCGGGACGAAATAGCTGGCGATGTCGCGGACGTCTGCGCGGATAGTGTTGTCGATCAGCTTGTCGATGGGGGTACTCATGCGGTTTCCTCGTTCAATGGAGCGTTCTTCCCGCTCTTGCGTTTCCTGGCCCCGGCGACCGGCACCTCGGGCGCGGCAAGGCGCTCCCGGATGATGGCGCAGTAGGTCGGGTTCAGTTCGAAGCCTGTGAAGCGGCGCCCGGCCTGGCGCGCGGCCACGGCGGTGGTGCCGCTGCCCATGAAAGGGTCGAGCACGACGCCGCCCTGCGGGCAGGAGGCCTTGACCATGCGCGCGATGATCTCGAGCGGCTTCTGGGTCGGGTGGTCGGCGCGCTCCGGATGCTCGCGGTGCAGGCGCGACACGCTCCACACGTCCTTCGGGTTGTAGCCCACTTCCAGCCACTTGGCGCCGACGAAAATCGAACGCGAGCGCGCCTTCTTGGTCTCGGCATCATACGGAATGCGCACGGCGTCGAGGTCGAAAAAATAATCCTTGCGGTTCACAAAGAAGCCGATGGTGTCGTGCACCGACGAGTAGCTGCGCACGCTGCCGCCCATCGAGGGCACGCGGCGGTCCCAGATGATCTCGTTCATCATGGTCATGCGTTTTTTAAGCATGACGAAGATCTCGGGCGCGAAGCGCCAGGTGAGAAAGATGTACAGGCTGCCGTTGGGCTTGAGCTTGGGCAGGGCCGCATCGATCCACTGCTCGGTCCAGGCCAGGTAGGCCTCGACGCTTTGCTGGTCGGACGCGTTGCCGTAGTCCTTGCCCAGGTTGTAGGGCGGGTCGGTCAGGATCAGGTCGATGGAAGCGTCCGGGATGCGCGCCAAACCCGTCAGCGCATCCTCGCAGAACACCTGGTCGACCCAGCCCGTCATGACTTCAGACTCAAAGGCTGAATTCTCAACTCTGCGCTGCGGGCGTGCGCCTGCAGGCCTTCGCCGTAGGCCAGTTCAGCCGCCACCTTGCCCAGGGTCTGGGCGCCGGCCTCGCTCACCTGGATGATCGAAGAGCGTTTCTGGAAGTCGTACACGCCCAGGGGCGAAGAGAAGCGCGCCGTGCGCGAAGTCGGCAGCACATGGTTCGGGCCGCAGCAGTAGTCGCCCAGCGATTCGGACGAGAAGCGGCCGAGGAACATGGCGCCGGCGTGGCGGATCCGGTCGGCCCACGCGAGCGGGTCTTCGGCCGAAATCTCGAGGTGCTCGGCGGCGATGGCGTTGGCGATCTCGCACGCCTCGCTCATGTCGCGCACCTTGACCAGCGCGCCGCGGTCGGTGAGCGACGTGGTGATGGTAGCGCTACGCGGCATGGTGGGCAGCAGCTTGTGGATGCTTTCCTCCACGCGCGCGATGTAGCCGGCGTCCGGGCAGAGCAGGATGGCCTGGGCCAGTTCGTCGTGCTCGGCCTGCGAGAACAGGTCCATTGCCACCCAGTCCGGGTCGGTCGTGCCGTCGCACAGCACCAGGATCTCCGACGGGCCAGCGATCATGTCGATGCCGACCGTGCCGAACACGCGGCGCTTGGCGGCCGCCACATAGGCATTGCCGGGGCCGACGATCTTGTCGACGGCGGGAATCGTTTCGGTGCCGTAGGCCAGGGCGCCCACCGCCTGGGCGCCGCCGATGGTGATCACGCGGGTGACGCCGGCGATCGCGGCCGCGGCCAGGACCATCTGGTTCTTCACGCCATCCGGGGTCGGCACCACCATGACGATTTCCTGCACGCCGGCGACCTGCGCGGGAATCGCGTTCATCAGCACGGAGGACGGATAGGCGGCCTTGCCGCCCGGGACGTAGATGCCGACACGGTCGAGCGGCGTCACGCGCTGGCCCAGCACGGTGCCGTCGGCTTCGGTGAAGGTAAAACCGTTCAGTTCCTGCTTCTGGCGCTCGTGGAAGACCCGGATGCGCTCGGCCGCGGTGCGCAGCGCGTTGCGCTGGGCGTCCGGGATCGACGCCAGCGCGGCGTCCAGCTCGTCCTGCTTGACGTCGAAGGCGGCCATCGAGGTGGCGCCGCCGTTCGGGATACGGTCGAAACGGTTGGTGTATTCGAGCACGGCAGCGTCGCCGCGCGCCTTCACGTCCGCCAGGATCTTCGCGACCGCCGCCTCGATGGCGTCGTCGGTCTCCGCTTCGAACGCCAGCAGGGCGTCGAGGGTGGGTTTGAAATCCGGTGCGGTGGAATCGAGCTTGCGGATCCGTACTGCCATGATGCTTTAGCCTTTTGCTTGGGACGCCCGTTGGAAGGCGTCGAGGATGGGTTGCAGGCGCTCGCGCTTGAGCTTGAGCGCGGCCTGGTTGACCACCAGGCGCGAGGAGATGTCCATGATCTTTTCGACTTCGACCAGGTTGTTGGCGCGTAGCGTCCCGCCGGTCGAGACCACGTCGACGATGGCGTCCGACAGGCCGACCAGGGGCGCCAGTTCCATCGAGCCGTACAGCTTGATCAGGTCGACGTGCACGCCCTTGCTGGCGAAGTGCTCGCGCGCGGTGTTGACGAACTTGGTCGCCACCCGCAGGCGCGCGCCCTGGCGGACGGCGTTCTCGTAGTCGAAGCCGGCGTTCACCGCAACCGACATGCGGCAGCAGGCGATGCGCAAGTCGATCGGCTGGTACAGGCCTTCGCCGCCGTGCTCGAGCAGCACGTCCTTGCCGGCCACGCCGAAGTCGGCGGCGCCGTGCTGGACATAGGTCGGCACGTCGCTGGCGCGCACGATCAGCACGCGCACGCCCGGGTCGTTGGTCGGCAGAATCAGCTTGCGCGAGGTTTCCGGGTTCTCGGTGACGGTGATCCCTGCCGCCGCGAGCAGCGGCAGGGTGTCCTCGAAAATGCGGCCTTTGGAGAGGGCCAGGATCAGCCCCGGCTCTCCGGTTTTGCTGGTGATGGTCATTACTTCGCCATTTACTTGATGCGAACGATGTCCGCGCCCACGGCCGACAGCTTCACTTCCATGCGGTCGTAGCCGCGGTCGAGGTGGTAGATGCGGTCCACCAGCGTGGTGCCTTCGGCCGCCATGCCCGCGATGACCAGGGACGCCGAGGCGCGCAGGTCGGTCGCCATCACCGGCGCGCCGACCAGGCGGTCCACGCCCTTGATGAAGGCGGTGTTGCCTTCGGTGGAGATCTGGGCGCCCAGCCGGTTCATCTCCTGCACGTGCATGAAGCGGTTCTCGAAGATGGTCTCGGTGACGCGGCTTGACCCGTCGGCCAGGATGTTCACGGCCATGAACTGGGCCTGCATGTCGGTCGGGAAGCCCGGGTATTCCGTGGTGCGGAACGAGACCGGGTGCGGGCGGCCGTCCATGCGGGCGCGGATGGTGTCCACGCCCACGTCCAGCTGCAGGCCGATCTCGCGCAGCTTGTCGAGCGCGACGTCGAAGATGTCGGTGCGGGTGTTGCGCAGCACGATGTCGCCGCCGGTGGCCGCCACCGCGCACAGGAAAGTCGCGGCTTCGATGCGGTCCGAGATCACGGCGTGTCTGGCGCCATGGAGCGACTCGACACCCTGGATCACCAGGCGGTCGGTGCCGATGCCTTCGATCTTCGCGCCCATCGCCACCAGCAGGTTGGCCAGGTCGGTGACTTCGGGCTCGCGCGCGGCGTTTTCCAGCACCGTCTCGCCTTCGGCCAGCGTCGCCGCCATCAGGAGGTTCTCGGTGCCGGTCACGGTGATCATGTCGGTGTAGATGCGCGCGCCCTTGAGTTTCGCGCATTTGGCGTGGATGTAGCCGCCTTCGATCGTGATCTCGGCGCCCATCTGGCGCAGGCCCTTGATGTGCTGGTCGACCGGACGCGAACCGATCGCGCAGCCGCCCGGCAGCGAGACCTTCGCTTCGCCGAAACGCGCCAGCAGCGGGCCCAGCACCAGGATCGAGGCGCGCATGGTCTTCACCAGCTCGTACGGCGCTTCCAGCGAGGTGATCTCGGCGCCGTTCAGGGTGACGCGCTCGTCGTCCTGGGTGACCTTCAGGCCGGTCTGTTCGAGCAGCTTGAGGATGGTGCGCACGTCGTGCAGGCGCGGCACGTTCGACAGTTCGAGGTCGCCGCCGGTGAGCAGGCCGGCGCACAGGATGGGCAGCGCGGCGTTCTTGGCGCCGGAGACCGGGATCTCGCCGTTCAGGCGCTTGCCGCCGACAATCTGGAGCTTGTCCATAATTAGCCTTGGTACTCTTCAGGGGTGAGGGTTTTCATCGACAGCGCGTGGATTTCTTCGCGCATGCGGTCGCCCAGCGCGGCGTACACCAGCTGGTGGCGCTGGATTGGGCGCTTGCCGGCAAAGGCGGGCGAGACGATGACGGCCGTGAAATGCTGGCCGTCGCCCTCCACGTGCAGGTGGGTGCATTCGAGGCCGGCGCTGATGTAGCCGTGGATCAGTTCGGGGGTGGTCGACACGAGGAGACTCCAGTGAATTCTTTAGTGGCGCAGCTTGTAGCCACGCTTGAGCATATTGACCGCGATGGTTGCCAGCACCACGAAGAACACCGACACGATGGCCAGGCTGGTCCAGGGCGAGACGTCGGACTTGCCGAAGAACCCATAGCGGAACCCGTCAATCATATAAAAGAACGGGTTGAAATGCGAGACCGCCAGCCAGAACGGCGGCAGTTTTTGGATGGAATAAAACACCCCGGCCAGGAAGGTGGCCGGCATGATCAGGAAGTTCTGGAAAGCCGCCAGCTGGTCGAACTTCTCGGCCCAGATGCCGGCGATCACGCCCATGGTGCCGAGGATGGCCGCGCCCAGGAAGGCGAACACCACGATCCACAGCGGCGCCACGAAACTGAGGTGGGCGAACCAGGCTGTAATCACGAACACGCCGAAGCCGACCGCCAGCCCGCGCAGGATCGAGGCGGCGATATAGGCCGACAGGATCTCGGCATGCGACAGCGGCGGCAGCAGGATGAACACCAGGTTGCCGGTGATCTTCGACTGGATCAGCGAGGAGGACGAGTTGGCGAAGGCATTCTGCAGCACGCTCATCATCACCAGGCCCGGGATCAGGAAGGCGGTATAGCTGACGCCTTCGAGCATCTCCACCCGGCCGTCGAGCACGTGGCCGAAGATCAAGAGGTAGAGCATGGCGGTGACGACCGGCGCGGCGATGGTCTGGGTCGCCACCTTCCAGAAGCGCAGCGACTCTTTATAGAACAGGGTGCGGAAACCCACGGAAAACAGGTTCATTGCGGGCCTCCCGGTTGCTTGTCGCCGACGACCTGCAGGAAGATGTCTTCCAGGTCGGCCTGCTCCAGCTGCATCTCATCGATCACGGCGCCGTTCGCGCGCAGGCTGGCCAGGATCGGCTCGACCTCGTTGACGTCGTTCACGCGCAGGGTGTAGCGGTTGCCGTTCACGTGCTCGTCGTGCGAGACCAGGTGGCGCAGCCCTTCCGGCAGGTCGCCGCTCTTGAGGTTGACCACCAGCTGGGAGCCCGACACGCGGCGCAGCAGGGCCGACATGGTGTCCAGCGCCACCACCTCGCCGAGCTTCAGCATGGCGACGCGCTGGCACATGGCCTGGGCTTCTTCCAGGTAGTGGGTGGTCAGGACCACGGTATGGCCTTCGCGGTTCAGGCGCGAGATGAACTTCCACAGGGTCTGGCGCAGCTCGACGTCGACGCCGGCGGTCGGCTCGTCGAGCACGATCACCGGCGGCTTGTGCACCAGGGCCTGGGCCACCAGCACGCGGCGCTTCATGCCGCCCGACAGCGCGCGCATGTTGACGTCGGCCTTGTTGGTGAGATCGAGGTTGTGCATCACCTCGTCGATCCAGGCGTCGTTGTTCCGGATGCCGAAGTAGCCCGACTGCAGGCGCAGGGTTTCGCGCACCGTGAAGAAGGGATCGAACACCAGCTCCTGCGGCACCACGCCCAGGCGCTTGCGCGCTTCGCGAAAGTCGGTGACGACGTCGTGGCCGTGGATGGTGACCGTGCCCGCATCCGGGCGGATCAGGCCGGCCACGGTGGAGATCAGGGTCGTCTTGCCGGCGCCGTTGGGGCCGAGAAGGCCGAAGAACTCGCCTTCCTCGATGGTCAGGGAAACGCCCTTGAGGGCCTTGAAGCCCTTGTAGCTTTTCTCGACGCTGCTAATCTGGATCGCTGTCATTCTTGTTCGGAGGGCGGCGCGCCATGCGCGGGGCCGTGCGGGTGAAACGACCCATTATAGGGGAAATCAGAAATACAAGAGGCCGGCGGGGGGAATTTGCGGCAGAGGGGAGCGCGTAGGGTGGTTGGCTCTGCCGACCGCGCGTTCAAATCACCTCTGCACAGACGATACGACTGATCTGAAGCCGGTTGAATGCGCGGTCGGCTAAGCCGACCACCCTACCGTACAGCGTTACGACTGCTGGAGCAGCTGATCGACGCCGTACACCGCGGCCAGCTTTTGTACGTTCTCGGGAACGTTGATGAAAGTGAGGCGCTGGTTGGCCGCGCGCGCGCGGCGCTGCCAGGCCAGCAGCACGGCCACGCCCGACGAGTCGGCGGCGCTGACGCCGCCCAGGTCGAAGACGGTCTCGCCGGCGGCAATCGCAGCAATACCCTGCTCCAGGGCGCCGCTGGCGCTCTGGAAGGTCAGGGCATCGAGCGAGAGCATGGGATTGGCTTCGGCCATTACTTCGGCGCTTTCAGCGGCTTGGAGGCCAGCTGCTGGTTACGCTCGGCCAGGCTCTTGATCAGGCCATCGATGCCGCCCTTGCTGATCTGGCTGGCAAAGGTGCTCTTGTAGGTCTCGACCAGCCACGCGCCCAGCACGTTGATGTCGTAGATCTTCCAGCCCTGCGGGCCGTTGGCCAGGCGGTAGTTCAGGGTGATCGGCTCGCCTCTAGCGACGTTCACCTGCGAACGCACTTCCACGTCGGTGGCGCCGGCTTCCGCACGCATCGGCTTGAACTCGACGGTTTCGTTCTTGATGGTCGACAGCGCGCCCGAGTAGGTGTAGACCAGCAGGGTGGTGAATTCCTTGGTCAGTGCCTTCTGCTGCTCAGGGGTGGCCTGGCGCCAGAAGCGGCCGGCCGCCTGCTGGGTCATCTTTTCGGTGTCGACGTGCGGCAGGATCTTGGAATTGACCAGGTCCATGATCTTGTTGCGGTTGCCGGCCTGGATGTCCTTGTCGGCCTTGACGGTGTCGATGACGTCGGCGCTGATGCGCTTGACCAGCGCGTCCGGCGCTTCGGCGGCGATGGCGGACGTGGCGATGGCGATGGTGGCGGTCGCGGCGGCGATGAGCTGGATGATGGGTTTCATGTGTCGTTTTCCTTTTTCGATGGGGCTGCGCCGTGCTGCTGCCGGCGCGGCATGTCCCGGTTAACTCGTCTTACTGCTTCTCGGATGACACCGGTTGTGTAACCGTTTGTGAAGCGGCCGGCTTCTCGGCTGCCTCGGCGGCCGGCTGCGCGGACGGCTGCGCGGACGGCTGCGCGGACGGCTGCGCGGACGGCTGCGCCGTCCCCTTGCCGGCCGGGTCCGCGGCCGGTTCGGCGTTGCTGGTGGCGCCATCGGCTTTCGGATCAGCGGACTGATCCTCCTGGCGCGGCACGTTGCCGTCGTAGACCTGGCTCTGGCGGCGCTGCATGTAGCCGTCGCGGATGAACTCGTAGCGGTCGAGCGCGGCGTCTTCCAGCAGGCTGGAGGCGTCCAGCAACTGGGCGCGCTTGTCGACGACGCGCACGGCGCCGCCCATGTTGCGCCAGTTTTTCGGCCGCTTGTACTTCCAGATGTCGCCGCCGATATCGGCCGGCAGCGCCGCGGTGTCACGTACCGTAGATGGGCCCAGGATCGGCAACATCAAGAAGGGGCCGCTCGGCACGCCCCACACGCCCAGGGTCTGGCCAAAATCCTCGTTGTGCTTGGGGATGCCCGCCTCGGAGGCGATGTCGAGCAGGCCGAAGATGCCGAAGGTCGAGTTCACGGCGACCCGGGTGACGTCGCCCATGCCGGCCTGGCCCTTGCCCTGCAGCAGGTTGTTGACCGCGCTCCAGGCGTCCGACAGGTTGCCAAAGAAATTGCTCACGCCAGTCTGCAGGAAGCTCGGCGTCACGTTCTTATAGGCGGTGGCGGTCGGCTTCAGGACGGTGCGGTCGACCGCGTCGTTGAAGCGGAACACGGTGCGGTTATAGCCTTCCAGCGGGTCCTGCGGATTCCTGGTGGTGGCGCAGCCGGACAACAGCAGGGCTGCGGCAAGCAGCGCCAGGGCCTGCGTACGAGGGTGCGGCGTGTGCTTCATTCACTACCTTCCTTTCCTTCGGCGGCCTTGCTATAGATGAATTGGTTGATCAGGTCCTCGAGCACCGTCGCCGACTGGGTACGGGCGATGCGGTCGCCATCCACCAGGTTCTTGGTATCGCCGCCCGGTTCGATGCCGATGTACTGCTCGCCCAGCAGGCCGGCGGTCAGGATCTTCAGCGAGCTGTCTTTCGGGAACTGATAATTCTGGTTCAGGTCCAGGCGCACCTGCGCCTGGTAGGTCTTGTCATCGAAGCTGATCTCGCCGACGCGGCCGACCACCACGCCCGCGCTCTTCACGGGCGCCTGTGGCTTGAGACCGCCGATGTTGTCGAACTTGCCGGTCACGGCATAGGTCTTGGTGAACGACAAGGTGCTCATATTCCCCGCCTGCAACGCGAGGAACAGGAGGGCCGCAGCGCCCAGCAAGACAAACAGGCCGACCCAGACATCGATGATTTTACGGTGCATAGTATTTCCTAGTATTCAGGCCGTCTGTGCGCGGCCAAACGAAACATTGATTCTTTAAACTTGTTGTTTGATCACTGCGTGAACATCAGGGCGGTCATGACAAAATCCAGCCCCAGCACCAGCAGCGACGCGATGACGACGGTGCGCGTGGTGGCGCGCGCCACGTCCGCCGGGGTCGGCTTGACGTGATAGCCCTGGAACAGGGCGGTGAAGGTCACGGCGATGCCGAACACGAAACTCTTGATCACGCTGCTGAACACGTCGCGCTCGACGTCGACGCCGGCCTGCATCTGCGACCAGAACGCGCCTTCGTCCAGGCCCAGCAGTTTCACGCCGACCAGGTAGCTGCCCATGATGCCGACCGCCGAGAACACGGCCGCCAGCACCGGCATCGCGATCACGCCGCCCCAGAAACGCGGCGCCAGCACGCGCTGCACCGGGTTCACCGCCATCATTTCCATGGCCGTCAATTGCTCGCCCGCCTTCATCAGGCCGATCTCGGCCGTCAGCGAGGTGCCGGCACGGCCCGCGAACAGCAGCGCCGTCACCACCGGACCGAGTTCGCGCACCAGCGACAGGGCGGTCAGCGGACCGAGTTTTTCCTCGGCGCCGAACTGGATCAGGTTGACGTAGAACTGCAGGCCCAGCACCAGGCCGACGAACAGGCCGGAGACGATCGTGATCACCAGCGAGTAATTGCCGATGAAGTGGACCTGCTCGCTGATCAGGGTCGGGCGGCGGAACGCGCCCGGCGAAAAGCGCAGCAGGTTGAAGAAGGCGCGGGTCGCGAAACCGAGGCTTTCGACGCCTTCGCGCACCCAGCGGCCGACCGCTTCGAGCCGGCCGATCATCGCTTGCCTCCCAGGCCCAGGTCGTCGCTCAGCGGCTTGCCCGGATAATGGAAGGGCACCGGGCCGTCCGGCTCGGCATTGACGAACTGCTTCACGTAGGGGTCCTGGGACACGCGCAGCTCGGCCGGCGTGCCTTCGGCCACGATCTTGCCTGCCGACATGAAGTAGACATAGTCGGCGATGGCGAAGGTTTCGTTCACGTCGTGCGAGACCAGGATCGAGGTCGAGCCCAGCGCATCGTTCAGGTTGCGGATCAGGTTGGCGGTCACGCCCATCGAAATCGGATCCAGGCCGGCGAAGGGTTCGTCATACATGATCAGTTCCGGATCGAGGGCGATGGCGCGCGCCACCGCCACCCGGCGCGCCATGCCGCCGGAAATCTCGCCCGGCTTGAGACGGTGGGCATTGCGCAGGCCGACGGCATTGAGCTTCATGAGCACCAGGTCGCGCACCAGTTCTTCCGGCAGGTCGGTGTGCTCGCGCAGCGGAAAGGCGACGTTGTCGAAGATCGACAGGTCGGTAAACAGGGCGCCGAACTGGAACAGCATGCCCATGCGGCGGCGCAGCCGGTACAGGCCTTTGGTATTCAACTCGTGCACGACTTCGCCGCCCACGCGCACCGTGCCGCGCTGGGGGCGGATCTGGCCGCCGATCAGGCGCAAAACCGTGGTCTTGCCGCAGCCGGAACCGCCCATGACGGCAATGAGCTTGCCGCGTGGGAAATCCATGCGGAGGTTCGACAGGATGGAACGCTCTCCGTACGCAAAGTGCAGATCGCGGATTTCGACTAGGTTCGACACAGCGTGATTGATATTTGGGTAATCCGTTATTGTAGTGCAGAAAGCTTAACCCTCGCTTGAGGTGGCCCATTTTCGGCCTGCTTTACGCGGTGGTATTGCAACAAAACTAACCAACGGGTCAGGAATTTTCTTCCTGTAAGGTATTGTTTTTTAAGAGATATGTATGTCAGTTAATATTGACATTTGTTAAATTATGTTAACAAATGCCGTGTGGAAACTACGTGTGGTCGCATCCGGCTTCCCTGCGCAGACCAGGGCCGGGTGATGCGCTGCAATATGGCCTAGGTTACGAATGGCGCCCGACTTTTCGTCGTGCGGACACGCACATAAGTGTGTAGGTAAGTGAGGAAACCGGCCCGGCTGTTAACAAATGCCGACAGCGTGAGGTAAAAAACAAAAAGGCGGCCGAAGCCGCCTTGGTGTCGGGAATGCCGGGATCAGCGCGGCAGGACCGAGCTGCCCATCAGGAATTCATCGACGGCGCGCGCGCACTGGCGGCCTTCGCGGATCGCCCACACCACCAGCGACTGGCCGCGGCGCATGTCGCCGGCCGCGAACACCTTGGCCTTCGAGGTCTGGTAGGAGCGCTCGCCCTCGGTCGCGGCGCGCGCATTGCCGCGCGCATCCTTCTGCACGCCGAAGGCGTCCAGCACGTTCTGCACCGGCGAGACGAAGCCCATGGCCAGGAACACCAGGTCGGCCTTCATCTCGAATTCCGAACCCGGCACTTCGACCATCTTGCCGTCTTTCCACTCGACACGGCAGGCCACCAGCTTCTCGACCTTGCCGCCCTTGCCTTCCAGGCGCTTGGTCGCCACCGCCCAGTCGCGCTGGCAGCCTTCCTCGTGCGAGGATGAGGTGCGCAGGCGGGTTGGCCAGTAGGGCCAGACCAGCGGCTTGTTTTCCTGCTCCGGCGGCATCGGCATCAGTTCGAACTGGGTGACGGATGCGGCGCCGTGGCGGTTCGAGGTGCCGACGCAGTCGGAACCGGTGTCGCCGCCGCCGATCACGACCACGTGTTTGCCGGTGGCCTTGATCTGGTCCTTCAGCTTGTCGCCGGCGTTGACCCGGTTCTGCTGCGGCAGGAAGTCCATCGCGAAGTGCACGCCTTTCAGCTCGCGCCCCGGGACCGGCAAGTCGCGCGGCTGCTCGGCGCCGCCGGCCAGCACGACCGCGTCGAAGTCCTTTTCCAGGTCTTCCGGGAAGATGGTGTCGCGCGCCATGTTGCTGACAGTGGCCGGGAAATCCTTGCCGATCAGGACACTGGTGCGGAAGGTCACGCCCTCCGCCTGCATCTGTTCCACGCGACGGTCGATCAGGCCCTTTTCCATCTTGAAGTCGGGGATCCCGTAGCGCAGCAAGCCGCCGATGCGGTCGCTCTTTTCGAACACCGTCACGTCATGGCCGACACGCGCCAGCTGCTGGGCGGCGGCCAGGCCGGCGGGGCCGGAGCCGACCACGGCGACCTTCTTGCCGGTCTTGACGCTTGCGGGCTGCGGCACGATCCAGCCGTGCTCCCAGCCGCTGTCGGCGATCTTGCGCTCGATCGACTTGATGCCGACCGGGTCGTCGTTGATGCCGAGCGTGCAGGCCGACTCGCAGGGCGCCGGGCAGATGCGGCCGGTGAACTCGGGGAAGTTGTTGGTCGAATGGAGGTTCTCCACGGCGGCACGGTAGTTGCCGTGGTAGACCAGGTCGTTCCAGTCCGGGATCATGTTGTTGACCGGGCAGCCCGTGTTACAGAAGGGGATGCCGCAATCCATGCAGCGCGCGCCCTGCACCTTGGCCTGGCCGTCGGTCAGGGTCAGCACGAATTCCTTGTAGTTCTTGACGCGATCGACGGGCTCGAGGTGGCCCTCTTCCTGCCGTTCGAATTCCATGAAGCCGGTAATTTTGCCCACGTTGTTTATCCTTTTGTCGTCGGGAAGAGCAGCTTTGCCGCCCTACGCCGTCATTCCTGCTACCACTACCGTTCCCACCACCACCGTCATTCCCGCGAAGGCGGGAATCCAAGTTCGCTGCGTATCGTCAGCTCTTGCAACATTGGGTTCCCGCCTGCGCGGGAACGACGTTCAAAGGGACGTGACCTGGTTTCCGTTATCGGTGTTCGCCCTGATGCTTATGCAGCCATCTCGATCTTGTCGTTCGCCTCTTCCATGCTCGAGTTGTGCATCTCCTCGAGCGCCCGCTTGTAGTCGGTCGGGAAGACCTTGACGAACTTGGCGCGGCTGTTGGCCCAGTCGTCGAGCAGGTTGCGCGCGCGGGTGGAACCCGTGTGCTTGAAGTGGCGTTCGATCAGGCGGCGCAGGATGACCTCATCCGACTCGCGCTCGCCGTTGCGCGTTTGGCTGTGCCAGCCGGCCTGGCCATCCTGGCCCTGCTGCTTGGTGCTCAAGACCGGCTCCAGGTTCACCATCGCCGTGTTGCACTTGCCTTCGAACTCGCCCTTCGGGTCGTACACGTAGGCGACGCCGCCCGACATGCCCGCCGCGAAGTTGCGGCCGGTCTCGCCCAGCACCACGACGGTACCGCCGGTCATGTATTCGCAACCGTGGTCGCCGCAGCCCTCGACCACCGCCACGGCGCCCGAGTTACGCACCGCGAAGCGTTCGCCCGCCACGCCGTTGAAGAATGCTTCGCCTGCGATCGCGCCATACAGCACGGTGTTGCCGACGATGATGTTGTCCACCGCCCAACCGCGGAACTCGGTGTTCGGACGCACGATGATGCGCCCGCCCGACAGGCCCTTGCCCACGTAGTCGTTGCCTTCGCCGACCAGGTCGATCGTGATGCCGCTTGCTAAGAAGGCCGCCGCCGACTGACCGGCGGTGCCCTGCAGCTGGATGTGGATGGTGTCGTCCGGCAGGCCGGCGTGGCCGTAGCGCTTGGCCACTTCACCCGACAGCATGGTGCCGACGGTGCGGTTCAGGTTCCTTACCGGCGAGATGAAGGAGACCCGTTCGCCCTTCTCCAGCGCGGCCTTGGCCTGCGCGATCAGCTTGTGATCCAGCGCCTTGTCCAGACCATGGTCCTGCCCGTCGGTGTGGAACAGGGCGCGCGGCGAATCCGTCTTCGGCTGGTAGAAGATGTTCGAGAAGTCGAGGCCCTGCGCCTTCCAGTGTCCCACGGCCTTGGCCTTGTCCAGCAGGTCGGTGCGGCCGATCAGTTCGTCGTAGCTGCGGATGCCCAGCTGCGCCATGATCTGGCGCGCTTCTTCGGCGACGAAGAAGAAGTAGTTCACCACATGTTCTGGTTTACCCTGGAACTTGGCGCGCAGGACCGGGTCTTGCGTGGCCACGCCCACCGGGCAGGTATTCAGGTGGCACTTGCGCATCATGATGCAGCCTTCCACCACCAGCGGTGCGGTGGCAAAGCCGATTTCGTCGGCGCCCAGCATCGCCGCCACCACCACGTCGCGGCCGGTACGCATCTGGCCATCTGCCTGCACGCGGATGCGGCTGCGCAGGCCGTTGAGCACCAGGGTCTGCTGGGTCTCGGCCAGGCCCAGCTCCCACGGGGTGCCGGCGTGCTTGACCGAGGACAGCGGCGAGGCGCCGGTGCCGCCGTCGTGGCCGGCGACCACCACGTGGTCGGCCTTGGCCTTCGAGACGCCCGCGGCCACAGTGCCGATGCCGACTTCCGACACCAGCTTCACCGAGATCGAGGCGCGCGGATTCGCGTTCTTCAGGTCGTGGATCAGCTGGGCCAGGTCTTCGATCGAATAGATGTCGTGGTGCGGCGGCGGCGAAATCAGGCCGACGCCCGGCACCGACACGCGCAGGGATGCGATGTACTCGGTCACCTTGTGGCCCGGCAGCTGGCCGCCTTCGCCCGGCTTGGCGCCTTGCGCCATCTTGATCTGGATCTGGTCGGCCGATGCCAGGTATTCGGCGGAGACGCCAAAGCGCCCCGACGCCACCTGCTTGATCTTCGAGCGCAGCGAATCGCCTTCTTCCAGCGGAATATCGGCCACCACGCGGTCGGCGCCCAGGATCGAGGCCAGGGTCTCGCCCTTGGCGATTCGGATGCCCTTGAACTCGCCCATGTAGCGGCGCGGGTCTTCGCCGCCTTCGCCGGTGTTCGATTTGCCGCCGATGCGGTTCATGGCGATCGCCAGGGTGGCGTGCGCTTCCGTGCTGATCGAACCGAGCGACATCGCACCGGTAGCAAAACGCTTGACGATCTCCTTGGCTGGTTCGACTTCTTCCAGCGGGATGGCTTTCGACGGATCGATCCGGAACTCGAACAGGCCGCGCAGGGTCAGGTGGCGGCGGCTCTGGTCGTTGATGATCTGCGCATATTCTTTATACGTGCTGTAGTTGTTGGCGCGGGTCGAGTGCTGCAGCTTGGCGATCGCGTCCGGCGTCCACAGGTGGTCTTCGCCGCGCACGCGGAAGGCGTATTCGCCGCCGGTGTCGAGGGCGTTGGCCAGCACCGGGTCGTTGCCGAATGCGAGGGCGTGCAGGCGCAGCGCTTCTTCCGCCACTTCGAACAGGCCAATGCCCTCCACCGTGGACGAGGTGCCGCGGAAGTATTTGTCGACCAGCGACTTGTTCAGGCCCACGGCTTCGAAGATCTGCGCGCCGCAGTAGGACATGTAGGTCGAGATGCCCATCTTGGACATCACCTTCATTAGGCCTTTGCCCACTGCCTTGGTGTAGTTGTAGATGGCTTTGTCGGCGTCCATCTCGTGCGGCAGGTTGTGCGCGAGATCCGCCAGGGTTTCCAGCGCCAGGTAAGGGTGCACGGCTTCCGCGCCGTAGCCGGCCAGCAGGGCGAAGTGGTGGGTCTCGCGCGCCGAGCCGGTTTCCACCACCAGGCCGGTGGAGGCGCGCAGGCCGCGACCGACCAGGTGCTGGTGGATGGTGGAGGTCGCGAGCAGGGCCGGGATCGCCACCTGTTCGCTGGAGAGGTTGCGGTCCGAGACGATCAGGATGTTGTGGCCGGACTTGACCGCGTCCACGGCTTCCGCGCACAGCGAGGCCAGGCAGGCTTCGATGCCTTCCTTGCCCCATGCGACCGGGTAGCAGATGTTCAGCTCATACGACTTGAACTTGCCGCCGGTGTGCGAGCTGATGCCGCGCAGGCGCGCCATGTCGTCGAAGCCGAGGATGGGCTGCGCCACTTCCAGGCGCATCGGCGGGTTGACGTTGTTGGTGTCCAGCAGGTTGGGCTTGGGTCCGATGAAGGAGACCAGCGACATCACCATGCTTTCGCGGATCGGGTCGATCGGCGGGTTGGTCACCTGGGCGAACAGCTGCTTGAAGTAGTGATACAGCGGTTTGAGCTTGTTCGACATCACCGCCAGCGGCGAGTCGTTGCCCATCGAGCCGGTGGCTTCCTCGGCCAGCACCGCCATCGGCGCCATCAGGAACTTCAGGTCTTCCTGGGTGTAGCCGAAGGCCTGCTGGCGGTCCAGCAGTGCGATCGGCGCTTTTTCACCCTGCGCATCCTTGGCGCGGTGCTGCAGCAGCTGAGATTCGGACAGCTTGATATCGCCCAGCTTGATGCGCACCGACTTGATCCAGGCCTTATACGGCTTGGCGTTCGAGTAGGTGTCCTTCAGCTCCTTGTCGTCGATGATGCGGCCGGCTTCCAGGTCGATCAGAAACATCTTGCCGGGCTGGAGGCGCCACTTCTTGACGATGCGCGATTCCGGAATCGGCAGCACGCCGGATTCGGAGGCCATGACGACCAGGTCGTCCTCGGTGACCACGTAGCGCGCCGGGCGCAGGCCGTTGCGGTCCAGGGTGCCGCCGATGTGGCGGCCGTCGGTGAAGGCCATGGCGGCCGGGCCGTCCCACGGTTCCATCATCGCGGCGTGGTATTCGTAGAAGGCGCGGCGGTTGTCGTCCATCGCCGTGTGGTTCTCCCAGGCTTCCGGGATCATCATCATCATCGCCTGGGCGACCGGGTAGCCGGCCATCACCAGGAGTTCGAGCGCATTGTCGAAGCAGGCGGTGTCGGACTGGCCCTCATAGATCAGCGGGAACAGCTTGCCCAGGTCTTCGCCCAGCACGGCGGACTTGAGCATGCCTTCGCGCGCGCGGGTCCAGTTGAAGTTGCCCTTCACGGTGTTGATCTCGCCGTTGTGGGCGATCAGGCGGTAGGGGTGGGCCAGCGGCCACTCGGGGAAGGTGTTGGTCGAGAAGCGCTGGTGCACCAGGGCCAGCGCGGAGATGCAGCGCGGATCCTGCAGGTCCTTGTAGTAGACGCCGACCTGGTCGGCCAGCAGCAGGCCCTTGTAGACGATGGTGCGGGCCGACATCGAGGGCACGAAGAACTCCTTGCCATGCAGGAGTTTCAATGCCTGGATCGCGTGGCCGGAGGACTTGCGGATGACGTAGAGCTTGCGTTCGAGCGCGTCGGTGACCATGATGTCCGGGCCGCGGCCGATGAAGATCTGGCGGATCACCGGCTCTTTCTTCTTGACGAAGGGCGACATCGGCATGGTCTCGTCGACCGGCACGTTGCGCCAGCCGAGCACGACCTGCCCTTCGATGCGCACGGCGCGTTCGATTTCCTGCTCGCAGGCGATACGCGAGGCGTGCTCTTTCGGCAGGAACACCATGCCGACGCCGTATTCGCCGGGCGGCGGCAGCTCGACGCCCTGCTTGGCCATCTCGTCGCGGTAGTACTGGTCCGGAATCTGGATCAGGATGCCGGCGCCGTCGCCCATCAGCGGATCGGCCCCGACCGCGCCGCGGTGGTCGAGGTTCTTCAGGATCTGCAAGCCCTGCTCGATGATCGAGTGGCTCTTGTTGCCCTTGATATGGGCGATGAAACCGACGCCGCAGGCATCGTGCTCATTGGCGGGATCGTACAAACCTTGGGCAATCATGAGGCAATCTCCACAGCTTTTTCGAGGGTTGAAGACCGAGAATAGTGCAATGCAACACAGACAGCAACAAGAATAATTAGGGTCAGAGTCGAATTGTTTGACAACTTTTTGAAGTTGCGATTAATTGGGGACAGAGTCAATTATGGGCGGACCAATGTGGAACGGTCTTTCGTAACTGATTGATTTTATGAGAGAGTTATAGACCGCTTGCTGGGATGGGACTGGAGAAATGTGTCGCCAGACTCGGGCTAAGAGCTTGGTGCAGGACTTTAAAACTGAAACGGCACGAAAATCCTGCCGTTGATCAGTTAACTGCCCTATCAGGGCTGGAGAAGCGGCGGGATCGGCTCGCGAAAGGGCCGGCCGCGCTTGGCCGGCAGGATCGGGCGCTTGGTGCGCCGCTCCAGCTCGGCCTTGAAAGCGTCCGAACCCAGCGGCTGGTTCTTGAGCACAGAGGTGGTAACGAAGTCGACCTCATCCTGCGCAATGCCCTGCATGACCAGGTCGGTATAGGCCGCCTCACGCTGGAAGGGCGTATTGCCCAGGCCCCAGTAGAGCAGATGGTCGGTGACCAGGCCGTCGGTGCGCACGCCCGTGTGGTGGGCGTAGCTCGACCAGGGATAGTCGAGCGGCCCCGCGGCCAGGCCGGCGCGCACGGGATTCAGTTCGATGTAGCGGCTGCAAGCCAGGAAATAGCGCTCGGTATCGATAAGCGAGGTGCGGAAACGCCCTTCGAACAGGCCGCCGCTGCGTTCGTACTTGTTATTGAACCAGGGGACGTAGAAGCGGCCGACCTTCTGCATCATCAGCGCCAGCCCGGCGTTGTCAGAGGGCGTGACGAGCAGGTGTATGTGGTTAGGCATGAGCACATAGGCATGGATCGCCACCTCGTAGAAGCGCGCCGCTTCCTTCAACCAAGCCAGGAAACGCTGATAATCCACCTCCTCACGGAAGATCGGCTGGCGGTTGTTGCCGCGCTGGATGACGTGGTGCGGCTGATTCGGGATGATGAGTCGGGGAAGGCGTGCCATGGCGTGCTCAAAAGTCGAGCAGGCATTTTAGCGGAGAAATTTGACTCTGTCCCTAATTAATCTCAACAGAGTGGAAAATACGGCTGACTCTGTCCCTATTTAACTGCCGAGCACGCTTTTCAGGCTCTTGTCACGAGCAATTGCCCGATAATTCGACTCTGACCCTAATTATCTTGTGGGCACTTGGCCGGTAATTCGACTCTGACCCTCATCGAAAGTGGGCTGAATTTGGGCAATTGCTCAACAATTCGACTCTGACCCCATTTGGGGATCAATTGATCGCGGTTCAGGCGAGGGTGAAGCCGGCGGAGAGGCTGTAGCCTTCGCCGTAGGCGCTGCGCAGGGGCAGGTCCTGGCCGAGGCCGGAGCGGGCTTTCTTGCGCAGGCGGTAGACCAGCATGTCGACGCGGCGGCTGGCGTCCGGATCTTCGCCGCCCATGCCGGCGACGATCACCTGGCGCGGCACCGGGCGGGTGTTGATGGTCAGGAGGTGCAGGAAGTTGCACTCTTTTTCGGTCAGGTCGATCACCTTGCCGCCCAGCTCGAGCTGGCGGGCGCTCACGCGCAGGGTCCACTTGCTCGGGGCCGGCGCCGGGTCGGCGGGACGCACGCGGCGGTCCAGCGCTTCGATGTGGGCGGCCAGTTCGGGGAACTTGATCGGCTTGGTGAGGTAGTGGTCGGCGCCCAGGCGCAGGCCCAGGATGCGGTGGTCGAAGGCCACGCGGCCGGTCAGCACTAGAAGGCCGATCTCGGGGTACAGCTGGCGCATCCGCGGTATCACGTTGAAACCGTCTTCGTCGGGCAGGCCGAGGTCGAGCACGACGACCGCGGCCGGCGTGCGCGTCAGCGCCGCCCACATTTCGCTCGCGGTCTTGGCGATCGTGACTTCATGGTCGAGCTCCCTCAGGAATTCGGCCATGTCGTCGGCGTATTCGCCATTGTCTTCAACAATCAGTATCTGCGTCATGGATTGGCCATGTTAATGATCGGTCCGATTATCACTGCTGGGGCTGGATGAGGCAAGTTGTTGTTGTCCGCTCATATGCAGTGCGGGTAGCCAGAGCCTGAATTCGGCGCCGCCCCTGTCCCCGACTGCGTTCCCGAGGCGCAGCATGCCGCCGTGGACGTCGACGATCGAGCGCGCCATGTACAGGCCGAGGCCGCTGCCCGGCAGGCCGGCGGCATTGCGGCCGCGGTAGCCTTTGTCGAAGATGCGGGCGGCATCTTCCGGCGGCACGCCGCCGCCTCTGTCGCCCACCGTGAACTCGACGCCGCTGCCGCTGCGGCGCGCGCCCAGCCGCACCGGCGTGCCGCCCGGCGAAAACAGCAGCGCGTTGTCGACCAGGACCTTGAGCGCCAGGCGCAATCCCTCCGGCTCGCCGCGCAGGCCGAGCGCCGCGTCCTGACCGTCCAGCGCCTGCACGTCCACCAGCGCCTCGCGCCCGGCTGCGCGCACCTGCTGCACGCCGGCCTCGAGCAGCTCGCGCGCGCCGATCGTGTTCGGTTGGCGCACCTTGCCGATCGCGGCCATGCGGTCCGGCGACAGGTATTCGTCGAGCATCGCGATCAGGCGGTCCACCGCGACCGCGATCTTGCGGTAGCGCTGCCGCACCGGCTCGTCGGCGCCCTGCGAAGTCGCTTCCAGGCGCTGGATCGCGCCGTCGATAGTGGCCAGCGGCGTGCGGAATTCGTGGTTCAGCATGCTCGCGAAGCGGCGCTGGTCGGCCAGGTGGGCGCGCTGCGCCGACAGGTCGCGCAGCAGTCCCACCAGCGCGCCGCTGCCGTCCGCGTTGCGCACCGTGGTGCCGATCACCTGCAGCGCGACCGGATGGCCGTCCGCATGACGCACGTCGACTTCCTGCACGCGCCGTTCGCCCGGCGCAGCTTCGGCCCCGGCCGCCAGCTGCAGGCCGAGTGGGCCCAGCGCATCATGGGCGCCGGTGCCGGCAATCGCCGCCTGCAGGGCAGCGCCATCGTGGCCCAGCAGCTGCGAGAACGCCGGGCTCAGGTAGCGCACCGCATAGGTGGGCAGGTCGATGACGAAGGCGATGTCGCCCGCCAGTTCGGCGATGGTGCGGAAATGGGCATCGATACCGGCTGCGGCCGTGCTAGGGATCATCAGGCACTCTCTGTTATCGATGGGACAATGAACGTTGTCAAGCAGTATATCGTTGCTATTGCCTGTTTGTATAGACGCAGGCGCGGCGCTGTCCGGGACGCCATGCCGGGAAGCTGAAAAATGCGCCACGACCCACGCAGTTAGTGGATAATTCGCGTCTATGAACGATACCGCTACCCTCCCCCCACTCCCGGACCGGCTCTCGATCGACCCGAGCAGCCCTTTTCACAACCGCGACGTCTTCCAGCGCGAGATCGGCATCCGCTTCAACGACAAGGACCGCCACGACGTGGAAGAGTATTGCGTCAGCGAAGGCTGGATCAAGGTCGCCGCCGGCCGCACGCTCGACCGCAAGGGCAAGCCGATGCTGATCAAGCTGAAGGGCACGGTCGAGCCGTATTACAAGTAAGCTGTATTTACCCGAAACGAATAGGGCGGCTGGTGAGATACCAGCCGCCCTTTTTTCATGCCGCGTTTTTGTAGGGTGGTCGGCTTGCCGACCACCCTACAAAAACGCGGTGCCGGCATATGCCAGGCACCGCGTTTTCGCATACGGAGCGCCGAAATCAGTCTTCCAGCGGCGCGAAAATCGCCTGCAGGTCTTCCTGCGTCAGCGCCATCTTCTGCGATTCGCCTTCCGACAGGATTGACTGCGCCAGCTCGGACTTCTTCTGCTGCAGCTGCTGGATCTTTTCTTCCAGCGTGCCCTTCGCGATCAGTTTATAAACGAACACCGGTTTGTCCTGCCCGATGCGCCAGGCGCGGTCGGTGGCCTGGTTCTCGGCCGCCGGGTTCCACCACGGGTCGTAGTGGATCACGGTGTCGGCCGCCGTCAGGTTCAGGCCGACGCCGCCGGCTTTCAGGCTGATCAGGAAGATCGGCACCGCGCCCTGCTGGAAGGCGGCGACTTGCGCCGAACGGTCGCGCGTCTCGCCGGTGAGGAGCGCGTAGTGGATGCCGCGCGCGGCCAGTTCTTCCTCGATCAGGAACAGCATCGAGGTGAACTGCGAGAACACGAGGATCTTGCGGCCTTCCTGCAGCAGGTCTTCGACCATCTGCATCAGGTCGGCCAGCTTGGCCGATACCGGCGCCGAATTCTTCTTGGCCGGCATGTTCTTCACCAGGCGCGGGTCGCAGCAGACCTGGCGCAGCTTGAGCAGCGCCTCCAGGATCACGATCTGGCTGCGCGCCACGCCCTTGCGGTCGATCTCTTCGCGCACCTTCTTGTCCATCGCCAGGCGCACGGTCTCGTACAGGTCGCGCTGCGGACCCGAGAGCTCGATGCGGCGCACCATCTCGGTCTTCTCCGGCAATTCCTTGGCCACGTGGTCCTTGGTCCGGCGCAGCAGGAAGGGCTTGATGCGGCGGCTCAGCAGGGTGCGGCGCACCGTGTCGTCCTGGCGTTCGATCGGGTGGCGGAACTGGTTATTGAAGGTCTTCTCGTCGCCCAGCAGGCCGGGCAGCAGGAAGTGAAACTGCGACCACAGCTCGCCCAGGTGGTTCTCGAGCGGCGTGCCGGACAGGCACAGGCGGTGGTTGGCGCTGAGCGAGCCGGCCGTCTGCGCCGCCTTGGAGCGGGTGTTCTTGATGTAGTGCGATTCGTCCAGGATCACCAGGTGGTAGTGGTGCTCGCGCAGCTTTTCCTCGTCGCGCGGCAGCAGCGCGTAGGTGGTCAGGACCACGTCGGCCCCGTCGATCTGGTCGAACAGGTCCATGCGCTCCTTGCCCTGCAGGAGCAGCACCTTCAGGCTGGGCGCGAAGCGCGCGGCTTCGTCGAACCAGTTGGTCATCAGGCTGGTCGGGGCAATCACCAGGGCCGGGCTGGTGAGGCGGCCCGCTTCCTTCTCGGTGAGGATGTGGGCGATGGTCTGCACGGTTTTGCCCAGGCCCATGTCGTCGGCCAGGATGCCGCCGAGGTCATACTCGCGCAGGAACTGCATCCACGACAGGCCGTCGAGCTGGTAGTCGCGCAAGGTGGCTTGCAGGCCCTTGGGCGGCTCGACCTTCTTCACCGAGCCGAACTGGCTCAGCTTGCGGCCGGTCTCGCGCAGGCGCTCGCCGCCGGTCCAGCGCAGCTCGAGGCCGCGCGCCAGGTCTTCCAGGCGCGCCGCGTCCAGGGTCGACAGGCGCAGTCTCGCCTTGATCTTGTCGTTGAAGTACAGCTCGCCCAGAGTGGCGAGGATGGGCTTCAGGCGTCCCCAGGGCAGCGCCACGCGGCTGCCATCCGGCAGCGTGGCCAGCATCTGGTCGGCCTCGGCATACGCGGCCAGCACGGCCGGGTCGAAATCGCTCGGTGCGCTGCGGATCAACTGCACCAGCACCGGCAGCAGCGGCACGCGCTTGCGCGCCACCACGATGCCGAGTTCCAGTTCGAACCAGGCATTGCCGGCTTCTTCGGGTTCGTCGATGTCGGCATACCAGTCTTCGACCGGAACCACGTCGTAGCGGTACTTGGCCGACTTCTGCACGTGCCAGCCGGCGTCGGACAAGGCATCGAGGTCGCTTTCGGCAAAGCGCAGCCAGTGCGCCTGGCTGTCCAGCACCAGGGCGCCGGCCATCGCGTTGAAGGGCGCCGTGACCGGTTTGCGGAAGCCGATCTCGTTCAGTTTGTTGAGGGCCGCGGCTTCGGCCTTCGGGTCGCGTTCGATGACTTCGGTGACGTCGCCGATCTGGCGCACCACGCGCTGGGCCGGGTCGAAGGACACGCGCTGGCCGTCGTAGTCGTAGGCCAGCACGGCGAAGTCGTGCCAGCGCGGGCTGCCGCCGTCGGACAGCTGCACCGAATCGAGCAGCAGGTGCGGAATCGGTTTGACGTCGTTGCGCAGGCGCTGGGTCAGCGGCTGCGGCAGCGGCATCAGCCCCTGCAGGCCGTGCGCCAGCAGCAGTTGCGAAACGCGCTTCTTGTCGGTGCCCGACAGGGCCGGGGCCTGCGCCACCAGGGCCTGCAGTTCGGCCAGCGAGATGTCGATGCCGCCGCGATTCAGTTCGAGCGGACCGATCGACAGGTTGTCGATGTACCAGGGCGGGTCGGTCGGCAGCATGTAGTCGATCAGGTCAGCCCCGCTGTGGGTCGCGCCCTTGGCCGGTTCCACCGACCATCCGAGCTTGGCGACGCGGCCTTCGTCGCGCCAGGCCAGGCTGGCCAGACGGGTGGGGCCGGCCTGCAGCGGGTAGACCAGGCCACCCGCCATGTCGGACCAGGAGTTCGCCCACAGCAGCTTGCCCTGCTCGAGCAGCATCTGCAGCAGGATGGCGCCGACCTTGCCCTTCGGTTCGGTGGCGCTGGTGCCCTGGGCCGAGCCGCTGCGCATGGCGATGAAGAAGCGCACCAGGTCGACGTCGTCGCCCTCGAGATACGCGGGCGGCGCCGACAGCAGCGAGAACACTTCGCTCACCGGGCTGGCGGCGGCGACGTCGCCGTTCGGGCGCAGGCGCGCCTTGCACAGGCAGATGGCGACGTGGCGTCCACCGCTGGTAGGGGCCATCACGTAGACGAATTTGTACTGCACGGCCTTGGGGTCGGCGACCTCGTCGGTCAGTTTCGGCTGCGGATGCGCCGCCGCTTCGACCCTTTGCAGCCAGCTCACCACCGGTGCGGGCAGGGCGGGAGCGCGTGCGGGAGCGCGGGCGACTGCGGGTGCAACTGCAGGTGCGTCGCTGGCGTTCTCGCGATGATCATCGACTGTGTGCATGGGCCTCGGGTGTCTGTATTAAAAACGACAATAACGAACATTATCCTTCATACGCACACTTCCGTTTTGTTCGGAATCGCACGTAGCGGACAAAACTTGTCCGCACCATCCGTGTGCACGCCTGGATCAAGCCATGTCGTGTGCACAGCCGACTGTTCTCGCATGTTCAAGTGGCGCTGTCAAGACTGGCGTATCCGTCGCGTTTGCGTATCATTGTTCGCTTGACCTTTTTTGAGACACCAGGTTCACGCACCATGCTGCCCTCCATCGAACAACGCCTCGCCCTCGAACTCTCCGCCAAACCGGCCCAGGTGGCTGCCGCCGTCGCCCTGCTCGACGAAGGCGCCACCGTGCCCTTCATCGCGCGCTACCGCAAGGAAGCCACCGGTGGCCTGGACGACATCCAGCTGCGCCTCCTGGAAGAGCGCCTGCGCTACCTGCGCGAACTGGAAGACCGGCGCGCGGCGGTCATCGCCTCGATCACGGAGCAGAACAAGATGACGCCCGAACTGCTGGACGCCATCGCGCACGCGGAAGACAAGACCCGCCTCGAAGACCTCTACCTGCCCTACAAGCAGAAGCGCCGCACCAAGGCCCAGATCGCGATCGAGGCCGGCCTGGCTTCGCTGGCGGACAGCCTGCTGGCCGACCCGGGCCTGAACCCGGACGAAGCGGCATCGAACTACCTGCGCGAGGCCTTCACCAACGCCGACGGCGTGGCCAATCCCGGCGTGCCGGATGCGAAGGCGGCCCTGGACGGCGCGCGCCAGATCCTGATGGAGCGCTTCGCCGAAGACGCGGCCCTGCTGCAGTCGCTGCGCGAATACGTGCAGGAGCACGGCGTGGTCGAGTCGAAGGTCGTGGCCGGCAAGGAAGACGAGGGCGAGAAGTTCGCCGACTACTTCGACTACTCCGAGACCCTGTCCACGATTCCGTCGCACCGCGCGCTGGCCCTGATGCGCGGCCGCCGCGAGGGCGTGCTGGACGTGACGCTCCGCCTCGATTCTGAACCGGAAAAACCGAAGTGGGACGCGCCGCACAACCCCTGCGAAAGCCGCATCTGCGCCGCCTTCGGCATCAAGAGCGCGGGCCGTCCGGCCGACAAGTGGCTGCAGGACACCGCGCGCTGGACCTGGCGCGTGAAGAGCTTCATGTACATCGAGACGGAACTGATGGGCGCCTTGCGCGAGAAGGCCGAACTCGACGCCATCAACGTCTTCGCGCGTAACCTGAAGGCCCTGCTGCTGGCCGCGCCGGCCGGCCCGCGCGCCACCATGGGCCTGGACCCGGGCCTGCGCACCGGCGTCAAGGTGGCGGTGGTCGACCCGACCGGCAAAGTGGTCGATACCGCCACGGTCTACCCGCACCAGCCGCGCAACGATTGGGATAGCGCCCTGCATACCCTCGGCCAGCTGGCGGCCAAGCACAACGTGTCCCTGATCTCGATCGGCAACGGCACCGCCTCGCGCGAGACCGACAAGCTGGCCGGGGACCTGATCAAGCAGCGCCCCGAGCTCAAGCTCACCAAGATCGTCGTGTCGGAAGCTGGAGCCTCGGTCTACTCGGCCTCGGAATTCGCTTCGCGCGAACTGCCGGAGCTGGACGTGTCGCTGCGCGGCGCGGTCTCGATCGCGCGCCGCCTGCAGGATCCGCTGGCGGAACTGGTCAAGATCGATCCAAAGTCAATCGGCGTCGGCCAGTACCAGCACGACGTGTCCCAGACCCAGCTCGCGCGCTCGCTCGACGCGGTGGTCGAGGACTGCGTAAACGCGGTCGGCGTGGACGTGAATACGGCCTCGGCGCCGCTGCTGGCGCGCGTCTCGGGCTTGTCGAGCAGCGTGGCGCAGAGCATCGTGTCCTACCGCGACATGCAGGGCGCCTTCCACTCGCGCGCAGCGCTCAAGAAGGTGCCGCGCCTGGGCGAGAAGACCTTCGAGCAGGCGGCAGGCTTCCTGCGCGTGATGAACGGCGCGAACCCGCTGGACGCCTCGGCCGTGCACCCCGAATCCTATCCGGTGGTCGAGCGCATCCTGCTGGATATCAAGCGCGACATGAAGGCGGTGATCGGCGACAGTTCGCTCATCAAGTCGCTCAACCCGGCCAAGTACGCGGACGAGAAGTTCGGCGTGCCGACCGTGAGCGACATCCTGAAGGAACTGGAAAAGCCGGGGCGCGACCCGCGTCCGGAATTCACCACCGCGACCTTCAAGGAAGGCGTGGAAGAGATCGGCGACCTGCGCCCGGACATGATCCTGGAAGGCGTGGTGACCAACGTGGCGGCCTTCGGCGCGTTCGTGGACATCGGCGTGCACCAGGATGGCCTGGTGCACATCTCGGCGCTGTCGAACACCTTCGTGAAAGACCCGCACACCGTGGTCAAGGCCGGACAGGTCGTGAAGGTGAAAGTGCTGGAAGTGGACGCCAAGCGCAAGCGCATCGCGCTCACCATGCGCCTGTCCGATAGCGCGCCGCAGCCGGGCGCGCGTCCGGAACAGCGCGCTGACCGCAGCGACAGCAAGCGTCTGGCCGAGCACCAGCAGCAGCGCCAGCGCCAGGAACGTCCGGCCTCCAACGCCGGCGGCGCCATGGCCGCCGCCTTCGCCAAGCTGAAGCGTTAAGGAAGATGGAGGGCGTCGAGGCGGCCGATCCCGCCGGCGTCGAGGCGCTGGCCCTGATCGCGGAACTCGACGCCGCGCTGCAGGCCATCACCGGCGACAGCGGCGACTCCTCGTTCGACCCGGAAGACGTGCGCGGCCCGCGGGCCGTGTTCGTGATCGCGCGCGATGCCGATGGCGTGGCGGTCGGCTGCGGCGCCCTGCGTCCTTTGCAGCCAGGGGTGGCGGAACTGAAGCGCATGTATGCGCGCCCCGGCAGCGGCGCGGGGACTCGCCTGCTGGCCGCGCTCGAGGAGCGCGCGCTGGCGCTGGGCTACGAGGAGATGCGCCTGTCCACGCGCCGCGTCAATGCGCGCGCCGTGGATTTCTACCGGCGTCACGGCTACGGAGATGCACCACCGTGGGGCAAGTACGTCGGCAATGCGGTATCGGTCTGCCTCGGCCGCCGGCTGCTCAGCCGGCGTGCTTGAAATACAGGCCGACCATGTACACGCTGAGGAAGCCGAAGCCGAGCAGCAGCATGCGCGATTGCGGCATGGCCGGGCTGCCGGTCTTGCGGATCGCCAGCGCGTCGCGCACCAGCAGCGACGCGTAGCCGAGGGCCGCCAGGCCGCAGATGATTTCGCCCAGGCCGCCGCGCATGGCGCCGCCGACGAGGTTGATCACGCCGGGAACGCCCAGCAGGGCGGCGATCAGGAAGTTGGTGCCGGCGTTCGGACCGCGGCGGGGTGGTTGTTGCATGGCTGGACCCGGGAATGGAGGATGGGCGCGATCATACCGCAGCCGCCGCCCTCCCCCAAGCCGGAACGCTCAGGCATCAGGCAAAGGTGCGCAGCGCGGTTGCACCCACCTTCACCATGAAACACAGGCAGAACAGGCCGAAGCAGGCGTAGCCGACCAGGGTGGTGCGGCTCGAACCGAGTTCGATGCGGCGGTCGCGCGCGGCCCACACCGCGCAATACAGCAGGAAGCCGCCGGCCAGCAGCTGGGCCAGGCCGAGCAGCAGGTCTTCCAGCGGCTGCGCGAACATCCCGCTCAGGACGTCGTACAGCCCGGGAATGATGAAGAATACCGCCATGATCCACAGCAGCGGGGATGGCATGGACGCAAAACCTCGGTAGGTGCTCATGGTGGCTCCGGAACGAGTGGCTTACCACCCATCATAGCGACGTTTTTCGCCCAAATATCCTTGGATTGTCACGCCGAAGATGGGTCGCCGCCCGGTGCCGCCGAATTCTTATAAAATGTCGGCATCTTATCTATTCCAAATGAAGGACAACCCATGAGCGACGTTCAAACCTGGATCAAAGAGACCGTGACCAACACCCCGGTCGTCCTGTTCATGAAAGGAACCGCCCAGTTCCCGCAGTGCGGCTTCTCGGGCCGCGCCATCCAGATCCTGAAAGCTTGCGGTGTCGACAACATCGCCACCGTCAACGTGCTGGAAGACGCGGAAGTCCGCCAGGGCATCAAGGATTACTCGAACTGGCCGACCATCCCGCAGCTCTACGTGCGCGGCGAATTCGTCGGCGGCTCGGACATCATGAACGAGATGTATGAATCGGGCGAGCTGCAGACCCTGCTGAAGAACGGCTGAGCGCATGAGCAGCCGGCCACGCGGTGGCGACCGCCGCCGTATCATCGTCGCCATCACCGGCGCGACCGGCGCGGTCTATGGCGTGCAGCTGCTGCGGCGGCTGCACGCGACTCCCGGCGTCGAGACCCACCTGGTCGTTTCCGACGCCGCTTCCCTCACCCTGCACCAGGAACTCGGCCTGCAGCGGCGCGACGCCGAGGCGCTGGCCCATGTCGTGCATCGCAACCGCGACATCGGCGCTTCGATCGCGAGCGGCTCGTTCCAGACCGACGGCATGGTGATCGCTCCCTGTTCGATGAAGACCTTGGCGGCCGTGGCCCACGGGCTGTCGGACAACCTGGTGACGCGCGCGGCGGACGTGGTGCTGAAGGAAAGGCGCCGGCTGGTGCTGATGGTGCGCGAGACGCCGTTCAACCTGGCGCACCTGCGCAACATGACGGCCGTGACGGAGATGGGCGGCATCGTGTTTCCGCCCCTGCCGAGCTTTTATCAGCGCCCGGCCTCGATCGAGGAAATGGTCGAGCACACGGTCGACCGGGCGGTCGACCTGCTCGGGCTCGAGAACGCCCAGGCCCCACGCTGGGGCGGTATGAAAGATGCGCAGGAAAGCTGATCCGGCGCACCCTGCTCAAATAATTTCTCTAGCGCTTGTCGCCGTCGAACACGGGGTCGTCGGCCTTCTTCGCCTCGCGCGCTTCTTCGATCATCCGCCGCCGGGCATTGCGTTGTCGCATCACCTCGGCATGGCGCGCCGCCGTCATCGGCGGTGCGGTCATCAGTTCCTTGAGCTGGGCGGTGTTGGCGTAGTTGTTTCGCATACGGCAGCTGCTCCTTGACGTAACCTCGTGGCGGCGGATCCGCTCGCCACACGCCGATTATGAACCAGCTCCGGCCGTTTGTGCCGTCCGGACCTCACGAAAAGTGCGTTTGCGAAACTATTTTTGCTCTGGCTTCTGGTGGTTCATGCGTACCAGCATACGGATGAACTCGCGTGCCAGCTGGCGATGGTGTTCATCCAGACGTTGCAAATCTGCAATAAGCTTGACGTCGGCCGACTCGAAGCGGGCGCCGCCGTTGGCGTTCTCGCCGGCGCCGGCGGCATGTTCAGCCCCGCCAAAGCGCAGCCAATCGGCCGGCACGCCCAGCCACTGGGCAATCATGCGCAGTTTTTCCTGGGTCGGAATGGCCTCGCCGACCAGCCATTTGCGGGCGGCGTGAACGGTAATGGGACGGCCTTCGAAACGGATATTGAATTCGCGGGCCAGGCGGGTGGGGCTATCGGGAGAGTAGTGGGCGTTCTTCAGCGCCTGCTGCAGGCGCTCGCTGAAGCTCTCCCGTTCATTGGTTGAATTCATTGTGATGCTTACGATTCATGTAGGACGGCGGGCTTCATACTGCCGAGAAGCCTGAACGGACAATCATACCTTGAAAAAAGTAACAAAGATGTGATTATTTAATAGAATTCGCATCTTTTACAATTTTGAAATATTACAGCAATTCCCCATTTGGGGAATGAAAATATAGCTTATTGGAAAGAGTATGACATTGCCGCACGATTGCGCGCAACAGATATGCGTAATAAATAGGCAGGCGGGAACTCAGGCGAGCTGGAAACGGATGATGCCGTCGCTGTCCTTACTGCGGCGCAGCATGCCGTCGCGCCATAATTTATGCAGGTGGGCCAGTGCCTCGCCGAGGGCGAAACTGAGCTGGTGGGCATCGAGCTGGCGGCGGAACATGAGGGGCACGATGTCGACGGCGGACTTGGGTTCGACGCAGGCCGCCAGCACTTCGGCCAGGCGCGCGGCATGGTGGTCATGCAATTGTGCGATGCGGGTATGCAGGCCGCGGAAGGGCTTGCCGTGCGAAGGCAGCACAAGCGTGTCTTCAGGCAAGTTTGTGAACTTTTTCAGCGAAGCCAGGTAAAGCTCGAGCGGATTGCCTTCCGGCTCGACCGCGAACACCGAGACATTCGTCGAGATGCGCGGCAGCACCATGTCACCCGAGATCAGGACCTTCAGTTCCTCGCAAAACAGCGAGGCATGCTCGGGCGAGTGGCCGAAGCCGGTGATCACGCGCCAGTCGTGGTCGCCGATGCGCACACGGTCGCCGTCCTGCAGGCGGGTATAGGCTTCCGGCACCGCCGGTACCAGGGACGGATAATAATTCTTGCGGCTGCGCATTTGGTCGAGCATGCCTGGATCGACCAGGCCGTGACGCTCGAAGTGGGGAATGGCCGAGGGTCCGTCCACGCCCGGCAGCGCCGCCGCCATCATGCGGGCGAAGGCGAATTCGCCGGTGGTGGTCCAGAACGGCGCCGAGGAAGTGCTCACTACGCGCTCGCTCAGCCAGCCGGACAGGCCAACGTGGTCGGGGTGGCAATGGGTGGCGAACACGCGTTGCAAGGGCGCGCCTTGCAGACCTTCGGCCAGCACTTGTTCCCAGGCCGCGCGGGTGGCGTCGGTCCCGGCGCCGCAATCGACCACGCTCCAGCCGCTCTTGCTCTCCTGCTCGTCACGCAGCAGCCACAGATTGATGTGGTCGAGCGCGAAGGGCAGCGGCATGCGGATCCAGGCCAGGCCGGGGGCCAGTTCGTGCACCGTGCCAGGAGCGGGAATGGTGTCGCCAAATGGATAATGCAGCTGGGCTTCGAGCGGATTCATGGAAAAACTTTCGTGTTCGACGGCAGCGGGCGCGCTACAATGCATTAACGTTAACGTAAACGGAAATGCGCAGACGCCGATTGTAAGCGATTCCCCGTTTTGCTTCCCCTGCCCGGATTTTGACTCTCCCCAGCACCATGGTTACTTACACGATTGCCGAACTGGCCCGCGAATTCGACATCACCGCCCGCGCCATCCGCTTCTATGAGGACCAGGGCCTGCTCAGTCCGAAGCGCGAAGGCGTCGGCGGCCGCAACCGCGTATACACCCCGCGCGACCGCACCCGCCTGAAGCTGACCCTGCGCGGCAAGCGCCTCGGCCTGACCCTGTCGGAAATCAAGAGCATCGTCGACATGTACGAATCGCCGCGCGACACCGTCGCCCAGATCAACCGCTTCCTGGGCGTGCTCGCCCACCAGCGCGTGACCCTGGAGCAGCAGCGCGCCGACATCGAGATGGCGCTGGAAGAAATCTCCGCGCATGAGGAAGAATGCCGCCGCCTGCTGGCCGAAAACACGCAAGGCCAGGACGCCGCCTGACCTGGAACACGGGGACGCTGTCTCCGCTTTTTTTGCCCCTTAGTTGACGTTTACGTTAACGTAAGAGGCGAGTATGATTCACCCTTACTTTCTGCTCAACCACCGTTCACCGTGAGGACGACCATGCTGCATCTCCCAGGCCTGACCTTTGACCATGGCGAAGACATCGCCGCGCTGCGCGAAGCCGTACAACAGTTCGCGGAAGCCGAAATCGCACCGCGCGCCGCGGAGATCGACCGCAGCGACCAGTTCCCGATGGACCTGTGGAAGAAGATGGGCGAACTGGGCCTGCTGGGCATTACCGTCGGCGAAGAGTACGGCGGCGCCAACATGGGCTACCTGGCCCACATCGTCGCGATGGAAGAAATCTCGCGCGCCTCGGCCTCGGTCGGCCTGTCCTACGGCGCCCACTCGAACCTGTGCGTCAACCAGATCAAGCGCAACGGCAACGAAGAGCAGAAGCGCAAGTACCTGCCCAAGCTGATCTCGGGCGAGCACGTGGGCGCCCTGGCCATGTCCGAGCCGAATGCCGGTTCCGACGTCGTCAGCATGAAGCTGCGCGCCGACCTGAAGGGCGACCGCTACGTCCTGAACGGCACCAAGATGTGGATCACCAACGGTCCGGACGCCGACACCCTGGTGGTGTACGCCAAGACCGACCTGGAAGCGGGCCCGCGCGGCATGACCGCCTTCCTGATCGAAAAAGGTTTCAAAGGCTTCTCCATCGCGCAAAAACTCGACAAGCTGGGCATGCGCGGCTCGCACACGGGCGAACTGGTGTTCCAGGATTGCGAAGTGCCGGTCGAGAACGTGCTGGGCGGCGTCGGCAAGGGCGTCAACGTCCTGATGTCGGGCCTGGACTTCGAGCGCACCGTGCTGTCGGGCGGCCCGCTCGGCATCATGTCGGCCTGCATGGACGCGGTCGTTCCCTACATCCACGAGCGCAAGCAGTTCGGCCAGGCGATCGGTGAATTCCAGCTCATGCAGGGCAAGATCGCCGACATGTATTCGACCATGATGGCCTGCCGCGCGTACGTGTACGCCGTGGGCCAGGCCTGCGACCGCGCGACCTCGCCCGAGCAGGTGCGCGCCCTGCGCAAGGACGCCGCCGGCGCCATCCTGTACAGCGCCGAGAAGGCGACCTGGATGGCCGGCGAAGCGATCCAGACCCTGGGCGGCAACGGCTACATCAACGAATACCCGGTCGGCCGCCTCTGGCGCGACGCCAAGCTGTACGAGATCGGCGCCGGCACCAGCGAAATCCGCCGCATGCTGATCGGGCGTGAGCTGTTTGGCGAGACGATGTAAATTGTAAGTGGTCGGCTTCACCGACGCGCATTCAACGATCAGCGGCTTACAGATAGCGCATCGGCTGGTTGGACGCGTGGTCGGCAGAGCCGACCACCCTACCGCGCGAGACGAACGATGACCCAGCAAGCGTTCCCCAAACTGCTGTCTTCCCGGATCGCATTCGACATCGCGCGCACCATCCTCGACGGCTTCGACAAGCACTACCGCCTGTTCCGCCAGGCCAGCCAGGCGGCGCGCCGCCATTTCGAGACCGCCGACTGGGCCACCGCGCAGCAGGCTGCGCGCGCGCGCATCGACTACTACGACCAGCGTGTGCAGGAATGCGCGGGGGTGCTGCAGGACGCCTACGATCCGGAAGAACTCGGCGATACCGTCTGGCGCGAGATCAAGCTGCACTACATCGGCCTGCTTTCGGGCCACAAGCAGCCGGAACTGGCCGAGTCTTTCTTCAACTCGGTCAGCTGCCGCCTCCTGCACCGCAGCTACTACCACAACGACTACATCTTCGTGCGCCCGGTGATCTCGACCGAGTACATCGAAACCGAGGAACCGCAGCCGACCTACCGCGTCTATTACCCGGCCGCCGACGGCCTGCGCACGGCGCTGCGGCGCGTGGTCACCAACTTCCAGTTCGCCCCGCCCTTCGCCGACCTCGAGCGCGACGTGGCCTTGGTAGAAAGCCGCCTGGCCGAGGCCTTCGGTTTGCAACAGGCGGAACCGAACCTGCAGCTGCAGGTGCTGTCCAGCCCCTTCCTGCGCAACAAAGGCGCCTACCTGGTCGGCCGCGTCATCAACGGCCCGCGCACCTGGCCCTTCGTGATCCCGGTGCTGCACGATCGTGACGGGAAGCTGGCGCTGGATACGGTGCTGACCGACGTCTACCACATCACCCTGCTGTTCAGCTTCACGCGCGCCTACTTCCTGGTCGACATGGAAGTGCCCTCGGCCTATGTGCAGTTCTTGCGCAGCCTGATGCCGCGCAAGCCGCGCAGCGAGATCTATACGGTGCTGGGCCTGCAGAAACAGGGCAAGACCCTGTTCTACCGCGACTTCCTGCAGCACCTGAAGCACAGCTCCGACCTGTTCCGCATCGCGCCCGGCATCCGCGGCCTGGTGATGCTGGTGTTCGAGCTGCCGTCCTTTCCCTACGTATTCAAGGTGATCAAGGACTTCTATCCGCCGCCCAAGGAGACGACCCGGGCCCAGGTGATGGAAAAATACCTGCTGGTGAAGCACCACGACCGGGTCGGGCGCATGGCCGACACCCTCGAATATTCCGACGTCGCCTTTCCGCTGGCGCGCTTCTCGGAAGAGCTCCTGGGCGAGCTGAAGGCCTTCGCCCCCTCGCTGGTCGAGATCGAGGGCGAGCGCGTCGTCGTGCGCCACCTCTACATCGAGCGGCGCATGGTGCCGCTGAATATCTACCTGGCGGAGGCCCAGGCCGCCGGCGACGAGGAACGCCTGGAGCACGGCGTGATCGAATACGGAAACGCGATCAAGGACCTCGTTGCGGCGAATATCTTCCCAGGCGACATGCTATATAAAAATTTCGGTGTGACCCGCCACGGCCGCGTCGTGTTCTATGATTACGACGAGATCGAATACCTCACCACCTGCCAGTTCCGCGACATTCCGGAGGCGCGCAACGAGGAGGACGAGATGGCGTCTGAACCCTGGTACCCGATCGGCAAGCATGACGTGTTTCCGGAACAGTTCGGCCGTTTCCTACTTGGAAATCCGAAGATCCGACACTACTTTATGGAACACCACGCGGAGCTGTTGACCCGCGCGTACTGGCAATCCCAGAAGGACCGCATATTGGCGCGCGTCGTCGACGACGTGTTCCCTTACCCCCAGCAGATTCGTTTCTGCCACCAAGCACATCCCTCTACTTTGGAGACCTGAACAATGAATGATCCAGTCGTTATCGTTGGCGCCGCCCGTACCCCGATGGGCGCTTTCCAGGGCGATTTTTCGTCGAAGTCGGCGAGCGACCTCGGCGCGGTGGCGATCAAGGCCGCGGTGGAGCGCGCCGGTGTCGACGCGAACAGCGTCGAGCACGTCTACTTCGGCAACTGCCTGATGGCCGGCCAGGGCCAGGCCCCGGCGCGCCAGGCGCTGATCAAGGCCGGCCTGCCGCTGTCGACCGGCGCCGTGACCCTCTCCAAAATGTGCGGTTCGGCCATGCAGGCCGCGATCTTCGCCCATGACCAGCTGGTGGCCGGCAGCGCCGACATCGTGGTCGCCGGCGGCATGGAATCGATGACCAACGCGCCCTACCTGATCCCGAAGGCGCGCGGCGGCTATCGCATCGGCCATGCGCCGATGTTCGACCACATGATGCTCGACGGCCTGGAAGACGCCTACTCGCGCAACGAGAAGACCGGCGAAGGCCGCTCGATGGGCACGTTTGCCGAAGAGTGCGTGGCCACCTACCAGTTCACCCGCGAAGAGCAGGACAACTTCGCGATCGAATCGGTCAAGCGCGCGCAAGCCGCCAACAACGAAGGCTGGTTCAACTGGGAAGTGGCGCCGGTCTCGGTCGCCACCCGCACCGGCGAGCTGGTGGTCGAGAAGGACGAAGGCCCGATGAAGGCCAAGGTCGACAAGATCCCGTCGCTCAAGCCCGCCTTCAAGAAGGACGGCACCGTGACCGCCGCCTCGTCCTCGTCGATCAACGACGGCGCCGCGGCCCTGGTGATGATGCGCGAATCGAAGGCGAAAGAACTGGGCCTGACCCCGATCGCGCGTGTCCTCGGCCACGCCACCCATGCGCAGGAACCGAACCTGTTCACCACCGCGCCGATCGGCGCGATGCAGAAGCTGTTCAAGAAGACCGGCTGGAAGGCTGGCGACGTCGACCTGTTCGAGATCAACGAAGCCTTTGCCGCGGTGCCGATGGCCGCCATGCGCGACCTCGACATCCCGCACAGCAAGGTCAACGTGCACGGCGGCGCCTGTGCCCTGGGCCACCCGATCGGCGCCTCGGGCGCGCGCATCATCGTCACCCTGCTGGGCGCGCTCAAGCGCACCGGCGGCAAGCGCGGCGTGGCCTCGCTGTGCATTGGCGGTGGTGAAGCGACTGCGATGGCGATCGAGCTGGTGTAAGCATATCGGCGACGCATTGCTGTTGTAGGGTGGTCGGGTCCTCCCGACCGCGCGTTCAACCAGCCGATGCGTTAACGATATGCCAGCTATAGTTGAATGCGCGGTCGGCATAGCCGACCACCCTACAGGAGACTGACATGCCAACTGCCCTGATCATCGGCGCCTCCCGCGGCATCGGCCACGAGATGGTGCGCCAGTACCGCGCCGACGGCTGGCGCGTGATCGCCACCGCCCGCAAGCAGGAAGACTGCGACGCGCTTGCCCAGCTGGGCGCCACCGCCCACCAGCTCGACGTCACCAGCGCCGATTCGATCGCCGCGCTGGGCTGGCGCCTGGACGACGAACAGGTCGACGTGGCCTGGTTGGTGGCAGGCGTCTACGGCCCTTCGGGATCCAGCTTCCCGACCGGCCCCGAATTCGACACCGTCATGCACACCAACGTGCTGTCGGCAATGCGCCTGATCCCCATCGTCGGCCCGCTGCTGGCCGACACCCGCGGCAAGCTGGCCGTGCTGTCTTCCAAGATGGGCTCGATCGGCGCGCGCAATTCGACCGAAGGCACCCTGTACCGCGCCAGCAAGGCGGCGCTCAATTCGGTGCTGGCCGATGCCGCCATCACCTATGGCGCGCAAGGCGTGACCTGCGTCGCCTTCCACCCGGGCTGGGTGCAGACCGACATGGGCGGCTCCGGCGCCACCCTCACGCCGCAGCAGAGCGTGCGCGACCTGCGCGCCACCCTGGCGAAGCTGGACGCCTCGTCCAACGGCACCTTCCTGGACCACGACGGCACCCCGATTCCGTGGTAGCCGACGACGCATAACGAACAACGACAACGAGACACGATGATACTGAGCGAAGAACACCAGATGATCCGCTACGCCCTGCGCAGCTATGCGCAGGAGCGCCTGGCCCCGAACGCCGCGCGCTGGGACCGCGAGCACTATTTTCCGAAGGACGAGCTGAAGGAACTGGCCGGGCTGGGCGCCTTCGGCGTCGCGGTGCCGGAGCAGTACGGCGGCGCGGGCCTCGACTACGTGTCGCTGGCGCTGGTGCTGGAAGAGATCGCGGCCGGCGACGGCGGCACCTCGACCATCATCTCGGTCAACAACTGCCCGGTGTGCTCGATCGCCATGATGTACGCGAACGACGAGCAGAAGGAGCGCTTCCTGCGCCCGCTGGCGCAGGGCGAGATGCTGGGCGCCTTTGCCCTCACCGAGCCGCACACCGGCAGCGACGCCGCGGCCCTGCGCACCACCGCCGTGAAAGATGGCGACCACTATGTCCTGAACGGCACCAAGCAGTTCATCACCAGCGGCAAATACGGCGACGTCGCCATCGTCATGGCCGTCACCGACAAAGCGGCCGGCAAGAAGGGCATCAGCGCCTTCTGGGTGCCGACGAATACACCGGGCTACATCGTCGCCGGCCTGGAACAGAAGATGGGCCAGCACTCGTCCGACACCGCCCAGATCGTGTTCGACAACTGCCGCGTGCCCGCTAGCAACCTGATCGGCGAGGAAGGCATGGGCTACAAGATCGCCCTGTCGGGCCTCGAGGGCGGCCGCATCGGCATCGCCTCGCAATCGGTCGGCATGGCGCGCGCGGCCTACGAGGCGGCGCTGGGCTATGCAAAAGAGCGCGAGAGCTTCGGCAAGGCCATCTTCGAACACCAGTCGGTGCAGTTCCGCCTGGCCGAGATGGCGATGCAGATCGAGGCCGCGCGCCAGCTGATCCTGCATGCGGCGTCGATGAAGGACGCCGGGCTGCCCTGCCTGAAGGAAGCCGCGATGGCCAAGCTGTTCGCCTCCGAGATGGCCGAGCGCGTGGTCTCCAGCGCCATGCAGGTCTTCGGCGGCTACGGCTACGTGGCCGACTTCCCGGTCGAGCGCATCTACCGCGACGTACGCGTGTGCCAGATCTACGAAGGCACCAGCGACATCCAGAAGATCCTGATCGCGCGCGCGCTTTGACTCCGCCCGTGATCGTCATCCGACCCGCCACCCTGGCCGACCTGCCGGCGCTGTTCGCCTACCTGGGCGAGCAGCTGGCGGAAAACGGCCGCGACGGCCTGCTGTTCCAGCCGATGGCGCCGACCCTCGACGATGTACCGCCGGCGATGCGCGAGCGCTTTGCAGGCGGCATGGCGACCCCGGTCGGCCAGCCCGGCTGGCGCCATGCCTGGATCGCGCTCGACGCTGCGGGCGGCATCGCCGGCCACGTCGACCTGCGCGCCCGTCCGGAACCGGCCTGCGCCCACCGCACCCTGCTCGGCATGGGCGTACGCCACGACCTGCGCCGTGCCGGCGTCGGCACGCGCCTGCTGCAGGAAGCGCTGGCCTGGGCGCGCGCCACCGGCTTCGCCTGGGTCGACCTGGAGGTGCTGGCGCAGAACCACAAGGCGCGCGCGCTCTACGCCCGTACCGGCTTCCAGATGACCGGCAAGGTGCCGGACCTGTATCGCATCGGGGGCGTGTCGGTGGGCGAGGTCTCGATGAGCATGCGCCTGTAGGGTGGGCGGCTCTCCCCGACGGCTGGCCGACACGCGGCCGCGGCGCCGCCCACGCGTTCAGGTATAGCCGCCCACCCACCATCAGGTGACGGCGGGTTCCAGCAAGGTCACCGTCTGCGCCGCCGTATCGAGGCGCGCGCGCACCCCCATCGGCACCGTGAACTGGTGCCGGATGTGGCCGATCGAATAACCGGTCACCGCCGGAATGGTCAAGGGCTGCAGGTGCTGGTCGAAGGTCTGGTCCAGGCTCAAGGAGCGCTTGCCCTCCTGCGGCGCGCAATCCTCGCATACCCCGATGATGACGCCGGCCGCATTCGCGAAACCGGTCGACAGGTCGAGCTGGGTCAGCCAGCGGTCCAGGCGATATGGCGCCTCGTCCACCTCTTCCAGGAACAGCAGACTGTCGCGGAAGTCGGCCGCATACGGCGTGCCGGCGAGGGCCGCCACGATCGACAGGTTGCCGCCCACCAGCGGCCCGGTAGCCGTGCCGGCGGTGATGGTGCGGATGCCGAACTGCGGCATGGTGCGGGCCTTGACCACGTTCTCTGGCGCCATCGGGATCGTGTAGCTGGCGCGCGGATCGGTGAGCACGGCCATCATGTGCTCGCGCGGGTAGCTCTCCAGGGTCGACGAGGCGACCGGACCGTGGAAGGTGACCAGGCCGGTGCGGTTCAGGATCGCCAGGTGCAGCGCGGTGATGTCGGAGTAGCCGAGCAGGATCTTCGGGTTGCGGCGAATCAGGTCGTAGTCGAGCCGGGACAGCAGCGAAATGCAGCCGGAGCCGCCGCGGATCGGCCAGATCATCTTGACTTCCGGGTCGGCGAACATGGCGTGCAGGTCGGCCAGGCGCTGCTGGCTTGATCCCGCATAGTTGCCGAAGGCGGCCGCAAGGTAAGCGCCCACTTTCACGCGCAGGCCGAGCGCTTCGATGTTCTGGACAGATTTCTCGATCAGGCGGTCGTTGACCACGCCGCCTGGTGCGACCAGGCCGACCAGGTCGCCGGGGCGCAGGCGCGGGGGTTTGATCAGGCGCCGGGGTGTCCGCTGCGCGGCGGCCAGGCTGGGGGCGGATAAGGCGGCTGCGACGGAAGCGCCGAAGCTGCGGCGGGTGATTTTCATACGCGGCGTCATTCAACGTCGTTCCCGCGAAGGCGGGAACCCAATTTATGCGAGCGCAGTCGGGACGCAGGCAAACTTGATTCCCGCCTGCGCGGGAAGTCATGGGCGCCAGTGGCGCGCATGACGGTTCATAGGGTACTGACGATGGTAACTGATCAAATAATCACACCATCCACCCCAAAGAAAAACGGCCCGCGCCGCGGAGGCTTGCGCCTCCGTCGACAGCGGGCCGCCGGTCTTATCAACCTTGACGGTCAACTTAGAAGAACTTGTACGTCACCGTCAGGGTGTACGCGCGGCCACGCGGGTCGGCCACACGCGGTTCCCAGGTGCTGCCTGCGCCGCTGTTGTCGTCGTAGGTGATCGCGAACGGCGGGTCTTCGTCGAAGATGTTCTTCACGCCCGCGGTCAGCGTCAGGTTCTTGAAGCCGGTGTAGCTCGCCGTCAGGTTGAAGGTCGAGTAGTCGTCCACCTTCGGGTTCCAGTTGGTCGGCTTCACCAGGCCGTTGGCCACGCCCGGCAGCACGCGGTCGGTGTAACCCGAACGGTAGATGTTCTGCAGCAGGCCGCTCCAGTCGCCGTACTTGTAGGTCAGGTAGGCGGTGTGCTTCCACTTCAGGCCCAGGTCACCGGTGAAGGTGAAGCGGCCCACTTCGCTCGGACCGAAGGCCGAGTTGGTGGTGGCGCGCGATTTCTTCTCCAGCAGGCGCGAGCCGTCGACGCCGGCGGTCCAGGTGGCGCCTGTATCGAACTTGCCGTTGAAGCGTGCACCCAGCTCGAGGCCGCGGGTGGTGCGCTCGCCGGCGTTGACCCAGCGCTGGTCGATGATGGCGATGTTGCCTGCCGCGTCGCGGATGAAACGCTCCGAGAACAGGTTGTAGTTCGCCACCATGGTCGCGGTGCTGAACGAGTCGATGGTGTTCTGCTTGCGCACTTCCCACAGGTCGGCGTTGGCCGAGAACCAGCTGAACGGCTCGATCACGATACCCACGGTGCCCTGCTTCGCGGTTTCCGGACCCAGGTCGCTCTTGCCGCCGGTGTAGATGTTCGGGGTGATCGACACGCAGCCTGGCTTGGTCGGATCGACCAGGCCGGTCGGGCACTTGGACGGATCGACCAGGTCCTTGCCGGCATACGGCGACTCGGTGATGCCGTTGTACAGCTGGTTGAACGACGGTGCGCGGAAGCCTTCGTTGTACGAGCCGCGGAACAGCAGTTGCGGGATCGGCTGGTAGCGGAACGAGACTTTCGGGTTGGTGGTGGCGCCGATGCCGCTGTAATGGTCGCGGCGAACGGCCAGGGTCACGTCCAGGTTCTTGATCACCGGGATCAGGAGCTCGGCGTAGACCGCCTTGATGTCGCGGTGCACGCCGTCCAGCGCGTTCGGATCGTCGAACGGCGCGTTCAGGATCACCGGGCGGGCGGCCGCGGCGCGCTTGTCGCCGTTGAACTTGTACTCTTCGCGGCGGAAGTCGAAGCCGACGGCGCCCATCACGGCGCCGGCCGGCAGGTTGAACAGCTCGCCCGACAGCGCGCCGTCGACCTGGCTCAGGATGGTCTTGCCGCCGTACAGGACGACGCCCTGTGCGGAGGTGCTCTTGATCAGGTCGAGCGCTTCCTGCGACTGCTTCTCGCCCGGCAGCAGGAACGGATTGATCTTGCCGCTGCCCAGGGCATTGGCCAGGGCGACCTGGTAGTTGTAGCCGGTGCCCAGGGTCGATTCCGACTCGCTGAAGGCGCGCGAGGCGCCGACGCGGTAGTCGAAGCTGCGGCCGAACAGGTTGACCGGGCCGTCGGCGCCGACCAAGAGGCGGCCTGCCTTGGTTTCGGTCACGATCTCGCGGTTGCCGCACTCCATGCAGCGCCAGCGGTAGGCGATCGGCAGGCCGTAGTTGGCGGCGATGCTCGGGAACACCTTGACCAGCGCGTTATACACGGTGTTGTAGGCCGGACCGGTGCTCGGGTACCACGAGCTGGCCGGGAAGGTGGTGGTGCCCGGCGAGATCTGGTTCGGCGAGAAGCGCTTGGCCACTTCGACTTGCGAGCCCACGGCTTCGACGAAGAACTGGTGGTCGCCCGACTGGAAGGTGGCGCGCGCCAGCGCGTTGTTGCTCTTGACTGGCTGCTGCAGCACGGCCGCGCGGCCGGTGTCCCAGGCGCAGCCATAGGCGGCGGTCGGGCTGTTCCACAGCTTCTCGTCGTAGGGGGCCATGCCGTCGATACTGCCGCAGCCTGCGCCGCCCGGCAGGTCGAGCAGGCTAATGCCGCTGAAGGTCTGGGTGCCGCCCGCCAGGGTCGGGCCGGTGCCGGTACGCGACAGCAGCGACGGGCCGACGGTGGTGGCGAACACGTTGGCGTGCGGCGAACCGCGGGTATCGACCGAGACGCCGCGGTCCGGCTGGAAGGTGTTCACGAAGTCGCGCTGGTCGCCGCGCAGGGCCTTGTTCTCGCGGTGCGAGAAGGTGGCCAGCACGTTCCAGCCGTCGTTCTGCAGGTCGCCCCAGCCGCCGGTGATCGACGCACGGCCGATCTCGCTGCCGCCGGCTTCGGTGACGTCGACGAAGCCCTGGGCTTCCAGGCCCTGGTAGTTCTTCTTGAGGATGAAGTTGATCACGCCGCCGATCGCGTCGGTGCCGTAGATCGCGGAGGCGCCGTCCTTCAGCACCTCGACGCGGTCCACCGCCGCCATCGGGATCGAGTTCAGGTCGACCGCCGAACCCTTCATGCCGTGGGTCGCCACGCGGCGGCCGTTGAGCAGGACCAGGGTCGAATCGGCGCCCTGGCCGCGCAGGTTGGCCGACGAGGCGCCGTTGTTGCCGCGCTGGGCGCCCGTGGTGACGTCGGCGTTCGAGGCCAGGTTGTCGGCGCCGTTGCCGTTGATGTTGAGGGTCGCGATCAGCTGCTCGGCGCTGACGATGCCCTGTGCTTCGATCTGCTTGGCGCTGATGATCTCGAGCGGCAGTGCACCTTCCTTGGCGATGCGTTTGATGCTACTGCCGGTGATCTCGACACGCTGCATCCTGCCGGTCGTCGGCGGCGGCACGTCTTGTGCGATTGCCGGGCTGACCGCGCCCATCAGGGCGATCAAGTGGGCGAGCTTCTTTAACTTCACGCGTTTCTCCTAACGTTTTCCCTTGGCGGCCGAGTCATCCGGGCCGTTTCTTTGTCGTAATGTCTAGCCATTACGTTATTGTGCGAATTCAGGATAGGCGGACTGATTTACAGCTATCCAATGAATTATCCGGAGGCCAGTATAACTAAGGGGAATGTTTTCTTTTGGAAAAAGCGTATGTATCTAGTACGTAGCTCTACCAGAGCGTGCCCTTTGCGCAACATCGATATCCAGATAACGCCATTGCGTGAATTCGACCGGGTGACGTTTGTAGTTTTTCAACCACGGATGACGCAAATCTCCCGATAAAACATGGGTCAATGGAACCCAGGGGTTATAGGCATGGATCAGCTGGTTCATCTCGAAATACAGCTTCTGCCGCGCCGGCCCGTCGGTCAGCCGGCGTGCCTGTTCGTAGCGCGCGTTATAGGCCGGCAGGTTGAAGCGCGCATAGTTCGCGCGGCCGGCGTTGGGTCCATACAACAGCTGGTAGAAATTGTCGCCGTCGGGGAAGTCGGCGATCCAGTTACTTTCGAACATCTGGACCGTGCCCAGGCGCGAAGCCTTGATGATTTCGGTCTTCTTGTCGGACTTGAACACGACGCGCAGGCCGATCGCGTTCAGGCATTTGCGCCACAGCTCGTCGCGCAGGCGGCCGCCCACCGTGGCCTCGCTGTGCATCGTCAAGGTCAGCGGCCGGTTGTCCGGGGACCGTCGGAATCCGTCCTCGTCGCGCCGGGTGTAGCCGTAGCGGTCCAGCAGCGCGTTTGCCAGGGCCGGGTCGTAGGGCACCGGGCTGCGGTAGTTCGGGTCGTAGCCCAGCACGTTGGGCGGCAGCGGCGACTCGGCCTTGATCGCGAAGCCTTTCTTCAGCAGCGCGATGTCCTCGGCATTGTTATAGGCGAGCGAGATCGCCCGGCGCAGCGCCACCTTGTCCTTGCCGTAGCCGCCGACCACCGGGTCGTTCATGTTCATCCACATGTAATAGGTCTGCAGCACCGGGAAGCGCGAGAGCACGATGCCGCGCGCCGCCAGCTCGGGTTTCAGGCGCCCGTCACGCACCACCATGTCGGTCATCGACTCCGGAATCTGCTCGAGATAGTCGTATTCGGCGTTCAGGAAGCCCAGCATGCGGCCCTGAAATTCCTCGGCGATGCGCACCTCGACCCGGTCCACGCGCGGCAGGCGCTTGCCCTCGAGGGCGGCGGCAATCGCCTTGTCTTCGGGGTTGTCGCCCGGCGTGGCGTGGAACACGGCGGTGGAGTACGGATTGGCCAGCAGATTGATGCGGTCGCTACGCTTCCATTCGCCCACCATGAAGGGACCGGTGCCGACCGGGTGGTTGCCGGCCTGGCCGGGATAGGCGTCGATCACCTCGCGCGCCACCGCGCCGGTAGCCGCCGTCGCGAGATAAAACAGGAAGTTGTTGTCCGGCGCCTTGAGGCGGATGCGCAAGGTGTAGCGCTCCGGCGCCTGCAGGCCGGCAACCGGTTTGTCGACGTCGTAGTCCCCCTTGAGCACCTCGTCGCCCAGGATCTTCCCGTCGAACATATAGGCCCAGGGCGACTTCAAGCTCGGGTTGTACAAGCGCTTGATGCTGTAGACGTAGTCCTGGGCCGTCATCTCGCGCTTTACCCCCTTGAATGCCGGGTCGGGCGTGAAATGGATGCCGGGACGGATGCGGAAGGTGTAGGTCAGGCCGTCCGCGCTCACCTCGGGCATGGCGGCGGCGGTGTTCGGAGCTAGTTTCGCGGGACGCGCCAGGTAGTCGTAGCGCAGCAGCGGGTCGAACAGGTTTTCCAGCAGCGACAGGCTGGCATTGTCCGAGGCGACGGCCGGATCGAGGCCGGTCTCGCTGGTGGACAGGAACATGTGCAGGACTTTTTCCTGCGCGGGCGCCCCGGCGGGAGCTTGTGCGCCCGCATTACCAAGGCACAGCAGGGGGAGCAGGAGAGCGGCGGCGGTCAGGCGAAGTGTCATGACGGAGGAAGGCGGAAAAAACCTTGCGTATCATAGCCTCGGCTGCTGGAAAACGGTGGCCTTCCTTATTGCTTCACTGGCGTGAGTTCGATCTCCTGCACCTTCGGCTCGCGTTCCGGCGTGAGGGTGAACCTGACGTTCACGGTGCCGCGTTCGCCGATCAGGGGGAAACTGCCGCGCAGGCCGTTCTCGGCCTTGATCGGGCCGACCGAGGTGATGCTGCCGATCGGTTCCAGCTTTTCGCGCGCGTGCGCGATCCAGTCTTCGCGCGAGCGGTCGAGGAACAGGTTCTCGGCCGCGATCGCCCCGGCGAGGGAGGCGTCCCACGACTGCACCAGTTGCGCCACCTGGGTGTGGCGCGTGGCCAGGATAGGCGAGACCGGAACCGGGCGCGGACCGAGATCGGCGCGCTCGAGCAGCATGGCCAGCGCCCTGGCCGCCGGTGCGTACACCGGGCCATAGCGCAGGTTGGTGAAGGCAAACACGCCCACTCCGTGTTCGGGTGCGAAACGGTACTGGCTGCCGAAGCCCGGCAGGCCGCCCGAATGGCCGGAGGTCACCACGCCACGGCTGTCGCGCTGCCAGACCAGGCCGTAGCCATAGAAGCCGACGTTCGGGTTCGGCGTTTTCATGTCGCTCAGGGTCGCCCTGGTGGACAGGCCGGCAAAGGCGTGCGGCAGCTGCATCTCGCGCCGTGATGCGCGCCGCAGCGGCCCGCGCTCTGCTTCGCTACGGGCCGGCCAGGCATCCAGGTGGAAGTTGATGTAGCGCGCAAAATCGTCCGCCGTCGTGATCAAGCCGCCCATCGCGGCGCCGTCGCCGTCATGCAGGATGGGCTCCAGCTCCCAGTGGTCGCGCTCCCAGCGGTAGCCCAGCGCCAGCTTGCCCGCCGGAGCTTGCGTATATTCCCAGCGCGTGTCGTTCATCCCCAGCGGCCGCAGGATCTGGCGCGTGACATAGTCCTGGAATCGCATGCCCGATACCTTGGTCACCACTTTGCCCAGCAGGATGTAGCCGAGGTTGCTGTATTCAAAAGCCTGTCCGGGAGCATTCGAGAACGACAGCCCGGCGCCGACCAGCTGCTCGATTTTGGCGTTCGGCAGGGCCATCTGGCGGTCGCCCCAGGGATTGTCCTCGGGCAGACCGGTGGTCATGGTCATCAGGTGGCGAATCGTCAGCGCGGGCGAATCGATGGTCGGCAGCTGCACGCGCCGCAGTTCGGGCAGGTAGCGCGCGACCGGATCGTCGAGCCGCAGCTTGCCCTCGTCGCGCAACTTCAGCGCCGCCATCGCCACGAAGCTCTTGGTCATCGAGGCGATGCGGAACTCGGTCGTGCCGCTCACCGGGATCTTGCGTTCCACGTCCGCCAGGCCGAGCGATTGGGCGTGCACCAGCTTGCCGTCGAGGACCACGCCGTACACCACCCCGGGCAAGTGCTCCTTGCCGGCGAACTCGCTGAACATCTTGTCGATCTCGGGAAGGATCGCCGCCACCCGTTCGCTGCGGCTCGCGGCCGCTTCCTGTGCACAGGCATGGGTAACGGCGCTGGCGCCCAGGACGAACGCGATGCTGCACAGGGCAAGCTGGAAGGGGCGGTACATGCTGTTTTTTCTCCGATAAGCGCGGCTCAGGCGAACGATTATGCCCTGATTCTCATGTCATTGAGCAAACAAAAAGGCGGAGAGCCGGAGCCTCATAACTTTTTCGCATGGCGCGAATGCATTCTTTCATCTGCGCAGCTTGCTCTCGGCCTATACTCTCGCTGCACAATCGAACGGTATTTCAGCGGCAGCGAACCCATGGCACTCAACTACATCTGGACCGGATTCTTCCTCGTCGGCTTCGTCGCGGCGCTCGCGCAGTGGCTGTTCCTGGGCGATAGCGAAATCTTCAAGCGCATCATCGACGGCACCTTCTCGTCGGCCAAGATGGCGGTGATGGACATCGCCCTGCCGCTGGCCGGCGTCATGACCCTCTGGCTCGGCATCATGAACATCGGCGAGAAGGCCGGCGCCATCAACCTGTTCGCGCGTGTGATCGCGCCCTTCTTCTCGCGCATCTTCCCGGGCGTGCCGAAGGACCACCCGGCCAACGGCCACATGGTGATGAACTTCTCGGCCAACATGCTGGGCCTGGACAACGCCGCCACGCCCTTCGGCCTGAAGGCGATGGAGAGCCTGCAGACCCTGAACCCCAGCAAGGACGAGGCCAGCGACGCCCAGATCATGTTCCTGGTGATCCAGACCTCGGGCCTGACCATCATCCCGCTGGCGATCATGGCGCAGCGCGCAATTCTGGGGGCGGCGAATCCGGCCGACATCTTCATCCCGACCCTGATCGCCACCTACTGCTCGACCATGACCGGCATCATCGCCGTCAGCCTGCGCCAGCGCATCAACCTGCTGCACCCGGCCGTCTTCGGCTGGATCGGCGGCCTGACCGCGCTGATCGCCTTGCTGGTCTGGTATTTCACCGTTTTTCTCGACAAGGCGCAGATCCAGCTGGTCTCGGTGGTTGCCGCCAACCTGATCCTGTTCTCGATCATCGCCGCCTTCATGGTCGGCGCGCTGGCCAAGCGCGTGAATGTGTTCGAAGCCTTCATCGAAGGCGCCAAGGGCGGCATCGAGACCTCACTCAGGATCATTCCTTACCTGGTCGGCATGCTGGTGGCGATCAGCGTGGTGCGCAACTCGGGCATCCTGGGCATCATCGTCAGCGGCTTCGCCTGGATCTTCAGCGCGCTCGGCCTGCCGACCGACTTCGTCGGCGCATTGCCGACCGCGCTCATGAAACCGCTGTCCGGCAGCGGCTCGCGCGCCATGATGATCGATGCGATGACCACCTACGGCGTCGACTCCTTCGTGGGCCGCCTGGCCAGCATCCTGCAGGGCGCCGCCGACACCACCTTCTACATCGTCGCGCTGTATTTCGGCTCGGTCGGCATCCGCAAGACCCGTTACGCGATCGGCTACGGGCTGCTGGCCGACCTGGCCGGCGTCATCGGCGCCATCTTCGTCGCCTACCTCTTCTTCGGTTAAGGAGTGTTCATGTTGCGCCGCCTTGTCCTCGCTACCCTCTTCTCCGCCTCGTTCAGCGTCCACGCCCAGCTGCCCGCCCCGGTGGCGGCGGCGCTGGCGCAGCAGGGCCTGCCGGAAGACGCCCTCGGCGTGCTGGTGCTCAAGGGCGACACGACCGTGTTGTCGCACCAGGCCGACCGCCCGATGCAGCCGGCATCCACCATGAAGCTGGTGACCACCATGGTCAGCCTGGAACGCCTGGGCCCCGTCTTCCGCGGCCGCACCGAGCTGCGCACCACCGGCGAGATCGACGGGGGCGTCCTGCGCGGCAACCTGGTGTTGAAGGGCGGCGCCGACGCCGACTTCTCCGGCGAGGCGCTGGAAAACATGCTGCGCGCCCTGCACTACCAGGGCATCCGCCGCATCGAGGGCGACCTGGTGCTGGACCGCGGCCTGTGGCAGCCGGCGCGAAGCGACGTCGGCATCCCGCCTTTCGACGAGTCGCCCGAGGCTTATTACAACGTCATCCCCGACGCACTCCTGATCAACAAGAACATGCTGCAGGTCGACATGCGCTCGACAACCAAGCGCCTGCAGCTGCAGATGCAGCCGGAGCTGGACCGCGTGTCGATCGGCTCGGACATGACCCTGATCGACGCCGACTGCTCCAAGTGGGAAGACGGCTGGAAGCTGCCGGAAGCGGTGCGCCAGAAGGATGGCCGCATCAAGGTGCTCCTGCACGGCACCTTCCCGAAGGACTGCGCGCGCACCTACAGCATCAACGTGCTGGACCGCGACGACTACATCGACCGCCTGTTCCGCCAGAAGTGGAAGGAACTCGGCGGCAAATTCAGCGGCAAGGTGGTGGCAGGCGCGGCCCCGCCTGAATCGCGCCTGCTGGCCGAGCACACTTCGCGCATGCTGCCGGAACTGGTACGCGACACCAACAAGCCCTCCGACAACCTGCTGGCGCGCACCCTGTTCCTGAGCCTGGGCAGCCTGCAGCCGGATCCGGCGGCGGGCAGCTATGCGCTGCCGGCGAGCGGCGAGACCACCTTCGTGCGCGCCGACGCGGCCGTGCGTGAATGGATGCGCGCGCACCGCATCGACGACACCGGGCTGGTGATGGAAAACGGCTCGGGCCTGTCGCGCCTCGAGCGCATCACGCCGCAGCAGATGGCCTACCTGCTTGCCGCCGGGCTGCGCAGCAACTGGATGCCCGAATTCCAGGCCAGCATGCCGATCGCCGGCGTCGACGGCACCCTGCGCCGCCGCCTGCAAGGCACGCCCGCCGCCGGGCGCGCGCGCCTGAAGACCGGGACCCTGCGCAACGTGGTGGCGCTGGCGGGCTATGTGCCGGATGCGAACGGGGTGCAGAACGTGTTCGTGGCGATGGTGAACAGCGAGCTGGCGGGCAACGGGCGCGGGCGCGCGGTGCTCGATGCCCTGGTGGATTGGGTGGCGCGGTCGGGGGCAGGGCAGCAGCAGCCGGTTGCGGCGCCGGCGGCGCCGTGACCTGTCGCGGCTAGAGGCCCTGCTGCCTCAGGGCCTCGATCTCGAAGTCGCCGTCGTCCATCAGCCGCAAGTCCAGCTCCTGGTTCGACAGCCCCAGGCTGCGCCCCATCGACAGCAGCAGGCTCTGGCCCGGCGCCTGGCGGTCCGGGTTCAAGAGGTAGACCGGGTCGGCGTAGGCCCGGGCCGGGGTCGTGATGGTCCAGCCCATGTCCTTGAACTGCTGGACCACGTCGCCCAGCCACAGCGCATTGATCAGGTTATGGTGCAGCAGCAGCACCTGCGGGATGTCCCTGCCCTGCAGGCGCTGGGCCAGCGCGCGGTAGGCCAGCGCGCGCTGGCGCAGGTGCGCAAGATAGGCCTGGCGGATCGGCTCCACGTTCGCGTTCGGGTCCTTGGCCAGCATCTCGGTCAGCTTCTCGTTCAGTCGCCAGTCACTGGTGTCGAGCGTGACGTAGCCGTTGCGATAGCCCTGCTGGCGCAGGAATGCGCGCATGCCGTTGCGCTTTTCCGGCGTATTCCCTTCGCGCAGGAAGGTGAAGCGGAACCACTTCTGGTAGCCCGGCAGCGTGGCGACGATGCGGTCGCAATCGAGCACTTCCTGCTGGTATTGGGCGAGCGCGACCTTGGCGCTGTCCAGGTCCGGGTGCGTCATCGTGTGGTTGCCCAGCGCGTGGCCGGCCTGGCCCCAGGCGCGCGCCAGCGCCAGGCCTTCGGGCTGGTCGGCGCCGAAGCCGCAGGTGACGAACAGCGCAGCCTCCACCTTGTGCTTTGCCAGCGCCGCCAGCATCGCCGCGTTGCGCGCCTGGGGCGACAGGCGCGGGGTCGACTCCAGGTTCGGGCCGTCGTCGAAGGTAAACGCGACCGACTGCGCATGCAGTTGGGGAGCCAGGACGAAACAGGCGGCGGCGATCGCGGCGCGCAGGGCGCGATGGGCAGAAACAAGAGGCATGGAGCGGCTCCATTCGGGCAGGAACCGGCATTCTGGCTGCCCCGGTGCGCGCTGTCCAGTCAGCGCCATCGACGGCGCCAGGCCAGCAGGGCAAGACCGGCCGCGGCCATCGCACACGCAGCAGGCTCCGGCACCGGGGCCAGCTGCTGGAAGCTCAGCCGGGTCTGGTCAGTCCAGGCCCGGGTGAAGGTGGATTGCGAATAATCGTTGTACGAATAGTCGACCGCCTCACTGCCCGCGCTCACCCAACCGCCCCAGCCCATCACGAACTCGTCGTTGCCGTGCCAGCCGGCCGAAAACGACAGCTGCCGGCCGTCGAGCACGAAACGGAAGCCGTCGAGCTGGCACATCATGGCGCGCGTCGGGTTCAGTGCGCAGCGGGTGTAGTCGATCGCGCCCACCACGAAGGAGCGCAGTTCGTTCTGCTCGAGGATGCCGTCACCGTCCACGTCGGTGCCGCGGAACAGACCGGAGACCTGGGCGTCCGGCAGGTCTTCCTCGCGCGTGGTCGTGCCGAAGATGTCGTGTTCTTCGGTCCAGGTGCCGTGAAAACCGGTGTAGGTGAAGGACCAGTCGATCGACTGGGCGCAGGCGCTGCCGGCGGCAAAGAGGAGGAGGAGCAGAAGGGTACGCATCGTCATTCTCCCGCGAAGTGGCGATGCCAGATTAGCACTGCGCCGGCGGCGCACGCGGTCGCTTGTCGCCGCTGCGCTACTCAGCAGGAAAAAAGGTTCATCACGGATTAGCGGGAACTGATCCTGAAAACAAGAAAGCGGTAAAGAAGAGCTAGACTTGTTGTGCGACCAACAAAATCAACTTTTCCCACCGCTTTCATGACGAATCATAATCTCGCCCT
>Ga0209023_10000540_pt1 | contig 56833 bp, 59 predicted proteins | sample LakOneMetagenome_FD_187468 | JGI IMG/M metagenome (GOLD analysis project Ga0209023, IMG submission 187468) | Freshwater and sediment microbial communities from Lake Erie, Canada (SPAdes) (version 2) | ecosystem: Environmental > Aquatic > Freshwater > Lentic | place: Lake Erie, Canada... | reverse complement strand
ATCTTCCTCGCCCATTCCGTGAAGCATGGCGGCGGCGTGTTCAAGAAGGGCCGCGTCCTCTCGGCGGGTGATGTGGAAGCACTGGCCGAGGCCGGTGTGACGGAGGTGTTCGCGGCCCGCCTCGGCAATGCCGATGTGCCCGAAGACGAGGCGGCGAATGTGGTGGCGCGCCTGATCGGCGGCGAGGGCACCACGGCGCAAGCGCCCTTTACCGGCCGCGCCAATCTTCATGCAACGGCGCGCGGCGTCGCCATTATCGATGCCGAACGCGTGCGGACGATCAACCGCATTCACGAGAGCCTGACGCTCGCCACCGTGCTGCCTTTCGCGCAGGTGGATGAGCGCGAGATGGTGGCGACGGTGAAGGTGATCCCCTTCGCCGTGCCGCGCGAGGTGCTGGAGGAGGCGCTCGCCGTCATCGGCGGCACGCCCTTGCTGCGGGTGGCGGGCTTCAAGGGAAAGCGGGCCGGCCTCGTCATCACCACGCTGCCGCAGACAAAGCCCTCGATCGTGACCAAATCGGAAGATGCGATCCGTGAGCGGATCGAGGCGCTGGACGGGCATCTCGCCGCCGTGCGCGTAGTCGGCCACGCGATCGAAGCGGTGCGGGGCGCGGTGGAGGAACTGGCGGCGGAGGGCTGCGATCCGCTGCTGCTGTTCGGCGCCTCGGCGATTGTCGACCGGGGCGACGTCATTCCCGCCGCTGTCACCGCAGCGGGCGGCGAGGTGATCCATTTGGGCATGCCGGTTGACCCCGGCAATCTCATGATGCTGGGCAGGCTGGGGGACGTGCCGGTGATCGGCGTTCCCTCCTGCGCGCGCTCGCCCAAGCTCAATGGTTTTGACTGGGTGCTGGCGCGGGTGATGGCGGGAGAGCCAGTTTTGGCGCAGGACATCATGGACATGGGGGCGGGCGGCCTTCTGGCGGAAATTCCGACAAGGCCATCGCCGCGCGAAGGCAAGGCCAAGGTGCAGCGCGCACCCCGCGTGGCGGGCGTGGTGCTGGCGGCGGGGCTTTCCTCCCGCATGGGTTCGAACAAGCTGCTGGCCGAGATCGGCGGCGCGCCGATGATCCGCCGCACGGTCGAGGCGCTTGTGCCTTCGGGCCTCGCCTCGCTCACCGTCGTCACGGGCCGCGATGCGGAGGAGGTTGAGGCGGCGCTGGCGGGGCTGCCGGTGACCTTCACCCACAATCCGCTTTATTCGTCCGGCCTCGCGTCCTCACTGGCGCGCGGCATCGCAAGCGTGCCCGATACATCCGACGCGGTGCTCGTGTGCCTGGGCGACATGCCGCGCGTGGATGCCGAGGTGGTGGCGAAGCTGGTGGCGGCCTTCAACCCGGCGGAGCACCGCTCAATCTCAGTGCCGGTGTTCAAGGGCCAGCGCGGCAATCCCGTGCTGTGGGGCAGGCAGCATTTCCTGGCGCTGATGATGGTCGACGGCGACAAGGGCGGCCGCGCGCTGATGGACCAGCTTCACGATGAGTTGGTCGAGATCGAGATGCCGGATTCAGCCGTCGTGACTGATGCCGATACGCCAGAGGCGCTGGCGAGGCTCAGAGCAGGCCTGTCTGCCTGAAGCTCAGATGGCCTTTGCGGCCCACCACCACATGGTCATGCACGCCAACGCCCAGGCGCTGGCCCGCCTCGATGATCTTCTTTGTCATGTCGAGATCGGCCATCGACGGCGTGGGATCGCCCGAGGGGTGATTGTGGACGAGCACGATGCTGGATGCGCCGAGTTCAAGGGCGCGCTTCACCACCTCGCGCGGGTAGACGGGCGTGTGGTCCACCGTGCCTTCCTGCTGCACCTCATCGGCGATCAGCTGGTTCTTCTTGTCGAGGAACAGCACGCGGAACTGCTCGATATCGGAAAAGGCCATGGCGGCGCGCACATAGTCGAGAATGGCGCTCCAGCTGGCGAGAAGCGGCCGGTTGATGACCTTGCCGCGCATCAGCCGCATGGCGGCGGCGTGGACGATCTTGAGTTCAGTGGCAACGGCCTCGCCAACCCCTTTCACCTCCATCAGGCGTTCGGGCTCCGCACTCAGCACCTCCGCGAAGGTGCCGAAGCGGGCGAGAAGCTGCTTGGCGATGGGCTTGGTGTCGCCCCGGCGGATGGCGCGGAACAGCACCATTTCAAGCAATTCATAATCCGGCATGGCGTCGGGGCCGCCATTTGTGAAACGGTCTTTCAGGCGTTCGCGGTGGCCAAGGAAATGCGGCGCAGGAAGTTTGACGCCCGCATCGTCAAACCCCGCCATGGATCAGGCCCTAAGGATCGGGCCGTCGAGGCCCTTGGGCGAGAGGGTGAAGATTTCAACGCCATCCTCGGTGACGCCCACCGTATGCTCGAACTGCGCGGTCAGGGACTTGTCGCGCGTCACCGCCGTCCAGCCATCGCTCAGAATCTTCACATGCGGCTTGCCGAGATTGATCATTGGCTCGATTGTAAAGAACATGCCGGGCTTCAACTCGATGCCTTCGCCCATGCGGCCATAATGCAGCACATTGGGGTGATCGTGGAACACGCGGCCCAGCCCATGGCCGCAGAAATCGCGCACCACCGAGCAGCGTTCGGCTTCGGCATAGGTCTGGATGGCATAGCCGATATCGCCCAGATGGGCGCCGGGCCTCACCATGGCGATGCCGCGCATCAGGCATTCATAGGTGACTTCCACCAGCCGCTCGGCCTTGCGGTTCACCTCGCCCACGCAATACATGCGGCTTGAATCGCCATGCCAGCCATCGACGATCAGCGTCACGTCGATGTTGACGATATCGCCCTCGCGCAGCGGCTTGTCATTGGGGATGCCGTGGCAGACGACATGGTTGATCGAGGTGCAGATTGATTTGGGATAGCCCCGGTAGTTGAGGGGGGCGGGAACGGCGTGATGATCGCGGGCGAATTCGTTGCACACGCGGTCGAGCGCCTCGGTGGTGACACCGGGCTTCACCAAGGGCACCAGCAGGTCCAGCGCCTCGGCGGTGAGCCGCCCGGCCTTGCGCATGGCGGCAAAATCCTCAGGCCCGTGCAGCTTGATGCGGGAGGAACGGGCGGTATCGGCGTCGGCGTGGGTCATTCGAACTTCCAGAAGGGCCTTAAGGGATAGGGCCTTGCGTTACGTAACATGCCAGCAACGCCGCCCAGCCTCAACAGGCTTTGGCGCGTGCCGCGAACTGCCCCGCACATAGGAGGGTTGGGCCTTCTCCGCAAGAACCCCGGGGTTTTGACAGTGCTGCAACGGGGTGGCAGATGAAGGCCCATGACAGACCATCCGCTGACCGCCGCCGTGCTTCTGATCGGCGATGAGATTCTTTCCGGCCGCACCAAGGACAAGAACCTTGGCTTTATTGCCGACTATCTGACGGTGCTGGGCATCGACCTCCGCGAGGCGCGGCTGGTGCCGGACGTACAGGAGGAAATCGTTGCCGCCGTGAATGCGCTCCGCGCCCGCTATACCTATGTGTTCACGACCGGCGGCATCGGCCCCACCCATGACGATATCACGGCGGACGCGATGGGCGCTGCCTTCGGCGTGCCGGTGGATCATGACCCTGAAGCGGTGGAGATTCTCCTCACATGGTTCAAGGAGATCGGGCGCGAGCCGAACGAGGCGCGGATGCGCATGGCGCGCGTGCCCAAGGGCGCGGTGCTGATCGACAATCCCGTGAGCAAGGCGCCGGGCTTCCAGATCGGCAATGTGTTTGTGATGGCGGGGGTGCCCCGGATCATGAACGCCATGATGGATTCCCTTGCGCCACGGCTGGCGCGGGGTGTGGTGATGCAGTCGCGGACGGTGGAGTTCAATGCGGGCGAGGGCGACATCGCGAAGCCCCTGGCCGAGATCCAGGCGCAATATCCTGCCGTGGTGATCGGCTCCTATCCCTTCCAGAGCGCCAGGGGATTTGCCGCCAATATCGTGCTGCGCTCCCGCGATGACGCGGCACTGGAAGAGGCGTTCAAAGCGGTGACCGCCCTGGCCGAACGGCTGACCCCGAAGCTTTAGCCGCCGCTTTTTTGCCGGGCGATCCGCTCTGCCAGACGGGCGGAAAGGGGAATGCGCTCCGCCGCCAGCATGTCTTCGATCCTGAAGCACCAGTCATGCCGAAGGCGCGTCTCGCGGGCATTGCGTTCGCCGATCTCGCGCAGGGCTTCAGCGTCTCCGAGCAGTGCCTCGATCTCGGCGATGGCCGTGGGAACCTCGGGGCTCAGGTCAATGAGCGCCTTGTCCCAGCCCAGGAGCTTGCCGGTTTCATCCGTCTGCGGCCTGAGGCCCGCCACCACGCAGCCTGCCGCCAGGCACTCGAACCATCTTTGCCCGACGATCGAATAGGGGAAGGCCCGCGTCCCGCCAGAGCCCCTGACATCATAGGCGAGGGCGATCTTCGACGCCGCCGTGAAGGCCCAGAACTGCCTGCGGTGGGCGCCGATATCGGTGATGGCCGATACGTTCATGTGATCGGTGTGATAGATGAGGCGCGGCGATGAGGGTGCATTGAACCGCTCTGACAGGGCGTTGATCAGCTCTGCCGGCTGGCGCCCATAGGCCATGACATCAATCGTCCGCTGCCGCGCGCCGAACTGGGTCTTCGTGGTGTCGACGCCGAGCGACACCTGATGCACGGGACCAGCGAAATGACGTTTCAGATCCGCAACCGCCTCGCGGAACGGCAGAAACACCACGTCGGCGATCTGGTTGAGGTCGAAGCGGGGATAGAGCAGCCCTTTCAGCCCGCTCCGGCGCTGGCTGTAATAATCTGCAATGCCCCAGCAATCGAAAATATAGAGAAAGACGCGCGCGCCTTTCCGCCGCATGTCGAGAAGCGCCGGACGCACGCTCTCGATGGTGTAGATGTCGATGCTGGCGCAGAAGACCACGGCGTTGCCGGGGTTCCTGATCTCATCCGCGCCCGCCACGAATGGCGCGCCTGTCGTTGCGGCGATGACATCCTCAAACTCCGTCACGCAGCACATGGAGGGCACGCGGAGGAGGTTTCGAAGCGTCAGGATATAGAATTCGGGGAGAGCCATGTCTGGCCTGTTCATAACATGGAATTGCCGGGAGTGAAGCCGCATGCCTATAGTCGGTAAAGGGCAGGGGCGGATCATATGGATGAGAAGTGGCAGCACAGTTTTCCGGTGTCGTGGGACCAGTTCCACCGCGATGCGCGGGCGCTGGCGTGGCGGTTGAACGGGGCGGGGCCGTTTCGCGCCGTGGTTGGCGTGACGCGGGGCGGGCTGGTGCCGGCCGCCGTGGTGGCGCGCGAACTGGGCATCCGTGTCATCGAGACGGTGGGGGTCGCGTCTTACGATTATGACAAGCAGGGCCAGATCACCGTTCTGAAGACCATCAGCAAGGAATTGACGGACGGCGGCGGCGAGGGCGTGCTGATCGTCGACGACCTGGTGGATACCGGTGGCACGGCGCGGGTGGTGCGGGAAATGCTGCCGAAAGCCCATTTCGCCACCGTCTATGCCAAGCCCGCCGGGCGGCCGCTGGTCGATACCTTCGTGACGGAAGTGAGCCAGGATACGTGGATTTATCTGCCGTGGGACATGGGGCTGCAATTCACGCCGCCCATCGGCGACAAGGGGAAGGCATGAGCGAGATTGATGCGGCACTGAATGACGCCATCGCCGGTTTCGTGGCGAAGCATCCCAAGGGCAAAGCGGCGCAGGAGCGCGCGGCCAAGGTGATGCCGGGCGGCAACACGCGCACGGTTCTGTTCACCGCCCCCTTTCCGATCCGGGCGGAGAAGGCGCAAGGCTCGCGCATCACCGATGTGGACGGGCATGAATATCTCGACCTGCTGGGCGAATATTCCGCCGGCATCTATGGCCATTCGCATCCCCGCATCCAGAAGGCGGTGGCGGAAGCGCTGGCCGCCGGCATCAACATGGGGGCCGCGACGGACCGCGAGGTGGCGTTCGCGGAAGCGGTGACAAAGCGCTTCAGCATGGACCTCGTGCGCTTCACCAATTCCGGCACCGAAGCCAACATGATGGCGCTGGCGGCGGCGCGCTGCTTCACCAGGCGCAAGAAGATCATGCCGATGGAGGGCGGCTATCACGGCGGCACGCTCTATTTCAGCCATGGCGGCTCGCCGGTGAATGCGCCGTTTGACTGCGTGCTGGCGGATTTCAACGATGTGGAGAAGACGCGCGCGCTGATCGCCAAACATGCCGATGAGCTGGCGGCGGTGATTCTGGAGCCCATGCTGGGCGGCGGCGGCTGCCTTCCGGCCTCGCCCGAATTTCTCGCCATGCTGCGCGCGGAAACGAAGAAGCGCGGCATCGTGCTGATTTTCGATGAAGTGATGTCCTCGCGCCTGCATCCCGGCGGCCTTTCGGCGCAATTCGGCGTCCAGCCTGATTTGAAGACGCTGGGCAAATATATCGGCGGCGGCATGAGCTTCGGCGCCTTTGGCGGCAAGCGCGAGATCATGGAACTGTTCGATCCAACGAAGCCCGATGCGCTGCCCCATGCCGGCACCTTCAACAACAACATGCTGACCATGACGGCGGGCCATGCGGGGATCACCGAAGTGTTCACGCCCGAGGCCTGCGCGGAACTCAACGCGCGCGGCGACCGGCTGCGCAACAACCTGAATGACCTCTTCATGAAATATCAGGTGCGCATGAAGGCCACCGGCATGGGTTCGATGATTACGCTGCATCCCGTTGGCGGCGAGATTTCATCTCCCGCCGATCTCGAGAAGGCGGACAAGCGGCTGAAGCGGCTGCTGTTCCTTGATCTGCTCGATCAGGGGATTTACATGGCCGAGCGCGGATTCATGGCCCTGTCGCTGATGGTTGGCGATGCCGATTGCGCCCGCGTGGTGGCGGGTGTTGAGCACTTCATCAAGACGCGCCGCGCGCTTCTGGTTTGAGCGCCGGCATTACGATCCGGCTCATGAGGTTTACCGGCATCTTCCACTGGTCGGGCTTGTTGTAGTTTCCGGCGAGGATCACCACGATCAGGTCGAGGCTGGGAATGATAATGAGGCGCTGGCCGCCATTACCGAAGCCCGCATGCCAGAGCTTGCCCGTGCCGACGAGCTTGCCGATCCACCATTGATAGCCGTAGCGGATGCCCTGTTCGACAAGGCCGCGCGGTTGCACGGATTGCGCCAGCCACGGCCTTGGCACGATGCCGCGGCCGCCGTCGAGCATGAGCTGGCCGATGCGCGCGAGGTCTGATGGCGTCATGCGCAATCCCGAACCCGCGGCGGGCTGCCCGTCGCTGCCGATAATCCACTCGAAATCCGCAATGCCGAGCGGCCCGAGCAGCCGCTCTGCCGCAAAATCCCCGAGCGGCCGGCCCGTGCCCTTGGCGATGATATGGCCCAAAAGTGCGGTGGCGCCGCCGCAATAGGTCCACACACTGCCCGGCCGGTGGATCATCGGGCGCTCGAGAATGAAGCGGATGCGGTCGGGTGCGGATTCCATCAGCCGTTCGGCATTGTTGGGATCGGCGTAGTTCATGCCTTCATCCCAAGCGATGCCCATGCGCATGGAAAGCACGTGGCCGATGGTCATGCGCCGCCGCAGCGGATTGTCAAAGAGCGCGGGAAACTCGGGAAACACGTCCTGCAACCGGGTGGAGGGTGGCGGCACTTTTCCTTGCCCCAGGGCGATCCCGTACAGAAGGCCGACGATGCTCTTGGTGATCGAGCGAAGATCATGGCGGATATTCAGGCCATGCTGCACCACGCCCAGCGGCTTGCCCCAGATTTCATCCGGGGCTGCGGCAAAATGCGCAAAGGCGATTGCTCCCTTCCGCACCAGCAAAAGCCCGTGAAAACCGGGAAAGGCGTCGGCGGAAAGCCCTGAATTCAGCCGCTCTTCAAGATCAGGCGCGAGGCCTGCCTCGCGGAGCGTGAGGACCGGCCAGGGTGAACCGGGCAGAAGGGGAGGTGAAGTGATTCCCATGGCGCAGTGTTGCAAGGCTGTGGCACCATGCCAACCCCGCGCCCCCAAGGGCGCAGCAGACAATGGAGAACATCATGTTGCAGCGATCGGGCAACCGTTTCAACGCCCAGGAGCTCTGGCAGAAGGACCACGATCATTTCCTTCATCCCTGGACGCATTTCGACAGCTTCAAGACGGATGGCTCGCTCATCATCACCGAAGGCGAGGGCGCCTACATCACCGATGTGAACGGCAAGCAGTATCTCGATGGCCTGGGCGGCATGTGGTGCGTGAACGTGGGCTACGGCCGCAACGAGCTGGCCGAGGTGATGGCGGAGCAGGGGCGGCTTCTCGCCTATGCCAATCCCTTCGTGAACATGACCAACGCGCCCGCCGCCGAACTTGCGGCAAAGCTGGCGGAGATGGCGCCGGGCAGCCTCAATCACGTTGCCTTCTCGACGTCAGGCTCCTGCGCCAATGATACGGCAATCCGGCTGGCGCATTTCTATCATGCGCGGAACGGCGAACACAGCCGCAAGCACATCATTTCGCGCTTCAACTCCTATCACGGATCGACCTATCTCGGCATGTCGCTGGGCAACCGTGACGGCGACCGGACGCCCCATTTCCACTATGTCACCGATTTCATCCATCATCTCTCGGCACCCTATCCCTACCGGCGCCCGGAAGGCATGACGGAAGATCAGTTCACGGATTTTCTGGTCGCTGAATTCAAGGCCAAGGTGAAGGAGCTCGGCAAGGAGAACATCGCCGCCTTCATCGCCGAGCCGATCCAGGGGTCGGGCGGTGTGGTGATGCCGCCCAAGGGATACCTCAAGCGCATGCATGAGGTGGCGAAGGAAAACGGCATCCTCTTCATCGCCGATGAGGTGGTGACGGGCTTTGGCCGCGTCGGCCACTGGTTCGCCTCCAAGGATGTGTTCGGCATCGAGCCCGATATTATCGTATCAGCCAAGGGCCTCACCTCGGGCTACCAGCCGCTGGGCGCCACGATCTTCTCCGATGCTGTCTATGAGATGATCAGCCAGCCGGGGCCGGATGTATGGTTTGCGCATGGCTTCACATATTCGGGCCATCCCGTGGCTTGCGCCGTCGCCAACAAGAACATCGAGATCATCGAGCGCGATGGCCTGCTGGAGAATGCCGCCAGGGTGGGCGACCATTTCGAAAAGCGGCTGGGCGAGCTGAAAGCCCTGCCGCTGGTCGGCGATGTGCGCGGCAAGCGGCTGATGATGTGCGTGGAATATGTGGCCGACAAGAAGACCAAGGCGCATCTGCCGGATGAGATCAACATCTCCAAGCGCATTTCCAAGCTGTGCGAAAAGCGCGGGCTTCTGGTGCGCCCGATCGGCCATCTCGACGTGATGTCGCCGCCGCTGACGCTGACCATGGCGCAGGCCGATTTCCTGGTGGACACGCTGGGCGAGGCGATCGGCGAAGCAACCTCTGAACTGAAGAAAGAAGGTCTGTTCGCCGCCTGAACACGAATCGAAACCGGCCGCGGGGGCGTTGCGGCCGGTTTCTTTGGCTGCGAATTCCGGCAGAGGGGGCGTTGATGACGCCGGAACCCGCAGTTATTCAAAGACGGTCAGATCAGTAGCAAACCCACTGCTTGGTGAAGAACACCTTGTAGGCGGTGTGGCTGTAGTTCCACTGCTTGTGCTTCACCATCTGCCAGCCGCAGCCGCCGCCGTAGTAAGCGGGCGCGTAGCCGTAGCCGGGATAGCCGTAGCCATATCCGCCATAACCATATCCACCGAAGCCGCCGAAACCGATGCCGACGTTGATGTGGGTCTTGGCTTCCGCCGTGGTGGCGGTGGCGGCCATGCCGGTGGCGAGTGTCGCAGCGGCGGCGAGAGCGATGAGAGACTTGCGGATCATGACGTTGTTCCTTCCTTGTTGCCTCAGCGGTGGGGATCACCGTTGTTGGATAGGGTTCTAAGGCGCACGCGCTGAACGCAAACTGAGGGCGGCATTTATCTGCCGTTCATGTTCGGAGAGCCGTCAGAGGCGGATGGCGAAGATATCCTCAGGTCCATCTTTCTCGTCCACATGGGAGCCGATCTGAAAGGCGGAGAGTTTCGCGGCAAGCGCGCGCGAGGCCTGATTTTCGGGCGTAATCGACAGGATGGCCAGCCCCGCGCCTTCCGTTTTCGCCCAGTTGAGATAGGCGCGCACCGCCTCCTCGCCCAGCCCCAGACGGCGGAAGGGCTCAAAGACGGAGTAGCCGATCTCGATCGCCAGCATCACCTCTTCGCCCAAACGGAAGGGCTTGGGCCGGTCGTGGCTGTTGAGGGTGCCGGCCACCACGCCGGTCTGGCGAATCGTCAGCGCCCGGATCGACCATGGGCCATAGGCCGGATCATCCTTCCACTGGTTCAGCCGGAGATCGAACACCCAGCCTTCGTCAAACCACTCCTCCGGCACCGGCCCCATGAGGCGGTGAACGGTTTCGCGGTCACCCTTGACCGTGGCCGCCAGTCCCGTGAGGGGAACGACGCGGAGCGCCAGCCTTTCGCTCAGGATGTCTTTCACAGGGAAGCCCTCAGGGTTTTGGCCAGATTTCCGCTTTTGCCCGCCTCAACGCCGGAAAGGCCAAGCCAACCTGCCATGCGGTGAAGCTCCACCGCCATGGCGGGGGCCGTTTCGGCAGGCGAGGCATGGTCTTCGAGATGGGCGGCATTGGCGCGCAGGATGCCCGCCTGCCGGTCGGCCTTGAGGCAAACCCGGCCCACGAATCTGTCACCCATCAGAAACGGCAAAACATAATAGCCGAATTTCCGTTTAGGTGCAGGGGTATAGATCTCAATCCTATAGTGAAATCCGAAGAGCCGTTCCGCCCGCGCCCGCTCCCAGACAAGAGGATCGAAGGGGGAGACGAGGGCGGTTCCGCCAGCCTTCCGGCGCGGCCGCGTGTCCTTGTGGCGGAAGGCCGGCTGTTTCCAGCCGTCAACGGCGGTGGGGATGAGGGTTCCGTCTTCCACCAGTTCCGCCAGCGCTTTCTTGGTATCGAGCACGGGCAGGCGGAAATAGTCGCGGAGGTCGAATTCTGTGCCCACCCCCAGCGCCAGGGCGGAGAGTTCCAGCAGGCGGCGGTGGCTTTCGGCCTCATTGGGCGTCGGCAGGTTGAGGATTTCGGCGGGTATCACCCGTTCCGGCAGGTCATAGATGCGCTCGAAGCTGCGCCGCGTGGCTGTTGTGACGAGGCCCTGGTCGAACAGGCATTCGAGCGCCAGCTTGCCCTTGGACCAGCCCCACCAGCCGCCTTCGCCCTTGCCGGCATCGGGAAGGTCGCTCACCGCCGTGGGGCCGTTTTGCGTCACGAAATCGAGGACGGAGTGGACATAGGATTTTTCCTCCTGCCCGAACCGGTCCATCGAGCCATAGGTGCCGTTGCCCGCCCGGGCCCTTGCCATGCGCCAGCGCATCAAAGGGTGAAGCTCCAGCGGCAGCAGGCTTGCCTCGTGCGCCCAGCATTCAAAGAGATCGCGCGTGCGGTTGTGGAAGGCCCGCCGGTCCAGCGTCTCGTGGCTGTAGGCGCCGAGCCTTGAGAACAGCGGCAGATAATGCGAGCGCACCAGCACATTCACGCTGTCGATCTGCAGCAGGTTGATCTGGCGGATGGTGCGGCCGAGTCTTGCCCAGGTGACGGGCTTGTCGCGCTCTGGAAAATCAAAACCCTGCGCGGCCAGCGCCAGGCGGCGGGCTTCGCCGATGGTCAGCGTATCAGGCAGCTTGATCCTGCCAGACGGCTTCGGCGGGCTTGGCTGTGCCCTGACCGAGGGCGGGATTATATTTGTAGAGCGTCGAGCAATAGGGGCAGACGATCTCGCTGTCGGGCCCGATATCGAGGAAGACATGCGGATGGTCATAGGGCGGCAGCGCGCCGATGCACATGAATTCCTTGGCGCCGGTCTCGATCGAGGCGAGACCCATGCTGTTCTGGAAATGCGGTGTTGCGCCGTGCGCCATGTGAAGCCCCGAACAATCTTGAATGGCAGGGCGATTAGCATATGTTTCGCGCCATGCACAGGTTCAATTCGGGCGGCGTGGACATCGCCTATGACATCGAAGGCGAAGGCCCCCCGGTTCTGCTCATCCATGGATTTGCCTCGAACGGCCGGGTGAACTGGGTGGATACCGGCTGGGTGAAAACGCTGGTGGAGGCCGGACACAAGGTCATCACCATCGACAATCGCGGCCATGGCGAAAGCGGGAAGCTTTACGATCCCGCGTCCTATTCCGCCGCCGAGATGGCGGAGGACGCGCGGCGGCTGCTCGACCACCTGGGGATCAGACAAGCCGATGTGATGGGCTATTCCATGGGGGCCCGCATCGCGGCGTTTCTGACGATCCGCCACCCCGAGCGGGTGCGGCGCGCGGTGTTTGCCGGGCTTGCCTCACGCATGATCACGGGCGTGGGCGGGAGTGCCGAAATTGCCGAAGGGCTTGAGGCCGCGCGCTCCGCCGATGTGACGGACCCCGGCGCCCGCGCCTTCCGCCTCTTTGCCGAACAGACGAAAAGCGATCTCCTGGCGCTTGCCGCCTGCATCCGTTCCTCGCGCGTCAAGATCACGGCGGAGGATCTGGCGACGATCAAGGTGCCCGTGCTCGTGGCGGCGGGCGAGAAGGATGACATCGCGGGCGATGTTCAAACTCTGGTGAACGCCATCCCCGGTGCTGAAGGTGTGGTGATCCCGCGCCGCAATCACATGAATGCGGTGGGGGACCGCGTGTACAAGGAAGCGGTCGTCAGCTTCCTCAGCGATGGTCAGGGGCACGTCGCGGGCTTGTAGATTTCCAGATTGGCGAGCTGGCCGCCGAGCGAGAAGTCGCCATAGTCGAGCACCAGATTGGACGCGACGCCATTGGCATACATATCGAAGGAAATCTGGTAGGTCGGCTGGTCGGCATCGCCGCCGTCATTCTTCAGCTGAAAATAGCTGAGCGACATGGGCCATGAGGCGAAGGCCGAAAGCGCCTTGGCATTGGGATTATCATTGTCCTTTGCGTTCTGCCCCGGCTCCTTCTTCTTGCCGATGAAGGTGATGACGCGGAAGGCATTGGCATTGTCGGACCCGTCGAAGACGATGCTGTTGTCGCGGCTCTCGCCCTTTTCCGCCATGTCCATCAGATGCCCCTGATGCTGCATCGGGAACAGTGCCCCGGCATCGACGGTGAAGGGCTTTGGCGTATCCTTGCCGATGGTGCCCGAGATCTGGGACTGAAGATCGGGGCGCGATGCCTTGATGCGTGTTTCATCGCCCAGCTGGTTGTTGGTGAATTCCTTCTGGTTGAACTGCATCTCCAGCCCATCCGGCGTCTCGAACGAGGTCGACTGCGTGTCGATGGTCTTGGTGTCGCCGTCCGATGGGCTGTAGCGTGTGGCCATGCGGAAATTGGTGGTCCAGCCATCGCAGGCCGAGCCCTGGATTTCAAACGCCAGACGCCCGTCCACACCCGAGAGATGCGCCTTGTCGGTGGCGTTGATCATCTTGATGTCGTAGATCGCCCGGTGGGCGGCAATGCTGGCGGCTTCGGCCTGCCAGCCCACCACCGTGAACAGCAGGGCGAGAGTAAGTCTTTTCATGGGGCTTGAAACTCCTTGCGTGCGATGGTCCATTGCCGCTCCCGCAGGCCAGACCCTGCACCGGCTCGAGCTTAAGGCATCACCTCTATGACGACAACATTAGGGCGGAAACCGCGTATTCTTGCAACGCGGAAGATGATGCCGGATGTGGAACAGCGGCTGCAACGGGATTACGAGGCCGTGCTGAACAAATCCGATACGCCCCCCACCATGGCGGAATGCCTGAAGGAGGCGGTGGGGAAGGATGCCATTCTCATTACCTCGTTTGAGAAGTTCGGGCCGGATTTCATCCCCGCACTCCCGCCATCGGTCCGGATCATCGCCACCCATTCGGTGGGCTACGATCACCTGAGCGTGCCGCAGGCGAAGGCGCGGGGCCTCGCGCTCACCAACACGCCCGACGTGCTGACCGATGCGACGGCCGATATTTCCATGCTGCTTCTGCTGGGCGCGGCGCGCGGCGCCTCCTGGGGCGACCGCATGGTGCGGGAAAACCGCTGGGGCACGCCCACGCTCGTCTCGCCTTTGGGGTTTGACGTTTCAGGCAAGCGGCTGGGCATACTGGGGCTGGGGCGCATCGGGCAGGCGGTGGCCAGGCGCGCCAAGGGCTTCGGCATGGAGCTGCACTATCACTCGCGCAATCCTGTTGCCGGTGATCTGGCATCGGGTGCCCGCTATCACGCATCCTTCGAGGAGATGCTGCCCTTCTGCGATTTCCTCTCTATCAACTCCGCCTCGACACCTGAAACGCGCGGCATCATCAATGCGCGCACCATTGCGCTGCTGCCGCCCAATGCCATCATCATCAATGCGGCGCGCGGCGATATCGTGGACGACGAGGCGCTGATCGCGGCCTTGAAAAGCGGCAGGCTGGCTGCGGCCGGGCTTGATGTGTTCAAGGGCGAGCCCGATATCCACCCGGGCTACCGCAGTCTTGAAAACGTCTTTCTGCTGCCGCATCTGGGCAGCGCCACGCCGGGCACGCGGAGCGCCATGGGGCACCGCGCGCTCGACAATCTCGACGCCTTCTTCCGGGGCGAACGGCCAAAGGATTTATTGACAGGAGACTGAGATGGGAAAGATCGACGCAAAGCTGGCGGAACTGGGCATCACATTGCCGACACCCGCCGTTCCGGTGGCCAATTATGTGGGATGGGTCAAGACCGGCAATCTGGTGTTCACGGCGGGGCAGGTAACGCTGGCTGACGGCAAGTTCCACTATCTCGGCAAGGTGGGCGGCGAGATTTCGGTCGATGACGCCAATGCGGCGGCAAGGCTCTGCGCCATCAACATCCTCTCGCAACTCCGCGAGGCCTGCGGCGGCGACCTCGACCGCGTGGTGCGGATCGTGAAACTCGTGGGCTTCGTCAACGGCGTGCCAGAGTTCAAGGACCATCCCAAGGTCATCAACGGCGCATCGGATTTGATGGTGCAGGTGTTTGGCGACAAGGGCAAGCATGCGCGCTCGGCTGTTGGTTCGGGCTCGCTGCCGCTCAACGTGGCGGTGGAAGTGGAAGCCATCGCGGAGATCGCATGAACCTCGATTTTCTCACCCAGCGCCCCATCGCGCATCGTGGCCTCCACGACCGCGCGAAGGGCGTGATCGAAAATTCCCGCGAGGCCTTTCAGGCGGCGGTTGCCGGCAATTATGCCATCGAATGCGATCTGCAGCTGACCTCCGATGGCGCGGCGGTGGTCTTTCATGATGACACGCTGGAACGGCTGACGGCGGAGGCGGGGCCGGTGAAGAACCGCACCCAGGCGCAGCTCACCGCCATTCCGCTGAAAGGCGGCGCAAGCACCATTCCGCGCTTCAAGGATGTGCTGTCTCTGGTGGCGGGGGCGGTGCCGCTTGTGATCGAACTCAAATCCCATTGGGATGGCGACACGCGGCTGGCGGCCAGGGCAATCGAGGATCTGCGCGACTATCGCGGCGCTTGCTGCATCATGTCTTTCGACCCCGACATGATCGAAGCGGTGCGGACGCTCTCGCCTTCAACAGTGCGCGGCATCGTGGCCGACCGGGTGGAAGACGAGGAATATTCGATCCTGCCGCGCGCCAGGCGGATGGAACTGATGACGCTCAGCTATCTGGCGCGCACCCAGCCGCAGTTCATCTCCTATTATTTCCGCGACCTGCCTTTCGCCGCCGTGACGGCCGTGCGCCAGACGGGGCGGCCCGTCATCACCTGGACGATCCGTTCGCCCGAGCAGGCGGAGGAGGCCTTGCGCTTCAGCGACCAGATCACCTTCGAGGGGTATCGTCCCTGAATGCATGAGGTGGCGGCAAGCGTTCGCGACATCAGGGCCAGCGACTGGGACCGCCTTGCCAATCCGCCCGCGGCGCCGTTCAACCCGCTGGTGAGCCACGCCTTCTTCCTGGCGCTTGAACAGTCGGGATCAGCCACGGCCAGAACGGGCTGGGCCCCGCGCCATGTGATCGTGAAAGACGCGCGCGGAACGGTGACCGGCATCGCGCCCGCCTTTCTCAAAAGCCATTCGCAGGGTGAGTATGTGTTCGACCACGGCTGGGCCGATGCGTTTCACCGTGCCGGCGGGCGCTATTATCCGAAGCTCCAGGTGGCGGTGCCCTTTTCGCCCGTGCCGGGCCCGCGCTTTTTCGCGGCGGATGACGCAACGAGGGTCACGTTGGCAAAAGCGCTGATCGAGCAATGCAAGGCGGAACGCGCATCCTCCGTACACGTTACATTTCTGACTGAGGACGAATGGAATGCGGTGGGAGGCGGCCCATGGCTCCGTCGCAATGACATCCAGTTCCACTGGCACAATGAGGGCTATGCGAGCTTCGACGATTTCCTCAAGAGCCTGTCATCGCAGAAGCGCAAGAACATCCGCAAGGAGCGCGCCGCCGTGGCGGAGCAAGGCATCACGCTGGAGTGCGTGACGGGCAAGGACATCCGCGAAGCGCATTGGGACGCCTTTTTCGAATTCTATATGGACACGGGCGCGCGCAAATGGGGCAGGCCCTATCTGAACCGCGCCTTCTTCAGCCTGATCGGCAACACCATGGCGGAACACACGCTGCTGGTGATGGCGAAGCGGGGCGGGCGGCTGATCGCCGGGGCGCTCAACTTCATCGGCGGCGATGCGCTCTACGGGCGGAACTGGGGCGCCATCGAGCATCATCCCTTCCTGCATTTTGAAACCTGCTACTATCAGGCCATCGACTTCGCGATCAGCCGCAAGCTTGAGCGGGTGGAGGCGGGTGCGCAGGGCGATCACAAGCTGGCGCGCGGCTATCTTCCGCAGAAGACCTATAGCCTGCATTATCTGGCCCATCCCGGCCTGTCGCGCGCCGTGGCCGAATATCTGGACGCCGAGCGGGCGGGGGTGGACCAGGAACAGGCGGCACTGGCGGCCCATTCGCCCTTCCGCCACGAACAGGATTTTTGAGAGGCAAACGATGAGCTACGACACCAACAATATCTTCGCGAAAATCCTGCGCGGCGAAATCCCGTGTCACAAGATTTACGAGGACGAGCATGTGCTGGCCTTCATGGATGTGATGCCGCAGGCGGATGGCCATGCGCTGGTGATCCCGAAAGTGCCGTCGCGCAATCTGCTCGATGCCGACCCCGCCGTGTTCGCGCCGCTGTTTGACGCCGTGCAGAAGGTGGCCCGGGCGGGAAAAAAGGCGTTTGCCGCTGATGGCGTGCTGGTCAAGCAGTTCAATGAACCAGCCGCCGGCCAGACCGTGTTTCACCTCCATGTGCATGTGCTGCCGAGGAAGGAAGGGCAGGAATTGCGGCCCCATTCCGGCAAGATGGCCGATCCGGCGCTGCTGGCGAAACAGGCCGAAGCCTACCGCGCGGCGTTGAAGGATTGACCGGAATCAAGGCTCGGCAGGCGATTTGGCGCTAGGGTTCTTTTCATCAAAAGGAGATCTTCATGAACCATCGCCACCGCAAGCTTCTGCACAGCCTGTTCACCCATCCCCTGCCGAACAACATTCATCTCAGGGAGCTGGAAGGCGTGTTCAAGGAACTTGGCGCTGATATGGATTATACGGGCCAGGGCCGTCTCAAGGTGACGCTCAACGGGCATTCCGCCGCGTTCCATGGCGCGGACCACGGCCTCTCGCACGATGAAGTCGTGAACATCAAGAAGTTCGTGGAGACCTGCGGCGTCGATCCGGCGCGCGACTTTCCGCTCTGATCAGCGCCCGGTGAAACGGGGCTTGCGCTTGTCCGCGAAGGCGGCGCGGCCCTCGGCATAGTCCGAACTGTCAAAGCACGCCGCCGACAGGGCGGCCACCGTCTGAGCCTCAACATGGCCGGGGCGGGCGGCGATCATGTCGATGGCGCGCTTGGCGTGGCGGAGGGTGAGGGGCGCACCCTCCGCGATTGCCGCGCAAATAGCGCGCGTTTCGGCTTCCGCGTCGGCAACCGCCCGGTCGATGAGGCCGAGTTGCAGCGCCTCCTCCGCGCCGAAGCGGCGGGCGGTGAAGATCAGGTCTTTCGCCGCCGAGGGGCCTATGGCGGAGACGAGATCGCGCAGGCCGTCGAGCGGATAGGCGAGGCCAAGACGCGCCGGGGGAATGGCGAAACTGGCTGTCATGTCAGCCACGCGAAGATCGCAGGCCAGCGCCAGGCCGAGGCCACCGCCGATGCAATAACCCTGGATCATGGCGATGACGGGCTTTGCCGCCTGCCGGAGCGCCCCATAGGCTTCCGCATTGCGGGCGGCATAGGTGACAGCATCGGCGGCATCCTTGCGGCTGCTGTCGAACTCGGAAATATCGGCCCCCGCGGCAAAGGCTTCCGTTCCCGCACCCCTGACCACGATCACCTTCACATCAAGGGCCTCATCAAGAGATTTGATGAGAGACGGAATCCCCTCCCACATGGCGGTGTTGAGCGCGTTCTTGCGCTCCGGCCGGTTCAGCACCAGCCAACCGATTGATCCGTCTACAAAAGCCTGAAGATTGGGGGAGGGCGAGGGAAACGTGATCATGGCGATCCGCTACACGCCATGCTCTGTTAACGCAACCGCCTCGCAAGCCCGCGCAACTCTCCCCATATCCTTCCGTTCCGTGTATAATCGACCGCTTCGAGGAGATCGCCATGCGCCAGTCCGCCAAGCCCCATTCGGTTGAACGTCTCGACCCCGTCTGGTCGCGCGTCCGCGAGGAAGCGCAGGAGATCGCCCGCATGGAGCCCGCCATGGGCGGCTTCATCTTCGCGCTCATCCTCAACCATGACAGCTTCGAGCAGGCGCTGATCCACCGCCTGGCGCAACGGCTCGGCAATGCCGATATCGGCGCCGATCTGGTGGTGCAGGCCTTCGAGGATGCCGTGGAGGCCGACCCCGAAATCGGCTTTGCCGCGCGCGCCGACATTCTCGCCACCTTCGAGCGTGACCCCGCCTGCCACCGCTATGTGGACCCGCTGCTTTATTTCAAAGGCTATCAGGCGCTGCAGACGCACCGCATGGCGCATCAGCTCTGGAAGATGGGCCGCAAGGATTTCGCCTATTACCTGCAGAGCCGTTCCTCGATCATATCGGCTGTCGACATTCATCCGGCGGCGGTCATCGGCAAGGGCATCATGGTGGACCATGGCCATGACATCGTGATCGGCGAAACCTCGGTGATCGAGGACAATGTGTCGATCATGCAGGGCGTGACGCTGGGCGGCACCGGCAAGGCCGCGGGCGATCGCCATCCCAAAATCCGCCGTGGTGTGCTGGTGGGCGCGGGGGCGAAAATCCTCGGCAACATCGAGGTCGGCCATTGCTCGCGCGTCGCCGCCTGCTCGGTGGTGCTGCATGATGTTCCGCCCAATTCCACCGTGGCCGGCGTTCCGGCCAAGGTTGTGGGCTATGCCGGCTGCAGCGAACCGGCCCTCGTCATGGACCACAATGTGGAGCCGGTTGCGGCGGAGGCGGAGAGGGGCTAGACGGGCGGGCAATCCCCACTCTTCAAGAGGCCAGCCTTGACGCCGGACGAAATCACCAAGCTGAAGAAATTTCTGCGCGGCAAATTCGAATTGCCGGAGCTTGATGTCCGCAAGCGCATGCAGCGCAAGGGCCTGGCCGAAGTGTTCATCGGCGAGGAACAGGTGGGCATGATCGAGAAGGACGAGGAGGACGGCGAACTCTCCTACAGCCTCTCGATGGACATCGATAATCCCCCCGCCGACGTGACCAAGATGGCGCCGCGCCTGCGTGAGATTTTCGGCCTCGAGACGATCCAGGTGAAGGGCCGGGGGCGCAAGACGGATTCGGCTGAGGTCTTCATCGCCGATGAATTCATCGGCCTCGTCTACCGCGACGTGGACGGCGGCGAAGTGAGCTGCAACTTCACCATGACCATTCTGGATTTCGATCTGGAGTAGGCGTTAACCTTGCATGGTTCCCGAAGGGTTACCGGTCTGTGCCATTCCGGCACAGGCTGTTCGGGGACGGAACATGCAACTCTATCACTATGCCTATGTGCTGGCCGCCTTGACGGGGCTGGTGTCCGCAGGCCTCGCCGGGAGCGGCTGGGCGCTGATTTCAGGTGAGCGGCCCAATTTCAGGATGATGGCGCGCTATGACGTGCTGACGCCGCTCAAGACCTTCGCCTTGTGCGCCTATGCGCCGCTCGGCGTTCTCCGCACCGGCCTCTGGTATTTCGATTTCAACCCGCTCCTGGCGCTGCTGATGCTGGTGCTCGGCGTGGGCTGGAGCTTTCTGCAGGGTGTGTTTATCCTGACAACCTTCTTCGGATACAGCTGACAGGATCACGCCCATGCCCCTTTACGCGCTCGACGGCATTTCACCGGAATTGCCGGAGGAGGGGCGGTTCTGGGTGGCGCCCACCGCCGTGCTGATGGGGCGCGTGAAACTCGACCCTATGGCGAGCGTGTGGTGGAACGCCGTGCTGCGCGGCGACAATGAACTGATCCGCGTGGGCGAGAACAGCAATGTGCAGGATGCTTGCGTGCTCCACACCGACATGGGAGCGCCCCTGACAATCGGCCGGAACTGCACCATCGGCCATTCGGCGATCCTGCACGGCTGCACCATTGGCGATGGCGCCCTGATCGGCATGGGAGCGACCGTGCTGAACCACGCGGTGATCGGCAAGGGCTGCCTCATCGGCGCCAATGCGCTGATCCCTGAAGGAAAGGTGATCCCCGATGGATCGCTGGTGATGGGCATGCCCGGCAAGGTCATCAAGACGCTGGATGCGGAGGCTGTGGCGGGGCTGGCGAAATCCGCCGAAAGCTATGTGCGGAACTGGCAGCGCTACGCTGCGGGGCTTAGGGAAATCTAGCGCACGGGGCGTTCAATTGCGGCCTCACCCCTCTCTCCATCACCGGTCTTGAGCCGGTGACCCAGACTTTCAAACGGCACAACGGCTTGAAGTCTGGGTGGCCGGGTCAAGCCCGGCCAAGGAGAGTTAAGGGTGGATTCAATCGAGCGCCCGATGCGCTGGCGCACCGCCTGTCCGCCAAATCATAGAAACACCGTTGACAGGATTTGGCATATTTATGTTTTAGTTGGTTCGGCGGTTTCCTGCCGCGCGGCGATGATGTCATCAGTGTCGCCCAGGAGTTCCGTCATCGCTTTCTTGGCCGCCGCTGGGTCGCCCGCGGCGATGGCGGTGACGACATTTTCATGCAGGGTGATGGCCGACTCGGGCTTCGGATTGTGCCGCGAGGTATAGTCGAAGAGATTGGCGAGGGATTGCTCGATCATGATTCCGAATGGCGCCAGCAGTTCATTGTTGGTGCCCGCCAGCAGGGCGCGGTGGAAATCAACGTCTGGCGAGATCATTTCTTCCGCCGACCGCGCATCGCGCATGCCTTTGAAGGCATGTTGCAATGCAGCAAGCTGGCGGTCGGTGCGCTTCACGGCGGCGAGCGCGGCAATGCCCGGTTCGAGCAGTTTCCGGGCTTCCTGGGTCTTTTCCAGAAACGCCTCCGGCGCCATGGCGGCGCAGTGCCAGGCGATCACGTCGCGGTCGAGCAGGTTCCAGTGCTCGCGCGGCTCGACGCGGGAGCCGACCTTGGTGCGGGAGACGAGAAGACCCTTGGCATTCAAGGTCTTGATGGCCTCGCGCACGGTGGTGCGGCTGGCCTTGAACATGCGGCCCCATTCCGCCTCGTTGGGCAAGAGCGTGCCCGGCGCATAGACGCCCCGGACGATGCGCTCGCCGATGACATTGGCCAGCTTGGCGTGCAGCTTGGCGGTTGATGTTGCGCTGCGAAGGCGGCGGGTTCTGGGTGCGCGTTTGCGGTGGGGCATGTAAGCTCCGATGAACTTTTGCAATTGTCATACAAATAATCGTTGAAAGCGAGTCTTTGCTGCACTAAGAGTTCACGCCATGGCAGCGGGGCTGGGCGCAAAAAGCCCGTCGCTGTTTTCATGAGGGAGGACTGTTACGTGATCAATCGCAGACATTTCATGCTTTCCACCGCGGGCGTTGCCCTGGTTGCCGGGAGCATTCCCGCCTTTGCCGACAGCAAGGGCCTGATCGGCATTTCCATGCCCACCAAGTCTTCGACCCGCTGGATCTCCGACGGCGAGAGCATGGTGAAGGAATTCACCGCCATGGGTTATGACACCGATCTTCAGTTTGCTGAAGACGACATTCCCAACCAGCTGGCGCAGATTGAGAACATGGTCACCAAGGGCGCCAAGGCGCTGGTGATCGGCGCCATCGATGGCACCACGCTCTCCGACATTCTGAAGAAGGCCCATGACGCGGGCGCCAAGGTGTTCGCCTATGACCGCCTGATCCGCGGCACCGCCGACGTTGATTATTATGCGACCTTCGACAACTTCAAGGTCGGCGTGCTGCAGGCCACCTCGCTGGTCGACGGCATGAAGCAGCGCTTCCCCAATGTGAAGCCGTGGAATGTGGAGCTGTTCGGCGGCTCGCCCGACGACAACAACGCCTTCTTCTTCTATGACGGCGCGATGAGCGTGCTGCAGCCGCTGATCGACTCGAAGGACATTGTGATCCCCTCGGGCCAGATGGGCATGGACAAGGTGGGCACGCTCCGCTGGGATGGCGCCGTGGCGCAGGCCCGCATGGATAACCTGCTCTCCGCCAACTACACCGACAAGAAGGTCAACGGCGTTCTCTCGCCCTACGACGGCCTGTCGCGCGGCATCATCTCCTCGCTCAAGGGCGTGGGCTATGCGCCGGGTGCCGATATGCCGATCGTCACCGGCCAGGATGCCGAGCTGGCGTCCGTGAAGGGCATGGTTGCGGGCGAACAGTATTCGACCGTGTTCAAGGACACGCGCGAACTGGCCAAGACGGCCGCCACCATGGTCGACGCAGCGCTCTCCGGCAAGGATGTGCCCGTCAACGACACCAAGACCTATAACAATGGCGTGAAGGTCGTGCCGTCCAACCTGCTGACGCCCTATGCCGTCGGCAAGGACGACATCAAGAAGTATCTGGTCGACTCCGGCTATTACACGCAGGACAAGATCGACAACTAAGGCCTGATTTCCGTCAGGATATTGCATCCCGGCTCAGCCGGGACCCATGGGACCACTTGCGTCGTGGGCCATTCACCGTATTCTGGTGAAAAATGGGTCCCGGTCTGCGCCGGGATGAACCTTGTCAATGGGTGTTTTCCGATATGCAGCCCATCCTCGAGATGAAGGGCATCACCAAGACATTTCCGGGCGTGAAGGCGCTGACGGATGTGAACCTCGCCGTGATGCCCGGCGAAATCCATGCCGTGGTGGGCGAGAATGGCGCGGGCAAATCCACGCTGATGAAGGTGCTTTCCGGCGTCTATCCGGCCGGCACCTATGATGGCGCCATCGAGTTCGAGGGCAGGGAGCGCAAGTTTTCCACCATTGCCGACAGCGAGAACACCGGCATCATCATCATCCACCAGGAGTTGGCGCTGGTGCCGCTGCTCTCCATCGCCGAAAACATTTTCCTAGGGCACGAGACGGCGAAATTTGGCGTCATCAACTGGTTCGAGGCCTTCAAGCGCACGCAGGAACTTCTGAAGAAGGTCGGCCTCAAGGAACATCCCAACACCCTCATCACCAATCTCGGCACCGGCAAGCAGCAGCTTGTCGAGATCGCCAAGGCGCTGAACAAGGATGTGAAGCTGCTGATCCTCGATGAGCCGACATCGAGCCTGAATGAAACCGATTCCAACGCGCTGCTGGCGCTGCTGCAGGAACTGAAGGCACAAGGCATTTCATCGATCCTCATCACCCACAAGCTGAACGAGGTGATGAAAGTCGCCGACCGCATCACGGTGATCCGCGACGGCCGCACGGTGGATACGCTCGATACCTCAACCGCCAAGGTCAGCGAGGACCGCATCATCAAGGCCATGGTGGGCCGTGAACTGACGGACCGCTATCCGCCGCGCACGGCCAAGATCGGCGAGCCCGTTTTCGAGGTAAGCAACTGGAGCGTCTATCATCCGCTCCACGCCGAGCGGCAGGTCATCAAGAATGTGAGTTTCAACGTCAGGCGCGGCGAAGTCGTCGGCATCGCCGGGCTGATGGGAGCAGGGCGCACCGAGCTTGCCATGTCTGTCTTCGGCCACGCCTATGGCCAGAAGATCACGGGCGAGGTGAAGCTCAGCGGCAAGGCGATCGATGTCACCACCATTCCCCGGGCGATGGATGCGGGCCTCGCCTATGCCACGGAAGACCGCAAGACCTATGGCCTCGTGCTGATCGACAACATCAAGCACAATGTGCCCTTGGCCAATCTCGAGGGCGTGTCGTCCAGGGGCGTGGTCGATGACGTGGAGGAGTTGCAGGTCGCCAACAAGTTCCGCAAGGATCTGGCGATAAGGAGTTCCAGCGTCTACCAGACGACGGTCAATCTCTCCGGCGGCAACCAGCAGAAGGTGGTGCTGTCGAAATGGCTGTTCTCGGGGCCTGAAGTTCTGATCCTCGACGAGCCGACGCGCGGCATCGATGTGGGCGCGAAATATGAAATCTACGGCATCATCAACCGGCTGGCCGAGCAGGGCAAGGCGGTGGTGGTGATCTCATCCGAAATGCCCGAGCTTCTGGGCATTTCCGACCGCATCTATGTCATGAATGACGGACGCTTCGTGGCGGAAATGCCGGCGAAAGAGGCCACGCAGGAAAAGATCATGCGGGCCATCATGAAATCATGGGAAAACTGACATGAGCGAAGCGACAGCGCGAGCGAACACCAGGGCCGACCTTGTGCGGTTCGTCAAATCGAACCTGCGGGATTACGTGCTGCTGCTGGCCCTGCTGGCGATCATGGTGTTTTTCCAGATCACCACCCATGGCACGCTGTTCATGCCGGTGAATGTCACCAACATCATCCTGCAGAACAGCTACATCGTCATCATGGCGCTGGGCATGCTGCTGATCATCATTGCCGGCCATATCGATCTTTCCGTGGGCCAGGTGTCGGGATTTATCGGCGGTTTCGCGGCCTGCCTTCTGACCGGCGCCATGCCCTTCGCCACCAGCATCGGCCTGCCGTTTAAGTTCGACACCTATTCCACCATCGCGATCTGTATCGCTCTCGGCGCGGCGATCGGCGGATTGCAGGGCTATTTCGTCGCCTATCACAAGATTCCGGCCTTCATCGTGACGCTGGCGGGCATGCTGGTGTTCCGCGGCCTTGAACTGCAGGAATTGAACGGCGCGTCGATCGGGCCGTTTCCGCCCAGTTTCCAGGCTTTGTCGAACGGTTATATCCCCGACATTTTCGGCTTCCAGGCCTTTGGCGCGCCCTTCAACCTTCTAGCGGTCCTCATCGGTATCGCGGTGACGGCCCTGATGGTGTGGTCCAATTTCAGGGAGCGGAAAAACCAGCAGGACCATGGGCTCGCCGAGGAGCCCGATCTGATTTTCTACGGCCGCAATCTTCTGATCGCCGTGGCGTTCATCGGCTTTGCCGTGCTGATGGCGCGCTACAAGGGCCTGCCTAACGTGCTGGTGGTGATGTTCGCCCTGATTGCGCTGTTCGTGTTCGTGACGACGCGAACCACCTTCGGCCGCCGCGTCTATGCCATGGGCGGCAACGAGAAGGCCGCGAAGCTCTCCGGCATCAACACCGAGCGCATGACCTTCCTGATCTTCACCATCATGGGCGCGCTTGCGGCGCTGGCGGGGCTGATCTTCGCCGCGCGCCTCAACGTGGCCTCGCCCAAGGCCGGCCTCGGCTTTGAACTCGACGTGATCGCGGCCTGCTTTATCGGCGGTGCTGCCGTCACCGGCGGCGTGGGCAAGGTGGTGGGCGCGGTCATCGGCGCCTTCATCATGGGCGTCATGAACAATGGCATGTCGATCATGAGCATCGACATCGGCTGGCAGTTCGTCATCAAGGGCGTGGTGCTGATGTTCGCCGTGTTCCTCGATGTCTATTACAAGGACAAGGCGCGCTGATGCCGCTTACCCTCGCCCATGCGCAGGCGATCATCCGCGAGGGCCTGGCGCATGGAAGGGCTACGGCCATGCTGCCGCTCACCATGGTGGTGCTCGATGCCCGCGCCGTGGTGATTGCGTCGGCTTGCGAGGATGGCTCCTCGCGCGGGCGCTTCGACGTGGCGCGCGGCAAGGCCAATGGCGCGCTGGCTTTCAACCGCAACTCGCGCAAGCTGGCCGAGATGGCGAAGGACTATTCGCATTTCCTCTCTGCCGCGGGGCCCCTGGTGGGCGGGCTGGTGCCGGTGGCGGGCGGCGTCATCATCCGCGATGCCGCCAATGCGGTGATCGGCGCGGTTGGCGTTTCGGGCGATAATTCCGACAATGACGAAGCCTGCGCCATCGCCGGCATCAAGGCCGCCGGGCTTGCGGCGGACGGCGGCTGATTTTCTCAATCCCCAAAAAGGTGAAGCCGGCGCTGGGTGGGACAGCGCCGGCTTCTGAAGCCCGGTCTGGTGGGGGATGGGTGGGGACGCCGACCGGGCCTGTTCAAATTCCTCGTTATTTGCTCTTGCCGCCGCCGGCCACATAGCCATTGGTGACGGGACGATCCTTGGTGAGCGACACCCAGAGCCGCGGATCGCGGGCCGACTGGCGCTTCAGAAATGTGTAGTCGACGGCATTCCAGCGCAGCACCTCGTTGCGCCGGTTGTCGAGAATATAGTCGCCATCCGCCGTCGTGACGGTCAGGACAGCATGGCCTTCATGCTTCTCGTCCAGCACCACGGTGATCAGCAGCGCATCGGGCGGAAAGCCGAGGCCCAGCAGGTAGCGGCGCTTGAGGAGCACATAATCCTCGCAATCGCCCGCATCCGTCGGGTAGGCCCAGTATTCCGGCTGGCCGTAGAGTTCCTGATCCGACACCGGCGCGATCTTGTTGTTCACGTAGGTGTTGACCTGGTAGACCAGATTCCAGCGTTCGGGAGACATCGCCAGGTCGTCCGGCTTGCCGCCCGTCGGTTTGCAGTCATTCGGCTGGCGCGCGCAGAACTGCACGAAGCCGATCGGGGGCAGGGCCTTGCCATATTCCGTGGCGTAGGTGCCCTTGGTCTGGGTTTCATCCGGCAGCTGCGAGGCCGAAGCGCCCGCCGCCGTCATCAGAAGTCCCATGATTGCCGCCCCCACAGCGGACTTGATGTTCATTTTTGACGTCCCTGCCTTGTCTTATTCCCGCCACATTACGGACAGGACTTTGAAGCCGGGTTCAGGTTGGTGTCAAAGTTCGAAGCAAAACATCGTTAAATTTTAAACGATTTGTTAACCATACCGGGGTGCCGGTGGGGCAGGAATACCGCCGCCAAACAGGGGTTGCTTAATCGGAAAGCCCCTGTTATTCAGCGCGCGCTGCCGGATTGGCATGCGGCCATGGCGGAATTGGTAGACGCACTAGCTTGAGGTGCTAGCGAGTAACATCGTGGAGGTTCGAGTCCTCTTGGCCGCACCAATGTTCTATTTCTCAATTGCTGAATCTGGGAAGTTTGGCGCTTGCGCTGGGCTTTTGACCCCATGAAACGGTCATTGCTGTTAGGTTAATAATTGTTTAACGTTCACAACCCTGGGGTGAGGCGGGTTGCTTGAATGTCTTTAAAGCGTATTCCTGCGCTAGATGGATTCCGGGCGATTGCCGTGATCATCGTCATGTTGTCCCACGTGGGCCTCGGCAGCGTTATTCCCGGCGGTTTCGGTGTTACCATTTTCTTTTTTCTGAGCGGCTACCTGATTATTTCAATCATGCGCCTGGAAAATTCCGTCACTGGCAAAATGTCTCTCAAACAATTCTATTTTCGGCGCACGATCAGAATTTTTCCTCCACTGTACATCACGATGGGGATCGTCTGGCTGTTGTCGGCAACGAACCTGCTCGCACCAAGAGTGGATGCGTATGGAATAGTTCGAGATAGCCTTTTTTTAACAAACTATCAAAATTTATGGAGTTCCGGTACGGGAGAACCGATTCCGCTGTGGTCCATTGATGTCGAAGAGCATTTCTATATCCTCTTTTCGATATCGTTCGTTCTGTTCCTTTCGCGACTTCCCCCCAAAAAAGCTGCGCTGATTTGCGCCATAGCTTGCCTTGCAATACTGGGGACCCGGCTTTGGATTGCCTTCACATCCGATAATCTCGACCTGATATACTACTGGTCTCACACGCGGCTCGATTCCATACTTTTCGGCGGTTGTCTGGCGCTTTGGCAAAATCCAGCGCTCGACGGTCCGAATGCCTGGTGCCCGCGGCTTTGGCATATCGGTTTGGCATTCGCCGTGCTTCTCGGGTGCCTGATTGTCCGCAATCCGATATTTCGGGAAACGTTTCGATATAGTCTTCAAGGACTTGGTTTATTTGTGCTGTTCAGTGCGGCCCTGAGCAGTAAAGGCATTGTTGGCCGCCTTATGGGGTCGTGGCCATTGCGCTGGGTAAGCCTGCTCTCGTACACGCTCTACCTGATCCACGTTCCCGTTCTCAATCTTATTCAACAGAATGCACACCAAATCCCAGCATTGGTGACGGGCGCATTGATGTTTGTTTTTTCCGCCGCATATGCAGTTCTCATGTATTTACTGGTTGAACATCCTCTATTGCGATGGCGAACGCACAGAAAAGCAGTGCTGAGGGCGGCGCACCCAGTGTCCAGCCATCAGGGGTTTGAAACACCCGTGATATCGGAAAAACAGACGACAAATTAATGCCAATTCTGCCCGCGCACTGTTGCGTAGCGTCAATCGGTCATCTGTGTTCCAGGGCCATTCCGCACAGTTCTCGTTAAATCTGGGGGATCACTTTTGACGGTCTGTAAAGGACTTCCACCTAGAAGAGGTATGGCCTGGAGAAGCATCCTGCTTCATCCAGTGGAGACTCTTGATGGCCTGGAAGACCTGCAAACTGCTGACTGCGATGCTGTTTGCCATGGTATTCGGCATGACGGGCCTGGCGCGCGCCAATCTGGTAGTCAACAGCGGGTTTGAAAACGGCAATTTCAGCGGCTGGACGCTGACAGGCGACACCAGCTACACCACCGTGAACAGCGGCAGCGGCGCCTATGCCGGCAACTATTACGGCTCCTTCGGCTCTGTTAATTCGCAGGCCTTCCTGTCGCAGACCATCGTAACGACCGTCGGCGCCAGCTACACCGTCTCGTTCCGGCTTGCCAATATCGCCAATGGCCAGGGGAGAACGACGCCCAACTCCTTCAGCGCCAGCTTCGGCTCCTCGCTGGTGTCGATGACCAATTCGAGCGCCTTTGGCTATACGCTTTACACTTATCTGGTCACGGCCACCGCCGCCTCCACCACGCTGCAGTTTTCCTTCTACAACGTCCCTGGCTACTGGCGCCTTGACGCCGTGAACGTCGACGTGGTGCCCGCCGTGCCGCTGCCCGGCAGCTTCCCGCTGCTTGCCATGGGGCTTGTGGGCCTGTGCTGCATCGGCCGCCGCCGCACCAAAAGCCTCAAACCCCGCATCTGATCAATCATCATGCCGCCGGGGCTGCCGCTCTGGCGCCGCGTTACGCCTGCGTGTAGACAATTTTTCCGGTGCGCGGGCGTGGCGGAATGGTAGACGCAACGGACTTAAAATCCGTTGTTCGCAAGAGCATGCGGGTTCGAGTCCCGCCGCCCGCACCAATTTCGAGGGTGAAGACGTCTAACGCCACTACCGGATTGAAATAGCTTCGAGGATTTCGTGATAGCGAGCCTGATCGATGCCGGCCCGCTGTTCACGCGCCAAACGGCTCTTGTCCTCGGCCCTACAATGCATCGACGGCCTGCTCTTCGGATCTTCAAACTGAATGAGTATGGGCATTGCGATCGAATTGGCGTAACCGGGCAGTTTGTTCGCCAAAAGCCCTTCAACGCGCGGCTCCGCTGATCCATCCTTATCGAACAGCTTTAGATATTGTTGAAAAATCGGCCACTTGACCTCAGCCCAGGCTCCCCAAGCGAAGTCATCAGATGTTCCGATCAATGGAATTGGCAAGATGCCCCGGATGAAATAGCGCTCTCCAAGCTGGCACAAGTCTTCCGTGAATTTCGCTTTTTCTGCCCGTTCTTCGTCCGGCAATGCCCAAACAGCGTCGGGAAGCTTGTAGGCCCAGTCTGTCACAGGCCCTTGATGCTCTTTTCCGCAAATCGAGCATAGGAAATGATCCGCCAAATCAAACCTCATGAATGTCATCCGTGAGGTTAGTGGCTGCTCCTCACTAGCTCGTAAACTATTGCGGATACCAGTATTTCGCCACCGGCACCTCGCGGTCGACGATCACGAACTGGTCGGCGAAGACGCGGTAGGGGTGGCTCCATTCGCCGTCCGGCCATTTGACGCGGATTTCGGCGCGCTCGGCATTGCCCAGCCCGAAATGCGTCCAGCCGATATGGCCCGAGGCATGGCCGCCGCCCACATAGATCCAGCGGTTCATGGTGCGCGTGCCGATCTTGACGTTGATCATCGCCCCCACCGCCATGCGGTTGCCGCCCGGCTGGTGCAATTCGATCTCGAGCCAGTTGCCCATGGGGATGGTGCGGCCGCCGTCCGCCACCGCACCCGTGTTGCGGAACACGCTCGTCGGCTGGCTGCGGTTGATGACCACAAGATCAAGCATGCCATCCATGTTGAAGTCGGCGATGAGCGCACCACGGCCCTTGGTGGGAAGCGCTATCCCTGCCTCCTTGCCCGATTCGGCGAAGCGGCCGTCCCATTGGCCGAGCAGCAGATTGTCGGGATCGGTCTGGGCGAAATCGCCCATCGCCTCCACATTGCCCTTGGCGATGAAGAGATCGAGCAGGCTGTCATTGTTGAAATCGGCGAATTCGCTGTGCCAGCCGGTCGAGGGCCTGAGATCGGTGCCGGTATAGGGCCGGTGCGCCGTGGCGCCACGCTCAAAGGCGATGTCGCGGTAGACGGGGCTTCCGGCATCGGCTTCATCGTCAAGGACCTGCAGCTTGGTGTCGCCCATGGAGGTCAAGGCATAATCGGGGATGCCGTCGGCATTGAGATCGCCCTCGGCGATGCCCATGCCCCAGATCACCACATGGCGCCAGCCGTCGCCCCGGCCATAAAGCTTGGGCGGCTTGCCGGGCGGCACCTTCCAGAGCTGTTCCTCGCCGCCCCGGTAATATTGCCGGTCGTTGGTGACGCGCAGGCTCTGCTCGCCCGATTTGTTCCAGTCGGTGAACAGCATGGAAAGCGCACAGAAACCCGGCGTGAGAATGGACTGCTGGCTGTAGGAGGGCTTGTCTCCCTCATCGGGCCGCAAGAGCACATTGTCGGAGCAGGTGCCCCAGGGCGAGCCCGGCGCTTTCCTGTCCACATAATTGCCGAAGGCGAGGGTGGGGAATTTGCTTTCCCCCTCCCACTCGGCGGAGAAGGCGGTCGTCCAGTCATCGCCGCCATCGAATTTCCAGTCATCATTGGCAACGGTGAAGGTGCAGTCGGGGCCGCCTTTCAGCAGCACATTCTTGCCCACCCGCAAGAGCGCCACATCGATGATGCCGTCGCCGTCAATGTCGAGCGGATAGGCACCCGTCACATTCTCCGCCAGATTGCCGATGTTGAGCGCCGCCTCATGGAACTTGATGTCGCCGCCGGGCTGGCTGTCATTCACATAAAGCTGGGCCGCGTTCTTGCCGCCCGCCAGGATCATGTCGGGCTTGCGGTCGCCGTTGCAGTCGAAGGCCGCTCCGCCCCCGCCCACGAAAAATTCCCACGGGCCCCCATAGACATGGGTGACGCCGGCGGCCTCATGCTGTTCCACCATGGCCGGAATGTCGTTCACGGGCTTGAGCGGCGCGTCATCGGCCAAGGCCGGGGTGGCGAGAAGAAGCAGGGCGAGACAGCGCTTCATGGCGTGATCACCAGGGTCTTGAGGAAGGCGATCAGATCGGAGCGCGTGGCGTCATCCGCCTTCACATAGGCATCGCGGGAGGCGCGCGCCTCGCCGCCATGGGCGCGGATGACCGCATCGAGCGTGGTGAAGTCGCCGCGATGGCCATAAGGCGCCGTTGAGCCCACGCCCCACAGCACGGTCGTCAGAAACACGTCACGCTCCACGAAGCGCTGCCCCATCAATTCATTGCCCAGATCGGACACGCCTTCATCCACGATCACATGCCGCTTCAAATCGCTGAACAGCGGCACCAGCCATTCGCCCTTGTCGTTGCGCTGCAACGTCTTGGCCCAGGGTTCGGTTGTAAAATCGACGGTGATCGCCTGTTGCTCATCGCCGCTGCGCAAGGTGCCCGCCGCATCGAAGGGGCCCGGATCCTGAAACACCATGGATTTGAGGGGCAGGGTGGCCTTGTGGCATTCCGCGCAGCCCAAGGCCGTGAAGGTTTTTTCGCCCGCCGCCGCCGCCGTCTTCCACTCCGGCGAAAGATCGGCCCGGCGCACCGGAGGCGCAAGAGCGGCCTGAAACACCGTCAGCGCGGAAACGTCGCCCTCATCCATTTCATCGGGCTTGCCGTCCTGGTCGAAATCATGCGTACCCGTCCAGCGCACGCCGAAGCGCTCATTCGCCTCAATGCCGTGGTGCACGTTCAGCGCATTGACGGTGAACTGGCGGATCGAGGTGAACACGCCCTTGCGGCTGAAGGGCCGGAGGACGAGGTCGGTGTCGATGCCCTCGAGCTTGCTGACATTCACCGTGCCGTCGGGCTTGATGACAAGCGCGCCATAGGAAATGCCCTTGCTCTCGAGCTTCACCGTCACGTCCTGCCCGGAGGTCCGCGCCTGTTTCAGGCCCTCGGCGCGCTCTTCTCTGAGATCGGCGGTGATTTCGCGGGCCAGCAGTTCGACAAGCCCGTCGCCCGTGAGCGTGTTGGTGTTGCGCTCGTTGGAAAATTGCGGGTCGATCGAATCGAAGTCAGCGCTTTCAAACCCTTCCGAGACGAACACATTGGCCACGAAGTCTCCGGCACCCCCCGGCATGGGATCATTGTGGCAGCTTGAGCAGGCCGAGGAATCAGGCCCGCCGGTGCGCTGGAAGGCGGCATTCACGCCGCGCTTGCGGGGCGTGGGCACGATCGCCTGCGTGGCCTTGGGGCGGCCCGCGCCGTCGCCCACCGTGAACTTCGCCGTGAACAGGTCGCGGCCCCTTGCGATGAGGGCCGGCATGTCTTTTTGCGAGAGGGCCAACGCTTCCGCAAAGGTCAGGCTGTGGCCGACGTGATCCTCGCTCCATGGCGGTTCACCGGCCATGGCGGGTCCGGCGGCCAATGCAATCAGCACCGGCACCGCGAGCCTTGATGTCATCTGGGTCCTCCCGGCGGACGTATGTTTGTTTTTGCACTATTCCTAGCGGGCGCGGGGAAGAATGCAATCGCCGGGCTATGTGCGTTGCAGCATGCGCGCGGGCCTTACTGTTCTCACCCCGCTGCCCAACATTTATCGCAAAGCCCTGCGAATTGACTCGAGCGGGGGCGCCACATAGCATGCCAAGCCAATCATCCTTGAACGGAGGAATTTCATGACGGCACGTTTTTCGGCGGCGCTAGTTTCCGCTGCGATACTCTCCACAGCGATCGCCGCTCCCGCCTTGAGCGACACCAGCCAGCCCAAATACACCAAGCTCAAATCGACCTCGGTGCTGAAGAAGAAAGCGGGATACTGGACGGAATGCAGCTACACCGCCGTGGGCGAGAACTGCTACACCGTCTATATGCGCCCGCGCACGCCGGAGGGCGGCGTGAAGGGTTTCGCGCCGCTGAAGGCAGACAGCAAGAGCGTGCTGAAGAAGAAGCAGGGCTATTACGTGGAGTGCAGCTACTCCGGCCTGGGTGAGAATTGCTATTACGTCTATGCCACCACGAAGAGACCCAAGTAACCAGCCTTTGGTGATTGAACGCCTCGCCGCCGGATCGCCGGAGCAGCAGCTTTGCGCGGAATGGCGCCACGAGGCGTTCCTCAAAGACGATGGATTTTCCGTCGCCGACAGCTATGGCCAGTTGCAGACGCTCGCCACCACGGAGGATGCGCTTCAAACGGCCTTGATCGCACGCGTCAAGGGCGCATGTGCGGGCATCGTCTTGGTGGTGCGCGAGGAGATCGACGCGGTTCACGACGTATCGCCGTGGCTGGCCAGCCTTTATGTCGATGAGGCATACCGGGGGCGCGGCGTGGCGCGCGCCCTCATCGCCGCCGCCGAAGCGCATGCGCGAAGCCATGGCGTGGAGCGGCTTTATCTCTATACCGTTGATGCCCAGCCGCTCTATCTCAAATGTGGCTGGACGCTCAGGGACAGCGTGACACAGCATGGGAGCCCTCTGCATCTCATGAGCCGCGATCTCCGGCGATTTGCCATGAGGCCCAGCGGCGGCTAAATTTCCGCATGCCCTATCTTGAGCTTCTGATCGTTGCGCTTCTGATCCTTCTGAACGCGCTCCTTGCCATGTCGGAAATGGCGCTTGCCTCGGCGAGGCCCGCCAAACTCCGCGCCCTTGCCGATGATGGCGTGGCGGGCGCGCGCTCGGCGTTGGCACTGGCGGGCGATCCGGGAAGGTTCCTGGCCACGGTACAGTTCGGCATCACGCTGATCGGCGTGCTGGCGGGCGCCTTTTCCGGCGCCACGCTGGGCGGCCGCGTGAGCGCCTGGCTGGAAGGCCATGGCATGTCCGGGCGCTTTGCCGAGCCATTGGGCTTCGGGCTGGTGATCGGCCTCATCACCTATTTCTCGCTGATTGTGGGTGAGCTTGTGCCCAAGCAGATGGCGCTCCGGAATCCCGAGCGCATTGCCTGCCTTGTCGCGCGCCCCATGTCGATCCTAGCCAAAATCGCCTCGCCCATCGTGTGGCTGCTCGACCGCTCTGGCAGGGCGGTGCTGGCGCTTCTGGGGCAATCGGGCGGCAAGGATGAAACCGTGACCGACGCCGAAATCCATGCCCTGATCGCCGAAGCGGAAACCGCGGGCGTGCTCGAGCCCGAAGAGCGCCGGATGATCACCGGTGTCATGCGGCTGGGTGACCGTCTGGTGCGCGCCGTGATGACGCCCAGGGCCGCTGTGGCGATGATCAATATCGACGAAAAGCCTTCAGCCCTTGCAAGGCAGATTGCCGATAGCGGGCATTCGCGCTTCGTCGCCTGGCAGGGAACCCCCGACAATGTGGTTGGCGTGTTGCAGGCCAAGGATGTGGCGGCTGTGCTGCTCCGGCGCCGCGCCCTCAACCTCAGGAGCCTGGTGCGCGAGGCGCAGATCATCCCCGACAATCTCGATGCACTTGATGTCGTTATGCGCCTCAAGGAGTCGGAGGTGCATTTCGGGCTGGTCTATGATGAATATGGCCACTTCGACGGGATCGTCACGGCGGCGGATATTCTCGAAGCGATCGCGGGCGCGTTCCGGCAGGAAGGAACACCCGAAGACCCCGACATCATCGAGCGCGATGACGGCTCGCTCCTGGTTTCGGGATCGACCAGCATCGAGGCGCTGTCGGCAAAACTCGGCATCAAGGTGCCAGAGCGCCGGAGCTACCAGACGGTCGCGGGCTTCGTGCTTGAGAAAATGGGCCGCATCCCGCTGGCGGGAGAGGCCTTCGAGGCGCAAGGCTACCGCTTCGAGGTGGTCGACCTCGATGGCCACCGGATCGACCGCCTCATCGTGTCGCGGCCCGCCCAGCGCCGCCGCCGCGCGGCGGCGCCTGCCTGATCGCGGGTTATTTGGACAGGCGCACGACGGAGAGCGACTTGCCGATTTCTTCGAATGCGCTTTCCAGCGCGTCCTCGTCCCCGGCGTCGAAATAATTGTCCGTGCTCGTGGCGCAGGTGCGAAGCATGTTCTGGGTTGTCGTGTCATCGATCTGGAAAGCGATGGTGTAGAGGGTGAGGCCCTCGGCCTTCGCCACGTCGCAGGCTTCCGCGAGGAGCTTGTTGGAGAGCGTTCCGTCGGTTCCGTTGTGATAGGGATATTTGGGCGAGCGCGTGTTGGCGCCGTCGGTCATCAGCACGATGGCCTTCACCGCCTGCTTGTTGGCGGCGTCCGCCTTGGTCATGCCTTCGGAATAGGGCGCGTCGTTGGAAAGCGCATACATGCCCCATGTCAGGCCGGTGGCGATATAGGTTTCGCCCGAGGCCGAGAGCGCCTTGATGCCGGCCGTGACCGTTGAATAGCTGTTGGTCAGGGGGGTGATGGCGGGCGGGCATGAGGTGTTGAGCAGGCCCGGCACTTTCTTGGTGTCGAAACTGCCTTCCCTGAGGCTCTGCGGATAGTCACGCGAGCCCACGCAGCCCGTCCACTTGTAGGTTGTCGTCTGGTTGCCGCAGCTTTGATAGGGCGTGCCATAGACATAATCGCAACTTGTGCTGCTGCAGGAATAGGGAACGCCGTCATTGTAGCAGGTGGACGTCTTCTTTACGCAGTTCGATTTGCTGATGACCGGCGTAACCGTGGAGCAGACATATTTGGTGGTGGAATAATCATCCTTCACATCAAGCCACGGCTGGCCCCGCTTGTCGGTGCCCACGTTGACATAGGTGGCGAAGGGAACGATGGCCATTTTCGCGGTGCCGGCGCTATTGTCCTTCAGCAGCGTGTTGGCGAGATTGGTAGCGGAGGTCTTGAGCGAGGCCAGCTTGCTGCCGGACATCGAGCCCGTCACGTCAAGCGCCAACGCCAGTTCCACGGGCCTGCCGGCGCCGAAGACGGATTGCGCCAAAACGTCATGCGTCATGGTCTTCTGGCCGAACAGATACATGAACGTCGTCGGCTGCAAGCCCTTCAGTTCGATGTTGAAGGTCTTGCTGCCCGACGCCGCGGTTGTGATGTTTAAATCGACCGAGTCCAGTTGAATGTCGCCCGGCATGTTGTTGTTGACGTAGCCCTGGGCGATCTTGAGAAGATCGGGCTGGGTTGAACCGGAGATTTCCTTGGCATGCATCGTCGCGGCCAGCAGCGCGCCATCGGTGATCGTTTGCAGCTTGGTGTGGCGGAGGTAATAGCGCCCGAAATCGATGGCAGCGCCGGCTGCGGCGATCATCGCCATGACCGCGAGCGCGAGCATGATTGCGATATTGCCCTCCTGGGATTTGCAAAAGCGGGAAAAAGGAGAGGGCAAGCTGCGCATAAAAACTCCATTCTGACTCGAACCGGGAAGATTGAGATAAATCGAAACCCTTTCGATTGGCTTGGCCGAAATGGTTAAGCGAAGATGGCTGAATTCGGCGGCATTTTAGCGATCTTGCCTGCCAAAGCCGCATGAGGGTCTTGCGCCCTTTTGCAAAATCCGTTTGAGAGGCTGAATGGCTGAACTTCAGCAGGACGGGGATATCCGCGACGAGTGGGGCGGCATTGATGCTGCCTATGCGGAAAAGGTGACTGCGGCGCTGGCGTCTTCGGATGCCAAGGCGGCGCGGGCGCTGACGCGCGACCTGCATGCCGCCGATCTTGCCGACCTGATCCAGACCCTGGGGCAGCCCGACCGCGTAGCGCTGATCGCCGCCCTGGGCCGGAATTTCGATGTCGAGGCGCTGGCCGAACTCGACGAGACGGTGCGCGACGAATTGATGGAGGCGCTGCCCAATGAGGTGATCGCCTCCGCCATCAAAAAGCTCGACACCGACGACGCGCTCTACCTTATCGAGGACCTGGACGAGTCCGAGCAGCAGGACATTCTGGCCAAGGTGCCGAAGCAGGACCGCGCGGCCCTGTCGCGCGCCCTCGACTATCCGGAAAACACCGCCGGCCGCCTGATGCAGACGGATTTCGTCGCGGTGGCGCAGTTCTGGACGGTGGGCAAGACCATCGATCACATCCGCATCGAGAAGGACGTTCCCGACGATTTCGTCGAAGTCTATGCCGTCGATCCCGCCTATCAGCTGAAAGGCACGGTGCCGCTCGCACGGCTGCTGCGGAGCCCGCGCGAGCGCAAGATCGAAGACGTGATGGATGAGGAGCACACCGTCTTCAAGGTCACCGACGAACAGTCCGAGGTGGCCTACAAGTTCGACCAGTACAACCTCGTTTCCGCCGCCGTGGTGGACGAGGCAGGGCGTCTCGTCGGCTCGCTGATGGTCGATGACATCGTGGACGTCATCAAGGAAGAGGCCGAGGGCGACCTGCTTCACCTGGGCGGCGTGGCGGCACAGGAATCGATTTCCGATACCGTGATCACCATCACCCGCTCGCGCTTCACCTGGCTTCTGATCAATCTTGCCACGGCCGTCCTGGCGTCATGGGTGATTTCGCTCTTCGACGGCACCATCCAGAAAATGGTGGCGCTGGCCGTGCTCATGCCCATCGTGGCCTCGCAGGGCGGCAATGCCGCGACGCAGACCATGACGGTAGTGGTGCGCGCCCTTGCCACGCGCAATCTCGGGCCCACCAATGCGGTGCGCGTGACCTATCGCGAAGTGGCGGTCGGCCTCATCAACGGGTTCATCTTCGCCATCCTGATCGGCACCTTCGCCTGGTGGTGGTTCGGAACCGAATCGCTGGGCGTCATCATCGGCGCGGCCATGATTATCAATCTGGTGGCGGGGGCGCTGGGCGGCATCCTGATCCCCATCATCATCGATTATTTCGGCATCGACCCCGCCGTGGCCTCCGGCGCCTTCGTGACCACGGTGACGGATGTAGTGGGATTCTTGGCGTTCCTCGGCCTGGCGTCGATCTGGCTGGTGAATTAACCCCGGGGTAGGAGCCTCTTGATTTGGCCATGGTTTCCGCCTAGAAGCCCCGGCAATCCCTTCATATTTCAAGGAGCACACGAGCCACATGGCGCGCGTCACAGTTGAAGATTGCATCGACAAGGTGCCGAACCGCTTCGAGCTGGTTCTGCTCGCCGCCCACCGCGCCCGCATGGTGTCGCAGGGCGCCCCCATCACGATCGACCGCGACAACGACAAGAATCCCGTCGTCGCGCTGCGCGAGATCGCCGATGAAACGATTGTCACCGAGGACCTCCGCGAGGAATTCATCCACGCCATGCAGAAGCATGTCGAGGTGGATGAGCCCGAACCCACCGAAATGCCGCTCATCCAGCAGTCGGGCGACATGGTGATGGTGAACGACGAGGCCTCCGGCGATCAGCCCGATTTCGAGCAGATGACCGAGGAAGAATTGCTGCGCGGCCTTGAAGGCCTGCCGCCCGCCGAAAGCCCGGGCAGCCAGCGCAACGGCTATTAAACGCCTTTCCTTGCAAGAATTTCAGGCCGGACCACTCGCGTCCGGCCTTTTTTGTCGTAAGTTGCTCCCGTCATGATGCGCCAATACGAATTGGTGGAACTGGTCACCAAGTATGACCCTGACGCGAACGAGGACCTCCTCAATCGCGCCTATGTCTATGCCATGAAGGCGCACGGCAACCAGAAACGGGCCTCTGGCGAGGCCTATTTCAACCACCCGCTTGAGGTGGCGGCGATCCTCACCGAAATGAAGCTGGACGACGCCACCATCGCGGCGGCGCTGCTTCACGATACGGTTGAGGATACCGAAGCCACCCAGCAGGAGATCGAGGAGAAGTTCGGCCCCGAGATCGCCGCGCTGGTTGATGGCCTCACCAAGATCGCCAAGCTCGATCTGGTGACCAAGGAAGCGACCCAGGCGGAAAACCTGCGGAAGCTCCTGCTTGCCATGTCGAAGGATGTGCGCGTCCTTCTGGTGAAGCTGGCCGACCGGCTGCACAACATGCGCACGCTGCACCATGTGAAGCCGGAAAAGCGGCTGCGCATCGCTCAGGAAACCATGGACATTTATGCGCCCCTCGCCGGGCGCATGGGCATGCAGACGGTGCGCGACGAGCTTGAGGACATCGCCTTCAAGGTGCTGAACCCCGAAGCCGACCGCATCATCACCGAGCGCCTCAAGAACCTGCACGAGGAAAGCGGCGATGTGCTGCGCGAGATCGAGGAGGCGCTCACCGCCAAGCTGGGCGAAAACGGCATCAAGGCGGAAGTCTATGGCCGCGAGAAGCGGCCCTATTCGATCTGGCGCAAGATGGAGCGCAAGCTGCTTTCGCTGGGCCAGCTCTCCGATATTTTCGGCTTCCGGGTGATCGTCGGCACGGTGGACCAGTGCTACCGCTCGCTGGGGATCGTCCACCGCACCTGGCGCGCCGTGCCGGGGCGCTTCAAGGACTATATCTCAACGCCCAAGCAGAACGATTACCGCTCCCTCCACACGACCGTGATCGGCCCCCACCACATGCGGGTGGAAATGCAGATCCGCACCAGGCTGATGCATGAAATCGCCGAGCGGGGTGTTGCGGCGCATGCCCTCTACAAGGATGCGCCGGATGCCAAAGAGGCTTTGGATGGTTTCCGCCAGCCTGCTGCGGAATCCAATGCTTACAGATGGTTACGCCATCTCGTTGAGATGTTGCAGGAAGGCGAGAGCCCGAAAGAGTTTCTCGAACATACAAAGCTCGAACTGTTCCACGATCAGGTCTTCTGCTTCACGCCCAAGGGCCAGTTGATCGCACTCCCCAAGGGCGCCACCCCCATCGATTTCGCCTATGCCGTCCACACCTCGGTGGGCGACAGTTGTGTGGGCGCCAAGATCAATGGCCGCCACGCACCATTGGTAACCGAGCTTGAAAACGGCGACGAGGTGGAAATCATCCGCTCGGAAGCACAGGTGCCGCCTGCCGCGTGGGAGGGGCTGGCGGTGACCGGCAAGGCCAGGGCCGCCATCCGCCGCGCCACCCGCGTGGCGGTGCGCAAGCAATATGCGGGGCTTGGCCGCGAGATCGTGGAAAAGCTCTTGGCCAAGCAGGGCATGGATTATGTGGAGAAGGAAGTGGCCGCCGCCATTCCGCGCCTTGGCCACAAGAACCTCGATGATACGCTGGCCGCCGTCGGCCGTGGCGAGCAGACGGGCCTTGATGTGCTGCGCGCCATGGGCTTGACGGTGGATGACGCGCAGCTTCGCGAATCCCGCCGCAAGATGGCTTCGCGCAAGCAGGAGGCCAATGACGAACTGTCTATCCCCGTGCGCGGCGTGAACCGTACCACCGCCCTCAAGATCAATCCCGGCACCGGTGCGGTGCCCGGCGAGCGCATCGTCGGCATCGCGACGCCGGGCGAGGGCATCATGATCTATCCGATCTTCGCCAAGGCGCTGGAGCAGTTCGACAACCAGCCGGAACGCTGGGTGGATCTTGCCTGGGACGCCACCGCCAATGACCAGCTCTTTCCCGCCCGCGTGGCTGTCACCATCCTGAACGAGGTGGGATCGCTGGCGCAGGTGACACAGGTGATCGGTGAGCAGGGCGGCAACATCGATGCGCTGCGCATGCAGGCGCGCGAGGGTGCGCGCGACTTCTTCGATCTCGACATCACCGTCGAGGTGCACGATCTCAAACATCTGAACCAGATCATGGCGGGCTTGCGCACCAAGGCGCTGGTGAGCGACGTCACGCGCGTTACGGGGTAATCCATGCTGACACAGGACCAGATTCTCGCCGAGTTCCGCGATGCCGGCGCCCTGCTGGAGGGGCACTTCATCCTGTCCTCGGGCCTCCACAGCCCGGTGTTCCTGCAGAAGATGTTCATCTTCATGGACCCGCCCCGCACCGAGCGCCTGTGCAAGGCGCTGGCCGAAAAGGCCAGGGCCGCATTTGGCGCAATCGATTATGTGGTGTCGCCCGCCGTGGGCGGCATCGTGCCGGGCTATGAGACGGCCAGGCATCTGGGCGCCAAGGCGCTGTTCGTTGAGCGGGAGGAGGGCAAGTTCACGCTCAGGCGCGGCTTCACCATTCCCGAAGGCGCCCGCGTGCTGATGGTCGAGGATATCGTCACCACCGGCCTTTCCTCGCGCGAGTGTCTCGCCGCCATCGCCGAGCATCCGGGAAAGATCGTGGGCGCGGCCTGCCTGATCGACCGCTCGAACGGCAAGGCCGACCTGGGCGTGCCCATGGTGGCGCTGGCGAAGCTCGATATCCCCGCCTATCCCGCCGACGCCCTGCCGCCCGAACTTGCGGCATTGCCCGCCACCAAGCCCGGCAGCCGGGGCCTCAAAAAATGATCATCGGCCTCGGCAATGATATCGTCGACATCCGGCGGATCGAGAAAACGCTGGAGAAATACGGCCAGCGCTTCATTGACCGGCTCTATACGGGGACGGAAATCCGCAAGTCGGAAAAACGGGCGGCGCGGGCCGCCTCATACGCCAAGCGATTCGCCGCCAAGGAGGCCTGTTCCAAGGCGCTTGGCACCGGTTTCCGGCGCGGCGTCTTCTGGAAGGACATGGGCGTGGTGAACGAGCCTTCGGGCCGGCCCACCATGGTGCTGACGGGCGGGGCCGCGGCGCAGCTGGCGCGCATCACCCCGCAAGGCCATATCGCCCGTATCCATCTGACAATCACCGATGATTTTCCCTATGCCCAGGCCATCGTGATGATCGAGGCGCTGCCTGAGGGCTAAGGGGTGTGTTCCCGCTGCAACAGTCCTCAAGCTTGAAGCCGGTCGCGTTGCAACGCACATAGGGGCCATATATACGGCGAAGAAGTGGATGGCGCAGGCGCGGAGTGGTCCGGCATGCAGAAGAGAGACCATGTGATGGTGGCAAGACCCGACACACGGCGGAAGCCGGATGAAGGCATTTGGGAAACCGTCAAGGTCATCATCCAGGCGCTGCTGATTGCCTTTTTCGTGCGTACCTTCCTCTATCAGCCGTTCAATATCCCCTCCGCCTCCATGTACCCGACGTTGAAGATCGGGGATTATCTTTTCGTTTCAAAGCTTTCCTATGGTTATGGGAAGTATTCGTTCAACTTCAGCCTGGGCGCCTTCGGGCATGAGCTGAAGTGCTGCTCCTTCGTTGATTTCCCCGGCCGCATCATCTTCCAGAGCACGCCCCAGAGGGGCGACATTGCGGTGTTCAAGCTGCCGACCAACACCGATGTCGACTATATCAAGCGGGTGATCGGCCTGCCGGGCGATCATATCCAGATGAAGGATGATGAGCTCTACATCAACGGCCAGCAGGTGAAGCGCGAGCGGGTCGAGGATTTCGTCGATTCGGATTCGGGCCGCGGCGGCCCGGTGGCGCAATATCTCGAAACCTTGCCCGGCGGCGTCGAGCACCGCGTCCTCGATTTCTCGCCCAATGAGGAAATGGACACCACGCAGGAATATGTGGTGCCGCCGAACCATTATTTCATGATGGGCGACAACCGCGACAACTCGCAGGATTCGCGTTACCTGAGCGTGGTGGGCTATGTGCCCATCGAGAATTTCGTCGGCCGCGCCGATATCATCTTCTTCTCGATTTCTCCCCAGGCGCGGCTGTGGGAAGTGTGGATGTGGCCCTTCGAAATCCGCTGGAGCCGCTTCTTCAATATTCTCTGAGCCTCTGGTGGTCCGGTTTTCCGCCACACGTTATGACGAGATTGCCCAGCGGCTCGGCTACCGGTTCATTGACAAGGCATTGCTGCGCCATGCGCTGACCCATGCCAGCACGCGCAATGCCTCCGACGATTATGAACGTCTGGAATTTCTGGGCGACCGCGTGCTGGGGCTGGTGATTGCGGAAGAATTGTTCCGCCTCAATCCCGATCAGCGCGAAGGCCACATGGCGGCAAGGCACAGCCAGCTCGTGCGCGGCGAAACCTGTGCTGAAGCGGGCCGCGCCCTCGGCCTTGGCGAATTTCTGGTGATGGGGGCAAGTGAGCGCAGCAAGGGCCTGGCGCTCAACGGCACGGTGATGGGCGATGTGGTGGAGGCGCTGATCGGCGGCATCTATCTCGATGGCGGGCTTGAGGCGGCGCGGGGCTTCATTCTCAGCAACTGGAAGCCGATGATGGAGAAGCCTTCGGGCCACGAGAAGGACGCCAAGACCTTCCTGCAGGAATGGGCCCTGGGCCGCGCGCTGCCGATCCCCGCCTATCGCGTGGTGAAGCGCGAGGGGCCTGAGCACGCGCCCGTCTTTGATGTGGCGGTTGATGTGGCGGGCCATCTGGCGGCGGAAGGCACGGGCAAAAGCAAGCGCATTGCCGAACAGGAAGCGGCCTCTCACTTCCTGCAACGGGAAAAGATCAGACAATGACCGAAGCTCACACACGCGCCGGATTCTGCGCCATCATCGGCGCCCCCAATGCGGGGAAGTCCACGCTCGTCAATCAATTGACCGGCGCCAAGGTGGCGATCGTCAGCCACAAGGTGCAGACGACGAGGGCCCGTCTCCGCGCCATCGTGATGGAAGGGCAAACCCAGATCGTGCTGGTGGATACGCCGGGCATCTTCAATCCCCGCCGCAAGCTCGACCGCGCCATGGTGGAAAGCGCCTGGGGCGGTGCCGGCGAGGCGGATGCGGTCGTGGTGCTGATCGATGGCCGCACCGGCATCACCGAGGATGTGTCGCGCATTCTCGATGGCCTGAAAGCGGCGAAGGCCAAGGCCGCGCTCGCCATCAACAAGATCGACCTGATCCCGCGCGAAAAGCTGCTGGAGATTTCAGCCAAGCTCAATGAGGCCTTTCCTTTCGATGCCACCTTCATGGTGAGCGCGCTCAAGGGCTCGGGCACCGATGACCTTCGCCGCTGGATCGCCGCGCGCATGCCCGAAGGGCCGTTCCTCTACCCGGAAGACCAGGTGGCGGATGTGCAGCTGCGCTTCATGGCGTCCGAGATCACGCGCGAGAAACTTTACAACCGCCTGCATGACGAACTGCCCTATGCCTCAACGGTTGAGACCGAGAACTGGGAAGAGCGCAAGGACGGGTCGGTGAAGATCGACCAGGTGATCTATGTCGAGCGCGACAGCCAGAAGGCCATTGTTTTGGGCAAGGGCGGGCAGACGGTGAAGATCCTCGGCCAGCAGGCGCGCGAGGACATGGAAAAATATTTCGAGCGCCGCGTGCATCTCTTCCTGTTCGTGAAGGTGCGCGAAAACTGGTCCGACGATCCCGAGCGCCTGCGCATGATGGGCCTCGACGTCTAGGGCCGCCCCATGGAATGGCGTGACGAGGCGATCATCCTGTCCGTCCGCCGCCATGGCGAGACAAGCGCCATCGTGGAAGTTCTGACGGCGGATCACGGCCGCGCGCTGGGGCTGGTGCGGGGCGGGCGCTCGCGCCTGCAGCGGCCCATCCTGCAGCCCGGCAATCAGGTCGCCGCGCAATGGCGGGCGAGGTTGGAAGAACATCTCGGCAATTTCACCTTTGAGCCGGTCTCGCTCCGCGCCGGTCCCATCATGGAAGAGCCATTCCGCCTGGCGGGTCTCTCCACGCTCGCGGGCCTGTCGCAGCTTCTGCCCGAGCGCGAGCCGCACCGGCGCATCTATGACGCGCTGCTGGTGGTGCTCGCTGAAATCGAGCAGGACGATGTGTGGCCGGCGCTACTGGTGCGCTGGGAGATGGGGCTTCTGGACGAGCTTGGCTTCGGGCTTGATCTCGCGGCCTGCGCGGCCACGGGCCAGCGTGATGATCTGGTCTATGTGTCACCGCGCACGGGGAGGGCGGTGAGCCGCGATGCGGGCCGGCCTTACCACGACCGGCTGCTGCCGCTTCCCGCCTTCCTCCGCGCCCCCGCCGCGGCGACCCCTGATGATGTTGCGGCCGGGCTTCGGCTGACCGGGCATTTTCTCACCCGCCACGTCTTCGAGCCGCGCGGCCTTTCAGCGCCGGAACAGCGGCAATGGATCATCCGCGCGCTGGCCGAAAGGACGCATTGAGTTTTGGGCGGCTTTCCGTCATGCCCCCCCGCAAGAGGTGAAACATGCTCGGACGGTTGAACCATGTGGCGATTGCGGTGCCGAACCTGGCCAAGGCCACGCGCGTCTATCGCGATGTGCTGGCCGCCAATGTCTCGGCACCCCTCACCTTGCCTGAGCATGGCGTGACGGTGGTGTTCGTGGAACTTCCCAACACCAAGATCGAATTGCTGGAGCCCCTGGGCGAGGCGTCTCCCATCGCGGCGTTTCTTACCAAGAATCCATCCGGTGGCATGCATCACCTGTGCTACGAGGTGGAGGATATCGCGGCGGCGCGCGATCATCTGGTGAAGGAAGGGGCGAGGGTGCTGGGCGACGGCAAGCCGAAGATCGGCGCCCATGGCAAGCCGGTGCTGTTTCTTCACCCCAAGGATTTTTGCGGAACGCTGGTGGAACTGGAGCAGGCATGAGCACGGGAAGCATGATCGCCGTCTATTTCATCACCTGGTGGCTCTGCCTGTTCGTGACGCTGCCCTTCGGCGTGCGCAACGCGCATGAGGCGGGCGAAACGGTGGGCGAGGGGCATGAGGCGGGAGCTCCCGTGTCGCCCATGATGTGGCGCAAGGCGCTGGCCACCACGCTTCTGTCATTTGTCGTGTTTGGAATTGTCTATGGGATCGTGGCGAAGCACTGGATCACCTTCGAGGACATTCCCTTCATCAACACGCTGCCGAAGGTCTGACCAAAACAGAAAAAGCAGAGCCGGTGGCTCTGCTTTTTCCGCTTAGACCTTGGTTTCCTTTCCTCCCGTCCGTTTTCGGATCAGGCGGGGCAGCGGCCGTTGCGCGCCCGGAAACTCCTCCCCAGACCTGGGGCCACCTCAAGTGCGGCTCCGTGGTCTTGTTCTTATTGCGAGCGACGCTAGCACAATCGAAACTCATGTCACGTGAAAAATGACACATTGAAGTCACAATTCGCACCCGGGGCTGCGCTTGTGTTCCAATGCCGTTTGCTTAAAAGAGCGCGAGTTCAATCGCCGGGGATTCCGATGCGCCTTTCCCAATATTTCATGCCCATTCTCAGAGATGACCCTAAGGAAGCCGAGATCATCTCGCACAAGTTGATGTTACGTACGGGCATGATACGTCAGGAGGCAGCGGGCAGCTATTCATGGCTGCCGATGGGCTATCGCGTTCTCCGCAAGATCGAAAAAATCGTCCGCGATGAGCAGGACCGTTCCGGCGCCATCGAGGTGCTGATGCCGACGATTCAGCCCGCCGACCTGTGGCGCAAGTCCGGCCGCTATGATGCCTATGGCAAGGAGATGCTGCGCATCAAGGACCGCCATGACCGCGACATGCTCTATGGCCCCACCAATGAGGAAATGATCACCGACATTTTCCGCCAGGGTGTGCAGAGCTACAAGGACATGCCGCGCAATCTCTATCACATCCAGTGGAAATTCCGCGACGAGGTGCGCCCGCGTTTCGGCGTGATGCGCGGCCGCGAGTTCCTGATGAAGGACGCCTACAGCTTCGACGTGTCGCGCGAGGCGGGGCAGCATGCCTATAACAAGATGTTTGTGGCCTATCTCCGCACCTTCGCGCGCATGGGCCTGAAAGCCGTGCCGATGCGCGCCGAAACAGGCCCCATCGGCGGCGATGACAGCCACGAATTTCTCGTGCTGGCCGAAACCGGCGAGAGCGGCGTGTTCTTCGACCGCGCCTTCCTCGACATGGACTGGTCTGCCTTCGACATCGACTATGATGACGTGGCCGCGGTCGCCAAGGTCGTCGATACCTTCACCTCGAAATATGCCGCGACGGACGAAAAACACGATGCGGCGGAATTCGATAAGCGCGTTCCGGAAGCGGCACGGGTGAGCGGGCGCGGGATTGAAGTCGGGCACATCTTCTTCTTCGGCACCAAATATTCAGCCCCGCTTGGCTGCGAAGTGCAGGGCGCGGACGGCAAGAAGGTGCTGGTGCAATCGGGCTCCTATGGCATCGGCGTGTCGCGCCTCGTGGGCGGCATCATCGAGGCGAGCCATGATGACGCCGGCATCATCTGGCCCGAGCCCGTGGCGCCCTTCAAGGTGGGCCTCATCAATCTCAAGGCGGGCGATCCCGAGACGGAGGCCGCCTGCGTGAAGATCTACAAGGCGCTGGAAGCCAAGGGCGTGGAAGTGCTCTACGACGACCGCGACGACAGGCCGGGCGCCAAGTTCGCCGTGATGGATCTGATCGGCCTGCCGTGGCAGGTGATCATCGGCCCGCGCGGCCTCAAGGATGGCATCGCGGAGGTGAAGAACCGCAAGACCGGTGCGCGCGAAAACGTGGCGCTGGACCAGATCGTGGCGCGGTTCTCCGCGTGATCGCCTGACAAGCATCTTGACCCCCGCCCTCCCAGACACCAAGCCCTTCGCGCCATTCGAGTGGATGCTGGCGGGGCGCTATCTCCGTGCACGGAGGAAAGAGGGGTTCATCTCCGTCATCTCGCTGTTTTCCTTCCTCGGCATCATGCTGGGCGTCGCCACGCTGATCGTGGTGATGGCGGTGCTCAATGGTTTTCGCGGCGAGCTGCTGGACAAGATTCTGGGCTTTCAGGGCCATGTCACGATTTTCCGCTCTGACGCGGGGCCGATCGACCCTTATGAGGACATCGAGGCGCGGCTGAAGAAAATTCCGGGCGTCGTCCGTGTGGCGGGGCTGGTCGAAGGGCAGGCGCTGGCCTCCTCGCAGAAAAGCAGCACCGGCGTCCTGATCCGCGGCATTTCGGATGAGGATTTCGCCAATCTGCCGAGCGTGAACAACCCCGATCTTCATACCGCCATTCAGGTGCCAGGCACGCCCGACGCCACGGCCTCGCTGATCGGCTTCGGCAAATCCGGCGGCATCGCCGTGGGTGAGCGCATGGCATGGCAGCACCAGCTTGGCCTTGGCAGCACGATCACGCTGATTTCGCCCAACGGGCCCGACACGGTGGTGGGCAACACGCCGCTGATCCGCGACTATAAAGTGGTGGCGATCTTCAAGGTCGGCATGTCTGATTATGACGCCAATGTCGCCTATCTGCCTTTGGGCGAGGCGCAGGATTATTTCGACACGGGCTCGGGCGTCACGATGATCGAGATGATGGTGAAAGACCCCGACAACATCGAGGATTATCTGCCGGCCATCACCGAAGCCGCGGGGCCGGATATGGTGGTGCAGAGCTGGAAGGACCGCAATGTCGCCTTCTTCAATGCGCTGGCCGTCGAGCGCAACGTGATGTTCCTTGTACTGACGATGATCATTCTCGTGGCGGCGCTCAATATTATTTCCGGCCTCATCATGCTGGTGAAGGACAAGGGGCGCGACATCGCCATCCTGCGCACCATGGGCGCCACGCGCGGCACCATCCAGCGGGTGTTTTTCCTGACCGGTGCCGCCATTGGCACGGCGGGAACCTTGGCCGGATTTCTGTTGGGCCTTGTGATCTGCCTCAACGTCGAGCGCATCCGTGAATTCGTGCAGTGGCTGTCGGGCGTCGATCCCTTCAACGCTGAACTCTATTATCTCTCGCGGCTGCCCGCCCGCATGGAGGTGGATCAGACGGCGCTGATCGTCATCATGTCGCTGGCGCTCTCGTTTCTGGCAACGCTCTATCCTTCCTGGCGCGCCGCCAAGCTCGATCCCGTCGAAGCGTTGAGGTATGAATGACCGCGATGGGACCGGCGTTGGAACTGAAAGGCCTGGCGCGGAGCTATGCCGAGGGCAAGGGCAGGCTCGACATTTTCCATGATCTGAACCTGTCGGTGAATGCGGGAGAAATCGTGGCCCTTGTCGGCCAGTCAGGCTCCGGCAAATCCTCGCTGCTTCATATCGCAGGCCTTCTCGAAGCACCGACTGCCGGTGACGTTTTCATCGCCGGGCAGAATTGCACGGCGCTGGATGATACGGCGCGCACCCGCATCCGCCGCATCGGCATCGGCTTCGTCTATCAGTTTCATCACCTGCTGCCGGAGTTCAGCGCGCGGGAAAATGTGATGATGCCGCAACTGATCGCGGGCGAAACGCGCGAAGGGGCGGCGAAGCGCGCCGATGAACTGCTGCAGCGCATGGGGCTTGGTCCCCGCGCCGATCACCGCCCAGCCGAACTGTCGGGCGGCGAGCAGCAGCGCGTTGCCATTGCGCGCGCCATCGCCAATAGGCCTTTGCTGCTGATTGCCGATGAGCCCACCGGCAATCTCGATCCGGCGACCGCCGGGCGCGTGCATCAGGAACTGCTCCGCCTCATTCACGAGGAAGGGCTGGGGGCGCTGGTGGCCACGCATAACCATGACCTCGCGGCGGGCATGAGCCGGGTGGCGAGGCTCGAGCAGGGCCGGATTATCGAGGGCTGACATGAAAGCCGTGTTTTCAGCTTTGCAGCTTGGCCATGCGCCGGAACGCTTCCTGTCGGGCGGAACCATTGTGCCCTATCCGGAATCGCCAGCCCGGGCGCGGGCGCTGCTGGAAGGGGCGCGGCAGGCAGGCTCAAGCATCTGCGCGGCGCGGCACTTTGATGACGCGATCTACCGCACCATTCACGTCAAGGGCTATGTGGACTTTCTGCGTTCAGCCTTTGCGCGCTGGCAGGAGGTGAAGGGTGCTGGCCCCGAACTGATGCCGAGCCTCAGGCCAACTTTTCCGCCGCTGATCCAGAATGATTACGTGCTGGCGCAGGCGGGGCGCTTTCTCATGGATTTCTCCTGCGCCATTACGGCAAAGACGTGGGGTTCCGCCCAAGCCTCCGCCATGACGGCTGTGACGGCGGCGGACATGGTGCTGAAGGGCGAGCCCCGTGCCTATGCGCTCTGCCGCCCGCCTGGGCACCATGCCTATGGCAACCGCGCGGCGGGCTTCTGCTACCTCAACAACAGCGCGCTGGCCGCCCAGCATCTGCGCGGCGGCCATGAGCGCGTCGCGATCCTCGATGTGGACGTTCACCACGGCAACGGCACGCAGGCGATCTTTTACCGCCGCTCCGATGTGATGACGGTTTCGATCCATGCCGATCCCGCAACCTATTATCCCTTCTACTGGGGCTCCGAGGCGGAGCAGGGCGAAGGCGAGGGCCATGGCTATAATCTGAACCTGCCGCTGCCGCTGGGATCAGGCGATGACGCGTGGCTCACAGCACTGGACCGGGCGCTTGCGGCCATAGACGCCTATCGCCCCACCGTGCTGGTTCTGGCGCTGGGCCTCGATGCCCATGAGTCTGATCCCCTGAAAGGCGGGGCGGTGACACAGGGCGGCTTTGCCCGGATCGCCGCCGCCATTGCCGGCCTGTCGCTTCCCACCGTGATCGTGCAGGAAGGCGGCTATCTCACCGAACATCTGCCGGACAATCTCGCCATGTTCCTTGCGTCTTTCGAAGGGGACCATGCGGTTTCCGAACGTGCAAAAGGGAACGCATAGGCGTTTCCCGCGTTAAGCCGTCTCCCTTTCAACCCGCCCAAGGAGACGCGAGATGGCCCACAGCTTTATCCCCGATATCGAGAGCAATGCGCGCAAGTCCATGATTGCGCTACTGAATCACCGCCTTGCCGATGCGCTCGATCTCAAGCTGGCGGTGAAGCAGGCGCACTGGAACATCAAGGGCAAGACCTTCATCGCGTTGCATCTCCTGCTGGACGATATCGCGGGCCGCGTCGATGAAAACGCTGATACCATGGCCGAGCGCATCGTGCAGATCGGCGGCACCGCCAAGGGCACGTCGCAGGCCGTTGCCAAGGCCACGAGCCTCCCCGCCTATCTCCTCGACATCACGGCGCAGGACGACCACGTGACGGCGCTGTGTGAGCGCATGTTCTCCTTCGGCAATTCCTGCCGGAAGGACATCGAGGAGGCTGACAAGGCAGGCGATGCCGACACCGCCGACATACTCACCCAGGTGTCGCGCGCCATCGACAAGGACATGTGGTTCCTGCGCTCGCATCTCGAATAGGTTTTGCACAAGGAGAGGGATCAAGGTGTGCGGATTGAGGGGCATGCGCTAGACTGGCGCCATGCCCTCCGAGTCCTTGACCTTCATCCACCTCCGCAACCATTCCGCCTATTCGCTGTCGGAAGGCGCACTGCCGATCAAGCAGCTTGCCGCCCTGGCGAAGGATGCCAAAATGCCGGCGGTTGCGGTCACTGATACCGGTAACCTGTTCGGCGCACTCGAGTTTTCGGAAGCTGCGTCCGAGAAAGGCATCCAGCCCATCATCGGCTGCACGTTGAAGGTGGATCTGATGCCGCCCTCAGCCGACCCGCTGCACCGGCCGCAGACGGGCTTGAGGCGGCTGCCGTCGCTCGCCCTCTTCGCCAAGGATGAGGAGGGCTATGCCAATCTGATGAAGCTTTCGAGCCACGCCTATCTCGACACGGGCGATGGTGCGGAGGCGCATGTGCCGCTGGCCCTGCTGGAGGCCCATGGCGCGGGGCTGATCTGCCTGACGGGCGGCGCTGCGGGGCCTGTCAACGAGGCGCTGGTGAGCGGCCAGACAACGCTGGCGCGCGCCCATATCGAAACGCTGAAGACCATTTATGGCGACCGGCTCTATATCGAATTGCAGCGCCACGGCCTTGAGGCCGAGCGCCTTGCCGAGCAGGGGCTGATCGGCCTTGCCTATGGCCTCGATGTGCCGCTCGTCGCCACCAATGAATGCTATTTTCCAAAGGCTGAGGATTTCGCCGCCCATGATGCGCTGATCTGCATTGCCGAGGGCGAGGTGATCTCGACCGATGATCGCCGCCGCCTCACGCCCGAACATTTCTTCAAGCCGCAGGCCGCCATGGCGGCACTCTTCGCCGATATCCCCGAGGCGATCGAGAACACCATCGAGATCGCACGGCGCTGCGCCTATCGCGTCAAATCGCGAAAACCCATCCTGCCGCGCTTCAATGCGGGCGATGAAGCGGAAGAACTGCGCCGCCAGGCGCATGAGGGCATGGAAGCGCGCCTTGCCGCGCGTGGTCTCATCGATGGCTACAGCCGCGAGGATTATCTGAAGCGGCTGGACTTCGAGCTGGGCGTCATCATCCAGATGGAGTTTCCGGGCTACTTCCTGATCGTTGCCGACTTCATCAAATACGCCAAGTCGAAAGGCATTCCCGTGGGGCCGGGGCGCGGCTCGGGTGCGGGCTCGATGGTGGCCTATGCCTTGACCATCACCGATCTCGACCCGTTCCGCTTCAACCTGCTGTTCGAGCGCTTCCTCAACCCCGAGCGCGTGTCGATGCCCGACTTCGACGTCGATTTCTGCCAGGACCGGCGCGACGAGGTGATCTCCTATGTGCAGGAGCGCTACGGCAAAGACCGCGTGGCGCAGATCATCACCTTCGGCAAGCTGCAGGCCCGCATGGTCACGCGCGATGTGGGCCGCGTGCTGCAGATGCCCTATGGCCAGGTGGACCGTCTTTCCAAGATGATCCCCAACAATCCGGCCAATCCCGTCACCCTGAAAGAGGCGCTCGATGGTGAGCCCCGCCTTCAGGAAGAGCGTGACCGTGATCCCACGGTGCGCACCCTGTTCGAGATCGCGCTGAAACTCGAAGGGCTTTACCGCAACGCCTCAACCCATGCCGCGGGTGTGGTGATCGGCGACAGGCCCCTGGACGAGCTGGTGCCGCTTTACCGCGATCCCCGCTCCGCCATTCCCGCCACGCAATACAACATGAAATATGTCGAGAAGGCCGGGCTGGTGAAGTTCGACTTCCTCGGCCTTAAGACGCTGACGGTGATCGACAAGGCGCAGAAACTGATCCGCCTGCGCGAACCTTCCTTCGACATCGACCGCATTCCCTATGATGATACGAAAACTTACGAGATGCTGGGGCGTGGCGACACGGTGGGCGTGTTCCAGCTCGAAAGTTCGGGCATGCGCGACGTGCTCAAGAAGATGCATGCCGACCGGGTGGAAGACATCATCGCCATCAACGCGCTCTACCGCCCAGGCCCCATGGACAATATTCCGCGCTTCATTGCCTGCAAGAAGGGCGATGAACAGCCGGACTATCTGCACCCGCTGCTTGAGCCGCTGCTCAAGGAAACCTATGGCATCATCGTCTACCAGGAACAGGTGATGCAGATCGCGCAGGTGCTGTCGGGCTATTCGCTGGGCGAAGCCGACCTTTTGCGCCGCGCCATGGGCAAGAAGATCAAGTCCGAGATGGATGCGCAGAAGGCGCGCTTCATCAAGGGCACCTCCGAGAAGGGCATCGCGCCGGATCGCGCGGATTATATCTTCGAGCTGGTGGCGAAGTTCGCAGGCTACGGCTTCAACAAATCCCATTCCGCCGCCTATGGCGTGGTGGCCTATCAGACGGCCTATATGAAGGCCAATTACCCGGTGGAATTCATCGCCGCCTCGATGACGCTCGACATGGGCAATACCGACAAGCTGATGGTGTTCCGGCAGGAGGCGCAGCGGCTGGGGGTGAGGATCATCGCGCCCTCGATCAATGAAAGCGGGGTGGATTTCGCGGTCAGGAATGGTGCTGTGGTCTATTCCCTGGCGGCGCTCCGGAACGTGGGCGCGGGGGCGATCCAGCATCTCGTTGATGTGCGGGAGGAGGGCGGGCCCTTCACCTCGATCGGCCAGTTCGCGCGCCGTGTCGATGCGCGCATGCTGAACAAGCGGGCGCTGGAAAGCCTGGCCAAGGCGGGCGCATTCGATACGCTGAACGCCAACCGCGCCCAGGTGCTGGATGCCGTTGAATCGATTCTGGGGCTTGCCAACCGCACCTCATCGGAAGCGGCGGCAGGCCAGAATGATCTCTTCGGCGGCACACAAGGCACGGGCGAGGATCTCGTGCTGCCGCGCCGCGACAACTGGCTGCCGATGGACCGGCTGGCGCATGAACTTGAAGCCGTGGGCTTCTATCTCTCGGGCCACCCACTCGATGATTACATGAAGCCGCTTGCCAAGCTGGGTGTTGATACCTATGCCGCCTTCCGCGAGAAGGCACTGACCAAAGGCGCCACCGCGGCGAAACTTGCGGGCACCATCACCCACAAGCAGGAGCGGCGCTCGAAGTCCGGCAACAAATTTGCCTTCGTGGGCTTCTCCGATCCGTCCGGCCAGTTCGAGGCCATCTGCTTTTCCGATACGCTGGCTACAATGCGTGACCTGCTGGAACCCGGCAAGGCCGTGCTGGCCCGTGTGGAAGCCGATGTCGAGGGCGAGGAGGTGAAGCTCAGGCTTCAGGGTGTCGAGGTGCTGGACAAGGCCACCGCCACGATGGTGAGCGGCATCACCATCTTCGTGCGCGACGCAAAGCCGCTTGACTCGATCGCCCAGCGCCTCACCAACGGCGGCCGCTCGCCGGTGCGGCTGGTGTTCATGATGGACAAGGAACACGAGGTGGAACTGGCGCTCGGCAACAAATTCACCGTCACCCCGCAAATCAAAGGCGCCATCAAAGCCATCCACGGCGTGGTGGATGTGCAGGATTTGTAGGGGATGGAATCCATCGAAACAATAGAGGGTATTATTCAGAATAATGAATTCGATTTGGAGCGCGCGTTTTCGCGCTCTCTTATCGCTAGAAATTTTCCTTTTGAAACACTGAGAGAAATGTCCAATCTTTGGTCTCAGTTCCACGTATTAATTTCGTATGTTCAAAATTTTGCTAGGGCTCTGCAGTTGTATGTTTATGCAAAGGCACAATGCGAGCGATCTTCGGCAGATTATGCGCGGATGTTATCTCCGGAACATATGATGAGTCTTGATTTGAAGGCGCAGCATAGGGTGTTCAATGAAGGTAGAAATGTCAACTCTTCTACTTTGCGATTCAGTAGTTGGAGTCAAATCGCTGCTCGTGATGGCGCATTGAACATTTTTCATTTCTTCAAGAGCCGGAATGAGTTGTTGAAACGTATGAATTCGATATCGACTTTGAAGCGTGAATTAATGAGGTCCGCAAAAAAAGAGTCCAATAAGATACTGGAGGATAATTTTCCAAGTTGGGAAGCGGTTCGTAATACTGTGGCTCATCTCGCAGAATTTTCCATTTCAAATGACCATAGCTTGTCGGGAAGAATCGATACGGAAATTGTGCAAGGCGAGAACGTCTCGGGAGTATTTATCGGTGGGGTACTGATAAGAGACTTCTACTCCGTGACCTATCAAGGAAAGGTGCATGGTTATTCGCTCTCCATTGAGAGTCTGATTGCTATGAACGAATCTGTCAGATTGCTAAAAGTGGCAATTATTGAAGGGCTTAGAGATGGTTAAAGCATTATTGAAACAGGTAAATTTGCCTTCATAGGTAGGGTTCGGTAATATCGGTAGTATAAGAGCAATAGAGTTTATTGCCTCAGCGGAAAGAAAGGCTGACATGACGCCATTTGCGATTGCGGGCATCCAGATGTATCTGGGCCACGGCTCGAACATCGATGCGATGCGCCAGCGCATCGACCTGACCATGCATCTCTACCCCTGGGTGCAGATGGTCATGTTTTCGGAACTCGCCGTCCACGGGCCGGTGCTGCATCATGCGCAGCCGCTGCCGGGGCCAGCGGAAGAGGAATTTCTCACCATCGCGCGCCATCACGGCATCTGGCTCGTCAACGGCTCGATGTATGAGCGCCGCGAGGGCGGGCTCTACAACACCACCTCGATCATCAATCCTCAAGGCGAAGTCGTCGGGCGCTACCGCAAGATGTTTCCCTTCACGCCGCTGGAGCAGGGCGTGCAGCCGGGCAATGAGTTCTTCGTGTGGGACATCGAGGGCATCGGCCGCTTCGGCATCCTCAACTGCTATGACATCTGGTTCCCGGAAACCGCGCGCACCCTCACTGCCATGGGGGCGGAGGTGATCCTCCATCCGGTGATGACCCACACCATCGACCGCGACATTGATCTCGCCGTCGCCCACGCCACATCGGCCACCATGCAGGCCTATGTGTTCGACATCAACGGGCTGGGTGCCGGCGGCAACGGGCAATCCGCCGTCTTCGATCCCAATGGCCGCAAGCTTCATCAGGCCGATGCGACGGAGCAGATCATCCCGATCGAGATCGATCTCGAGCAGGTGCGCCGCTCGCGCGAGCGCGGCATCAGGGGCCTAGGGCAGATGGCCAAGAGCTTCCGCGACCGCCCGGCGGACTTCCCCGTTTATCAAAAGGGCTTCGACACCAGCTATCTCGACAGCCTGGGCCCGGTGGCCACGCCCCGCCGCGTCGATGAACCCGCGCCCAAAAACGTCAGCACGCTGCCGGTGAGACGCAGCTTCGTGGCGAAGTAAAAAACCCTCTTGTCACCCCGGCGGAAGCCGGGGCTCATCGTTCAAAAGCAAAACGGGCGAAGGTAA
>Ga0209023_10000539_pt1 | contig 56838 bp, 60 predicted proteins | sample LakOneMetagenome_FD_187468 | JGI IMG/M metagenome (GOLD analysis project Ga0209023, IMG submission 187468) | Freshwater and sediment microbial communities from Lake Erie, Canada (SPAdes) (version 2) | ecosystem: Environmental > Aquatic > Freshwater > Lentic | place: Lake Erie, Canada... | reverse complement strand
AAAACAACTATGTTTTACTACAATATCTTATGGGGTCAGTTTGCCGTGGCGCAGGGGGTCAATTTGAGCTGGCGGACAGGGGTCAGTTTAAGCTGGAATCAGGGGGTCAATTTGAGCGTATTTTCCAAATTCGTAAGCTTTGACAAAAACTGCCGCTGATATCGTCTTGCCGCAACCCGGGCAGATACAACTTCTGCCCTGGTTGCTTTCCCCACCAACCACGGAGCAAGAAATGTGCAGTGACTTGCCTATATTTATGAACCAGGCATTGCTATCATGAATAAAGAACTACGCACATTATTAGATTCGTACCCTGCTAAAGTCAAACACACTGACATCGTTGATCTTGTCAATTTTGAGGACAGACTTTCAGCTGTTGACTGCTTAGTTGTAAATACAATTGATGTATCCGGAGAATTTGTTGCGTTTATCCCGGATAATGAGCCCCCATTGAAAGATGAAGTTTTTTGTTGGATCTGGGCGATCAGGCCGGATTTGTCGAAAGACCTGCTTAACCTCGATATTAGTGAAGATTTTAGCATTCTTTTGAATGCATACATTGATGGAGATATGGGCCCTTTCTGGGATCACATGAGCTAACACAATCGCTGAATATTACATGGATATGAGAAATAAATATTGCATTCTATTTGTCTTTTATGGCCTTATACTATTGCTTTCAACCAGTGGTTGCCAAAGCAACCCCAACACTAAAAGAATTGATAAACAAAAAGCTTCATTGTCAGACCATATTGGAGATGTGTTGAAAATTGAAGGCATTTCAGACAGCGCAGGAAACCAGGTGAAACCTGATCTTAGTAAATCGGAACTAACCATCATAGATTTTTGGTTTAACGATTGTCCTGCATGCATCAAAGAAATGAATCAATTTGCCGGCTTACTTGCCGGGAAGGAAAGAAAGATCTCGGTTATCAGTATCTCTATTAACCAGCCCTGGTTGTGGCAACAAACGATCAAAACCCCAACTGGCAAATTCAGCTTTTTAGAAAACAGGCTTTCCAACTGGACTCACTATGTTTTGCAAACAAAAGACAATGAGAAATTAAAAAATGATATTTCAACTGACCGGCTTGAAGAATTAAAGAAGTTGTACAACATCACTTTCTTTCCTGCTTACTTTGTTGTTGATAGTACTGGCATCATTAAAGCCAGGCCGGAAAGTGCCGTTAGCTATATCAAACAATTGTAGTTTGCCATTTTTCTGGTGAGTACAGCAACCAATAGTAAACCCGTTTAGCTTGTTAACAATTTTTCAATACATTTAATTTTAATTAGCAAAATCATCATCATGCAAACCATCGCAAACCTGCTTGAGCAGGTAGCCATTGAACGGAAACTGTATATTGATCAGCTGGCCAATGTGAGCAACCAGCAGGCGCAATGGAAACAAAACCCCGAAGACTGGAATATGGTTGAAATTACCGAACATCTTTTCTGGGCCGAACAGGGCGCCATTTATGGTATGTGGAAGACCATTGATGCCATACGGGAAGGCAGCATGAAGCGTGTGTTTGAATCTGTACACCAGGATATGCCGGTTGAACAGATCATTGAACTTACCTGGCAAGCCAAAGAAATAGTGCCCGCAGTGGCAGCACCCAGGCTGGGAGGGCCGCTTCAATACTGGATAGCTGCACTTGAAAGTCTGCAGCAACTGCTCGCTGCATTCGGGCAGCATTTGCATAATGACGAACTGCGTGTGCAGGCGCATCCGCATCCTATTTCGGGTGCTATGGATTTTCAGCAACGCTTTGAGTTTTTAGGTTTTCACCTGGCCCGGCACCGCAACCAATGTGCAAATGTATTGGCAGCCATAGTCTAAAACTTTCGTTGCGGCCTGCTAAAAGATAGAAAGCTGGCAACTGTAAATAGCAAACAAAGCAAAGAAACCATGACTTTTTCAAAATTAGTGCCCAGTGTATTTTACACAGATCTTGCAGACGGTTTGAAATTATTTGTTGACTGCCTGCAATTTACAGTTCAGCACAAAGACATACATACTTCACAACCTTACTGTGTACTACAAAAGGATTGGATAGGTATTATGCTATTCCAGGATGAACAGTTAGCCAAAGAGCATTACCCGGAACTGAGGCTGGTAACCAATAATATTGAGGAAGTATTTGCAGCCATATCTGTATCGCATCCTCATTTACTGCACCCGAACCTTAACCAGGTTACCCCAAGGCCCTGGGGAGCAAAGGAGTTTGCCATCAAAGACAACCAGGTGGGTATCAGGTTTCAGCAATGGTAGCAATTATAGAAGATAAAAAACACCAACCTGCACAGCGCTGGTTTGTGAAGGCACAAACCAATACAATGAGATCCTTTAAAAATATCATATGCATTCGGCACTCAATAAATTATTGACAGGATTGATTAGTATAACAATTGTATTCATTTTTTTGCTACCATTCAGCTGGATATTTTATGTTGGAGATGCTGATGCAAATGGCCATTGGCAAAAAATGTACTTGTTGGAAGATTGGATTTCATTGATGTTCTATCTGCCCTTTGTTATTCTCTGGGCAATTTACCTGATCAGGACAAGTATTTTCAATTCGTTTTTTTTAAAATTTTTGCTGCTGGTAGCTGCTCTTATAACTTTTGTAATTTCCCTTTTGTCAGCGGTATTGCCAGCGCAGGATTATGAGCCCGGTTGGGGTATACTTATATCTCTGTTTATTTTTCCATTACTTGTTGCTTTGCTGATAAGCAGGAATATTATACTGAAAGCAAAATGAAAATTTGTCTGGCAAGGCCTGTGTAAAATAAATTAACAGTACGCTTTTGCTTTATAAACTGTTATTTACACTTTGCCCGGCATTTCTTAATACCGGTCAGTAGCATTCGGGATTTAGTCATAAATTTAGTTCCGGTTTCAGTAAACAGTTTGTCAATTCAGTCAACGCACCAGTCAGTAAAGCAGATGAACTATTTCCTCCGTAACCCTTTAAAACTGTTAGTCAATTCATGAGCAACATAAGGATCATTCAACTACTGTTAATTTTAATATGCACAAGTATCAGTTTACAAACAGAGGCTCAAAACCTGTCGGCCGATGAATCGGAATTATACAGGCTGGTCATGAATTACAGAAAGACCAAAGGCCTGCCGGGTATACCATTGTCAAAGTCATTAACCCTGGTAGCACAAACACATGCCAAAGACCTGGATGAGAATTACGAACCCGGAACTGCCTGCAACCTGCATAGCTGGTCGGCCAACGGCAACTGGAAACCGGTTTGCTACAGCAAAGATCATGCACAGGCAAAACTGATGTGGTCGAAACCCAGGGAGCTGACTGCCTACAAAGGCAATGGCTACGAAATTGCCTATTCCGAAGACCTGGATTATTTAGCCAATGCCGATAATGCACTGGATGGCTGGAAGCTTAGTAAGGAACACAATGCTGTTATATTAAACAGGGGAGCCTGGAAAAAGAAATGGAATGCCATAGGAATTGGTATTTATGGCAGCTTTGCGGTAATATGGTTTGGTAATGAGGTTGATAAGTAAAGACCGCAACTGTGCTATGCAAGTCTTTTTAACACACTAAAACGATATCTTATTATGAGCATGGTTGCAATACCCTTTGCAGTTGACATTGAAAAGGTAAAAGCAGTTTTTGGATGCAGGAATAGTGAACTTCTTGAGCAAATTAAGACGGCAGGTCTGTACGATATTTATGCCGGCCAGGATGACGATTTCCCTGATCCAAAATACCTGTATGAATTTGACGAGGCGCTTGAAGACATCTTGTTTAACTATATAAAACCGGAAGACAGAAGGAGTAAAAGCAGCTTTTTAGGTTTAATAAGACCGAAACCGGTAACGGGGCTGAACGAAAATATTGCACATGGTTATGGCTACGTATTGCTCGTTATTTGCGACTACCTGGGTACCCAGCTCATTCAGGATTGTGACGGATTCTATTATGGCCGCGACCTTAAGGCAGCTTATGAAATACTGAAAGAAAATGGTTTGCAGGTAAACCTGCTAAAAATGTTTGAGCCGTACCAGCTATTCGATATTCCCAAAATTGCTGACTTTCCCGTCATTAATTATTTTACCCGGGAGGATATTGAGCATATAAATTCAATTATGGACAAAGTGGAAATAAATGAAGATGAAGCCGATGATTTTAAAGATGATTTTGATGAAGTTCAATGGACATTGAAGAATATCAGGGATTGCTTCAGAGCCTGCAAAGAGAAAAATACTGAGCTTGTTACATTTACACATTGATACATGTGCAGCTGAAACACAGCTTACGCAGGCTCGCTTGTGTTAGAAATCCATAAATAAAAGATCTATGCATACAAGATATTGGTTTGTCATTCACCCGCAGGACAGGTATGGACAGAGCTATCAGAAATGGAAATTAACCAGGCAGATATAATTGAAAATTTCAACATCGGGCTTTTAGATGCAGACCATGTGTTGCCAAATATAGGCCTGGTAACCCATAAAGGCATTTGGTTTCCTAGCCTCAATTTATAATCTGTAATGAACAAAATAAATTTGATATTAAGGATACTGGTAATGACGCTCCTGGCCTTTTTTCTTTTCATGTGGGGGCTGGCAGTTGCCAGCGGCCACCATATTCCTGCCAAAACCCACCGCACATTTGCTGCATGGGTTGCAGGGCTTTTGATTATTTTTATAGCACTTCAAATAAAAAGTAAACACCGGTAAAACATTTTTATGAAAACAGCAGAACAGATCAAAGAATATATCAACAGCCTGCCGGAGGCAAAGCTGGCCGATATGCAGGCCCTGCACAAACATATACTGAAGCTGTTACCTAAATATAAATTATGGTTTTTAGATGGCAGGGATGATAAGGGCAAAGTAGTGTCTAACCCCAATATTGGATATGGAAGCTATACTATACAATATGCGGATGGAACAAGCAGGGAATTTTACCAGGTGGGTTTAAGTGCAAACACAACAGGCATCTCTGTTTACATTATGGGCATTAAAGACAAAACCTGGCTGCCGCAGATCTGTGGCGAAAAAATAGGTAGGGCCAAGGTTTCCGGCTACTGCATCAAATTCAAAGCATTAAAAGATATACAGCTCGATGTGCTGGATGAGGCCATCAGGCAAGGGGTAATGTCTTCAGCACAGCATTAATGCTTACCATAAAGGCTGGTATCAAAAAGCAGGCACCCATAGCATCATTTACTTTGCTATCTTTAAAACTCAACCATTCCTCATCATGAAAAAGATCATCAGCCTCCTGTTTTGTACAACGGTATTGTTAATCGTTGGTTTTGCCCAAACAGACAGCATTCATCATTATATAAAAACATCTGCCATGATTCCCATGCGGGACGGGGTTAAGCTGCATACAGTTATACTAAGTCCGGCAAATGCAAGCAAGCCCGTGCCTGTGCTGCTGCAGCGTACGCCTTACGGAGCCAGCGGCAGCGATACACCAGATGATAGTACAGTAAGCATTAATGCACTGGGGCCATATTACGGCATCATGCTGAAGGAAGGATATTTCCTGGTGTTCCAGGATATACGGGGTAAATATAAAAGCGAAGGCAGGATGGAAATTCATCAGCCGTTGATACATGCCACACAAAAAGGCGCTGTAGATGAAAGTACCGATACCTGGGATACGGTGGACTGGCTGATGAAAAACCTGAAAGGCAATAACGGCAAGGCAGGCATACTGGGTGTTTCATATCCCGGCTGGCTGGCATTGGTGGGTGCGGTAGATCCGCATCCGGCATTAAAAGCCTCATCAGAGCAGGCCTGCATGAGCGATCTTTTTTTGGGAGATGATTTTCACCACAACGGCGCATTCCGTTTAAGCTATGGTATGGAATATACCTATGAAGTAGAATTTGATAAAACCACCGACAGCGATTTTCCTTTTCCACAGTACGACCTGTATGACTGGTACCTGAACCTGGGATCATTGAAGAATGTGAATGAAAAATACTTCCGCAACAAAATACCTACCTGGAACAATTTTACAGCACATCCAAACTACGATGATTTCTGGCAAAAGAATTCGCCGCTGAGTTATGTTTCATCGGCACAAATTCCGCAACTGCATGTGGGTGGTTATTACGACCAGGAAGATATCAATGGTCCGCAGCTGATGTACAACCACATGGAAAAAAATGATAAAGACAATTACAATCATATTGTACTTGGCCCCTGGAACCACGGACAGTGGGCGAGGGGTAAGGCCGATAGCCTGGGCAAAATAAGTTTTGGCAGCAATACCGCTTACTGGTACCAGGCCCTGCAAAAAAAATGGTTTGATTACTGGCTGAAAGGCATTGGTGATGGTAAGTTTGAAGAAGCTTATTGTTTTCAGACTGGTACCAATCAATGGAAAACCTATTCAAGCTGGCCGCCCAAAGAAGCTGTTATACAGAAATTATATACCAGCGCCGATAACAAGGCTTCCTTTACCAAACCTGCAGCGGCAAAGGCATCTGTATCGTATGTGAGCGATCCGGCAAAACCGGTTCCTTACCGCACACAACCTATTGAAGCTACCTATGGCCCAGGCAGCAGGTGGCGTCCCTGGCAGGTAGAAGATCAGCGCTTTGTGTACAGCAGGCCCGATGTGCTGAGTTTTACCATGGATAAATTAACGGAGAACATTACGGTTACCGGAAAGATAAAAGCGCATTTGTTTGCAGCTACCACCGGCACTGATGCCGACTGGATCGTAAAACTGATAGATGTGTATCCTGATTTTGACAGCAGTTTAAGCATGAGTGGTTACCAATTGCCGGTAGCGATGGAAGTGTTCAGGGGAAGATTCAGAAAAAGTTTTTCGAACCCAACGCCATTAACACCCGGCAAGCCAGAAGAATTTGTAATTGACTTGCACGATATCAATCACACATTTAAAAAAGGGCATCGTATCATGGTGCAGGTGCAAAGTACCTGGTTCCCGGTTATTGACCGCAATCCGCAGCGTTATGTACCTAATATCTTTGAAGCCAGCGAATCAGATTTTATAAAAGCAACACAAACGATATTTTGCAACAGCCAGTATGCAACTTATATTGAGTTGCCGGTTGTGAAAGATTAAGAAGCACTATCAGCCAACTTTACCATGTTTATTGCATGAATAACAAAACAATAAAAAATATATTGATCCTGTTGGCAGGAGCAATATTTGTTTACTTCAGTAACGGCCGGTATAGTTTTGCCCTGGCTGCCTGGCTGTTTCCAGTTTTCTTTTTGCAGGTATCCCGAAAGGAAAAAGCCATCTATGCATACCTGTACATTCCTTTACTGGTGGCTGTTTGTATGCAACTGGCTTTCTGGAAGTTTACTTACCAGGATCCATCCAGTGTACTTTTTTACCTTCCTTTCATATTAGGATTACCCATGGGCCTGCTCTTTTTTATTGACCGTTTATTGTATTCAAAAGTTCCCGGATTTGCAGCTACCCTCATTTTTCCGTTGCTGTATACCGCTTTTGATTTTTCATTGAACCTCTTTAACCCTTTTGGAACATTGGGAGTTTTGGGTTATTCCCAGTTTGGATTTCTGCCCTTTGCCCAACTTGCTTCTGTTACTGGTATGTGGGGCCTCACGTTTATGATAACCTGGCTTGGTTCGGTTGTATACTGGGTGCTACAGAATTATACAAACAGGAAGCTGGTAATGAAAGGGACTGCAATTTATTTTTCCATTATAACCGGCATTCTCATCTATGGTGTTGCCCGGCTCAGTTCAGCATTATCGCCTGATACTGTACAAATTGCCGGCATTCATTGTCATGATAAAAGGATTGAAGGAACGCAAATGAATGAAGCGCTGGAAAATAAAGATACGGCAGCGTTTAAAAGGATCAGTGATACCATCATTCAGCATCTGATAAAGGAAACCATCAGGCAATCCAATGCAGGCGCAAGGATCGTGGTTTGGTCTGAAATTGCTTCCAAGATATGCAAGCAGGATGAAGACAGTTTGGTTGCTGTATTTAAGCAGTTGGCAAAACAGCAAAAGATCTACCTGCTTACAACGCCCTATGTTGTAACTGCAGCATCAGCAGGAAAACCTGAAAATAAAATTCTGCTCTTTTCACCCGATGGCAACCTGGTTTTAACGCACTACAAATACGGTGGCAATTTTATGGAAGGCACTGTGCAGGGAAATAAAGAGATAAAAACTATAAATACGGAGTATGGCAAATTATCGGCCATCATTTGTTGGGACGGAGATTTTCCATCTATAGTAAAACAGGTTGGGAGATCTGAAACATCTATCTTATTTGTTCCTGCATCGGATTGGGAAGAGATAGATCCGGCGCATTCGATAGTTACTATTTTCAGAGGTATTGAAAATGGCTGCTCGGTTGTAAGGCAAACACGCAACGGACTTTCAGTTATGACTGACCCCGGCGGAAGAATCATTGCGGAAATGGATCATTTTAAAAGCAGTTACTGGGTTAATACAGGCCGTGTGCCCATAAAGAAATGGTTTGCTGTTTATCCCATCATTGGAGATCTGTTTGGGTGGTTATCATTAATTGGCCTTCTGTTCTTTATCATTATACCAAGAAGAAAAACTGTTTAACAGCCTTTAGCGGGAATTATATTTACGCCACCTGCTTATTATATTTATTCCTGTATTCTATCGGTGTTAACCCGGTTATCTTTTTAAACACCGTTCTGAAAGCCTTGGTATCGGTATAGCCCACATCAAACATTACTTCGTTGATGTTTTTGCGGCTGCTCTCAAAATGGCGCTTGGCAGCTTCTATCTTTACACGCTGTATATATTCTACCACGGTATTATTGGTGGCTTTTTTAAAGCGGCGTTCAAAGCTACGGCGGCCAATGGCAAATTTATCGGCCAGTTCATCCACCGACATCTTATCGGTATAATTAGCTTCAATAAAAGCCTGTGCCAGCAATATCTCTGCATCTTCGTGGTTCTTTTGTCCCTGGAAAAGCATAAAGGCATTCTGGCTCTCCCGGTCAATATCTACTGCAAAATATTTGGAGGCAAGAATGGCCGTGTCACGGTCGGTATACTTTTCAACCAGGTATAAAAGCAGGTTCCAGTAAGAGTTGGCGCCTCCGCTGCTGTAAATGCCATTCTCTTCAGTAATGATACTTCCATCAACCAGTTCCACTTCCGGAAACATCTGCCTGAACTCATTGGCCGAGTTCCAATGCGTGGAGCATTTCTTTCCGTTCAGCAAACCTGTCTTTGCCAGTAAGAATGCGCCAATGCAAAGCGAAGCAAGCTCCGCACCGTTATGATATTGTTGCACCAGCCAGGGCACCAGCGTTTCATTAAGCTGCAATGCTTTTTGCATATCGCCGCTAAGTGCAGGAATAAATACCAGGTCTGTTTGCTTCACATCCTTCAGTTGCTGATCAATATGCACGGTAAATAAACTGTTCTCCAGTTTTACTTCTTTATTAACAGCAACCAGTTGCACGTTAAATAAAGGTTCTTTACCCGATGCCATTAAAAACTGGTTAACGGCCTTACACATATAATGCGGATCGGCCACTGCTTCAATCACTGCCGTTTCCGGCACAAGAATGGTTACATGTTTCATGTAGCAAACATACAAAAACAGTCTGTCGCAATCAACCCTTCAGAATGTCGTTTTTACCATCCGTCATTTCATAAATAAGGCTGTAAGTTTGTTTGGTAATTAAACAGGGCTATATGAACAACTTCACACTTGAGAAAGACATTACGCTGATGTATGTAACAGCCACTTCATTTCCCGAAGGAGTTATGGCGGCACATCAGCAACTGCATGCAACAATTGCCTTTAATAATGAAAGAAAATACTACGGCATTTCTTACCCTGACCAAACTGGCAATATAATTTACAAAGCAGCAGCCGAAGAAATGTATGCAGGAGAAGCTGCGGAAAAAGAGCTGGAGACATTCCTTGTTAGAAAAGGTGAGTATGCATCGATCACAGTTGCAAACTACATGAATGAAAAAGCAGCAATCGGCGAGTCTTTTCAAAAACTATTAATGCATCCGCAATTAGATCCCAGGGGATTTTGTTTAGAATGGTACCTGAGCAAAACGGATGTACAATGCATGGTTCCTTTAAAATAAAATATTAACCAATAAATCATTATCAATGCAAACAGAAAACAACTCAGCGGGTTTGAAAAAAGTCAGCTTTTCAACAAGCATCAATGCTCCCAAAAATAAAGTATGGGATATTTTATGGTACGATGAAACTTACAGAAAATGGACAAGCGTATTTATGGAAGGTTCCTGCGCTGCATCCGACTGGAATGAGGGAAGCAAGGTTCATTTTACTGATGGCAAGGGTGGCGGCATGTACAGTATCATTGAAAAGAAGGTTCCGGGCGAGTTCATGTCCTTCAGGCATATCGGGGAAGTAAAAGACGGGGTTGAACAGCCTGTTGATGAAAGCAAGGGTTGGAACGGATCTACAGAAAATTATACCTTGAAAGAAAGCAACGGCGTAACAGAACTGGAGGTTGACATGGATGTTGTGACAGAAATGTTGGATTATTTCAATAAAACATTTCCTGTGGCATTGGAAAATGTAAAAAAGCTGGCAGAATCAAAAATACAACTGACCATTGAAACCACCGTGAATGCTCCCGTTGAAAAAGTATGGGAATACTGGAATGAGCCGGCACATATCACCCAATGGTGCAGCGCTACACCTGAGTGGCATACGCCCCGGGCCGAGAATGATCTTCGGACGGGTGGTAGCTTCAGCACCAGGATGGAAGCAAAAGATGGCAGTTTCGGGTTTGATTTTGGTGGCGTGTATGATGATGTAAAAGCTAACAGCCTGATAGCTTATACCATGGGAGACGGAAGAAAAGTACTGATCGTTTTCAGCAGCAATGGACATACAACAACGGTTACAGAAAGCTTTGAAGCCGAAGACATGAATCCCCTGGCTATGCAAAAAGGCGGCTGGCAGAACATACTGGATAATTTTAAAGCCTATGTTGAAAACAATTAATTTTAAAACACTTTTATAGTGTAAGTTTCAGTTGGTGCGCTACATAATTAATAACAACTAAAAAGAATAATCATGAACAACAGCATTCATCCCTGCATTTGGTTTGATGGCAATGCAAAAGAAGCAGCATCATTTTACTGCTCCATCTTTGGCAATGCAACTATAACTGTGGATACTCCCATGGTAGTAAACTTCGAGATCTGGGGAAACAAGTTCATGGGTCTCAACGGCGGGCCCATGTTCAAAGTAAATCCCTCTATTTCCATTTTTGTTTATTGTAAGTCGGTAGAACAAACAGATGAAATATACAATGGGCTTGCAGCAGGTGGTGAACCTTTAATGGCCATTGGCAAATACGACTGGAGCGAACGCTATGGCTGGATAAAAGATAAGTATGGCCTTACCTGGCAGGTGATGCTGGGTACAGAAGAAAGTATCTGTCCTTCACTTTTATTTACAGGCAATACATTCGGTAAAGCAGAAGAAGCTATGAATTTTTATACATCGGTATTTGAAAATTCTTCTATTACCAACCTACAGCATTGGGCTGATGCAACACCCTTTGCAGGGAAAGTATTGTTTTCGGAAACAAAACTAAACGGCTTTAACCTGATAGCTATGGATGGCCCCGGCGAACACGCTTTTACTTTTAACGAAGCGCTTTCGTTTGTTGTTACCTGCAATACACAGGAAGAAATTGATTACTACTGGAACAGGCTAACTGAAGGCGGACAGGAGAGCAGGTGCGGCTGGCTGAAAGACCAGTTCGGTATCTCCTGGCAAATAGTGCCCGCCATTTTGGGCCAGCTGATGACCGATCCGGAAAAGGCACCACGGGTGATGCAGGCCTTTATGCAGATGACAAAATTTGATATTGAAAAACTTAAACAGGCATAGCATTGGCCATGAAGAACAAACGCACCTGCGCAAACGGGCATACCTATTTTAAAACAAGCGATTGCCCGGTTTGTCCCGTTTGCGAACAGGAGCGAAAACCTTCAGATGGGTTCCTGGCTAACCTGGCTGCGCCGGCAAGGCGGGCATTAGAGAAGCAGGGAATAAAAGATCTGCAACAACTTGCTCAGCACAGTAAGCAGGAAATTTTACAATGGCATGGCCTGGGGCCATCATCCATACCAAAGCTTAGTAAAGCCCTGCAGCATGCAGGTTTATCATTTAAAAAATGAAAATACCATGACGCAAATAAACAGCTACTTGACCTTCGGCGGCAACTGCCGCGAAGCCATGAACTTTTATAAAGATTGCCTGGGAGGGGAGCTAACGTTACAAACTATTGGTGAATCGCCGCTGGCAGATAAAATGCCTGCAGCTATGAAGGATTGTATTTTACACAGTACCCTGATAAATGGTAATGTAATACTCATGGGTTCTGATATGGTAGGAGAGCAGGGCCTTGTAAAAGGCAATGCCGTTTCGCTGGCCATTAACTGCAACAGCGAAGAAGAGATTGAAACCCTGTACGAAAAACTTTCGGCGGGAGGCCATAAAGACCATGCGCTGGAACAAAGCTTCTGGGGTGCTACCTTTGGCGACCTGACCGATAAATACGGTAACCATTGGTTACTGAATTATGAAAAAAACAGAAACTAAATACTCATTCAAAAAAAAAAACTAACAATGAAAACACACAAAATTATTTTTTGGGTAACTACTACGCTCATTTTTTTATTTGAAGGTGTGATGCCGGCGTTTACTTCACAAACCGAAATGGCCAAAGAAGGCATTCGCCACCTGGGTTATCCCGAATATTTTGGGGTAATGCTAACCGTGTTTAAGGTATTAGGCGCCCTGGCGCTTATAATTCCGCAGGTACCTGCCAGGGTTAAAGAATGGGCCTACGCAGGCTTTGCCATTGATTTTATTTCGGCTTTTGTAAGCAATGCCGTTGTAGACGGGTTGAATGGCCAGACCTTTTTCCCTTTAATTGTATTTGTAGTTTTGATTGTGTCTTATGTTTATTACCATAAAATAAAACAGGCAGCGTAAATGCTGCTGCCAAAATGTATTATCATGCCAACAAAAGCAAAGCCCAAAATTGTAAAAACAGTAGATGATTATATAGCAGGTTTTGAACCCGGCATACAGCAACGTCTTGAACAGTTGCGTCAAACCATTACCAAAGCGGCACCGGATGCAGAAGAACTGATCGCTTACATGATGCCGGCTTACAAACTCAATGGCCCGCTGGTTTATTTTGCAGGTTATGCAAACCATATTGGCTTTTATGCAACGCCAAACGGGCACGAAGCTTTTAAAAAAGAATTATCAGTTTATAAACAGGGAAAAGGCTCTGTTCAGTTTCCGCTGGACAAGCCTTTACCCCTTAGCCTTGTAAGTAAGATCGTGAAGTTCAGGGTAAAACAGAACCAGGAAAAACTGAAAGCCGGTAAGAAAAAATAAGATCTGTCTCTTGAATAAACATGGTTATTTTTTTTAACTTTATAAAAATAAAAAGCCATGCGTATTATCCTTTCCCTGCTGATTTCTTTTATTACTACCAGTACATTTGCTCAACGGGTTGTTGATGTAACAAACAATAATTCTGCGGCAACAGGCAGTTTGTTTTATGCAGTTGGAGGCGAGCCCATGAATAATGCCAAGTATGTGGCCATTGTGGAGGGAACGGCCTATTTCAGTGATGCTTTTCTGAAAGGTAAGATCATACTCAGCGGGGGCAAGGTTTACGATAGCCTGAGCCTGAAACTTGACCTGATGGATAATACAGTACATTATCTTACCCCTGGTGAAGAGGAGCTGATTGCAACTACGCCCATCCGATCAGTTATATTTAAAAGCCAGATTGATAAATCCGAAACACAATTTGATTATTCCGGTTTTATAAAAACCACTTCAAAACCCGAAACCGGCTGGTACCAATTGCTTGATACAGGTGTAGTATCTTTATACAAACGATATTTTAAAGCCATCAAGGAAAACAAGCCTTATGGCATCGCTACAGTAGAACAAACCATTACCACCACCAATTATTATTATGTACTCATCAACGGTATTTTTACAGCAGTAAAGAAAATAAAGCAGCTGCCTGATATGCTTCAGGATAAAAAAGCCGAGTTGCAGGAATACATCAATAATAAAAGCCTTACAGGAAAAACGGATAAGGAGTATATAGAACTGCTGGCTTATTACAATGGTTTGATCAGGAAGTAAACTTTTAGTGTTTTGGATCGATCATAGTCTGTCACCACATAATAATTAATGCTTTTAACTTTATAGAAACATAATCTATGCGGTTATTTTTATCTCTGTTAATTTTTATTTCACCGGTTAACGGATTTTCGCAAACAGTTATAGCTTTTGGAAAAACAAACTCCGGTGTTGCTTTAACTTCTTCAGTTGTTGGGGTGCCCGTAAATGCTGAAAAATTTGTGAATCTTATTCAGGGATCACCTTATTACAATAAGGCCTTTTTTACTGGAAAAATTAAACTTGCAGATGAAACCATTTATGATAGTGTGCGTTTTCGGCTTAATCTTGTCGATAACACGTTGCATTACAAGAACCTAGAAGATGATGAATTGGAAGCCGTTACACCTGTTAAAAGTGTAAGTTTTAAAGAACCTGGTTTAAAAACAGAAACTCAATTTGACTATTCCGCATTTATAAAAACAACTTCTAAAATTGAGCCTGGCTGGTATCAAGTACTGGATATGGGTATAGTTACTTTATACAAACAGTATTTTAAAACCGTAAATGAAAATAAACTCTACAATGCAGCGGTTTATGAACAGACCATCTCCACGTCTATTCATTATTATATCCTCATCAATAGGGTATTTACACCTGTAAATAAGATTAAGGAACTTCCCGATATGCTGCAGAACAAAAAGCCAGAACTGCAGGAGTATATAAACAGCAAAAATCTTAAAGGAAAATCTGATACAGAGTATATAGAGCTGGTGGCTTATTATAATGCATTGGTTAGATAGGGGAAACTTATCGCTTCGTCTTCCACCTTCCGCTTCTCAAATAAATAAACGACATAATAAAAATGCTTGACCAATAAACCACTTCATTACTCCAGGCCATGGCCAGCGAAATATAATGGAGTTTGATGAAATACCAGGTGTATAACAGGTATACGGTTATGGCAACGATCTCTATTGCCAGGTTTACTTTTGTTTTGGCAGTGCCGGTTACGCCATTAAGCCATATATTGGCAATGCTCATGAACATAAGGCCAATGCTTACCACACGCAATACCGGGATGCCAGCCTGCACAAAATCATCGCCCTGGCCAAACAGGCCAAAGAATACAGCAGGAAAAATATTTACCAGCAGGCACATGACTATACAGAAGCCAATACTCAACAGCATAATTCTGGTGATGGCTTCCAGCACTTTATCCTCCCGCTTTTGCCCCATTAAGTTACTTACCATTACATTGGTGGTGCTGGCAAATGCCCACACAAAAACACCGGTAAGTCCAAATACATTACGCATGGTATTACTGACGGCTTTGGCTGTTTCATCGTGCAATCCTTCAATCAAAATAAAAAATACAAGCCATGTAGTAACGCTTATAACATATTGCAGCATCAGCGGTGCTGATATTTTGAGTATCTCTTTGGTGATCACTTTATCATACACAAATCGTTGTAATAAACCGTATTGCTTTTTTAAGCCCGTGCGATACAGCACTATGAGCACAACGATCATCCCCACCATTTCTGCAATAACCGAAGCTATAGCAGCACCATTAAAGCCTAACGCCGGAAAACCAAAGCGGCCCTTGATCAGTAAGAAATCCAACAAAATATTTATTCCTGCTTCGCAGATGAAACCGATCATTAAATAGCGGCTGTTTAATGATGCTACCAGAAATGCATTACCCATCTGGAAAAGGTACAGGAAGGGCAGGCCCATGATCCGGATCTTTAAGAAACCGATCTCCTGCGGATAAGCAACAGGATCAGCAACCTGCTTAAGAATGATGGGCGCAATGAACCAGGTAATTAAAATACCGGCTATTGCAAACTGCAGGCAGATGCGGATACCCTGTGCTAAAATAGTTTTAAAAGCTTCGGGATGATCGCTGCCGGCATAACGCGAAAAAACAGCCTGCAGGGCATTGTTCAATCCGTGTCCCGCTACAGCAAAAATTAAATAAAACACACCGGTGATACCGGCATTGCCCAATGCCTCGGTACTTAAATTACCCAGGAATATGCTATTGGTAAGCATATTGATCTGGGGTATAAGAATAGCAAGCGTGATAGGCATTGCAATGCCCAATATCTGTTTATTGGTTACCTTAACTTTTAAATCGGGTGTTATAGCAGTACTGTCCATAAAGTCAGCAAAAATATCTTATTTTGCCACCGAAATGCAACATGTGAATCCATCTTTTAATATACAGGCTCCCGCAATTGATTTTGAAACAGCGCAGTTATTTGCAGAAGCAGGCCCGGCAGGCGTTTCATTAGCTGTACTGGGTAATGATCAATCTTTTAAAGCAGTGGTTACTTATGCCTTTGCCACAGGCCTGGGTGATGATGATCTTGCCAGAAACATGGAAGTCATTTGTAAAACCGAATATTTATTGCAACAACAGTACAGCAAAACACATATTTTCTGGAGTTTTACAGAAAGCATAGTAGTGCCTGCCGAGTTAATGAATGCCGACCGGAATGCTAATATGCTTAATCTTGTGTTTGGCAATGCAAGACAGGGTATTGTACGTTCAGATTTTTTGTACAAACACAACCTGTACAATGTTTACCGGCTGCCGGAGTCTATTGCTGACACTTTTTCGGCGTGCCTGCCTGTTGCCACACAAACACATTTATTTTCGACGCTGATCAACAGAGATATGCCGGATGGTAACCATTTGTTTACCGTTTTTTACAGCAATAGTGTTACCACAATGCTTTGTAAGGAAGGTAAATTGCAGATGATTCAGAATTTTGTTTACAACAATGCAGATGACTGTGTTTTTCATTTGCTGAATGTTTGTAAGGGTTTTGAGGTGCAGCCAGACTCAACCATGCTGCACATTAACGGCATGATTGATGAAAAATCTGGCCTGTATGCAGCTATTTACAAATATTTTCTAAATATTGAGTTTGATAAACTACCGGATGGTTATGGTTATAATGACGAAATAAAAAATCATCCACCACATTTTTTCAGTCATTTATTTGAATTGGCATCATGCGTATAATCAGCGGTATACATGGGGGTAGGAGGATCAGCCCGCCAACAAACATGCCTTATACCAGGCCCACAACAGATATTGCCAAAGAGGGGCTGTTCAATATCCTGCAAAATAACCTTGAATTTGATGAATTAAAAGTGCTGGATCTTTTTGGAGGCACTGGTTGCATCAGCTACGAGCTGGCCAGCAGGGGAGCTCCTGATATTACCATTGTGGAAAAGGATAACAAGATGTATGATTTTATTAAGAAGACTTCCGCAGAACTGAAGTTTGAAAATTTTAATGTGGTAAAGTCGGATGTATTCAGGTTTATTGATACCACCAATCAACAGTATGATTTTATTTTTGCAGGCCCGCCTTATGCCCTGGCAACCATTGACGACCTGCCATTAAAAGTTTTTGAAAAGAATTTGCTGAAACCGAAGGGATGGTTTGTGCTGGAACATACACCGAGGAATAACTATAAGAAGTTTGCTAATTACAAAACAGAAAGAAATTATGGCACTACCATCTTTTCTATTTTTATAAATAGTTGAGAGTTGAAAATGGATAATTGAAAGTTAATTCCGAATCAAACTTTCAACTCTCAACCTTCAACTTTCAACTTCACGCTATGCTTTTAAAAAGCTTCAGATACCTGCTCTTACCAATCACCTGGCTCTACGGGGCCATTATCTGGCTGCGCAATAAACTTTTTGATAAAAATATTCTAAAATCTGCTTCTTTTAATTTTCCCATTATTTGTGTAGGCAACCTGGCAACAGGTGGAACGGGGAAAACGCCTATGACAGAGTACCTGATCCGTTTATTAAAAGCCGATTTTAAAACAGCTACGCTAAGTCGTGGTTACAAAAGAAAAACAGTTGGTTTTGCTATTGCCAATGAAGAAACAAGCGCATTGGAGATCGGCGATGAGCCTATGCAGTTTCACCAGAAATTTCCGGATGTAACAGTTGCCGTAGGCGAAGAAAGGATGGTAGCTATTCCGCAATTACTACAGCAGCGGCCCGAAACTGAAGTGATCATCCTGGATGATGCATTTCAGCACAGGCAGGTAAAAGCAGGGCTCAATATTATTCTTACCGATTATTCAAATTTATACACCCGAGATTTTATTCTGCCTGCCGGCGATCTTCGTGATGTAAGAAGCAGCAGTAAAAGAGCTGATATCATTATCGTAACCAAATGCAGGGCAGATATGGATGAAGCTGAAAAGAAAAAGATCATTAAAGAGATCGATCCCTTGCCAAACCAGTCGGTGTATTTTACTACCATTGTTTATAGCAAACCCTATCATCTTTTTACCAAAGAAATAATTGACATTGAACATGATCATGGCATTCTGTTAATATGCGGCATTGCAAATCCCAGGCCCATAAAAGAGCACCTGGTCAAACATGCCGACAGCTATGATATGCTGCGCTTTGCAGACCATCATATATTTGACAGCAGCGACCTGAAAGAGATCAAACAACAGTTTGATAAAATTTCCCAGGAAAAGAAAGTGATATTAACAACGGAAAAAGACGCCGTAAGGCTGCAGAAGTTTGAGCAGGAACTAAGCAATTTCCCCATCTACGTTATACCTATTGAACACCAGTTCCTTTTTAATGAGGCGCTGCAGTTCAATAATACCATTACAGGGTTTATAAAAAATTTCAACAAAGCTGCCAGTTAAGCGCAGGAATTGTTATTTTTCACCGTCTAAGTATAAAGCGCACCACCTTTTGACTGAACAGGAATTAATTTTTGGCCTCCGCCAGGGGGAGGAATCTGCATTTAAGGAACTGGTAACCCGGTTCCAGGATAAGGTATTCAATACAGCGCTGGGCCTGTTGCAGCATCATACTGAAGCCGAAGATATTGCACAGGAGGTTTTCATACAGGTTTTTCGTTCCATTCAGCATTTTAAAGAAGAATCACTTCTATCTACCTGGATCTACCGTATCACCGTTACCAAATCGCTCGATCATCTGCGCAGCAAAAAAAGAAAAAAGCGCTTTGGATTTTTAAGCAGCCTTTTTGGAGATAATAATCTGCCGGTATATGAACCAGAAGATTTTAATCACCCCGGGGTATTACAGGAAAATAAGGAAGATGCCGCTATTCTTTTTAAAGTAATAGACCAGCTACCCGAAAACCAGCGCACCGCCTTTGTTTTAAATAAGGTAGAAGGGCTGCCATACCGTGAAATAGCGGCCATTTTAAACACGACCGAATCGGCTGTTGACTCTTTATTACAGCGGGCAAAACAGAATCTCAGAAAAAAATTAAATGAATTTCCCCCCTAAGCGAAGGATTTTATAAAAAACGGCATCTAAATTATTAACAGGCAAATTTTACCAATGCAAAATAAGTTTTCACAGGAGAAGGTTCTAAGTATAATGGAGAGTCTCGGGGGTATACAGCCCGCTGCTGCCCCCGACTTTTTTTATACACGTTTAAAAGGCAGAATGCAGCGTGAAGAAAAGCCAAAAACAACCTTCATACTTCGCCCTGCTTTTATTACAGCAGCACTTTCTGTTTTTTTGATAGTGAATATCATTTCACTGTTAAACATACGTAAAGCACCACAGGAACCGGTTTCATTTCAAAATAGCAAACCGGCAACCATTGAGTCTTTTACGGCGGCTTATAATATAAATAACGGGTCTGTTTACGAATAAATACACAGTATGAGCAACACTACAAATAACCGCTGGTTTACTGTTATCGTTCTACTACTGATAACAGCTAACATAGTAACGCTGGCTTTGCTGTGGACGAATAAAAAGCCGGACAGGGGCGTTATTACAGCGCCACCACCTCCGCCAGGCGGACAGGTGTTTGAATTTCTTACACATGAACTGAAGCTTGATTCAACACAGCAGGAAGCTTATCGAAAATTAAGAGAAGAACACCAGTCGCAGGTAAGGCCTCTGCGAGACAGCATTGGAAAGGCTAAAGACAGTTTTTTTGATTTGTTGAAACAGTCAGATGTTTCTGATTCGATGATAGAGAATTTCAGCAGAAAGATCGGCAACCTGGAGCAACAACGTGATGTTTTTACTTTCAGGCATTTTCAGAAATTAAGGGCTATCTGCGATAAAGAACAGCAAATTAGGTTCGACAGTATCATACAACAGGCATTGCACCAGATGGCACCTGCCAGAAGGCCAAGGCCAGGTATAGGACAGCAAGACCCGGGTTTTGAAAAGCGAAACGGTGACGATGCACCCATGCCAGGCAGAAAACCCGGAGACAAGCGTCCGCCACCTCCACCAGGGGAAATGATGCCTGCCGGCGACAGGCCTCCACCTCCGCCACCAGGCATGAGGCCGGAAGGAGGGCCTCCACCTCCGGGAATGAGACCGGGCGATGGCCCGCCACCACCCGGTATGCGACCACCGCCGCCGCCGGGCATGAGGCCCAGACCGGGAGGTCCGCCACCCAAAGACACATTACAATAACGACCCGATAAAATCTTAAACCAACCAATGTATGCAGCAAAAAAAAATCACCATCATTAGTATATTATTATTGGCAGTATTTGCATTTCAATACTGTTCTAAAAGTGATACTACAAGCGTAACAACACCAACAGTTGATCCGTATACGGCTATCAAAACAACATTCGGAACAAATATTGATCCAACCAACCTGGCGAATTATGCCAGCCAGGGTAAACCTGCTTATTTAAACCCCGCAAAAGACAACACTGGCGGTAATGCCATCACCAATGCCAAAGCAACTTTGGGAAGAGTGTTGTTTTACGACAAAAATTTAAGCTTTGATAATACCGTATCATGCGCCAGTTGCCACAAGCAAAAGTTTGCATTTAGTGATACTGCCATTGCCAGCAGCGGTGTGGCCGGCGGCAGCACAGCACGGCACGCCATGCGTTTAATTAACAGCCGGTATGCTGTAGAGACAAAATTCTTTTGGGATGAACGTGCAGCAACCCTTGAAATTCAAACCACCAAACCCATACAGGATCATGCAGAAATGGGATTCAGCGGTACATCCGGAAGACCAGGTTTGACAAACCTGTTAACCAAATTACAAGGTATTAATTATTACAACGAACTGTTCAAATTTGTTTATGGAGATATTAATGTTACCGAAGCCCGCATGCAGGAGTGCCTGGCACAGTTTGTAAGAAGCATTCAATCTTTCGATTCTAAATATGATGCAGGCAGGGCAGTGGTTCCCAACGACGGACAGCCTTTTCCTAATTTTACTGCACAGGAAAACCTGGGTAAACAATTATTTTTAACAGCACCTGTTTTTGATGCTACAGGCACCAGAACAAGCGGCGGCGCAGGTTGTAACGCCTGCCACAATGCACCTGAGTTTGATATAGACCCAAATACTCTAAACAATGGCATCATTGGAAGAATAGTTCCCGGTGGCGGTGTCGATATTACTGTAACCAGGGCCCCAAGCCTGAGAGATGTGACCAATGCAGCGGGTGTTGAGAATGGGCCATTGATGCATACCGGTAACCTGCCTGCAGTACAGAATGCAGTTGGCCATTATAACAGCATCAACCTGGCCCCCGGTAATACCAATCTTGATCCAAGGCTAAGGCCAAACGGACAGGGACAAAAACTAAACCTGAGCGGTGCCGAACAATCAGCATTGGTAGCATTCATAAAAACACTGGCTGGTACAAATGTTTACGTTGATAAAAGATGGAGCAATCCATTTAACTGATCACTTTTCCCGGCACTATAGAAACTAAATTAATTAAACAGAAAACAAACCAACCATGCGATTAAACCTTTTAGCCCTGATTGTAACTATATTCAGCATATCAGTTGCTTGTAATAAAAGCAGTGACAGCAGCGGTGGCGGTGGTACTAGTCCCGTTACAGCAAGTATTTCTGCATTAAATTGTCCTACTGTTTCTTTTAATGCAACTGCAACTGCAGGTGTTGCTTACACTGCAACAGCAACGGTTCCATACAGTGGTGGTAATGCCGCAACGTACGCTGCAGGCGCTGCAGTGGTGTCAACCGGGGTAACGGGTTTAACTGCCACATTGGTAGCAGGTACCCTGGCCAATGGCACAGGCAATCTTTCTTTTACTGTTGCCGGTACCCCTTCAGCAGCAGGCACAGCAAGTTTTCCGGTAACATTTGGCGGGCAAACCTGCAGTTTCGCTTTAACGGTAAACACAGCCGGGCCGACAACGCCAACTATTACAGCACTTGCCTGTGGAAGTGGTTCTTTTTCTGCTCCGGCAACAGCAGGTTCAGCCTATAATGCTACAGCTACCATCCCTTATAATGGTGGAAATGGTGTTGCATACACTACAGGTACTGCCATTACTTCAACAGGCGTTACTGGTTTAACCGCAACATTAATGGCCGGTACATTGGCAAACGGCACGGGTAATCTTTCTTATACCGTTACCGGCACAGCAGCCACAGTGGGTACGGCAAACTTTGCCATAAATTTTGGCGGACAAAGTTGTACGCTTAGTTTAACAGTGAACAGTTCGGGCGGCGGGCCAACATTGCCATCTGTATACAATAAAATTTACGGTGCTACCAGCATTACGTTCGACGGAACCTGGGTAACTATTAAATGTAATGCGTTACCCGATCATAAATCTATTTATTATGCCACAACCAATCCGCTTTACGAGAATTTCAGCGGTACCACTTTTGGTGGTGGTACATTTGTAAAAAACCCGAATACCATCGCTACACAAAATATAACGCTTACCATCCCTGTAAATCCAACAGTAGCAGCTACACATGCTACTACACCCATGGGTGTGATGGGCGTTGCATTGAATGGTGTGCCATTCTTTAACCAATACGCAGCAGGCGGCTCACCATTAACCAATGAGATAAACAGCTTTGATCAGTGGTGGGGACATCCACAGATGAATGGTATGTATCACTACCATGTAGAGCCCAAATATTTAACCACGGTAAAGGCAACTTCGTCTTCTTTAATGGGCTTTTTACTGGATGGTTTCCCCGTGTACGGGCCTAAGGAAACTAACGGCAGCGACCCAACCGGGCTGGATGTTTATCATGGTCATACCCACGCAACAACTGATTACCCGGCCGGTATTTATCATTATCATTTTACAACTGCTGCTCCATACCTGAACGGGAACGGATTTTATGGAACACCGGGCACAGTAACACAGTAAGTTTTTATGGGGGTTATATCAATTTCAAAAGCCGGCTTTCTTATATTACTGCCGGCTTTTTTTTATTCCTGTGCCAATAAAACGCAGCAGGTAAAGAGCGTGATGCCCGAAATAAAAATTGCAAAAACAGTGCCCCCGGTTTATAGGCCAGCATCTGACAATCATTTTTCAAACCACCAGGATACGGTGTATTATAATGATCAGTACTTCACCGGTTATCGCTTCACTTTGTATCCGGGAGGCGATACAGCCATTCTGCAGTCGTATTTTAATGGGGTAGAAGAGGGTACACAAAAAAAATGGTATCCCAATAAACAATTACAGGAGGAACGCTTTTACATCAATGGCAAAAAGGAAGGCCTGCACCGAGGTTGGTGGCCCGATGGGAAAGACAAATTTTCATTCACCGCTTATAACGATAAGAACGAAGGGGAATTTAAAGAATGGTATGCATCGGGCTTACTGCAAAAGTTCTTTCATTATACAAACGGGCAGGAAGAAGGAAGCCAGCGGCTTTGGTGGGATAATGGCAGCGTAAGAGCCAACTATGTGATCAGGGATGGAAAAAAATATGGTTTAATCGGTTTAAAAACATGCATCAATCCTTATGATTCAGTTACTAAAAAATAGTTCGTTTATTTTACTGCTGATAGTATTTGCATGCAAAAGCAAAACAGCTGACAAAACTATCGCCCTGCCATTCATTAATAAGCCCGATTTTACACCGGAGTGGATAGCTGCGGATGATCCTGCCTATAAGAATATACATACGATACCTGCATTCTCCTTCACCGACCAGGATGGAAAAAAAGTGACTGAAAAAGATGTGGAGGGCAAGATTTATGTAGCCGATTTTATCTTTACCCGCTGCGGAAGTATTTGCCCCATTATGACAACCAACATGAGCACCCTGCAGGAAAAATATAAGAACGATGATGCCGTTTTGCTGCTGTCGCATTCGGTTACACCATCAATGGATAGTGTACCGGTTTTAAAAAAATATGCTGAGGCAAAAGGTATCATCAGTAAAAAATGGCATTTGCTTACCGGTAATGAAGACCAGATATATGCCATGGCCAAAAAACAATACTATGCCGGCGACACGATTGGTTATTACCAAACAGGCAATGAGTTTTTGCACACCGAAAATTTTATACTGGTAGATAAGCACCGCAGAATAAGGGGCGTTTACAACGGCACGCTTACGCTGGAAATGGAAAGATTGATGGATGATATTGCGACGTTGAAGAAAGAGGATTAATGATCCGCATTAATCAGTTAAATCCGCGTCATCAGCGTTCCTATCGTGCTATCTCAATCTTCACTTTCTTATTCTTGATCTTTTCGTTTTTGATCAGGTTCAACACATGTCCCACTTTTACTTTCCGCACTGCCACAAAACTAAAAAAGTCTTTCACTTCAATAATGCCAATATCTTCTTTCTTTAATTCTCCTTTTTTAGACAGAAAACCAACAATATCTATTTTATTAACCTTATCCTTTTTACCTGCAGCAATAAAGAGTGTACTCCAGACTGGTTTGTCAGGTATCGGATGCTCCCGGGTAATTTCAACTTCAGGAATATCAGCTATATAAGCAGGCAGTTTTTCTTCTTCTGATAATATTAAAATAGCTGTGCCGCTTGCATCCATACGGGCCGTGCGGCCATTGCGGTGTATAAATGAATCTTCTGTATCCGGCAAATGATAATGAACAATGTAACGGATATTAGGTATATCCAGCCCACGTGAGGCCAGGTCGGTTGTAACTAAAATATTACTGGTACCATTGCGGAATTTGCAAAGCGCCGCATCTCTTTCCTGCTGCTCCATACCCCCATGGTAAAAAACATTGAGTATGCCTTTTTCTGTAAGCAGTTTGCTGGTGCGTTCAACTGCGGTGCGGTGATTACAGAATACAACCGTAGATCGGTTGCCCAGGTAACAGATCAGTTTAAAAAGCGTATCGATCTTATCTTTCTCCGGGCTATGCATCACTTTCACTTCAAGCATATTGTCCGGCTGTTCACCCTCAGGTAAAAAATCAAGCCTTACCGGTTCTTTTAAGCCAATAAAATCGGGTACAGGCACAGCATACGTTGCCGAAGTAAGAATTCGTTTTTTAATATTTTTGAGAGAACCGATGATAAAGGACATTTCTTCGGTAAAGCCCAGTTCCAGCGACTTATCAAATTCATCCAATACAAGTGTAGTAATATTGTCAAGACTGAAATTATTACGACGGATATGATCGGCAAGCCTGCCAGCTGTGCCAATGATAAGTGCCGGGGCCTGTTTTAAATTATTTTCTTCTGTTTCACGCTTGTGGCCGCCATAACAAAGCGTTACCTTAAAACCGGTTTGCATTTTACGGAACACATCATCTATTTGTATGGCCAGCTCCCGGCTGGGCACAATAATAAGGGCCTGTACATTATTAATTTCAGGATTGAGGGTTTCCAGTAAAGGAAGTAAAAAAGCCAGTGTTTTACCCGAACCGGTGGCCGATAACAGCACCACATTGTCGTTTTTTGCATTGGCTTCCAGCGAAGCTTGTTGTATTTCGTTGAGCGCTTCAAAACCAAGGCTGTTTAAAATGAGCGGTATATTTATCTGTTGCATAGCCGCAAAAGTACGCTTAGTTAAGGGCCTGTTGCTGAAATACATTAAAAAAAAACTCCTGTTTGCCAATAAAACAAAGAAAATAACGTTATTAGCTTAGAATTACCCTCTAAACCCAAACCTATGAAAGCTTTAATACACATATTGGTAGCTTTATGCTGCCCCATGATGGTCTTTTGCCAGGATATTACCGGCCTTTGGAAAGGAACCATGTACAACGACTCTACCAAGCAATCACTCGATTATGAAATTGTTGTAAATAAGGTAAAAGGAAAGCTGGTTGGTTTTTCACATACTTCTTACACTGTAAATGACCAGAAATATTACAGTATCAAAAAAATAGATGTTCGTATAGCACGGGATGGCAAGATCGTTTTCCAGGATGCTAAAATGCTTGAAAATAATTCCCAAAATCAACAGCAAAAGAACATTATTCAGCTGGATGTACTTGACCTGGCAAACAGCGGAGAAGAAAGTTTTATGGACGGCATTTTTGTTACCAACCGCACCAAAGCCTACCAGGCTTTTACAGGCCGAATGAGTATTAAAAAAGTAAATCCACTGGTTGTTCAAAGTGATCTGTGGAAATACCTGCAGAATAATACAACAGAAGAGGGTCTTACCGCAGCCAAGTAGAAACAACTACTAAAAAAATCATTTTACAGCCCGGTATTAGTTTTGATACCGGGCCTTTTTATTATTTGAAATGACCAGTAATCTTCGGCAACTCAATACCGTTCATAATTTAAGCCATGAACTTTCATGATATTAATCATAGATTTAAATGACACGAATTGCCATGTTTCACTAGTGAGTTGACTTAAAAGACATTACTTTAGTGAAGCGATATAATTCGTAAATCAGCCAATTAATCTGCATGAAAGTTAACCCTACACCCGACTTTAAACTGCTGTTTGAGACGGTGCCCGGCATGTACCTGGTGCTGTCCCCTGAATTTGCTATCCTAGCCGCCAGCAACAGCTATATTGCTGCATCCATGACCAAAAGGGAAGATATACTGGGAAGAAATATTTTTGATGTGTTTCCTGACAATCCTGCTGATGAACGTGCAGATGGTGTAAAAAATCTGCAGACTTCTTTGAATTACGTACTGGAAAAACGGCAGCCCCACAGAATGGCTATACAACACTATGATGTAAGACGGCCCGATGGCATATTTGAAGAACATTGGTGGAGCCCGTTGAATACACCCGTTATAGATGGTACAGGCGAGCTCTGCTGTATTCTGCATTATGTAGAAGATGTGACTGAAGATCAAAAGAAACAAAAAGAACTTGATTTCCTGGCGCTCCAGATCGAGAAAGCACAGGATGCCATCTATACAGTAGATACCAACCTTAAAATAAATAACTGGAATTACGGGGCCGAAAATTTATATGGGTATACCAAAGAGGAAGCATTGGGTAAAGACCCGAATGCACTTCTGCTAACAGATGTTGAAGGTTTGTACCTCGAACAAGTGAAAAAAGAAGTTGACGCCAATGATTATCAGACCGGTGAGTTTAAAAGGAAACACAAGAACGGCAGGGAAATATGGGTAAGGTTTTCAGCTTCCACCATTCGCAATAATGATATTATAACAGGGTACGTAGTAGTAAATTTTGACATCAGCAAACAAAAACTGTTAAGCGAACAGGTAAATCACCTGGCGCAGATCGTAGAGCAGTCTTCAGAAGCGATCTTTTCCAGGGGATTGGATATGCGCATCATAAGCTGGAACCATGGTGCCGAAGAACTCTTTGGCTACAGCAAACAGGAAGCAATTGGCAAAAATGCCAAAGAGCTTGGCTTTTTAAATCTCACAGCAGATGAAATTGCTCATAAAGAGGCAGAGATGCTCAGGTATGACTCTGTATCATCGGAACTGCTTTTCAATCATAAGAACGGCTCTTCCTTTTACGGGGCGGTTACTGGTAATGTAAGCAGGAATGAAAAAGGGCAGATCACTTCCTTCTATTTTATTGTAAAAGATATCAGCCACCGCATAAAACTGGAAGAGCACCTGAAACGAGCCAATTTAAAGCTGGAAGACGAAGTAAAGCAAAGAACTGCTGCCATTCTGGAGAGCGAAAAAAAGTACCGTTACCTGTTTGAGAACAATCCACTGCCTATGTGGATCATTGACCGGGAAAACTTCCGCTTTCTGGATGTAAATGAAACGGCTATTGAACACTACGGCTATAGCAGGGAGGAATTCTTATCCATGACTGCCCTGGACATTAGATCTGAAACTGATAGAGATGCTTTTTTAAAAATTGACAGAGCCTCACACAATGCCTCAGCAATGAATGATGTAGGTAATTGGAACCATATTAAAAAAGATGGGTCTGTTATCAAGGTGAGAATTAATTCGCACCGGATACATTTTGACAACAGGCCCGCCATACTAGTACTGGTTAATGACGAAACAGAAAAAATAAAAGCCGAAGAGAAACTGCTGGCCAGTGAAAAACGCTTTCGTACATTGATAGAGAAGGCCCATGATGTGATTACTTTAATGGATTCATCGTTTAACCTGGTATACCGCAGCCCGGCTGCGGAACGTGCCACAGGTTGGAGCAATGAAGAAGTTCTCAATATGGATGCACTGAAGAATGTTCACCCGGATGACATCAAACAAATCAAAGCCATACTGGAGATGATAATTTCAAACCCGGGCGTAACATATAAGATAAGGCTTCGTAATCTGCATAAGAACGGACACTACATCTGGATGGAAGGCATATTAACCAACAGGCTTGATGATGAGAATGTAAAGGCGATCGTGTTTAATTACCAGGACGTGACAGATCGTATTGAAGCTGACGCTAAAATACGTGCCAGCGAAGAAAAATTTCGTACACTGGTAGAAAAGGCTGATGATGTAATAACCATGATGGATGCTTCCTTCAAATTGATCTACCGGAGTCCGGCCGCAGAGCGTGTAACCGGGTGGAGTAATGAAGACATGTTACATGTGAATGCGACGCGTAATATTCACCCGGATGACCAGGCAGCGGCACAAACTATTGTGCAGCAGGTAATGGCAAACCCGGGTGTAACATTTAATACACGTTTTCGTAACCTGCATAAAAATGGGCACTACATCTGGATGGAAGGTGCAGTAACCAATTGGCTAAATGATGAAAATGTAGGAGCTATTGTATTTAATTATAAAGATGTTACAGAGCGGGTTGAAGCCGCAGCCAAAATAGAAGCCAGCGAAGTAAGGTTTCGTACTACATTGGATAATATGATCGAAGGGGTGCAGATCGTTGACTTTAATTGGAAATATACTTATGTAAACAAAGCCTTTACTAAGCATGCCAGGTACAGCAAAGAAGAACTGATCGGTCATACGGTGATGGAGAAATTTCCGGAAATAGAGAACACAGAAATCTACAACGTATACCTGCGCTGTTTTAATGAAAGGGTAGCCATACAACTTGAAAATGAATTTGAATTTCCGGATAAAACCATAGGCTGGTTCGAACTCAGCTTTCAACCCGTTCCGGAAGGCGTTTTTATACTGTCGGTTGATATCACTGACAGAAAACGAAGCGAAGCAGCATTGGAGGCTGAAAGGAATAAACTGGATAAGATAACAGCCTCAGCCCCTGGTCTTATCTATTCATTCAGGGCCAGTGAAGAAGGAGAATACAGCTTTACCTATGCCAGCAATGCTTTTGAAGAAATGATAGGCTTTACATTTGATGAAGTGAAGAATGATGTAGCGAAGATCTTCAGCAACATCAACCCGGAACAAGTGGCAGATGTGGTACAATCTATCAGGCGGTCTCAGCAGGAACTGATTCCCTGGTCTTACGAATACCGTTATTTGCACCCGCAAAAAGGTATGGTATGGCATTTTGGAAATTCGATACCTGTAAGGGAACCTGATGGCAGTACGGTCTGGCACGGGGTTATTTCGGATATTACAGGAATAAAAAAGGCCGAGGAAAAATTAAAAGAAAGCAACGAGCGTTTTCAATATGCCACCACGGCAACTTCCGACATTGTATGGGAACTGAATTTTGAGACCAAGGAATACATCGTGTACGAGGGCAGGGAAAAATTGTTTGACCCCGTTGGAGAAATAGGCTGGCAGGTAGGCGTGGAGGGAAAATACCTGGTTGAAAAAGACAGGGAAAGGGTGAGAATGAGTTTTAAGAATGCAAGAAATGATAAAAACCAGGAGTTCTGGAGCGATGAATATGACGTGTATGCCGTGGATGGAACGATTATCAGGATGATAAACCATGCCGTATTCATCAGGGATACAAATGGAAAAGTAACCCGTGTGATCGGGGCCATGCAGGACGTAACGCAACAAAGAAAACTGGAAGCTGAATTACAGGAACAGCAACACAAGGAACAACTGATGATAACAGCAACGGCACTGGATGCACAGGAAAAAGAAAGGAATGCAATTGGTATGGAACTGCATGATAACGTGAACCAGCTACTGGTAGGTACTTATATGCTGCTCCGGATGGTAGGTAACCATCCCGAAAGGAGTGAAGAACTGATCAATACCAGCATCGGGCATGTTAAAGCAGCAATTGATGAGAACAGAAAACTGGCCCACGAATTGGTTTCTCCAAAACTCAATGATGAAACCCTGCCGGATCTTTTAAATGGATTAACCAATTCGATGTTGATAAATGCAGGAATAAAAGTGGAAATAGACTGCAGTGAATATAAAGACAGTATGATAAATGATAAAATAAAACTTGCCGCATATCGTGTTGTACAGGAACAGTGCTCCAATATCATCAAGTATGCATCGGCACAACATACTTTCTTTTACCTTTCTACCAAACGTAACACATTTACGCTGCAAATAAAAGACGATGGTAAAGGGAAAGACCTAAAGCATGATGTTGTGACAGAAGGTATTGGATTAAAGAACATTGCCGCCCGTGTAAGTGTATTTGGGGGTAAGATCCAGATACATGCCAGTCCCGGGGGTGGATTTGGTTTGAACATTAAGATTCCATTGCAAAAGCACGGCTGATCAATATACTGACTTACCGATACCAAACGTAAAACAAGGGCCCCGGAGTTTGATACCGGAGCCCTTGCTCAAACAAACACACCGTATTAAGATTTGGTAACCGTAAAATTCAGATTCGCCGACGGCATGGTTGCATTAGTAGCTATGCCGCTTTCAAGTTTGGTGTTGTTGGTGGTAAGTGTTGCCTGTCCTACATAACTGCCCGAAACGGTAGCTAAAGTAAAAAATATTCTCACCGTAGTTGAACTTGGAGTCAGGTTCCAGGTTCCGTTAATGGCAAAAGAACTTCCGTTAGTAAGCGAACCTCCCAGTGTACCATCAGCATTAAAAGTTAGTACAAAAGGCCTGTTTGTTAGGCTTAACCCGGGTACGTTAGCTGTACCCGACCAGGTGGTATTGCTCAGGTCTGTTGGTGGTACCGGATCTGGAGAATCTTTTTTGCAGGAACTTGCAAATAATGCCAGTGATGTAATGGCAACTAAAAATAATTTTTTCATGATTTGTGTTTTTAATTTTATAACACAAAAGTATCTGGCGTGCATAGACTGCCTGGGGGTAGTAGTACTGAAATTGAGCAGGTATTTCTACGTTATTTCTGTAAGTAGTTGATTTAAAGAAGGTTTAATGCAAGATCTCATTTGCTGGTATAAGGGGTAATTATAAAACATTATATCCATATATCCTGTACTTTTTCAAGTGCTGCGTACCAATTGATATACTGTACAATTCTGGGCAGGGTTGCCCTGTTGGGGCTGCTTCCGTGTGGAAGTCTATGATCCCAGATAATAAAATCACCTGCATGTGCAGCAATAGGTTTGGGGCCAAATGAAGAGAAATCAGTGTTACGGGGATCCATATTTTCCGGGAGTTGTTTTAACCAGTTTTCCAGATTTTTGTGAAAGCCCGGCACCAGCGTTAATGCACCCTGGTTAGCCGCAGTATCTGTTAAATACAAAATGCCCTGCGTACCAAAAGGAATAGGGGTTGCCAAACTAACATCCCAATGTAACCCGGTGCCCCTGTAGGTGAAAGAAGCAGTTTCTGGTGGGTTAAAACCACATTTATCCGTTGTTACCACCAGGTCGGTACGTTTCCATAATTGTTCAAAAGCACGCCTGATCAATGGAGAATTCCTGTTGGTATCAATAGCTTCATTCCTGTATAAGGGAACCATAATACCCTGCATGATATTCGTTTCCTTATACCAACTTGCTGCATCCTGCTCATCCATTTCAAGATGGTTCAGTATAGCCTTGCGTGCAGCTGCACAGTCTTCCGGGCTAACAGCATTTTTCACAATCACATATCCATGCTCATCCCAAAAGGCAATATCATCGGCTGTAAGTACATCGGATGTAGTTATTTCCTGCTCAATGGTTTTATTTTTAAACAAGGCATTACAGCGTTCAATTGTTTCGGCCGGGATACTTCCATTTGAATGGGTAAGGATCCAATTTTCAAAATGCTCAAAGTCGGGTCGGTGCATATATAAATACTGGTACGCCGGAAGCAAACCAATACCCAATATATCAAGCAATGTATTGTCTAACACCCCTTCATCCTGGTATAAATTCAATACGTCCTGGCTAGCCATTACTTTGCTCCAAAACCTTTTTAAATGGTAGATACCGGTACTGCCTGTTTCTGTAGCAGCTACAGGTTCATAATGATGTGAAATACTCATGCCTTCAAATTACTAAATAACTTTTTACTTTCAGCAAAGTTATTCTCCCAGCCATGATCGTAATATCTCTGCCTGCAAAGGAGCAGGGTTTTCCATCCGGCTGATGGTAAACTTTTGTGTGGGAACCTTATCTTTTGCTTCCACCGTTTGCCTGTCGATTTTTAATCCGGCATAAGCCATGTATTTTGCATAGTCAAGTTCTTTGGCCGTGTACACATATTCAAAGAAACTGCTAATAGAAATACCTGCAACCTGTTCGCAGGCCATTTGAAACTCAGCTTCTGTAAAACCTCTTTGCTTTTGCTGATAATATGTTTGGTACAGCAAACGCATCACATCATCCAGGGAGTTTTTATTTTGTGTTGCATTCCGGATCTCAAAGTCAAGTAACAAGCCAACCAGCGGGCCTTTATCATAATAAGAAATAGCCTTTCCTTTTTCATTACCCTGGGTTCCAAAGGGCCCATCGCTCCAGGTATGGTAACTTGCCTGCTGCAGCGATTGGAAAAGCTTTCCTGGATTATTCTCGTGGGCATTCAGATTACCTTCAAAATTTGAGAACAGGGTAGCAGCATCTGCCAATCCTGCTCTTTTAACAACCAGGTATTCATAATAAACTGACAGGCCTTCGCTGATCCAGAGCAGGTTCGTTCTGTTTCCTTTATCGTAATCAAATGGCCCCAGTTCAAATGGCCGTATGCGTTTTACATTGTAATGATGAAAATATTCATGGGCTATAAAATTCAATACCCGGTTCGTGGCACCAGGCTTATCAAGCCCGCTGCCATTAAAGCTGATGGTAGTATTGTTTAAATGTTCTATGCCGCCTCTGCCCGGGCCAATACCAATAAAGGTATATTGCTTGTAAGGAATATCCCCGATAATAGAAGAAGCCGATTCAACTATCTTCTTCAGGTTATTCATAAAAATCTCACGATCAAAATCACCGATATTATACCCGATAAATCGATGTTCAATTCCCTTTACCTTAAACGAGGGTAGCTCCTGAAGGTTACCAATAAGAATAGGGCAATCGTACAGTATATCAAAATCCGGAGCTGTAAATTCATCAGGCTTGTTTACAACCGGATCAAGGCCTGTGGCAACTTTATTCCATTCTTTATTAAATGAAAGCGTTATTGAAACCGGAACCTGCAGCTGGCCTTCAATATACAGGAAAGTATTTTCGGGTATAAGGTAGGCATGTGCACTGTCAACATAACTATTGGCTACAAACTGTTTGCTGGTATTGATGCTGTACTTAACAAAAAACGGTTTGCCTTTTATGCCTGATATCAGCCAGGTGTTATCGTTCAGTTTTTGTGCACTGATATTTTTTCCATTGGCATCAAAGGCTTCCAGGTTCTCAACCGTCTTGGCATAATCCATCAGCTGATAGTACCCGGGCATCCACCTGGGCATTTTTAAACGGATGGTATCAGCCTTCCATTGGCTGCAATGTAATGCTACATCGTAGCTATGGGTTGCGGGTTTAAGTATTGAAACGGTATAATGCAAAAGCGGATTTACCTTCTGTGAAAAAATAACCTGGCTCTGCATTAAAAATACAGTTAGCGGCAAAACCAGTTTTCTGAAAATGCTGTTCATTCATATTGATTTTGGTAAATCAAAAACTATAATAAATGTACTTATCTTTTTCTGGTTATTAACTTAACAATAAATGAACTATACATGTCCTTCCGAAAAATTTTACTCATGCATACATAATACCGGTACATTGGTATGATACAAAAGCTCCCTGGTTTGGCTGCGGCCAAATATTTTACTTACCAGGTTATGTTGCTTGGGTATCATTACCATCCAGTCTATTTTCTCTTTTTCGGCAAACCAGTTTATTCCCACTGCAATATCTTCGGAATAAATAGTACTGTAGTACGGTTTAAGTTCTTTTAGTAATTCACTTATATACATGCTTTCGGCTTCTGCTTCGGCTGATAATCCATTCAGCTTGTATTCTACATTCAATACATACAGATCTGCATTAAAATCCTTCACCAGCTTCTTTATAAGTGCAACAGGCGTTGTTTGCAGTACCTTTTTATAATCGCAGGCGAAACCTATTTTGCGTACAGGAGTAAATACCGCTTTGGGCGGAACCACCAGTACCGGATACCTTAATTGCTGTATTGCCCGTATGGTATTACTACCCACCACAAGCCTGGTAAGTGCATTTTTGCCCGATAAACCAAATGCTACCATGTCTGGTTGTATCTCATCACAAAATCTACCTAAGTTATCCATTAATACACCAGCATCTGCCTTTGTATAAATATTTACCGGCGCACTTAACTGTAACTGAATTTTTTTTCTGAACTCATCCAGTTCAAAATCAGCCGCACTTTCCATTTCGCCGGCACTAACGGATGAGTATCCATATTCTACCAGGGTTGGCACTACATCATAATTATAGTACAGCCATATATCGGCCCTGTAAAATGCTGCTACCTGACCTGCAAAAACAGCGGCATTTTCTGCAGTAACAGAAAAGTCAACGGGAACAATTATCTTTTTCATGTGTTTAGTTTTGATGCCATAAAATTCGCCATTGGCAGTTGAAACCAAAATGATGAACATCAGCCCATAACATGAGTAAGATTATATAGAACGAAAGTGCCAGATTGCCTGATTTGCCACTGTAATCTTCCCGGACTTTATACTTATATTTGAGTTCAACTTTACTTGATCATGACACATAATGCAACATCCATCAGGGCTTTTATAGGTGCCACCGATTTTGAAGATTCCAGGCATTTTTATAATGACCTGGGTTTTGAAGAATCGGTGATATCAGGTCAGATGTCATATTTCAGTGTTACGCCACACCTTGGTTTTTACCTGCAAAACGCTTATGTAAAGGATTGGGTAGATAATACCATGCTGTTTGTTGAAGTGGCGGATGTAGATGATCAGTACAGGCAACTGCAGGAACTTGCTCTTCATCAAAAATATAAAAATGTACGACTGATCCCCATTAAAGAAAACGACTGGGGCAAAGAATGTTTTTTACATGATCCTTCGGGCATACTCTGGCATTTTGGCCAATTTAAATAGGGGTTAAAAACCGATTGTAATTTGTTTTAAGCTATACCAATCTTTCCAGAGCACCTCTGCGTTTTACAATATTCTTATAATCCCATTGTATGGCTTTTGACTTTTTCAACCAACGCTTCAGGTCTTTTGTATTGATCTGTTCTGCAGAGGTATAGCGTATTTCAGCGGCTTTAAATTTCCCTTCGTTTTGTAAAAGCGGTTCATCAAAAGATTGTCCGCTCCAGAAAAGTAACCGAATGCAGTTCTTCAGTTTGCTGTATCCCACCACCGGGTTGCCATTTAAAAACCATACAGGATGCGCATGCCATATTTTATTCTCTGCATTGGGCAAACCCATATCGATCTCTTTGGCAAGCAAATCGCAAATTTCTTTGTCGGCTGTTGCCTGGGCATTATTGTATGCCTGGGTATCTTGTTGCATGTTTATCTATTTAAAGGCTTCGTCAAAACTTTTACCCGCATTAATATCTTTAATAAGTTTATCCAGTTTTTCCCTGCTGTACCATAGTTTCACTTCATGTTTGGCTGCCATATAGTTTAGCATCAGTTGTTCGTGTGTACCTGCTTCGTGAAATTGTTTGCCAGACACCAGTTTTTTAACATCAGGCATGTTCCTATAATTATCCGACCTGGCTTTCAATGTATCTTCCGAATAATAATCCCGGTAATCATTCTGCATAGCCAGTCCTTCATCAAACCAGGTGGGTATTTTAAATGTCCAGTTGTAAAAACCGATTCGTTCATACAATTCGGCATGCGCCATTTCATGAGCAATGATATCCAGGTCAATCCCCTGGCTGCTGATTACAATATGGGCTCCCAGTTTTATATGCGTAAGTGCTGGTGCGGAAAAAGAAGTACCATATTTTTTAAAATCACTTTCAGTATTGCAATAGATATATACAGGGTCACAGGTTTTTTGTCCCCAGAATGCGGCAACCCGCTGCGATGCAAGGTTGATAAGCGTTTGTATAGAATCAATTTTGTTTTTAGCTGTGTTGCTGTTGAAATATAATCTTCCTTCTTTTTTAAAATCAGAAAAGCCGATAAGGATACTGCGTGTCTGCTGCGGAAATAAAAAGAAATGCGCAATGGCAGAAACAGGTATAACGATCAGAAGCACCAAAAATATCCGCTTTAATATCTTTTTGAACTTTATCATAAAAGCACATTTTATACAAAAGGTTACGTTACTGGTATATGAAACTGTTTATTCCATCCAGGTTATTTTTGTAAACCGCAATTGCATTTTATGCCTGCATCAATTTTCTAATAGCAACGGATGCGGCTACTGCACCAAAAGTGGCAGGCATATAAGAAATAGTTCCATAGGCAGATTTTTTATAGTTACTGCCGTCAGTCATCATCAGACTTTCTTTCACCGGTAACTCCGGACTAAATACTACTTGTATACCCTTGCGTATCCCTTGTGCACGTAAGGTTTTACGAATTTGCTGTGCAAAAGGGCAGTTGTATGTTTTGGAAATATCTACCACCCGCAGCTGTGTAGGATCCAACTTGGCACCGGCACCCATGCTGCTTACCGACGGAATGCCTGCTTCATAGGCCTGGCGCATGAAATTGAGTTTGGGAGTAAGACTATCGATTGCTTCCACCACAAAATCGGGTTTAAGGGCCAGCATGTTCTGCACCATTTCGGGGTTCACAAATTGCTGATCTATTTCCAGCTGTAGCTCGGGATTAATAGCTTTCAGCCTTTCTGCCATGATCTGCACTTTGGGCTGCCCATGCGTGGTAGCTAATGCTGGCAATTGCCGGTTTCGGTTGCTGGGGTCCACCACATCGCCATCAATAATGGTCATGCGGCCTATACCTGCACGGGCTATAAACTCAGCGGCAAAAGATCCAACACCACCCATACCCACTACCATCACATGTTTTTGTGTTAATCTTTTTAATGCTTCTTCTCCAATCAATAAACTGGTACGTGATAACCAGGAAATATCCTTCATAAAAATAAATAGTTTTGATAGACGATTTTTTGCCGCCGGGTTTAAACATGAATTCTTCCAAACAGTTTTTCAGCATTGGCAGTTATCTCTTCTTCCAGGGCTGCAACTGATAGCTGTTTAATGGATGCAGCAGTTGTATACAATGTATCAATTGTTATCTCAGCCGCATCTGTTTCCAAAAATACATGGTTAAGCGGAATTGAATGAAAAACAGTTGCTGTAACCGGTTGCAGTATGTGTTTACCAAAGGAAAGATAATACCCAATTTTTACCAGTTGTTGCGCCAGCTCTTTACTTTTATGATACCCATGAAAGATAACCGGTACTGCAGCCTGTTCTTCTTTTAATATACGAAGCACATCATCAAAAGCTTTTACACAATGAATGATCAAAGGTTTCTGATGTTGATTGGCAAATTGCACCTGTTGTCTGAAGCATTGCTGCTGTAATGCATAGTCCGTATCACAAACGGTATCAAGCCCGCACTCACCAACAGCTAATACATTATTCTTTAACAGGGCGTAATTTAATAGCTCCAGGTTTTCATCAACAGTTTCCTTGCTTAAATACCAGGGATGTAATCCTGCTGAATACAAGCCTGAAGCAGGAATTGCTTCAAAATCCTTTAGCAAGTTAAAAATAGCCCATTGGTTGTGCAGGGGAGAATGGTGTGTATGAATATTGATAAACATTTACGAAGCCGCAGAGCGGAAAATGATTTTAGATGTATAAAATAACGGCTGCTAACCTGTCCGGCAAATATCTTCTTTTTGCCGAATATCCGCTTTCAACGGAAGCGGCTTTATATTCACTAACACCAGATCTTTTCTATCTTTCAGCGGGCCTGTTCATCTGTTAGTGTAACGCAAGGCTTACCTACCTGCAGTCATACATTTTTTAGCCAACCATTTACGCAAGGGTTCATCGTACCATTTTAGCAAGGCATATGCAAGTGCTGTTACAGCTACCAGCATACCTATACCTGTTAACACACCTGTTGCAAAAGGCACTTTGTTTTCGGTAACCCAGGCATACATCATATACACAAAAGGATAGTGAATGATATAAACAGGGTAGGAGATATCGCCCAGGAAGGTACAGATCTTTTCGGCCGTTGCATTGGTAACTTCACCAATGGCACCGGCATAAATAATAACAGGAAATACAAGTATAACACAAAGCGAATCGTATAAGCCATTTGCCCACAGATGAGTGGCCCCACCCACACGGGGAAAACTTAAAACAGCTACCAGCAACATGCCGCAAAGTAAGAACGTATTTTTTTTGCCGGCAACTTTTACCATGCGGCGCAGCAACATGCCCGCCATGTAAGGAAACAACAGCCTGGTAAAACCAATACGAAGCTGCTCTGGTTCCACCGACCAGCCGCCAATGATATCGCCACCGGGGCTGGTAACTGCGTACTGAACCAATGCCGCAGCAGCAATAATAACCAGGATGGAAAGTACTGTTTTAGAAAGCCTCCTCAGTATCAATGCATGCAGTAAATTGGCGATGTATTCAAAAAATAAAGACCAGGCCGGGCCATTCAGCGGATGCATTTCGCTCCAACCCCTGATATCCATGGATGTGGGCAGGGGAATTAATGTATAACCTATCAGCAGTACCAGCAACATTTGCCATATAGATGTTTTTGCTATCAGCGGAAACACAGCCGAAGCGCCAAAGTAAAAGCAGATAGCGCCGATCGTCATGCCCATGATGATCATCGGGTGCAGCCTGATAAGCCTGCGCTTAAAGAAATCTTTTATGGTCATGCTGCTCCAGCGGTCGTCATACGCATGTGCCATTACATAACCCGAAAGCATAAAGAAAAAGTCAACCGCCAGGTAACCATGGTTAATGAGTTGTTTCAGGTGGTCGCCGCCGGAATATACTTCCAGCACATGAAACAATACAACTACCAATGCTGCTACGCCACGCAGTGCATCAAGAATTAAAAAATGTTTTTTGGAATCTGCAAATGCAGCACTTGATTGTGTCATAAGCTTTGGAACAACCTGGGTTTAATTGGCAATATTAGCTGGTAAATATAATGAAGTTTTTACTGCAGTATTTACAGGAAATGCTAACAAATGGAAAAGCGAATGGCTAATCTTCTTTGGCTGCATCCTGCTTATTTTCAGTTTCTGATGTTGTTGCCATGCGACCAAAGAAATTAGAAAGCCCGAACTTTTTCCTGACCTTTTCTGCAATAAAGACACCAAGTAATATTCCGGCAATTACAAGCATTAACGCATATGGCAGGTTTGCATGATCTTTTTCATAAACCCAGAATGCAGCAAATGAAAAAACACTTACAGGAACAATGAATAATTGCAGCCAGTACACCGTATTAACGAAGAACATGAATAGTTTCATGGCAATGGTATTATGTAACTGAATTATAAAATATTAGTTTTCGATGAATGAATTCAGAAGCAACACATTTACCATTAAGCCATCACAAACACCAAGTACCGAAACTTGCTGGCCCTTTAATAACTTACGGGCACTTTCTTCATCACTAATAGAACATTGAATGGCTCTCAATCGCATTTTGCCATCTAATATGATATAGATATAATCGGATATTCCCTTTTTAATATCCTGTATGATTCCGGTAACCCGTAACACTTTTCCTTTGTATTCGTAGTCGGCTTTTACTTCATTTGCTACATAAGCGGCAAGTAATTTCTCTGCCGAAATACTGCTGGTATCTTTTTCTGGTGATTTAACTGCTCTATCCTTAAGCAAAGAATCATCTGGCTTTTCAGTTTGGGAGCTTTCCGCATACTCTGATCTGCTATTGCAAGTACAAGAAATGATCAGGGAAGTTACCAACATGAATAAGTTTACAAAAGAGAGGTACTTTTTCAAGGTTAGAATTATTTATGAATTTATCAGGAAAATTCACTGATTTAAGAAGTTGCGTTTAACTCAAAAAACAAGTGATAGTTTTCATTGTCTGCCCGAATTTACAATTTTTAATCCTCTTCAAATTCTTTGCGATGCATCCAGCTTTCCAGCCTGGTTTTTTACCATCATTACTTGCTGCCAGGCCATATACATCTTCCCCATCAAGCTTAAAGCTGTATAATTGCCTGCTAGTAACTACTTTCCACATTACCACTTTGGCGTGGTTCATGGTATACAGGTATTTTTCTGGCAGTTTTTAGCTAATTGTGTAATAAAAAACTGTTCGTTTCAAAAAAACTTTCTCATAATCGTTCTATTTCCAAAAAAATAAATACTTTGTATGTGTAAATTATCCCTTCAATGATCCATAGAACCCCGAACCCGAGCGTTTACCTCGTTGTATTCTTTCTATGCTGTTTTTTTAGCGTACAGGCGCAAACCAGTTTTACAGATAAGATACCCGAGTGGAAAACAAAATTTCCCAAAGAAGAAGTAGTGGCCAGCCTGTTTAAGGAAGTAATTGATTTTACACTGGTAGCTTCGCCGGCCGAAGGCCAGGCTAAAGTACAGGCAAAAGTATCATCACAAACCGTGCTGGTGCCGGTAAAGGACTATATTAAATACGAGGACGGACTTTTTTACAATGATGAAATGTCGCTTGAAAACATTAAAGTGCTAAACCCCGATAATAAGGAGCTAACCATTCAAAAGCTTTGCGGAGACTACAGCGAAGAAAGTATCTTTCACAGCGATGCCAAACTATGTGTGCTTAAATTCCCATTGGCTGAAAAGGGCAAAGCTTTTAATTACAGCTACCAGGAAAACTACAAGGACATTAAATTCCTTACGTCGGTTTACTTTTTACAGCGATTCCCGGTAATAGAAAGAATAGTACAGTTCAACATTCCATCCTGGCTGGAGCTTGACCTGCGTGAATTTAATTTTGCAGGTTATACCATTCAAAAAACATCCGCCAAAGAAGGTGATATTACCAAAGTAGTATTTACCATCAGCAATACGCAGGCTTATAAAAGAGAGCCGCATTCGCCCAATCATGCACTTAGCTATCCGCATATTATCTGCGTAGCCAAAGCTTTTACAGAAGCCGGTAAACGTACAGTACTATTTGAGAATGTGAAAGACCTGTACGGCTGGTACAGCAGTGTTTGCAGCCAGATAGGCAATAATCCCGAAGCTGTAAAAGCAAAAGTTACCGAACTTATTAGCGGCAAAAAAACCGATATTGAAAAGATCGAAAGCATTTTTTACTGGGTGCAGGATAATATCCGTTACATTGCTTTTGAGAATGGTATCATGGGCTTTAAACCCGATGCAGCACAAAATGTACTGAAGAACAAATACGGTGACTGTAAAGGCAAGGCCAACCTGTTAAAGACCATGCTTACTGTTGCCGGTTACGATGCCAGGCTTACCTGGATCGGCACATCCGATCTGCCTTACGATTATTCGCTGCCATCCTTGTCGGTAGATAACCACATGATATGTACGGTAATACTCAACGGCAAAAAGTATTTTCTGGATGGAACAGAAGAATACATTGCCCTCAGCGATTATGCCCAGCGTATACAGGGCAAACAGGTGCTGATAGAAGACGGTAAGAATCATATACTGGACAGGATACCTGAATTTACTGCCGAAAGAAATAAAGAGATTGTTACCAACAAAGTGGCGGTAACTGATAACCAGCTTAACGGCAGTTCGGTAATAGAATATAATGGCGAATCAAAAATATCGGTACAAAGTGCCTTTGCTGCTATTAAGAATGATAAAAAGGCCGAAAGCCTGGCCGATTTTGCACGAAACGGCAACAGCAATATTGAAGTATCCAGCATCACTAACTCCGATTTTAACGACCGGCAAAAACCCCTGCAGTTGAAGTATAATTTTAAAGCTAACAACCAGGTTACCCGAACTGGTAACGAGCTATACGTGGTGCTGGATTGGGAAAAAGAATTTGCCGGGCTGGAAATGAAACCCGACCGGAAGAATGATTATGAATTTGATCAGAAATATTACCTGAGCACACAAACCGAATTAACCATACCGGATGGTTATAAAGTTGATTATCTGCCTTCAGCTTTTAAAAAAACAACGCCAGGCTGGTCTTTTGAAGGAAGTTACACAAACAAAGGAAAAACTGTTGTATACAGCAAAACCATCGTCATCAACAAGCCCATTTTAAAGAAGGCTGATTTTGAAAGCTGGAACAGCTTTATTACCGACATCAATAAATTTTATAACGACCAGGTGGTATTAACAAAATAAACCGAAAACCATGATCCGCAATTACCTGATACTTGCTATGCTGGCCCTGTTGCCAAAGTTTTCATCGGCACAAACACCTTCCATTGGCGAAAAACTGGAAGATGAATTTAAAGTTACCGCTATACCGGAAAAATGGAAGAACGAGAGTGCGGTGATCATTGGCATGAAAGAAGAGTATCTTTTTAAACGCCAGGTAGCCAGGGGCAAAACAACCGCCGGTGTTAATATAAAAGAGTATGTACATAAACGCATCAAACTTCAGGATAAAAATGCAGTTGAAAAATTCTCTACCTTCTATTATGTTACTATCGGTAGTGATGGTAAGGCCGAATACAAAGTAATAAAAGCTGATGGCAAAGAAGTGCCTATTGATATGAAGAGCGCCATTGAAGAGGAGCAGGATGTGCCGGATATTTACAAGCCCATTTATTACAAACTGAAAGTAAAGTCGATGAAGATCGCCATACCCGACCTGGAAGTGGGCGATATTGTTGATTATACCATCAGCTCTACACTTGACTGGGATATGAAAACAGAAGGCATTAATTTTACCCCCTTCATCTTTTCACTCTCTAACAATTATCCAACCTTATACCAGCAATACCGCTTTACCATGGCCAATGGTATGAAGGTAAAATACCGCAGCTACAATGGCGCACCGAATTTAAAGTTCGACCCCAAGGCATCGGTATATGGCGAAAGAGAAACCTACCTCAGTTATTTCTTCCTGGATAAAGACCGCGAAAAATCAGATGATGAGCGCTGGAGTTATGAGCTGAGAAGCACACCCAGCGTAAAGTTCAGGGTGGTATTCCTCGATTATGATCCGGGCGACAGAACCCTGGGCGAAGCCACGGTTGATCGCTCGGGCCTTGATTATGAAAACGTGTACCGGGCTTATGCAGGTGCCGCTCTGTATAACACAACCGTGGTGGCATCGCTGGTTGCCTATACCACACAATACATACTTAAAAAGAAAGAGGCCGGTGCTTTAAAAACAGATACTGATGTAGCCAAAGAAACTTATTACTGCTTGCGCAAAGTTTTCTTGGAAATGTATTACAAAGGCCCGGTGCATTCCGACCTGGAAAAATATTTTACCGGCAAAAAATTGTATAAAAAAATATTAAAGGCCGAAGCTAAAGATGATGGTAAAAAAGAAGAGAAGGAAGATGAGATAAGGATGAATGCTGTTACCTTCTGCACTGCATACCGCAGCGCCCTGAAAGCACAGGGTATTGAATCGGAGTTATTTGTGTATGTACCACGCAAATTAGGCAGCTGGCGTGATGCTATTTTTATGGAAGAACTGGACTTTGCCATGCGTGTTAAACTAAAGGATAAGGCTTATTTCCTGGAAGCGCTTAACAATTTTGATGCTTTTGGTACGCCGCATTCATACCTGGAGAATGCCGAAGGACTGAGCATTCGCTACGATGAAGCCGATAGTTATTATAAAGTGAGTGCCCCCTCAACACAGGCTGCTGCCAACCTGGAAAGACAAGAGACCATGGTTAGCTTTACCGATGCGATGGATATCATTAATGTAGAGCGCACCAGTTCTTACACCGGCTCACAAAAAGCAGATCTTATTGGCAAGGCTAATTTAGACAGGGAATACCTGAACAAGGACTTTGAAAAATATTATGCCGAACCTTTAACCAAGGGTAAAAAAGGCGATGCTGCAACACCTGTGAATAATAAATATGAATATGCTGACAAAGAAGAGCAGATAAAAGAACGTAAAGAGCTTTTTGAGAAAATAGTAAAAGGCGATGACCTGGATGTAGATAAATACAATGATTTTGAATTGCTGCAGGATGGCCGCACCGGAGATTCGGCCATGCTGAAGTACAAGGAAAAATTCAGCCTGAAAAAACTTATCAGCAAGGCAGGTAAAAATTACCTGTTTGAAGCCGGCAAACTGATAGGAGGGCAGCTGAAGCTGGAGCCCAACGAGCTGAAGGAAAGAAAGACTGACATCTGGATACCGTCTGCCATCACCATTGAAAATATCATTACCGTAAATGTACCGGATGGTTATACCGTTGACGGCCTGCAGGATCTGAACATGAATATAGATAACCCAAGCGGCAGCTTCGCAAGTACCGCTGTTGTTACCGGTAATAAACTAACCATCAGCACCCGCAAAATTTATAAGAACACTTTTGACAAAAAAGAAGCATGGCCAAATTATATTGCTTTCCTGGAGCCGGCCTATAAATTAAGCCAGGCAAAAGTGGTGCTTAAGAAGAAATAAGTTTTCTATTGTCATTTAAATAAGTGCCCGTCGTTTTTACGACGGGTTTTATTTTACCTTTGCTCATCAATGAAACATCTTTCCTCTCTCAATAAATATTTCTGGAAATACCGCTGGCATTTTTTGCTGGGCATCGTGTTTGTGGTGCTTACCAATTACTTCCGCATATTGGCACCGCAACTTACCGGTTACGTAGTAAACACAGTGGTGGCATCTATCAAATCTTCAGATACAAAATCAGCTGACCTGAAAAAAGGAGAGAAGAACTATGATTTTACCGTAAGGCAGGTCATTAGCCAGTTTGAGAAAAACCCCTCACGCAAAATACTGTACGCCGGCATCACCTTATTTGTTATTGCCATCATCAGCGGTTTCTTCATGTTCCTGATGCGGCAAACTATTATTGTAATGAGCCGGCATATTGAGTACGACCAGAAGAACGAAATATTTACGCATTACCAGGAACTGGATACAGGCTTTTACAAAACCCACAGTACCGGCGACCTGATGAACCGGATTGCCGATGATGTGAGCAAGGTGCGTATGTACACAGGCCCGGCACTCATGTATTTCATAAACCTGGCTGCTGTACTGGGATTCAGTATTTTTTTTATGCTGAAGGCAAACCCTAAGCTAACCCTGGTGGCACTGGCACCCTTACCCGTGCTGGCTATTGCAATATATTTTGTAAATACCATCATCAACAAAAAAAGTGAGCGTATACAGGCGCTCTTAAGCGATCTTACTACCAATGCACAGGAATCTTATTCCGGTATCCGGGTAATTAAATCATTTGTGCAGGAAAAAGCCATGATGGGCTTTTTTAAAAAGAACAGCGAAGCCTACCGCGATAATGCACTGAGCCTGGCAAAAACAGAAGCCATTTATTTTCCCAGCATGGCTTTACTCATCGGGCTCAGCACACTTATTACCATTATGGTGGGAAGCCTCGATATTGTTAATGGTGTAGAAGGTGCCAGCCCCGGAAGAATTGCTGAATTTGTCATGTATATACAGATGCTCACATTCCCGGTAAGTGCCATTGGCTGGACAGCCAGTATGACGCAGCGGGCCGCAACCTCACAAAGAAGGATCAACGAATTTTTACATACCGAACCGGGTATTAAAAATCAAACAGAACCGGTAAGCACTTCCCTGGAAGGAAATATCAATCTTACAAATGTAGATTTTGTATATCCGCATACCGGCATACATGCATTAAAGGATTTTACCCTACAGATATACAAGGGCCAAAAGATAGCGGTGGTAGGCCGTACCGGGTCTGGAAAATCGACCCTGGCGCAATTGCTGCTGCACATGTACGAACCACAAAAAGGCCTGATCAGTTACGATGGGATACCCGTAAACAAATTTGAGATACACAGCCTCCGGTCGCAGATCAGCTATGTGCCACAGGATGTATTCCTTTTTAGCGAAACCGTGCGTAATAATATTCGCTTTGGAATGAACGATGCCAGCGATGAGAATGTAATTACTGCGGCCAAGCAAGCCAGCATCCATACCGAAATAGAAAAATTTCAACAGGGTTACGATACCGTGGTAGGCGAACGTGGCGTTACCCTCAGCGGCGGACAAAAGCAACGCATTTCTATAGCCCGTGCCATGATCAAAGACCCGAAAATTGTGATCTTTGATGATTGCCTGAGTGCTGTTGATGCCCGTACAGAAAAGGAGATCATTGGTAATTTATACCGTTTTTTACAGGATAAAACGGCCATCATTATCACCCACCGCATTTTTGCCCTCTTTGACTTTGACAAGATCATTGTACTGGACGAGGGAAAGATAATGGAGCAGGGTACACATAGCCAATTGCTTGGCCTCAATGGGTATTATGCCGATATGTATAAAAGGCAGCAGGAGCAGGATAAAGAAGCCTGATTTTGTCTGAAACAACTGCTTAAAACCGGCCTGTTTTAGATAAAACCCAAATAATCAATCATATATTTTGTAGAATGGAAAACAATTTTATCTTTGCTTCACCTAAAAAGGGTAAACGTTAAAACTAAAACCAAATTAAACAGTGGCGTACGAAAACAACGAAAAGAAAATGGACAGCGTTTACAGTAAACGCATCAGGGCCGGCAAACGAAGAACTTACTTTTTTGATGTAAGAGAAACCCGTGGCAACGACTATTATTTAACAATTACTGAAAGTCGCAAGCGTTTTGATTCTGACGGGTACGACAGGCATAAGATCTTCCTGTACAAAGAAGATTTCAACAAATTCATTAAAGGATTGGGTGAAGCAGTTGACTATGTTAAAACTGAATTAATGCCTGATTTTGATTTTGACGCTTTTAACCATGATACACCTTATGAAGGAGAAGAAGGTGGTCAAAGCAATGGATATAATAACGAATCAGCTCCTGCGGTTGAAGCAACTGCGAGTGTTGCAGAAGCTCCGGTAGAAAAAGCAGAAGTTGCACCAGAAGAAACTCCGTCTGAGACAAATAACGGCACCGCCGATAATGGCAGTGCAGAGGTGGTTGAAAAGTGGTAATTTAGCATACACCAAACCTAATTGCAGTAAATCCTCCCTGAAACGGGAGGATTTTTTATGTTCGCTTTAACTGCCGTATGCCTTAAAATGAGTTAAATTGCCATAAAAAATGAAAGCCTTATTCATATCATTGCTGGTTTTAACTATAAGCCTTATCGGTTTTGCACAAAGTACCTGTAATATCAAGAAAGCCTATGCTTTTTATCATGTATCAATGCCTGGCGTTCAAATGGCTGATGAGAACGGGAACCCCATACCACCCAAAGCTAATATCACCCGGTTCATTTATGTAGAATATAGTGGTACCAAGAAGCCTGATATTAAAACGATTCTTTATAATAATACACAACTGTCATTTTCAGTAGTAAGTGTAAAAGCAAAAATGGTTTCGGTTGGGGATAAAAAACTGAATCCCGAAAATAATATCAGCGCCAGAAAGGGAAATTCATTTTTAAAAATAGACCTGCAGCCTGCCGAAGGAAAAACAATGCCTGATGCTGATTGTAAAAACATAGTAATTACAAGCAAACTTGGCAATAAGGTTTGCAAATTTTATGTTGTAAGCGAAAAGGAATTTGTAAGTCCACCGTCTTATTGATCAGCACATATTCTTAAATGCATTGATCAACCCATTGGTTGAACTATCGTGACTGTTAACAGTTTCTTCCTGCTTTAGTTCCGGTAAAACCTTATTTGCCAGTGCTTTCCCTAATTCCACGCCCCACTGATCAAAACTGTAAATATTCCAGATAACACCCTGTACAAATATCTTGTGTTCATACAAAGCAATCAGCTGGCCTAAAGTATACGGTGTAATTTGTTTTATTAAGATAGAATTGGTTGGCCTGTTCCCTTCAAATACCCTGTACGGATTCTCATGTGTTGTACCATTCATTAACGCTTCTGTTTGCGCAAAGAAATTACTCATCAGTTTTTGATGATGATCGCCGGTAGGGTTATGACTGATGGCAGCTGCAATAAAATCGCAGGGAATAATGGGTGTACCTTGGTGAATAAGCTGGTAAAATGCGTGCTGGCCATTGGTTCCGGGCTCTCCCCAAATAACCGGGCCGGTTGAGTAGGTAACTCTTTCTCCGTTCCGGTCAACATACTTACCATTACTTTCCATATTACCCTGCTGAAAATAAGCCGCAAACCGGTGCATGTATTGATCGTAAGCTAAAATGGCTTCGGTATTAGTTCCAAAGAAATTACCGTACCAGATGCCTATCAATGCCATGATAACGGGAATGTTTTTATCAAAACTACTTTGCCTGAAATGAACATCCGTTGCGTGGGCTCCCTTCAAAAGCTGTTCAAAATTTTCGTAGCCAATAGTTAATGCAATGGATAAACCAATAGCACTCCATAAACTGTATCGGCCACCAACCCAATCCCAGAAAACGAACATATTTGCAGGGTCAATTCCAAACTTAACAACCTCCTTATCATTAGTGCTTAAAGCTGCAAAATGTTTTGCAATATGTGCTTCATCAACAGCCTGCCGTAAAAACCATTCCCGGGCAGTCTGGGCATTGGTCATGGTTTCCTGCGTGGTAAAGGTTTTGCTGGCAATTAAGAAAAGTGTTTCTTCTGCCTTTACTTTCTTCAAAGTTTCAACAATATGCGTTCCATCCACATTGCTAACAAAATAGGTTTCAATACCAGCTACCCAATATGGTTTTAAAGCTTCTGTAACCATCACCGGTCCCAGGTCGCTGCCACCTATACCTATGTTTACAATGTACTTTATTTTCTTACCGGTATAGCCCTTCCATTCGCCGCTGCGTATGGCTGCACAAAAATCTTTCATTTGCTGCTGCACCTGTTTAACTGCGGGCATCACATCAACGCCATCCGTAAATACAGGCCCATTCGAAAAATTACGCAAAGCCGTATGCAGCACCGATCGGTTCTCGGTACCATTGATCTTTTCACCGGTGAACATGGCTTCCACAGCATCTTTCAGCTTACAATCATTGGCCAGCTCCAGTAAGATCTCCAATGTATTTTCAGTGACGATATTCTTGGAATAATCAAAAAGAATATCTTCCATTTTAATAGAAAACTTATCGAACCTTTCTGCATCATTAAAGAAAAGGTCTTTCATGTGCACGTTTTCAAACAGGTTCTTATGCTGCTGCAAAGCCTGCCAGGATGGGGTAGTGGTTGGATTTATTTTTGGGAACATCTTTATAATTAAAAATTAATAATGAAGAATTAATAATGAAAGAAATCTTTAGTTATTGATAAGTTTTAAAGATCATCATACTCATACAACGGATCAATATGTGTGCCTGCTTTCATTTCAAAAACAGGTTTTATAATACCATCTTTCAATCCATACACCCAGCCATGCAGGTCGGGGCGGTTCTCTTTTTTCCAGGCACGTTGAATGATGGAGGTTTTGGACAGGTTCATGATCTGCTCCTGCACATTTAGTTCGGTTAACCGGTCTGTACGGGCTTCTTCATCAGCAATGCCATCCAGTTCTTCACGATGCAGGCGGTACACATCCTTAATATTGCGCAGCCACATGTTCAGCACCTGCTTGTAATCATCTTTTGTCATAGATGCTTTAATACCCCCGCAACCATAATGCCCGCAAACGATAACATGCTTTACGTTCAGGTAATTCACCGCATAATCCAGCACGCTCAGTAAATTCACATCAGTATTGATAACCAGGTTAGCCACATTGCGGTGTACAAAGATCTCTCCCGGTTGTGTATTGGTAATTTCATTGGCAGGCACCCGGCTGTCGCTGCAGCCTATCCACAAAAACTCAGGAGTTTGTATATCAGAAAGGTTCTTAAAAAAATCAGGATCCTCCGCTACTTTTGCGGCAGCCCAGGCTTTATTATCATCTAAAAGCATTTCGTATGGATGCATAATTTCTGTTTGTAAGGTTCATACGAAGGTAAACCATGTTCAACAAAAAACGTCCCGCTTTTGGCAGGACGTTCTGTTTATTAAATTGTTATATTATTGAATCTTAGGTATCATTCCACGTATACCCATATCAATAACTGCATCGCCGTTATTTGGGTCGTAGGTTCCGTTATGGTCAACATCAATCCATTCAAAACTTTTATTGGTTGAGAGCGAGACGATGACATTAATATCAGTAGTTTCATTACCGGTTACTACCAGTGGTGAAACAAACTGACCTGTTACGAGGCAACTGCCTGCCGGTATAGGAGAAGTGGCAAATAATGGATTGGGAACAGTAGTAGCACCCGGAGGAGCCTGCCCCTGGCTTAAAAAGCCAATGCCAAAAACCTTTCCTTCCAAAGCCCAATAGCCTTGTAATTTGTTTGCATTTACAGTTACAGTAGAATCTTTCACTTTATAATTGCCCAGGTATGTATTAAAACCAATAAAAGAAGCCAATGTAGCGTCAATGGTTTGCCCCAGCGCATTTACGTAAATATTGTAATTCTGGTAAGCCAGCGAAACCCGGAGCCACGTATAAGTTCCAGCGGCAAAATCCTTTACCGGCACGCTTAAGAAGACCTGGTTGTTCCCAGCAAATTTCGAATTACTGAAATCAATGGCTTTAGCACCGCCGGTTGTAACCTCAGGCGCTTTATAAACCACAGCACCGGCTCCCAAAGCAGTAAAGGCATTGGGAGTTAGTTCAACATAATACGCACTCATAGTATTAAACCGGGGCGACTGGCCAGCATTGCCCGCCGGCATAGGAGAAGGCTGACCCAGTGCATTTAACCTAACCTGGGTTGAATCGAACTTAAAAATGAAATTCACTTTTGCTGTCCCTGTTCCGGGTGTAGTATCAGTATTCTTTTGGCAGGAACTGAATAATACAATAGCAGACGCCACTGCAAGCATGGTTTGTAGTTTCATTGTTGGTTTGTTTTTGGTTAGGTAAAGTTGGCGTCGATGGAGTCTGTGCAACAATTACAATGCCTCAATCACCTCAATAAGTTTTTTTAGCATTTCTTTAGTAAAATCCAGGTGGGTAACCATTCTTACCTGCGTGGCTGAAATAGAAAGACATAGTATATCGTATTTTGCCAGTTTTTCGCAGAGAGACTTTGCTGTGTAGGAGGAGCCGATCACTTCAAATATCACAATATTGGTCTCTACGGGCATTATTTTGCCGATGAAATCTATTTTAGCCAGCGCAGCAGCTATTTGCTTTGCATGGTCATGATCTTCGGCCAGCCTTTCAATATTGTTTTCAAGCGCATAAATACCGGCTGCTGCCAGGTAACCTCCCTGGCGCATACCGCCGCCAAATACCTTACGCACCCGGCGGGCCCGTTTTATAAAATCATTTTTGCCCAATAACAGGCTGCCAACCGGCGTACCCATGCCCTTGCTCAGGCAAATAGAAATAGAATCAAATACTTCGCCGTATTGTTTAGGTGCTTCGTTTTTGGCAACAAGCGCATTCCAGAGCCTTGCACCATCTAAATGAAATTTTAAACTATTTTGTAAGCAGACTTCCTTAATCGCCTGAATTTCATTGAACTCGTAGCAGCTTCCCCCGCCGCGATTGGCGGTATTCTCCAGGCTAACCAGGCTTGTTCGGGCTTTATGCACATCATCGGGGTTGATGGATTCCCGAACCATGTCTGCAGTGATTCTTCCACGATCGCCTTCCAATGCTTTTACCTGGCAGCTACTGTTGAAAGCAATGCCACCGCCTTCATAAATGTACACATGGCTTACTTTATCGCAGATCACTTCATCGCCGGGCTGTGTATGGCATTTGATAGCGATCTGGTTGGTCATGGTGCCGCTGGGACAAAAAACAGCCGCCTGCATACCAAACATAGCAGCCGCCATGGATTCTAACTTATTAATGGAAGGATCTTCACCAAAAACATCATCGCCAACAGGCGCTTTAAACATAGCTTCCAGCATGGCTGGAGATGGTTTGGTAAATGTGTCGGAGCGTAAATCTGCTATCATGGGACAAATATAACACTCAGCCTGTTTGCAGCAAATAAAGGATGTGGGGATGAAAACTAAACTTTTTCAGTCATTTTTAAGAAATGACTTTATGCAGTTTGCTTTGATACCATTTTAAACCTGATACCAGAAAAGCTGCTCCACAAAGAACCACTAAGCACCAGCAGCATCCCGGTATATAGCAATTCTTTCTCAGCAGGAAAAAAATTTCTGCCTAGTAAAATAATGATGGCGCCGGTAAGAGTTATAAAGAAAGGCCCGTAACCGGTTTTGTTTGCTTTCCGGTATAACAGGTACAGGTTAAGTGCAAACAGCAGTAATAAAACCGGAAGCATCCACTTTAAATAGGGCAGTTGGGCAAAACCAAGTCCGCTGAACATACTCATATATACTGCCCAGCATACCGGGCATTTGGGAAAAAAAGCGATCAGCAAACTCAATAAAAAAGAACCCAAAGCCTTCATTGAATCTGAAAAATATTTCAGCGGTTTTGCAGCAGGTCTTACAACCGGCATATTGGCTTCTGCCAGATGTTTGCTGCATGAACAGGGTTGTTTAATTGAATTTTGTTCATCCATAAAAAATCATTTAAGAAATTTTTTGATCAATGGATCCAGTTGCTTCTTACAATAATCATCTGTTATTTCTTTCCTCACAAAACTGGTCACACTATCCGGTGCTGTTGCCGGTATACCTGCATTAAACTGCAAAAACGGGGCATACTGGTTTGTTAATTGTGCCCGCATGGCTTTTTCATCGCCTCCTAAAATTGAAATAAGATATATGGATTCATCCAGCCCCGAAGAAATACCACCACCCGTTACTACCTGGTGTTTTTTATCATGCAGGTATCTAGGGTAACCATCAGAAACTTTTAGGTTGTTCTTCTTTTTAAACAACTCAAGCGATTTCTTAAATGCCCAGTGTGTTGTTACTTCACAATTATCAAGTAATCCTGCCGCTGCGGCAATAAGTGCTCCAGTGCATACAGAACTTACCATGGTTGCTTTTGAACCGGTTGAAGAAAGCCAGGTCAGTAAAGGGTTTCCTTTATAGAATTGGTTTTTCAACCCATCTCCAAAACCGCCCGGCACCCAAATTAAGAATGAACCTTTCACTATTTCTTTTATTGCTTTATCGCGGAAACTGTATTGCGCATTAAACTCAATTCCCTGCCCCGACTTGTAAGTTCTTTTTTCAACACCAGCAAGCACAGGGTTTAGGCCACCAGCCTGTAAAAAGGCAAACGGACCAGCAATGTCGAGAATGTCGAATCCGTCGTAGATCACAAAAATGGTTGCAGCAACAGCAGTAGTTTTAGTTTTTGTTTGTTTGATCTTTGTTGCCATTATTTTATCACATCATTAAAAAATTTTAATAAGGCGAAGACCATTTAACAATGATCTTCGCCTGGTATTTGTTTTACTTATTAACCCAGATCTATTTTTTGGGAGGAACCGGTATTGGTTTTTTCAATCTTGCTTTTTGAGTTAACAACCAGCTAAAATCTCCGCTCAATTGTCCTGATTGAATAGTATCTTTTGTTGCCGGATCAATGGTATAAATGCCTGCACTGGAATGGCAGCCCATGCAGCTTTCTGTACCAAAAACATAAATATCACTTTTCGGATTTCCTTCCATAAAATTATCTGCCGTTTGATTTCCATTCTGGAAAAAAGTTTCCATGGTTATATTGGTAAGAAAAGTAAGATTAGGTTTACCGCCGGGTTTATTGGTTACAGATTCAGGCAGTTTATAACCTGCTTCGGTATGATTACCCGGAGGGGCATTTTGATCGGTTGGATATTGCGTATCTATCAGCTGGTAATACTGCCAAACACTGCCCTGCGATTTAAAGTAAGCCTGCATTTGCTTGTTCAACTCCTGCACCCGTACAGGAATATCAATCATGCGTTTGGACTGTGTTGTGAATATATTGCTATTGGCATAAAATTTCCTGCTGCTGTCTTTTATCAGCCAATAATTTCCATGCGGACCGTTATTAAAAGAAGCAGTTGTAGGCCCGTTTGCGTTCAGCAGGTTCATGTTGACAGGACATTCTGCACAATCGGGATTGGTTAGCGAAGGATGAATTATTTTTTGCTGGCCATCTTTTAACATGCTGTTCTGATCCAGGTTATCAATCTGCTCAAAGGTTGACCATACCCATTGTTTACCTGTGGGTGTTTTTTGGCTGATGTGAAAACCAATCATGCCTAACTCTTTTTTTACCAGTTTACCTGTAGAGTCAAGTACATAACCCGGCAAATGGTAATAGCGTTCTTTGATATCATTATCCGTCAGTATTTTCCAGGCAAATTTTATTTCAACGGCACCCACTTTGTGGGTCTTAAATTCGCCGGCCGGAAAATCGGCTATTCGTTTATTACCATCGCTAAAAGCTATCTGGCCGTTTATATTGTACAGTTTGTTAGAATCCACGTACTCAAATTCTTCCTTGTTCATCAGCACTTCATACACTACTGTGTTACCGTTCTGATCGAAGAGTTTTCCTGCAAAAGCCTGCAGGTCTTCATCGGCTACATTTTTTTTAGCAGGCTTGCCATGATGAGCCGGTGTTTCTGCTGTTAAGTAAACCCTTACATCTTCTTCCTGGGCAACCTGGGCATCCATTAGTTTTGCACCGGCTACTCTTTTACTACCCCATGGCGAAGGAGCTTCGCCATCTTCCCTGTATACCTGGAAAGCTTCTTTCCAGCCCAGCCAGGTGGCTTTGCCTTCATCATTAAATTTCGGCATTGCTTTGCCATCCTTATCACGTGGCCACATAATAGCAACAAATGCCTGCCAGCTGAATTTATTAAATTCCTGGTTTAATTCGTAAAAGTTGTCGTTTTGGGCTTTTAGTTTTTCCTGCAGTGCCGGGTCCACATCTACCGGTATATCCGGCGAGAGCGTAATGGGTGACTTGGCGTCTTCACCTCCTGCATTGTTATTGCAGGAATAGTTAATTACAAAAAGGAAAAAGGCTACCGTTAAAACGATCATTGTTTTTAGCCCAAAAGCTTTTTTAAATAAAGAATTGCGTTTCATGTTTTGAGTTTTGGTTAATGTTGCTGGTTTGTTTTATTGATTGTCTTCTTTTCCAAAAGGACTGGTTTGAAAAGCGGGTCTCCTGGTTATAGTAGTCTTGTTTTTTTGCCTGGTAAGCCTGAAATTCATTGCTGATGATCTGCTGATATTTTTGTAAGCCGCTGCCGTTATCATCCAGGTAATTAAGAATTGCAAATGCCGCATAACGGCTCATAGCAAGCGATTTAAAGATGCCTAGCGAAGAAACCGGATCATAACAGGACGCCGCGTCACCAACGGCCAGCCAGCCATTACCGGCTACTGAAGTTAATGACTGGGTATGCGCTGCTACTACTCTAGGTTGCGAAATTGCTGTAGCATGCTGTATTCTTTGCCTGGTATGATTTGTTTTGCATAACAATTGATCCAGTTCGTTTGGCTTACGCAATTGCATATGGTTGGCAATATCAGCGTCTGTCATATAAGCCAGTACGAGTTTATTATTGGGCAGGGTAGCTGTGTACCACCAGCCAGATGCGTCTGTTTCCACCATTGTACCTTTTCCTATACCCGCAATGGAATTATTACTGGTATCATAAAAACTGTAGATCCCTACCAGTTGATCATGAGATATTTTTTCGGCTCCCTGCATGCTAGCAAAAGCCGCTTTTCGTCCTGTTGCATCAACCAGAAATTTTGCAGCCATGGAAAAACTATTTTGACCCGATACACAATGCAGATCAAATCCGTAGTTTGTTTTTACAGTCTCGTAGCAACTGGTTTCTGATAAGATTTCAATGCCTTTTTTTATGGCTGCATCTGTCATCATTTTATCAAAAACACTGCGATCTAAATTCCAACCATATCCAAAAGCCGAGTATAGAAATTCGTTGGTATGTAATGATGCTGAACCCCAGGCCGCAGAAGTGCCAAAGGATGAAACAAAATCGCATGCTATAAATTCATTCCATAAACCTAATTGTTGCAATTGGCGTGAGGCCTGTGGAGGAAGGGTTTCGCCAATATGTAATTTTGAAGCACTGAATGGTTCCCGCTCAATGATTGCAATGCCAAGCTTTGGGTTTTCATTCTTTAAAGCGATAGCAGTTGCGCATCCGGCAACGCCGGCACCCAGGATCAGCACATCATATTTTAAATG
>Ga0209023_10000538_pt1 | contig 57112 bp, 61 predicted proteins | sample LakOneMetagenome_FD_187468 | JGI IMG/M metagenome (GOLD analysis project Ga0209023, IMG submission 187468) | Freshwater and sediment microbial communities from Lake Erie, Canada (SPAdes) (version 2) | ecosystem: Environmental > Aquatic > Freshwater > Lentic | place: Lake Erie, Canada... | reverse complement strand
CCCCGCTGATCGCATCGATCGAAGTCAAGCGTCGTGGTGATGTTCGCCGCGCCAAGCTGTACTACCTGCGTGAGCGTTCGGGTAAATCGGCACGTATCAAAGAGAAACTGCCAAACCGTCGCGCTGCAACCGCTGCTGCACCTAAGTAATCTTAGCGGCTGCGTCACTGAAAAGGCATCCCTTCCCGGATGCCTTTTTTTGTTTATAGGACAAGTGTTTTGGCAAAGATTCCATTCGATCCCGAGCAGTTACCCATCGACGCCGTCGGTGCCGAAGGCGCCCTCGATCCCGAGCGCCTGCTGGCCGACTGGCTGCGCATGCGCTTCGCCAATCCGCCCGCATGGGAAGGCGAGGCGCCCGAGAGCCCGCTGCTGCGGCGCGACAGCATCACCGCCGCCTCGGTCCTGATTCCCCTGGTCGAGCGCGAGGCGGGCCTGTCGATGCTGCTCACGCAGCGCACGGCGCACCTGACCGACCACGCCGGCCAGATCAGCTTTCCCGGGGGCCGCGCGGAAGACTACGACGACTCGGCGATCGACACCGCCCTGCGCGAGGCCGAGGAAGAAATCGGCCTGCACCGGCGCCATGTGGACGTGCTGGGCACGCTGCCCGATTACGTGACCGGCACCGGCTACCGCGTGACGCCAGTGGTGGCGCTGGTGCGCCCGCCGTTTGAACTCACGCCCGACCCGAACGAGGTGGCCGAGATCTTTGAAGTGCCGCTCGCCTTCCTGATGAACGCGGCCAATCACCGCCGCCTGTCCTTCGATTTGCCCGAAGGGGCAGGGCGGCGCAGCTTCTATGCGATGCCGTACGAGCGCTTTTTCATCTGGGGCGCCACTGCCGGCATGCTGCGCAATCTGTTCCATTTTCTGCGCGCGTGATGTGAGCTACGTCGCCCTCGCGCAGGCGGGGGCTGATACCGCGTTTCCGCATTCGGGAGCGCGCTACGGGCCCCGCCTGCGCGAGGGCGATGTGGTTTACACTTAATTACCAATAAGTTTGATTCCGCCCTTGCTCTGCGTTATCGTAGCGGGCGACGCTGTATAGCAACAACATAAAAGGACCGTTGATGACATTTCTCTCCATTCTTTGCGCGCTGCTCATCGAGCAACTCAAGCCGCTGCGTGCAGATAATCTGATTTATGCCGAAATCAAGGCCCTGGCCATGCGCATGGAATCCTGGTTCAACGCCGGCGACGCCAGCAACGGGCGCATGGGATGGCTCCTGCTGATGGCGGGCCTGATGATTCCCACGGCCGTCATTTACTGGGTGCTGTCGAGCTATGTCGGCCTGTTTGCCGCCTTCGCCTGGAATGTGCTGATCGTCTATCTGACGCTGGGCTTCCGCCACTACAGCCATTACTTCACCTCGATCCAGATCGCCTTGTCGGCCGGCGACGAGCACGCCGCCCGCAGCCTGCTGGCCGAATGGACCCGCATCGATACGGTCGGCATGGAAGCGTCGGAAGTGGCGCGCATCGCCGTCGAAAAGTCGCTCGTGACCACGCACCGCAACGTGTTCGGCGTGTTCTTCTGGTTCCTGATGCCGCTCGGACCCGCCGGCGCCGTCATGTACCGCGTGTCCGAATACCTGGCCCGTGCCTGGAACGAGCCGGAGCACATGAAAAATGAAGCCTTCGGCCAGTTTGCCGCGCGCGCCTTTTACTGGATCGACTGGCTGCCGGTGCGGCTGACGGCGATCGCCTTCGCCGTGGTCGGCAATTTCGAGGACGCCATCTACGCCTGGCGCAATTTCGCGCACCGCTGGAGCGACGAAGCGCGCGGCATCATCCTGGCGGCCGGCGGCGGCGCCATGGGCGTGCGCCTGGGCACCCCGAACGAGAATGCGTCCAAGGTCTTGCCGCCGGACGCGGCCACGGTCGACTCGACCGACAGCGAAGCGGAAGTCATGCCGGGCGAAGAGCCGAACGCGCGCGCGCTGCAAAGCACGGTCGGCCTGGTCTGGCGCGCCCTGTTATTATGGATGATGCTGTTGCTGCTGCTGTCCGGCGCGGTCTGGCTGGGCTGACCGGAGGCATGCATCCGATCTGCATGCCAAGTCTTCTATAAGATATAATACCGGGGTTCCCCACCAAAACCCCGACACGCCGCCCTATGGCCGAGTTACCAGAAAACAAGAAGAAGCTCGAAGACGAGTTTTTCATTCTTGGCCTCACCAGCGATGGCAGGCAGTTCCGGCCCAGCGACTGGGCCGAGCGCCTGTGCGGCGTCATGTCGTGCTTCCGCCCCGAAGGTTCGGGCGGGCGCAATGCCCACCTGCAGTTCTCCCCCTATGTGCGTCCCACCCTGCTGAACGGGGTGAAGGCGGTGGTGGTCAATAACGACCTGCAAAAGATCGAACCGCTGGCATTCCACTTCGTGCGGGATTTCGCCAAGGACAACGACCTGCAAATCATCGAAGCCTGCATCCTGCCCGAACCGGGCGAGCAACAGCCCTAATTTCGTTCCCAGATCGCTTTGACTGAGGTCAAGGCCCGCGCAATTTGCCCGCGTTAGCGTAGACCTTTCGCGTGCCGATCTGCGCGCGCGCAACCATCACGGCAGCAGCCCGGAGGGTGTCATGAGAGTAGGAGAGATCTGCACGGTCCAGACCATCTATTGCAACCGCGAGGAAACGGTGCAGGGCGCGGCCCTGCTGATGCGAAAAAACCACGTCGGCGACCTGGTGGTGGTCGACCAGCCTGACGGCGAAAAAATCCCCGTCGGCATCATCACCGACCGCGACATCGTGGTCTCGGTGATCGCCCTCGGGCTGGACCCGGCCAGCCTGCTGGTGGGCGACATCATGAGCGACGACCTGCTCACCACGCCGGAAGACGACGATGTGTACGAAACCATCGAGCGCATGCGCTTTCGGGGCATCCGCCGGGTTCCGGTGGTCAATAGCGCGGGCGGGCTGACCGGCATCGTCAGCGTCGACGACCTGCTCGAATTCCTGGCCGAAGAAATGGGCGAGCTGTCGCGCATCAGTTCGCACCAGCAAGCGCACGAGAAGCGGGCCCGTCAGTAATTACTTGCTAGCAAGATACGCCTAATTGCGCTACTATGTTGCTGTAGGGAAGCAAAAGCTTCGTTCGTGCAATCTGAGAGGCGTAACATCGTGGCGATCAAACAGCAGAAAGATACCTCGTTCGAGGGCAAAGTCGTGCTCGTAACTGGGGCGGCAGGGGGCATCGGCAGGGCAGCGGCGGTGGCATTCGGGCGCGCGGGCGCATGTGTGGTGGTGGCTGACACCTCGGTTGACGGCGGCCACGCCACCGCGGCCATGATCGTCGAAAACGGTGGCAAGGCCCTGTTTGTGCAGTGCAACGTCACGCGCGCGGCCGAAGTGGAAGCGCTGATCGACAAAACTGTTGCGTATTACGGACGCTTAGATTGTGCTTTCAATAACGCCGGGATCGAGGAAGAAGCGTCGCCTCTGGCCGAGGCCGACGAAGCGCTGTTCGACCGCATCATGAACGTGAACGTCAAGGGTACCTGGCTGTGCATGAAGTACGAAATCCGCCAGATGCTCAAGCAGGAAACCGGCGGCAGTATCGTCAACACCGCCTCGGTCGCCGGCCTGGTCGGCGCGCCGACCCAGCCCGTGTACGCGGCCAGCAAGCACGCCGTGGTGGGCATGACCAAGACCGCGGCCGCAGAATACGCGCGCAACGGCATCCGCATCAACAGCGTTTGCCCCGGCGTGATCAACACGCCGATGATGACGCGCGCGCTCGAGCGTGAACCGCAGCGCGAGAAGAAAATCCGCAATGCGCATCCGATGGGGCGCTTCGGCGAAGCCGTCGAAATCGCCAACGCTGCGCTGTGGCTGTGCTCGGACAAGAGTTCGTTCGTCACCGGCCATCAGCTGGCTGTCGATGGCGGTTTGACCGCCATCTAAAACACCGCTGCTGCGCTCTCCTTGGGCGCTCCGGGTGGACATCAGAGCGGCGACCGCCAAAACGACGCGCTTCGATGCGATTCGACGCGCATGCACACGATTCGCTTGCGAAAAAGCGCGAAGCGCATCCGCAAGCTCACGATTTTCTGGCGATTTGGCGCGCATGGGACGCGATTGCGCGCACTTGCCGCTGTACTCAAGGGTTTTGATGTCGTGCCCTATCGCGCGCCGGATCGATCGCGTGGTTTCGCGCCGCATGCGCGCGAAATCGGATGAAAATCGTGCGCTCGCGGACGCCGCGCGCGCGATCTCGCACAGCTTTCGTATCGTATCGAGTCAAATCGTGCGAAAGCGCCGCTTTTGACGGATGGGCGGTTTTTCGCGGCCCAGCCCCGGGTCCTTGGCTAGCGCCAGCGATCAGCTCGCGGCGAGGGACGCGCGTCGCGCGACGGTCTTCTGCATGAACACCGACAGCGGATCATCGGGATAGTCGCCGAATGGACCGCAAACCTGGTAGCCCAGCCGTGCGTACAGTTTGAGGGCTCCGTCCATGGTTGGCCCAGTTTCGAGCATGAAGGTGTGGCAGCCTTGTTCTGTCGCCTTCGCCTCTAGTGTCTCAATCAACTGACCTGCAACACCGCGCCCGCGCGCGGCGGGACGCAGATACATGCGTTTGATTTCGCCATACGCCGGCTTGATCACGATGGCCCCGCAGCCCATGGCAACGCCGGTGCCATCGCGAATGACGGCGAACAGCACGCTGGGATGCAACAGCGACGCGATGTCCAGCGCGTACACGTTTTCAGGCGGATAGAGCGAATACAGATAGGCGTCCAGCTCGGCGATCAGGGCATGAACTTCCGGTTGGTCGGGCGTTTCAAAAGCAATGTGCATCAAGGTCATGTTGGTTTCACGTCAGGCGACGCGGTAGCGTCATCGAGGATGCTTCCGGGACAAGCACCGACGCTTTCCTTGATGGAAATCTGCGTCCATGCATTGTTCTTGTCCGCGTAGTTCACGACCACTCCGCCCGCCGCAAAGCAGTTGATCTTCATGGTGGCCGATGTGAACGCATGCTTCGGCGCGTAGCTATTGACTTCACTACGCCATCCTTTTTTATTCTGGACAAAGAATTCTTTCAGCGCGTGCATTTCCTTTTCGCTCAGCGTTTTCCGGCGCACTTCCTGGCCCTTGTCGTGCTCGACATACGTGATTTCCGTAGGGATGAGATCGACAGGAAAATCGACGCTATGGAAAGGCAAAAGACTCAGCCAGCTTGACGTGATCGCCATTGCCGTCCTCATGAGCTGAGCTCCGCGACAAAGTCATACATATCGCCCCGGAAGTAAGAACGGCAAAACTCCACTGCGCGCCCATCGCGCAAAAAGCCCAGGCGTTCCACGCACAAGCCGGCATCGCCTTCCTTCGCCTGCAACAGCTTGGCGTGCTCGGCGCTGAGCAGAATGGCCGACAGCCGCTGCAAGGCGCGGACCGGACGGTTGCCCGCCGCTTCGAGCGCTTCGTACATCGAGATCCCCACCGTCTCCAGCGTGGGCAGGGCGGTGGCGACGATGGTTGCGAACTCGAGACACATCGGAATTTCGTCGGCGTAGCGGATCCGGTTGAAGCGGTACACGGGGGCGCCCGGCGACAAGCGCAGGCGCAGCGCTTCTTCCGGCGTGACCGTGCCTTCGGAACGCTTGAGCCAGACGCTGCGCGGCGTGCGTCCGCGCGCCCGCATGTCCTCGGAGAACGAGGTCAGCTTGGCGAAATTCTTTTCAATCCTGGTGTTGATGAAGTTGCCCGAGCCGGGCCGGCGCACCAGCAAGCCTTCCGATACCAGCCCGTCGATCGCCTTGCGCACGGTGATGCGCGACACCGCCAGGTCGAGCGCCAGCTGGCGCTCGGCCGGCAGCGCTTCGTCCGGGCCGAACACGCGCTTGTCGATCGCTTCGCGCAGGGCCCGCTGCAGCTGCTGATACAGCGGCAGGCTGCTGGTCTGGGCCAGGTTTTCCATGATTGCGGCAAGAGAAGTCATACCAATACGCCTTCGTTTCTGAAAAGTGGTGCGTGTTTGCCACACTGGCCAAATGGCCCGATTGCCGGAACCGATAATACCAAAAAAAGACCAGCATGGACATTTTGCCCTTGGATGTGCTTTCAACAATGTCGAACCGACCAGACCACTTGGGCGGCTGTGCCCGTCCTCATGCGAAAAACGCCTGTGCATACAAAATTAATATCTAAATTGGTAGTGTTCTGGTATTAAACAGTAGTATATTGGCGTTAGATTGGTTTTAGAGGTGGTTGTACCAGTTCTTCAAAGTGGTGGTGACGAAAACGAACAGGCTTTCTTACGAGGCCGACAATCCAAGGGGGAAATATGAAGCAGAATCAGGCAGCAGTTGGCAAACACGCGAAGCAGGGCATCAACCGTCTGACGCCAGTGGCGGCAGCATCGGCCTTGCTGGTATTGAGCGTGGCGATGCCGGCTCAAGCCCAGCAGGCCGCACAGCAGGAACCGGAAAAGATCATCGTGACCGGTATTCGCGCATCGCTGCAGCAGTCGCTGTCGGTCAAGCGCAATGCGGCGGCCAACGTCGAAGTCATTACCGCTGAAGACGTGGGCAAGATGCCGGACAAGAACGTTGCCGACTCGCTGCAGCGTCTGCCTGGTGTGAACATCAGTTCCTCGGCTGCCGGTTCCGGCGGCTTCGACGAAAACGACCGCGTCAGCCTGCGCGGCACCGCGCCTAGCCTGACCCAGACCGTCATCAACGGCCACGCCATCTCGTCGGGCGACTGGTTCGTGCTCGACCAGGTGGGCGGCGCCGTCGGCCGCAGCGCCAGCTACTCGCTGCTGCCATCGGAAATCGTCGGCCAGGTCGTGGTGCGCAAGAGCCCGACCGCCGATCTGGTCGAAGGCGGCGTGGCCGGTACCGTCGACGTGATGACCCGTCACCCGCTCGACTTCAAGGAACCGCTCTCGTTCGAAGCATCGATCCAGGGCGTGCATTCGACCCTGGCCCGCAAGACCGACCCGCAATTCAGCGCCCTGGTCAACTGGAAGAACGATGCCAATACCTTCGGCGTCATGCTGCAGGGCTTCTCCGAGAAGCGCAGCCTGCGCCGCGACGGTCAGGAACTGCTGCAGTGGACCCAGATCTCGCCAACCGGTCCGGTGGCCACGGCCCATCCGGATCTGGCCAACGTCTGGTATCCGCGTCTGATCGGCTCCTCGCTGTTCGAACAGGAACGCGAGCGCAAAGGTGGCCTGGTGACCGCCCAGTTCAAGCCATCGCGCGACTTCTCGGCTGAAGCGACCTTCTTCAGCTCCAAGCTGACGGCGTCGAACTACAATCGCAACTTCATGACCGACCAGTTGGGCAGCGGCCTGCTCGGCGGCGGCGTGTCGCCAGACAGCTACACGGTTCACAACGGCACCCTGACCTCGGCCAGCTTCGCCAACAAGGGTACCACCGCGGCTCCGCTGCGCTACGGTATCGTCGACGACATCGTCCGTGAAGGCGCGTATGCCAAGTCCGACTTCCTGGACCTGGCCTTCAAGTACCGCTTCAGCGATAACTTCACCGTGCGCGGCCAGGCCGGCAAGACCCGCGGCACCGGCGCCACCCCATCGCAGGGCGTGTACGAAGGTGACGTCAACAACACCGGCATGAGCTATCAGTTGAATGGCCTGGGCAGCCCGGCCACCGTCAAGTTCCTCGGCGGCGACCAGTCGACCTTCACCGGCACCATTCTGGACTGGGTGTTCGGCCTGTCGCCGGCGACCACCAGCGACGAAGAGACCTACGCACAGATCGATGCCGAGTACCGCGTCGACATGGGCCCGATGAACGTCATCAAATTCGGCCTGCGCGGCACCGACCATGACCGCAGCAACTTCACCGTTGCCCAAGGTCCGAACTGGGCCAATACCGAACCTGGCACGGCCAATACCAATCCGGCCTGGAACGGTACCACTTACCCGTCCGACTTCGCCAGCGACCTCGGTGGCACCTTCCCGCGCAATGTATGGGCGCTCGACCGCGGCATCCTGCAAGCATGGGGTGACCTGCACTCGAACCGCGACGTATCGCGCACCTACTACAGCGAGATGTTCGCGCTGAAGGAAAAGACCAAGGCGGTGTACGTCTCGGGCGACATGGAAGGCGACGGCTGGAGCGGCAACGTGGGCGTGCGCGTGGTCCGTACCGACGGAACCTCGAACGGCTACCAGATCGTGCCGAACCAGGTGCCTGGCGCGAACCTGCCTGCGTATCCATGGGGCGGTTTCGTTCAGCAGACCTCGATCGAGAACAACCACACCAAGATCCTGCCAAGCTTCAACCTGAAGATCGATGCGAGCAAGGATATCGTGGCGCGCTTCGGCCTGTCGCGCACCATGTCGCGTCCTGACTTCGGCGCGCTGGGCGGCACCGTGAGCCTGACCGACGAAACGCACACCGGTAACGGCGGTAACGCGAAGCTGCAGCCTGTCATCTCGAACAACGTCGATGCGACCGTGCAGTGGTACTACGCACCGCGCGCGCTGTTGTCGGCTGGCGTGTTCTACATGGACCTGCATGACTACGTCGGCTACGGCGTTTCGACCGGCACCTTCATCGACAGCCGCGCGTCGGAACAGTCGGGCAGCCCGGTGTTCGCGCAGTATTCGATCACCTCGCCGGTCAACGTCCGCGCCAGCATCAAGGGCGCTGAATTCGCAGCCCAGGTACCGCTCGGCGCAGGCTTTGGCCTGGACGGCAACCTGACGCTGGCCGATTCGAAGCAAGCCTTCGGTTCGTGCCCTGCGATGCAGACCGCGACCTCGTCGTCGCCTTGCGACATGCTGGGCGCGTCGAAAGTTACGGCAAACGGCGGCGCGTTCTACGAGACCGCCAACTGGAATGCACGCATCGGCTACGCATGGCGCTCGTCCTACCTGGCAGCCCAGGACCGCGGCACGCCGCTGTACCAGGATGCTGTCGGTCAGCTGTCCCTGTCCTTCAACTACTCGTTCAGCAAAAACCTGACCCTGAGCATCAGCGGCCAGAACCTGAACAACCCAGTCCTGAAGAACTATGTGTACAACAAGGATCAGCCAGGCCGCTTCTATACCAACGGCGCGCAGTACTACGCAGGCCTGCGTCTGAAGTACTAAGACCTGTCCGCAAGTGTCATCTCAACCCCGCCACGGCCGCTTTTGCCCTGGCGGGTTTTTTTATGACAGAATCGGCTCATGACAACGACAACCCCGAACCAAGTGGCCGAATGGCGCGACGTGGATGATGCGACCTTCCGCAACGAGATCCTGGGCAGTTACCGGCCCGCCATCCTGCGCGGCTTCGTGCGCCACTGGCCTGCGGTTGCCCTGGGCGCCGGCGCGCCCGAAGGAATCTGCAATTACCTCGTCGCCTGCGACAGCGGCCACCCGGTCGATGCGCTCCTGGCGGCGGCGCCGGAAAAGGGCCGCCTGTTCTATCAGCCCGACATGAACGGTTTTAATTTCGCGCGCCGCAAGCTGCCCGTATCGGCCGTGATCGAGCAGCTGGCGCGCTATTCGCAGTTCGCCGATCCGCCCTCGGTCGCTGTGCAAAGCGCGGTCATCGACGACTGCCTGCCGCGCTTCGCACGCGATAACGTGCTGCCGTTTCTCGACGCCGCGGTGCGCCCGCGCATCTGGCTCGGCAACACCATCACGACACCGGCGCATTTCGATGAATCGAACAACATCGCCTGCGTCGTCGCCGGCAAACGGCGCTTTACCTTGTTCCCGCCCGAGCAGGTGGCCAATCTGTACATCGGCCCCCTCGATTTTGCGCCCACGCCCACGCCGATCAGCATGGTCGACTTCAGCGCGCCCGATTTCGCGCGCTTCCCGCGTTTTCGCGAGGCGCTCGCCCATGCGCAGGTGGCCGACCTGGAGCCGGGCGATGCGCTGTATATCCCCACGCTGTGGTGGCACCATGTGCAGTCCACCGGCATTCTGAATATCCTGGTCAACTACTGGTGGCGCACGTCCACCGGACCGAGTCCGTTCGAGTCGCTGGTGAGCTGCCTGCAAAACCTGCGCGACCTTCCGCCCGAGCAGCGCGCTGCCTGGGCCTCCATCTTCCAGCACTATGTGTTCGACGCCGCGGTCGATCCGGGGGAGCATATTCCCGAACATAAGCGCGGCGTCCTTTCCAAGGTCAGACCTTCATGAAAAAAATCGCTTTTGCATCGTTAGCATTGTGCGCTTTGACGGGCGCCGTTCAGGCAGCCGAGGCGCCGCGCTTCATTTATAGCCCCTACAAGCATCTGGTGCAGCCGGCGCCGTTTCTGGTCGACGGCAAGCGCGTGGCCGGCCCCGGCGCGCTGACCTGGGCCTTTGCGTCGGGCGAATGCGGCGCCGAGCGCTGGGGTGACGCCACTGCGGCGCAGATTGCCGACGCCAACGTGGGCGCCTTCGATGCCGCCGGCGTCGATTACCTGGTGTCGACGGGCGGGCAGGGCGCCGTATTCACCTGCGCAAGCGATACGGGCATGGAGGCGTTCATCCAGCGCTACGAATCGAAGCACCTGATCGGCATCGATTTCGATATCGAGGAAGGGCAGACGCCGGAACAGGTCGAGTCGCTGGTCAAGCGCGTCAAGGCGGCGCAGGCAAAGCGTCCGCATCTGCGCTACAGCTTTACCGTGGCCACGCATGCGGCGTCCGACGGCAGTGGCAAGAGTCTCAACAAGCAGGGCGAAACCATCCTGGCCGCGCTGCGCCGCAACGATGTGCGCGCGTACACCTTGAATTTGATGGTGATGGATTACGGGCCGAGCGCGCGCGAGAGTTGTGTGCTGAACCAGGCCGGCACCTGCGATATGGGCAAGTCCGCAATCCAGGCCGCGCAGAACGTGCACCGCAAGTACAAGGTGCCGTATGCGCAGATCGAGCTCACGCCCATGATCGGGGTGAATGATGTGGTGTCGAACGTGTTCACGCTCGACGATGCGCGCACGCTGGGCAAGGCGGTCAGGTCGATGAAGCTGGCGGGATTGCATTTCTGGTCGTTCGACCGCGACCGGCCGTGCAGCGAGCCGACCACGGGTGCGAGTGCCGTGTGTTCGACGACGCCGGCGGAGCCGCTGGCCTATCACAAAGCCTTCACGGCCCCTTAACGTCGTCCTCGCGCAGGCGGGGACCCATGGCGCCTGTGATTTGAGCTGCTGCATCGCGGAGCTGAGATGCTATGGGTCCCCGCCTTCGCGAGGACGACGTTACTTGGGACGCGGTCGCTGCAGCTCGCGGTCGGGCTGCGAGAGGCGCCCGGCGCGCAGCTCCGTCACGGCCTTGCTTACCGCCCGCGCCACATTCCTGACCTCTTCCTGAAAATCCGTATCCCGATCCAGCACCTCGTGGCTCTCGGCATACGACTCGTAGTACCCGATAAACCGGTCGAGCTTGGCAAAGCTCCCCGAATCGACTAGCCCCATCCAGTCCAGCCAATCGGTCAGCCCGCGGCGCGTCATCTCGATGCCTGCAACGTCGCCATGCACGATCACCCCGTACGCGCGGTCGGCCAGGTGCTTGGGATAATCCCACCCGGCCAGTTCCAGCGCCTTGGCTTCCTCCGCCTTTTTGCCGTGGGTGGAGGTGGGATCAGGGTTGCCGCCATCGGCGCACACCAGTCGGTCGATCATCAGCTTGAGGACCGCCGGCGTCTGATACCAGTACACCGGCGTGACGATGATGACGCCGTGCGCGGCCACCCACTTCTCGTAGATCTCGTTCATCCAGTCGTTGGTCTGGCGCAGTGCGTGGTTGGGGTAGCAGCTGCAAGGCCAGTGGCAAAGCGGCATGGCGGTGGACACGCAGCCTTTGCAGGGATGGATGTGGCGGTCGTAATCGGACGTGAGCAGCGAAAGATCGAGCAGGTCGACCTCCACCCCGTCCGCTTCGAGCACGTCGCGTGCCAACAGCGTCATGCGGTGCGTCTTGGAGATCTCGCCCGGGCAGCTGCCATCGTTGCGCGCCGAGCCGTTGATCAGCAGGATGCGCGATCGGGTAGTGGCCAGCTTCTGCCGCGCATCGGCCGCCAGCAAACGGTCGCGCGTGGCTTTCCATTCGACCGACAGCGCGTAGTCAGGATCCTTGAAGCCGTCACCGGCCCTGACCGTCACCGGCGCCTTGTGCGACGCGCTGTAGTTGTCCCAGGCGGTCTGTTCGACCTGGTCGAGCGCGCTCTGGACCGCGCGAAATGCCGGATCCATATACGAGCGCGAAAAGATGAGGTGGAATTCGTCGCGTCCCAGTTTTCCGGGCGCCTGTCCTTTGCGTGGGGCTGGCATGGTCTGGCCTTTCTCGTGGTGCAGCCAGTATGCGAGATACTTCCTGAACGAAATGTTCGATGACTAACAGACCGCCCAAAAGAAAAAAAGCGGCCCCGGCCGAAGCCGGGAACCGCTTTTCATGCCGTCACGACGGATCAGCCGGCTTTGACAGGCGTGCCCTTCGGGCCGGTGACGTAGATGCTCCAGTAGCGAGCCAGCTCGCCCACGATATCCGAGTTGCCTTTGAGGCCATTGAAAATCTTGAGCGCTTCGTCCTTGTGGCCGGCCAGCGAGTGCGCGATGCCCAGACGCAGTTCGACTTCCTTCGGACCTTTCAGGCCGCCCTTGGTGATCCCTTTTTGCATCAGTTCGATACCTTTGTCGAACTGGCCCATCGTGACCAGGGTGTAGCCCAGGTTGACCAGCGGCTGGCCGGTCTTGGCCTTGGAGGCGCCGGCTTCGCCGTTGCCGATGGTGGCGGCGTCTTCTGCCGCGGCCTTGTTCACTTTGTCGCGCATGGCCTTGTTGCTCTGGCCCAGGACGCCGCTCTCGAAGCCCTTGTCCGTGACCTTTTTCGCTTCCGCGAACGAGGCCGCCAGGTTGGCCAGCTCGACGTATTCCACATACTGGCCGGCGGTCAGGTCCTTGGTCGTCGCGGCCATCAGGCGGTAGTAGTCCAGGCGCAGCAGGCGGTCATCGAAACCCTTGTGGTTGTTCAGGCGCTGCAGCGAGTAGGCCCAGAAATCCGGAGTCGGGTAGTAGACCAGCAGCTTGTCGATGGTCTTGTTGTAGTTATCCTTGTCCTTGGTTTTCTCGAATACATTGGACAGCATGCGCAATTCCTGGTCGCCCGGCGCCTTGCCGGCAGCTTCGGCCGCGGCGATGTTCTTTTCCAGCGCGGCCTGGGCATTGGCCATGTCGTTGCTGAAGTAGTAGGAACGGATCAAGCCTTCCTCGGCTTTTTCCGGCGTGCTGCTTGCCGCCTGATAGCGCTTGAAGGTCTCAATCGCCTTTGGATAATCCTTCGTGTTGTAGTACGAATTGGCGATCTTCATCAGATACTCTTCGACGTCCTTTTTTTCCAGGAAGCCGGAGCCGATCGCGTATTCCATCGCGTCGTTGCGCATCTTGTCGTTGCCTGCGGCGTAGCCGAGCGGAATTTTCAGGCTGTTGATGTAGTAGTTTTCGAACGGGGTGCGATTGGGCACCGCTTCGGCCGCCGTGATCAGGGCCTGGGCTTCATCGATTTTTTTCGCCAGGATCAGTTCTTTGATCTTTTCCGTGCCGACTACCTTGTAGATTTCCGGACGCAGCGTGTTGTCCTTCTTGGCAGGCGCGGCCGCCTGATCCTGGGCGTGGGCGCTGGTGAGCAGGGCAGGCGCGGCATTGAGACCAATGGCGGCCAACAGCAAACTGATGCGGGCGAGACGGAACTGGGACATGGAAAATCCTTTATGAATTCTGCGGCGGGTACAGCCATAACGGGGCGACCCGGCCTGCAGTGGACATGTTATTCGGCAACATTGATACCCGGCAGCACGCGCTGGCGGGACGAAGGGCATATTGTCACATAAACCGCTAAAGCACGTCCTGCTTTCAATGCTTATTGGTAACTGGATGTAAGAAGGCGGCGCCGTTGGCGTCGAACAGATGGCAGTGCTGCGGCGGCAGCTGCACGCCGAGCCGGCTGCCGGCGGCCGGGGGCGCGCCGTCCGGGGCCAGCTTGACCGCGATCAGGTCGGCCGCGCAGTCCATGGTGGCGTAGGCGACCGTCTGGTCGCCCAGGTATTCGGCGTGCGCCACGGTCAGCGCGAGCGTATCGCCGGCGCTCATGTGCTCGGGGCGGATGCCGAGAGTGACGGCGTCGCCTTCCCGCGCGCTGCCGGCATCGGCGTCCGGCGTGACCAGCGTGCCGTCGGGCAGACGCACGACGATACGCTCGCCGAACACCTGCGCCACCTGCGCCGGGATGAAGTTCATCTTGGGCGCGCCCAGAAAACCGGCCACGAACAGGTTGGCGGGACGGTTGTAGAGCGCGTGCGGCGTGCCTGCCTGCTCGATGCGCCCGCCGTTGATGACGACAATGCGGTCGCCCAGCGTCATCGCCTCCACCTGATCGTGGGTGACGTAGATCATGGTGGAGCCGAGGTCCTGGTGCAGACGGCTCAATTCCACCCGCATCTGCACGCGCAGGCTGGCGTCCAGGTTCGACAGCGGTTCGTCGAACAGGAACACGCCAGGTTTGCGCACGATGGCGCGGCCGATCGCGACGCGCTGGCGCTGGCCGCCGGACAGTTCCTTCGGCTTGCGTTCGAGCAGATGGCCGATCTGCAGGATGGCGGCCGCGCGCTGCACAGCCTCGTTCAGCTGCGCGCCCTTGTGGCCGGCCAGCTTGAGCGCAAAGGCCATGTTTTCGAACACCGTCATGTGCGGATACAGGGCGTACGACTGGAACACCATCGCCAGCCCGCGCTGGGCCGGTGGAATGGTGTTGGCCAACTGGCCGCCGATATGCAGTTCGCCGCCGCTGATCTCTTCCAGACCGGCGATCATGCGCAGCAGGGTCGACTTGCCGCAGCCGGACGGGCCCACGAAGACCACGAATTCGCCATCGGCGATATCGAGGTCGATGCCGTGGATGACGCCCTTCTTGTCGTCGTAATGCTTGGCGACGCTTTTGAGCTGGACGCTGGCCATCGTCAGGCCACTTTGGCTTCGGCTGGGGGCAGCTGGGGGTCGTTCTTTTGCCGCGCGCTCATCGGAATGAACTGCGACATGACGGCCACCGGAATCGCGCACGCCAGCACCCACAGGAAGAAATGCTGATACCCCAGGTGGAGCTGGACGTCGCCGCTGAAGAACTTGAAGAGGGCAAATCCGAGCTGCATGATGCCGGTCGAGAGGGCATAGTGCGCCGTCTGGTATTTGCCCGGCGCGACTACCTGCATCATGTACAAGATCAGGCCGACGAAGCCGAAGCCGTAGCCGAACATCTCCAGGCTGAGCGCCGCGCCGATGATGAACGCATTGGTCGGCAGCTGCGTGGCCAAATAATAGAACACGATGTTGGGCAGATTGACCGCGAGGATCAACGGCAGAATCGCGCGCCGCAAGCCGAGCCAGGACGTGAAATAGCCGCCCGCGATACTGCCGATGATGAAGGCGCCGGTGCCGACTGTGCCGTACAGCTTGCCCACGTCGGCGGTCGTCAGACCAAGGCCCCCCAGCTTGCGCGCTTCGACCAGGAACAGCGGTCCGATCGTCTGGATCTGCGCTTCGCCCGCGCGAAACAGGATGATGAACAGGATCGACACCCAGATCCCGGGCTTCTTGAAGTATTCGAGCACCACTTCACGCAGCGTGCCGGCAATGGCGGCAGCGCTGTTGTTGGTGCTGGCCACGTTGCGCGCGGGCGGGAGCACCCACAGGTTGTACAGGCCGATCAGGATCATGATCGCGCCCAGCAGCGAGTAGATCACGGTCCAGGCGGTGACCACGCCGCTGGTTTCCTGCAAATAGCCGGCCAGCGAGAGCAGGGCGCCGTTGGCCAGGAAGCGGCCGGCATTGAAGAATGTACCGGTCCAGCCGGCGTACCGGGCTTGCCCCTTGTCGTCGAGCGACGCGATGTACAGGCCGTCGCAGGCGATGTCGTGGGTTGAGCCGCACACCGCGACCAGGGCCAGCATGGCGACACAGGCCGAGAACCAGAACGGGGTGTGCAGCGAAACGGCCACCATGGCCAAGGCCACGCCCCCGGCCAGTTCGAACAGAATGACCATCTTCTTTTTGCTGCTGGCCAGTTCCATGAATGGACTCCAGAGCGGCTTGAAGATCCACGCCGATCCAATCAGCGTCGTCCAGTGGCTGATCTGATCGTTGGCCAGTCCCATATTCTTGAGCATCATCCCCGCCAGCAGCATGACGGCAAAGAAGGGCAAGCCCTGCGCCAGATACAGGCTGGGAACCCAGAGGGCGGGGCTGCGGACGGTCTCGTTTTCGTTTTTCATCAAGCTCTCTCGTGCGTTCTGGGGTGTCAGTCGAATCCGGGGACGGGGCAGCGGCCCTGCGCTTCCAAGGTGCCGGCCAGCCAGGCATCGACCGCATCGAGCGCGGGTGCGGCGAAGCCGTAGGTGAGCAGGGCGGGGGCGTCGATGTCGAGCGCCTGATAGGGGTTCCACAGCGCCAGGTGCAGGTCCGGCTTCCATGTCTTGCGCGCGTTCGGGCCGTAGCGGCGGCGCGAGGTGGAAGCGAGGATCGTGAAGCGGCCATCGTCCGGCAGCGCGCTCCAGTCGAACGTTTCGGCGTCGGCGAAGGTCGCCAGTTCGACGTCGTACAGGCGGCCGAGCGAGGTCGCGACCACGGCCGCCGGTACGCCCGATTCGGACACGCCGTCGCTCACCACATCGGCGCGCGCCACCAGGCGCACGCGGCTGCCTGCCGGCGGGCGCTGCGGATTGCCGCGCGCGGTCAGGGCGCGTCGCCAGGCATGGGCCATGAGCAGGCGGTCGGCCGCGTCTTCCATGTACTCGCGCGGCTGGCACGGGTAGGCTTCGGACAGCGCGGACAGACGCGCCAGGCGGCGGTTCACGTCCACCATCGGCAGGGCGCCGGTGGAGATCGCATCGGCGATGGCAGCGATGGTTTCGCTCTGCGTTTCCGGTGTGCCGAGTGCCATCACCATGTCGGCGCCGGCCAGCAGCGCGCGCACGGCGGCCACCCCCGGGTCGAACATGTTGGCAATCGCGTGCATGTCCATGCCGTCGGTGATGATCACGCCGCGGTAATCCCATTCCTCGCGCAAGAGGTCATGCAGAATGCGGCGCGACATCGTGGCCGGGTACACATCGTCCAGCGCCGGGTACACGATATGGGCCGTCATCAGCGCCGGGGCACGGTTGCCGGCCATGCGGAAAGGCTTGAATTCGAACTTCTCCAGTTCGGCTAGCGGTTTGTCCACGGTCGGCAGGTCGCGGTGCGAGTCGACGTGGGTGTCGCCATGGCCGGGGAAGTGCTTGACGCAGCAGGCCACGCCTTCGGCCAGGCTGCCTTCCATCCAGGCCAGCGCCAGTTCGGTGGCCCGCTGCGGATCGGCCCCGAAGGAGCGTTCGGCAATGACGGGATTGTCCGGATTATTGTTCAAGTCCAGCACGGGCGCGAAGTTCCAGTTAAAGCCCATCGCCTTGACCGCGCGCGCCACGGCGGCGCCGACGGAACGGGCGAGGTCCACGTCGCCGGCCGCGCCCAGGCCCATGGCCGACGGCGGCGCCGGCACCCAGGTCGAGCGCACCACGGCGCCGCCTTCCTGGTCGATGGCGATCAGTGCGTTCGCTCCCATGGCTTCGCGCAGGTCGGCGGTCAGGCGCTGCAGCTGCTCCTGGTTGACCATATTGCCGCGGAACAGACAGACGCCGCCGACGCTGTTCTCGCGCAGGAAGCGCGCTGTCTCGGCATCGAGCTCGGTGCCCGGGAAGCGGATCATGATCAGCTGGCCAGCCATTTTTTTGAAGGGGTTCATTTGACTGCTCCGTCCATGCCGCGCATGAAAAACCGTTGGGTGAAAAGGAAGGCCGCCAGCGTCGGCAAAATGGTCAGCACCGTGCCCGCCGCGATCACGCGCGTGCTGCTGCCGAAGGTGCCGCGCAAATACAGCACGCCCACCGAGAGAGGAAATTCGTCGGGTTTGCTCATCACGATGGACGGCCAGATGTATTCGTTCCACGCCTCCACCGCCGTCAGGATGCCGACCGTGGCCAGCCACGGGGCGATCAGCGGCAGCATGATGCGGGTGAAGATGGTCCATTCGCCGGCCCCGTCCACACGCGCCGCGTCGATCAGGTCTTGCGGCACTTCTTCGAACGCTTGCTTGAGCAGCAGGATCGCCACCGCCGTCACCACGTTCGGCAGGATCACGCCGGTATAGGTATCGACCAGACTGAGTTTGGTGACGGTGATGAAGTTGACCAGGAAGTTCACTTCGGACGGCAGCACCAGCGTGGCCAGGATGATCCCGAACACCAGCTTGCGGCCGCGGAAATGCATGCGCGCCAGCGGGTAGGCGGCCAGCGAGCACAGGGTCAGCTTCCAGAATACCGTGAGCGCGGCGATCAGCACCGAATTTTTGAAGAAGGAGAGCACCGGAATCGCCTGGAACACCTGCGCGAAATTCTCGAACGAAGGGGCGCGCGGCCAGAAGGTGGGCGGGAAGGCGAACACGTTCCCTTCGGTGGACAGGGCCGTGACCAGCGTCCACCAGAACGGGAACACGCACACCACCGCGAGCGCGCACAGGACCAGGTAATGGGCAGCGCGGCGCATCAGCGGTGCCTCGGCTTGAGGTAGCGCAGGCAAAGCAGGGCAATGCCGACGCAAATCACGGACACCACCATGCTGGCGGCCAGCGCGCGTGGCAGCTTGAGGTGCTTGAGACCCTGGTCATAGGCGTAGTAAAGCGCCGTAAAGGTCGAATTCATCGGCCCGCCCTGGGTCAGCACGTCGACTTCCTGGTAGGCCTTGAGCGCGGCCAGCACCGACAGGATGGTGCACACCATGATGGTGGGGCGCAGCATCGGCACCGTGATTTTCCAGAACATCTGCCAGCGGTTGGCGCCGTCCAGCACAGCCGCCTCCTGCATGTCGGCCGGAATGGCCTGCAGCGCGGCCAGGTACATCACCATGTACCAGCCCAGGCCACGCCAGAGCGTGACGAACATGATCGCGAACAGGGCCAGGGCATCGTCGGTCAGCCAGCCGAGCGGCGCGTTGGCCAGTTTGAGCTGCAGGAAGACGTAATTGAGCGTGCCCTGTTCGTGGAACATGAAGCCCCACATGATGCCCACCACCGACACCGTCGTCACCACCGGCACGTAGAAGGCGGCGCGGAACAGGCGGATGCCGGGCAGGCGGTTATTGACCAGCACCGCCAGCGCGATCGCGCCGATCTGCACAAATGGCACCATCAGCAGGAACAGCAGCGAATTTTTCAGGCCCGTGACGAACATCTCGTTGTCGAAGATGTAGCGGAAGTTATCCAGCCCCACCCAGGAGGTCTCGCGCACCAGGCTGTAATCGGTAAAGGCGAGGAAGGAGCCGAACAGCACCGGCCAGAACGAGAACACGGCCAGCAGCACCAGCGCGGGCGCCAGGAAAAGCCATGCATGGTGCTGGCGGCGGGCGGACATCAGTGCAGCCTTTGGGTGGCGAGTTTCTTGTTCCAGACCGCGACCGCCTGGTCCAGCGCCTGCTGCACGTCCTGCTTGCCGGTGACGCCCGCTTCCACGGCCTTGACCAGCGAACGGCGCAATTCGTCGTAGTCGTCGATGCCGGCCACGTACAGCGTATGCGAGTGGGCCATCGATGATGCGCCGGCGGCCACCGCCTGTTCGGCCGCGCCCGCGCCCGCCGGCAGCGACAGGAAGTAGGGATCGGCGGCGGCGCGCACGGTGGTGGGGAATACGCTCGCTTCGCGCGCGAACGCGAGCTGGCCGGCGTCGCCGGTCAGGTACAGCGCGAACTTGCCCACTGCCGGCAGCAGCGCCGGCTTGACGCCCTTGGGGATCGCGAAGTGGACCAGCCAGCCGCCATCGGCGATGCCGGTCGGCCCGAGCGGTGCCTTGGCGATGGCGCTGACCGCATAGATTTCCTTGGCGTCGGCCTGGATCCGGCGCAGCGCGGTGGGCGGCGCCAGCAGCATGCCGAGCCGGCCGCCGTTGTAAGCGTTCACTACCGCCGGGAAGTTATCCTCGGCGAACAGGCTTTCCTTGAGCAGGCCGCCGGCCTTGTAGGTCACGGCCAGCTTTTGCACCAGCGTCACGTGGGCCGGGGAGTTGAACACGGCCTTGCCGCCGTCGATGACTTTCAAGCCCTGCCACATGAACAGGCCGTCGATCTTGGACAGGGCGGGCGCGTAGCCGGCGATGCCGGTCTTTTGCGCGATCTGGCGCGCGAACGCGAGCTGTTCGTCGAAGGTCTCCGGCCCGCGCGCGAGACCGGCGGCGCGGAAGATGTCGCGGTTGTAGGCGATCACGGCGACGTTGCTGTACATGGGGAAGCCGTACGTTTTTCCCTGGAAGGTCAGATCCTGCAGGGCGCCGGGCAGGTAGCTGCTGCGGGCAGCGCCGAGCAGGCCGTCGACGGGCGTGAGCAGATCGTCGCGCGCGTATTCGTCGGCCCAGGGCACGTTCAGGTTGACCAGGGCCGGTGGGGTACCGGCCACGATACGCGTCACCAGCTTGGTCTGGATCACGTCCCACGGAAAATCGACCCACTCCACTTTCACGCCCGGATTGGCAGCTTCGTAGTTGCGCACCACCGACTCGAAGTAGGGCGTGAAGCGCGGCTTCATGCTGAAGGTCCAGAACTCGATCTTGGTCTCGGCGGCCATGGCCCCGTGCAGCGACAGTCCGGTTGCCATCAATGCCGTCAGCAGGTTCTTGATGTTCATTGATGGCGCGCTGAAGTCAGTTGGTCTTGGTGACTTTGCTCAGATGGCGCGGACGGTCCGGGTCCATGCCGCGCGCGGCCGACAGTTGGGCCGCCATCACGTAGAACGCCTGCACGGCGACGATAGGATCGAGGTCGGGTGTGGCGGCGGTCGGCAAGGTCAGGTCGCGCTCGGCCACATCGGCCGGCGCGGCCAGGATGACACGCGCGCCGCGGGTGCGCATTTCGCTGGCCAGTTGCAGCACGCTGGCCTGGGTCGGCCCGCGTGTGGCGAAGATCAGCAGCGGATAGCCGTCTTCGATCAGCGCCATCGGGCCGTGCTTGATTTCGGCGCCGCTGAAGGCCTCCGCCTGCAGGGCCGAGGTTTCCTTGAACTTGAGCGCCGATTCGAGCGCGATCGGGAAGCTGATCCCGCGTCCGACCACCATGATGTTGCGGGCCGGCGTGAGGACCTCGAGCGCCGCGCTCCAGTCGGCTTGCGCGGCCACGCGCAGGGCGTCGGGCAGGGCGGCCAGGCCGTCCAGCAGGTCGGGGTCGTTCTGCCATTGGGCGACCAGGCGCGCGCCTGCCACCAGGCTGGCGATGAAGCTCTTGGTCGCGGCCACGCTCTGCTCTTTACCGGCGTGCAGCGGCATGGCCCATTCGGCGGCCTGCGCCAGTGGCGAGGCGATGTCGTTGACCAGCGCCACCGTGGTGGCGCCGCCTTCGCGGAAGTAGCGGATCGGGTCGACCACGTCCGGACTCTGGCCCGACTGCGAAATGGAGATGGCGAGCGTGTCGCGGGTGACGATCGGTGCGCGGTTCAGCGTGATCAGCGACATCGGCAGCGATGCCACCACGCGCCCCATGCGCGCCATGATCAGGTAGGCGCAATAGTTGGCTGCGTGGTCCGAGCTGCCGCGCGCGATGGTGAGCGCGGTGTCGAAATTGGTGGACCTCAATTTGCGGCCGAGTTCCGCGTAGCGTTCGGTGTCGCTGGCCAGTTGCAGGGCAACGCACTCCGCGGCGGATACGGCTTCTTTAAGCATCATTGAGGTCACACTTTTCTCCTTCTATATAAACAGCTTTGATCTGGAGCTCGCGGTCGAGCACCACCATGTCGGCAAAGGCGCCCGTGGCCAGGCGGCCACGTTCGGTCTCGCCCAGATAATCGGCGGCGTAGGTGGACACGCGGCGCGAAGCGTCTTCGATGTCCAGCCCCAGCCCGACCAGGTTGCGCAGCGCCTGGTCCATCGTGAGGGTGCTGCCGGCCAGGGTGCCGTCGGGCAGACGCACGCCGCCCATGCACTTTTGCACGCGGTGGCGGCCCAGCATGTAGTCCCCGTCGGGCATGCCGGTGGCGGCGGTCGAATCGGTCACGCAGTACAGGTGCGGAATCGAGCGCAGGGCAACCCGGATCGCGCCCGGATGCACGTGCAGCAGGTCGGGAATCAGTTCCGCGTACTGCGCATGTGCCAGCGCCGCGCCCACCATGCCCGGCTCGCGGTGATGCAGGGGACTCATCGCGTTGAACAAATGGGTGAAGCCCGCCGCGCCGTGCTTGAGGGCGGCCACGCCGTCCTCATACGAGCCGAGCGTGTGGCCGATCTGGACCCGGATGCCGGCCTCGGACAGCTCGCGCACCAGGCGCAGGTGGCCGGCGATTTCGGGCGCCACGGTAATCAAGCGCATCGGCGCGTAGGTGCCCAGCTGCTGCACTTCGGCCAGGGTGGCGGCGCGCGCGTAGTTGGGCTGGGCCCCGAGCTTGCCCGAGTTGATGTACGGGCCTTCCAGGTGCACGCCGAGGATGCGCGCGGCGCCCGGGCGGCGTTCGCCGCAGGCCGCGCCGATGGCCTTGAGCGCGGCCGTGATTTCGTGCGGCGGCGCGGTCATGGTGGTGGCCAGCAAACTGGTGGTGCCGTGCTTGGCATGCATGGCCGCGATCACGTGCGGCGCGTCGCCGCCTTCCATGATGTCCTTGCCGCCGCCGCCGTGCACGTGCAGGTCGATGAAGCCGGGAATGACATAGTCGTCGCCGTTGGTGGACGGATCGCACGCACCGCCGTGGATGCCGGTGACGCGCTCGTTAAAGTCGATCGCGCCGTTGATCCAGCCGTTCGGGGTGAGGATGTTGCCTTTGATTGGTTCGCTCATCTGCGCGACTCCGCTACGAATTCATAATAGTCACTGCGGCAGTAGGAATGGGTCAGCTCCACCGCGGCGCCGCTTTCCAGATAACTGACGCGGGTAATGTGCAGCATCGCCGCGCCGGGCGGCAAGTTGGCCAGGCGCGCCTGTTCGGCGCTGGCGTTGACGGCGCGGATGTGCTGCAGCGCGCGCATCGGCACCGCGCCGCGCGCTTCCAGGTAGCCGTACAGCGAATCGGTCACGCTGTGCGGGTCCGGCATGTGCAGCGACGGGATGGTGGTGGTCTCGATCGCCATCACCACGTCGTCGGCGGTGCGCAGGCGCTTGAGGCGCACCACCGGCATGTTGGGGGACAGCCCCAGCGACAGCAGTTCGAGCGGAGCGGCGATGCCGATTTCCCGTTCCAGCCAGCGCGAGCCGGCGGTAAAGCCGCGCTGGCTCAATTCTTCCGAAAAACTGGTCAGGCGCGACAGCGGCTGCTCCAGCTTGGGCGTGATGTAGGTGCCCGAACCGCGGCGGCGCGTGAGCATGCCGCGCTCGCACAGCATGTCGATCGCCTTGCGCGCGGTGACGCGCGAAATGTCGAGCATGTCCGAGAGCATGCGCTCGGACGGCAGCGCCTCGTTGGCGCGCCAGTCGCCGCCGATGATCGACGAGGACAGCTTGTTGGCCAGCTGCATATACAGAGGGGTGAGGCTGTCGGCGTCGGGCTTGAATTCGCGGAGCTGCGCGAGCATGTTCATTCTCCCTTGATATGTTGAGCAATCATGCGCAGCGCGCCGCTGGCGGCGTCGCCGCAAGGGGCGATGCTGCGCGCCAGAAGGTCTTGCGGCAGGTAGGCGCGCAAGGGCGCACCGAGGCCGCCGCACAGCGCCACCGGCAGCGTGCCGGACGGATCGAGCGCGCGTGCGATGGATGCCACTTCGGCGCCGGCGTCGACCAGGAAGCCGCGTGCGATGGCGTCGGTCGCGGCGTGTTCGATGACGATCGGCGCCAGTTGCGCGTAACTGGTCTGGGTGGCCTGGCCGAGCCAGACCTGGATCGCATCGCGTCCGCCGCCGCAGGCGGCGATCACCGCTTGCGCGAACGCGCTGGGTGGACGGCGTCCGTCGAGCACCTGTTCGATATGGTTGATGGCGCGCAGGCCGATCCAGCCGCCGCTCGCTTCGTCGCCGGCCGGGAAGCCCCAGCCGCCCACTTCGCGCAGGCTGCCGTCGGGCAGCAGGGCCTGGCCCACGCTGCCGGTGCCGATGGCGACGATGGTGCCGGGCCGGCCCTGATGGGCGCCCAGCAAAGTGGTATGGCCGTCGTTATCGAGGCGCAGCGCGCCGTAGCCGGGATCGGCCGCCGCGAACTGCGACGCCCATAATTTATTGTGCACACCGGCCAGGCCCAGGCCGATCGCCGTGACCGCCAGTGCGGGACGCGCCATGCCGGCGCCGGCGAAGGCCTTGCCGATGGCGTCGCCGATCGAATGCCAGGCCGCTTCAATGCCGTGCGCCAGTCCGGACGGGCCGCTCTGGCCTTGCGCGAACTCGGTGCCGTCGGGCCGCGCGAGGCGCACGCGAGTGCCGGTTCCGCCGCCATCGACACCGATGAGATATTCGATCATGTTTGCTTTGTAGGGTTCTGAACTACGGGAGTGAAGGCACTATATTGTTGCCAAACCAGCTTGTCAACAGGTATTTAAGTGGTATTGTAAATTCGCGAATTGGCATTGAGTCCAGTTGCGTTGGGTGGCAGTTAAGTTGTTGTTTTTAAAGGGAAATGCAAAAGGCAACAATGGTATGCCTGTGGTGCTGGTTTAGTGCCAATTTTTTATGGATTTGAAGCGTTTCCATGGCGGGTGGTCTGCATGGAAGGGATTCGCCACTACGTCGTCCTCGCGCAGGCGGGGACCCATGGCAGCGTAGCTCAGAGAAGAATTCTTTCTATGTGCTGGCGCCCTACGGGTCCCCGCCTGCGCGAGGACGACGGGGTGGGAGTTTGCGAAGGGGAGGATCAGCGCTTGACGCTGCTGCCTTTTCTATCGAAACGTGCACTGCCAATGACGGCGTCGCCCGGACCTTGCACCTGCACGTCGCTCGTGCGCGCCGCCAATTGGCGCCCATCCAGGTCGCCCGAGCCGGTCAAACGCGCACGCACACTGTCGACCGTGCCGCCGATGCGGCTCGCGCCCGGACCGTGCATCTCGAGCACCAGGCGCTTGCCGGCCATCGATGCATGCAGTTCGCCCGAGCCGCTCATGTCGGCAGTGAGGGTGTCGGTCACGCGGGCCAGTTCGACCCCGCCAGGACCCGAGCTGCGCACGTCGCCCACGGCCACCGTCAGTCCGCCCGCCTCGAGGTCGCCCGAGCCGGACAAGCGCGCATTGAACTGGCCGACCGCGCCGTCGAGCGTGACGTTGCCCGGTCCGCTCATCTCGATCCGCGCCTTGTCTGCCAGCAGGCCATGCGCGATCAGGTCGCCCGAGCCGCTCACGTCCGCGTCGAACGTCTTGATCTTGCCGCTGATGCAGGCGCCGCCCGGTCCGCTCAGGTCGGCCCTGGCCGCTTCCACGGCCAACGCGCACGCATCGAGGTCGCCCGAGCCGCTGATGTCGGCGCGCAGCTCGGCGCTGCTGCCGCGCAGGACCGTGTCGCCCGGGCCGCTCATGTGCAGCTGGGTGCGCGTGGTGTGCAGGCCGCTGGCGTTGAGGTCGCCAGAGCCGCTGAGGTCGGCATTGAATTCGCCGCTGATATTGGCCAGCGTGACGTCGCCGGGACCCGACTGGGCCAGGCGCACGTTGGCGGCGCTGAGGCGCTCGAGGTCGACGTCGCCGCTGCCGCTGCTGTCGACGCGCAACTCGCGCACCGCGCCACTGCCGTGCAGCTCGCCCGGGCCGCTGACGGCCACGCTGAACTTGTCGCCGGCCACTTGTTCCAGCCGCACGTCGCCGCTGCCGCCCATTCTGAGGCTGCGCAGCGCCGATGCGGTGATCGCCACGGTGATCGTCTCGGTTTTCTTGTACCCGAAGTGAAAGCCGAAATGCGAGACCGGCTTGACGATCAGGGTGTCGCCGCGCACCCGCATCTCGACATCGGCCAGCTTGTCCTTGGGGCCGGTCAGGCTGACCGACTGGGTGCCCTGGGCCTTGACCACGACCTGATAGGGCCCGGACAGTTCGATCGCGTTAAAGGCGCCGAACTGGCGCTGTTCGGTGACCACGTTGCCCTGGGCGAAAGCGGCCTGGGCGGCAAATGCGCCGCAGACGAGCGCGGCGGTAATGGAGCATTGTTGTTTTGATGGAGTAGGCATGGCGTCTCGAAGTAAGGTTGAGCGTTGCAACCGGAGACTGCACGATAGGCCAAAGCCGCCACGCGCGGCGGCGCCGTGCGACAAAACGCCGTTTCGGTATCCTGAAAGGCCAAATCGCGCCCGTTAACGGCAAAGCGCCCCGGCCGATTCGCATCGTGCCGGGGCGCCCGGGGGCAAGGCAGGGATTACTTCATGAACCAGTCGAACTGACTTGCTTCCGTCGCGCGATGGTTCTTCATCGCTTCGATCGCTTCAGCCTTGGTCTTGGCGCGGGTGGCGGCCTTGTCATCTTGGGCGGCGGTGGCGGCCTGCGATGCGGCGGCGACCTGGGCGGCGGCAGCGGTGGTGGTCGCGGTAGCGGCGGCAGCGGTGGTCGTCGCGTTAGCGGCGGCCGGGGTGTCGGCGGCAAAGGCGGCGCCTGCGAAGGCGAGGGCGGCGACAGCGGTGAACAGTTTCGATGCATTCATGATTTTTCTCCAGATGCCGGCGGTGGCCGGCGATAACAAATTAATTGGTGATCCAGTCGAACTGGCTCGCTTCGGTCGCGCGGTGGTTCTTGACCGCTTCGACTGCCTCGGCCTTGACTTCTGCGCGGCTGCGGCCGGTGTCCTTGGCGGTTGGCATGGCTGGCACGTTCAGGCTCTTGGCGGCTACGGCAACCTGGGCGGCGGCAGCGGTGGTCGTGGCGGTGGCGTTTGCCGCAGGAACGTCAGCGGCGAAGACGGAACCGCCGAGGGTGACAGCGACGAGTGCGAAGAACAGTTTCGATGCTTTCATGGTGAGACTCCTAGGTGTTGGGTTTGCGTCGCTTGCGTTGTGCGGCGGTGATAAGCTGTATTGCTCATCCATGAAACGAAGTCTATCCGTTGCGCGTTCTGCAAAAAAGGGGAATACTGGCAATACTCTGTTGCTAAATTCGGGATAATAGGTTTCCACATGGATAGACTTCAATCGATGCGGGTATTTGCCAAGGTGGTCGAGCAGGGCAGTTTTGCCCGTGCCGCGCTGGCGCTGGACATGTCGAACACGGTCGTCACGCGCAATGTGGCCGATTTAGAGGCCCACCTCGGAACCCGCCTGCTCAACCGCACCACGCGCAAGCTGTCGCTGACCGAGACCGGGATGCATTACCTGGAACGGGTCAAGCAGATCCTGACCGATATCGACGATGCCGACGCCGTGGCTTCCTCGTCGGCGCGCAAGGCCAGCGGCACGCTGCGTATTTACTGCCAGCACAGCTTTGGCCAATCCCAGCTGGCCGCGCTGTTGCCCAAGTACGCCGAGGCGATGCCGGAAGTGGTGCTCGACGTCACCCTGGCCGATTACCCGATCGACCTGGTCGAGGAAGGCTTCGACATCGGCATCCTGCTGGGCCTGCAAAAATTCGACGCCACCATGATCGCGCGCCGGCTGTGCATGTCGACCCTGGTGCTGTGCGCCTCGCCCGACTATATACAGCGGCATGGCGCACCGGCCACCCCGTTCGAGGTGTCGGAACATAAATGCCTCAATTTCGCCTTCGAGCAGCTGCGCCACAGCTGGCCGGTCAGCTTTGGCGACGAAAAGGGCGATATTCCCATCACCAGCCGCTTTATTTCGAACAATGGCAGCATTCTGCGCCACGCGGCGCTGGCCGGCCTCGGCATCATGGTGCGCTCGTCGTTCACCCTGGACGACGACTTCACCAGCGGGCGCCTGGTCCAGCTGCTCAAGGGCCATCACCTGGGGCGCATGCCGGTCAACCTGGTCTATCCGAGCCGGCGCCTGATGTCCTATAAGGTGCGCAGCTTCGTCGATTTCATGAGCGCCCAGTTCCCCGCGCCCGACACCGATCCCTGGCTGGGCCTGGTGTGACCGTTTCCCGACACCGCAACCGAATTTGCCATGGAGCACGCAACTGTTGTGCTATATTTCCGTCTGGAACTTTTTGATTCGGAAACAACAACAACAAGTTGCTCGGGTATTTATGCCCATCTCGAAAGCCCGCTCTTGCGGGCTTTTTTTCGTGCTGCGCATTTCGTCGTGAATTGTTGCTGCGAAGTGTCATAATGTGCACAGAGTGCTCGCAACAGGGGAGACCAACATGATTCGCTATGTGGGAACGCAAAAAAATACCGATGGCATGACCGTCTATGTGTTTCTCATTAACGGTTTGCAGAAGGAAGTCCGCGAGAGCGCGCTCAAGCAGCATCCAGGTTGCTTTGAAGCATTGCCGGCCTCGGCCAAGGCGAAGATCGCCGCCGACCGCAACTGGATGTCCAAGTTATAGCCTTAGGAGTGAAGATGAGTAAAGCACAAGACAGCAAGAAAGAAACCAAAAAAGAGCCGGCCAAGAGCGCCAAGGAAAAGAAAGAAGCGAAGAAGGTCAAGAAGGAAGAGCGCGCGCGCCAGTAAGCGCACGCCACAGGAGTGCGCGATGCGTACAGCGATCCGAGGGCAGGGCAGGGACGCGCCGCGCAGGCATGGGCCGGCGGCGTTGCTGGTCCATGCCTGCGCGGCCGTGCTGGCGATCGCCGCCGGGACCGCCCACGCCGCACCGTCCACCTTCGGGCCGGTGATCGGCAGTGCCCTGCTGTGCCGCAGCCATCTCGACAACGCGTATTTCCAGTCCTATCTGTCGGGCGCTTTCGGCCCGTCCTACAAGCATGAAGGCGGGGCCTACTGGTTCAAGGCCGAGGGCAATCTGTGGGGCACCCAGGTGACCGACATCCTGCTCAGCGACGACACCAGCGAACTGGTGTTCGTGGGCGCGGTCACCGAAGCGACACCCGACAAGCTCGACGAAGCCATCCGCGCCACGGTCGGCGTGCGCCACCTGGCCACCGATGCGTCGGCCTATCCGGTGCGCGAGTCGGTCCCGGGCAGCAGGATCGTGTACTTCAAGACCAAGTCCAAAATCTACTGCGCCAAATTCAAGCCGCTGCCGATTCTGCGCTGAAGGCTATTTTCGGGAATCCATGTACAACCATTTCTTCAGCCTGAAGCAAGCACCGTTTTCGATTGCCCCCGACCCGCGCTACCTGTTCATGAGCGAACGCCATCGCGAAGCGCTCGCGCACCTGCTGTACGGCGTGGGCAGCGGCGGTGGCTTCGTGCTGCTGACGGGCGAAATCGGCGCCGGCAAGACCACCGTATGCCGCTGCTTCATCGAACAGATTCCGTCGAACACGCGCCTGGCTTACATCTTCAATCCCAAGCTGACGGTGGAAGAACTGCTGCTGTCGATCTGCGACGAATTCCGCATCACGCTGCCGCCGCCGGGCCCGGGGCCGGTCAGCGTCAAGAACTATGTCGACGCCATCAACGCCGACCTGCTGGCCAGCCACGCGCGCGGCAAAAACAATGTGCTGATCATCGACGAGGCGCAGAACCTGTCGGCCGACGTGCTCGAGCAATTGCGCCTGCTGACCAACCTCGAAACCAATGAGCGCAAGCTGCTGCAGATTATCCTGATCGGCCAGCCCGAGCTGCGCACCATGCTGGCCCGGCCCGAGCTCGAGCAACTGGCCCAGCGCGTGATCGCGCGATACCACTTGGGTTCCCTCTCGGAGCAGGAAACCGGCAATTACATCGCGCACCGCATGGCAGTCGCCGGCGCGGTCGGGATCTCGCCGTTCAAGCGTCCCATCATCTCGCGCATTCATCAGATCACGCACGGCGTGCCGCGCCGGATCAACCTGTTGTGCGACCGCGCGCTGCTGGGCGCCTATGTCGAGAACAGCAACGACGTCACGCGCACTATCTTGCGCCGCGCCGCCGGCGAAGTGTTCGCCGTGCAGCAGGCGGCCCGGCGCATTCCCAAGGGCTGGCCGCTGGCGGCGGCCGGCGTGCTGGCCGGCGTTGCCGTCAGCGCGCTGGCGTGGCAGATGCTCCCTTCGCACAAGGCGGCAAAGCCGGCAGTGGCGACCGCGCCGGCCCCGCTGGCGGCAACGGCCGTCGCGCCCGTGGCCGCCGTGGTCAGCCTGGTGCCGCTCGCGCATGCCGACGAACAGCGCGCGCTGCGCGAACTGGCCGGCTTGTGGGGCGTGTCGCTGCCCGAAGGCGACGCCTGCCAGGCCGGCTTGCGCGCCGGCTTGCGCTGCCATCAGGGCAAGGGCGGCCTGTACGACCTGCGCCAGCTCGACCGGCCGGCCGTGCTGACGCTGCGTGACGGCGCCAACGTCAGCTATGCCTTGCTGACCGCGATGGATGAAGACAGCGTCACCCTCAGCTTCGGCGGGCGCAAGCAGAAGCTGAGCGTGTCGACGCTGGCGCTGCGATTCGATGGCGCCTTTACTACCTGGTGGAAGATGCCGCGCCACTTCCGCGAACAGATCGCCGGCGGCGAGCAGGGGCCGGACGTGGACTGGCTCGCCGCCAGCCTGGCGCGCCTGGGCGGCGTGGCCGCGCCGGCGCCCGGTACCCCGATGGGAGGCGCCACGCTGGAGCTGCTGCGCAGCTTCCAGGAACAGCAAAACATGAAGGCCGACGGTGTCGCCGGTCCCCGCACCTATATGCGTCTGAACCAGCTGGGGGGCGTGGCCGAGCCGCGCCTGCTGGCCGCCAACAGCGTCCGATAATACGATGTCCTATATCCTCGAAGCCCTCAAGAAAGCCCAGGCCGAACGCCAGCTTGGCAGCGCGCCTACGATCCACGATCTGTCGCTCCAGAGTGCACCGCAGACCGGCGCGCGCGGCACCGCCGTGCCGCTGTGGGCGGTGCTGAGCGGCGCCGCCGTGCTGGTCGCCGTCGCTGCTTTCCTGTGGTGGCGCCAGCCCGCGCCCGCGCCGGTGGTGCAGGTGGTCGCCGCGCCGGCCGCGCAGCCAGTCCCGGTTGCCGCCGCGCCGGCCGTGCCGCCAGCGCCGGTCGCCGCCGCCACGCTGCCGCCGGCCGTGCAGCCTGCACCGCTGCTGCCCGCACCCAAGCCGGCGCCGCTGCCGCCCGCACCCAAGCCGGTCGTTGTGGCGGCACCCCCGCCGGCGCCGCGTGTGGCCGCTCCCGTGCCCGTGCCCGTGCCTGTGCCGAAGCCGGCGCCCAAGCCCGTGCAAACCCCGGCGCCGGAAGACAGCCTGCCGCTCGCGCGCGACCTGCCGCAATCGGTGCAGCAGGGCTTGCCCCAGGTCGCCTTTGGCGGCTACATGTATTCGAACAATCCGGCCGACCGCCTGCTGCTGATCGATAAGGTGCTGCGTCACGAGGGCGAGGAAGTCGCGCCCGGACTGACGCTGGAAAAGCTGCTGCCGAAAGCGGCCGTCCTCAACTTCCGCGGCACGCGTTACCGCGTTCCCTATTAAAAGGGCAGGCATGGACAAGGTGCTGGGAGTGGTCGGCTGGTCCGGCAGCGGCAAGACCACGCTGCTCGAGTATCTGGTGCTGCGGCTGGCCGTCGCCGGGCTGCGCGTCAATGTCATCAAGCACAGCCACCACGATGTGCTGCTCGAGCCGCCCCACAAGGACAGCGCGCGCCTGCGCATGGCCGGTGCGGCCGAGGTGATGCTGGCCTCGCCATTTCGCACGGCCATCATGCGCGAACTGCGCGGTGCGGCCGAGGCGTCGCTGTCCGATCAGCTTGCGCGCCTGTCGCCAGCCGATCTGACCCTGGTCGAAGGCTATAAATGGGAGGCCATCCCCAAGCTCGAGGTGCACCGTCCCCAACTGGGCCAGCGCGCCCTGTACCCGGACGATCCGCACATCGTGGCGGTCGCCAGCGACGGGCCGCGCCCGGACGGCATCGATGCGGCGCTGGTCTGGCTCGACCTGAACGCCCCGGCCGATGTACTTGCTTGGTTGGAACAATCTATTTTGAAAAATAATCCTCAAGTTCCCGCCCAAGCGGCCGTAAATCAAGGATAGGTGTCAATTCGGAGGTCGTCATGGATGTCAGTTCAATCGCAAGTCTCGCTACCAGCATTGCTGAAACGGGCAACAAGCAGGCAGTCGGCATTGAAGTGCTGAAGAAAGCGCAACAGATCCAGGCGTCGACCGCTGCCCAGCTGATCAATGCCGTGCAATCGGCGCCCGCTGTTCAGAATTTGCCGTCCAATCTCGGTAACAACATCAACACCACTGCCTGACCCAAATAGGTGGCGCTGACGTCAACGAAACGCGACTTGTCGCGTTATTGTCGTGAGCCGCACGTCCACAATTTGGCGCAAGCGCAGCCCGGCAACCTCTCCGCCCCAGGGAGGTCCGGGCTTTTTTTTGCCATTTGCAAGCAAACGTAAAAAACTTGTAAGGATTCGAAGGTGCCGGACGACAATAGTTCAGATGACTGGCTTGCACTGCCTGGCATACGATGGATCAAATTAACCCTGGAGATAGAACATGAATAAACGTCAAGTTATCACCGCCGCCGCACTGGCAGGTCTGTGTGTCATCACCGCCGGCGCCGCCTACGCGGCCGACACCCCGGCCGCCCCGAAGGCCGAAAAGGAAAAGTGCTTCGGCATCGCCAAGGCAGGCCAGAACGATTGCGCCACCGCCAGCGGTTCGCACTCGTGCGCCGGCCAGGCCAAGGCCGACATGGATGCCCACGAGTGGAAGTATGTCGCCAAGGGCACCTGCGAAAAGGCCGGCGGCAAACTGACCGCAGCCAAGTAATATCCACCAAGGACGCCATCGTGAACCGCCCGATGCCCGTCCGGCCAGACCCGTCCCCGCTGGTCGGGGTCGGGCTGCGCGCCCCGCACTACCGTCAATTTCTCGCGCAGCGGCCCGCCATCGGCTGGCTCGAAGTCCACACTGAAAATTTTCTCGACCAATCCGGCTGGGACTGGCACGTGCTGCAGGAACTGCGGCGCGACTATCCCCTCAGTCTGCACGGCGTGGGCCTGGGGCTCGGCTCGGCGCGCGGCTTTTCCGATGCCCACCTGGCGCGCGTGCGCGCGCTGGTGCGCCGCACCGAGCCGATGCTGGTCTCCGAACACCTGTGCTGGGGCGCCGTCCGCGACCGCCAGCTCAACGACCTGCTGCCGCTGGCGCTGACCGACGAGGCGCTGGCGCTGCTGTGCGAACGCGTCGAACGGGTGCAGGAAGCCGTCGGCCGCACCATCCTGCTCGAAAACGTCTCGACCTACGTGCGCTTTGCCGACGACGCGATGAGCGAAGCCGAATTCATGGCCGCGCTGGCGCGCCGCACGGGATGCGGCCTGCTGCTGGACGTGAACAACCTGTATGTCAATCAATGCAACCACGGCGAGGACGCGCTGGCCGCGATCGCCGCGATCGCGCCCGGCACCGTCGGCGAAATCCACCTGGCAGGCCACCTGGTGACGCCGGACGCGGTGATCGACCACCACGGCGCCGCCGTCGATGCCCAGGTATGGGCCTTGTACCAGGCGGCCCTGGCGCGCTTCGGCAGCCTGCCGACACTGATCGAATGGGATACCGATGTCCCGCCGCTCGAGGTGCTGCTGGGCGAAGCGGACAAGGCGCGGCAGATCCTGTTCGACGCCGCGCCGGCCGTCGTCGTCGCGCGCGCGCTGCCGTTGCCGCCGCCAGCCTTTGAAGGTCCGCGCGAACTGGCGACGCTGCAGGCCGATTTTTCGGCAGCGCTGTTCGATCGTGGCACCGAGGCCGGCCTGCTGCCGCGCCTGCGCCACGCCAGCGCCGCGCGCCTGGGCATCTATCGCGGCAATCTGACCGTCACCTGGGACAAGGTGCTCTCGGCGGCGTTCCCGGTGCTGCGCCAGCTGGTGGGCGAGGAATTTTTCAGCGCCTTGTCGCGCGCGTTCGGCATGGCGCATCCGTCGGATAACCCGGACTTGAACCGGTTCGGCGAAGGCTTCGCGGCTTTCCTTGCGCGCTTCGAACACGTGGCCAATCTGCCTTATTTGCCCGACATGGCGCGCCTCGAATGGATCGTGCACCGCGCCCACTACGCAGCCGAAGCGCCGGCGCACGGCGCGCCGTCGTTGGCGGCCTACACGCCCGAGCAATTCGAAGCGGCGCGCTTTGCGCTGCATCCGGCGGCATCGCTGTTCGCGTCGCCGTGGGCCGTGGTGCCGCTGTGGCAGGCGCACCAGGACGGCGTTCAGGCTTTTCCCCAGCAGCTGGACGCGCCATCCCGGGCCGTGATCGCGCGTCCGCACTGGAAAACCGAACTGCATGCGCTCGCTGCGGCCGAATATGCAGCGCTTGCCGCGCTCGCCAACGGGGAGGCGATGGGCGCGGCGCTCGACGCCGCCTTCGCGCTTGACGAGGGCATGGACGTCGCCGCCTATCTCCAACACTGGATCGACCTGGGCCTGCTGGCCACTGATTAACTCAACCAAAAGGAATACACAATGAACGCCATACTTTCGCTGGTGCGGGCCTCCTATCGCTTCGACACTTTGCTCGCCGACTGGGGCGGCTCGCTGATGAGCCTTGCCATCCGCCTGTATGTGGGCTCGGTCTTCTTCAAATCGGGCCTGGTCAAAATCGCCGACTGGGGCAGCACGGTCGCGCTGTTCACCGATGAATACCACACGCCCTTGCTCTCGCCCGAGGTGGCGGCCGTGATGGGGACGGCCGGCGAACTGACGCTGCCGCTGCTGCTATTCGTGGGATTGCTGTCGCGCCCGGCGGCGCTCGGCCTGTTCATGGTGAACCTGATGGCCGTCATTTCGTATCCGCAGCTGTTCACTTTCGATTGCCCGGCCGCGATCAATGATCATCGCTACTGGGGCATTCTGCTGCTGGTGCTGGTGGCCTTCGGGCCGGGGAAATTGTCGCTCGACGCGCTGATCAGGCGCCGCAGCGCCTGACAGGCCGGGGATTATTTGAAGGCGCGCATGATGCGCGCTTCGCCGCTGAGGTCGGCATGGGCCAGGTTGGCGGCGGCGGTCGCTTCGATCATGCGCACCAGTTTGGCATCTTCGAAGCGCGCCAGTTCTTCGGTCGCCGCCGACAGGGCCAGCGCCAGTTTGGCGCGCGCGTTCTGGTACAACACGCTCGTGTATTGATCGGTGTTCTTGAGCAGCTCCTCGGCGTTTTCGATGACGAGGCGCAGGTCGCCGATCAGTCGTTCCTGCGTTTGCGGGGTTTGTTGCGGGCTATCCATGGCGGCCACCTTCAACCGGTTGGTAACGTCTTATAATATAAACAAGCAAGAGTTTCAGCGTTTGTCTCGGCGCAAAAAAGCGCCTTGCAGCCCCGCCGTCACTCTCAGCTTATTTCATTATTGCCCGAATGCAAGTTTTTTCCTGCATTTTATTCAGGCATTGACGCTGATCCGCACGTCGCCCACGCTGACCGTCTGGCCAGCCCGGATTTTTGCTGTCTTGCGCAATTCCTTCTTGCCATCGACCGACACCGCGCCGCTGGCAACCATGTTCTTGCCCGCGCCGCCGCTGTCGCACAAGCCGACGAGCTTGAGGAGCTGATTGAGTTCGACAAATTCGCCGGCAAGATCGAATGATATTTTTTGCATTTTATTCCTGGTTCAATGGTTGAGTCGCGCGATTCGGCAGTCTACAGACCGGGCCGGGTCATGGCCAGCGGATCGATCCACTGGCCGAATTCCTGCTCCGTCACAAAGCCCAGCGCCAGCGCCGCCTGCTTGAGCGTGCTGCCTTCGTGCTGCGCCTTTTTCGCGATCTGGGCCGCCTTGTCGTAGCCGATGTGGGGCGTGAGGGCCGTCACCAGCATCAGCGAGCGCTCCATCAGTTCGCCGATGCGGACCCGGTTCGGGGCGATGCCCTGGGCGCAGTGGTGATCGAACGAGGCCATGCCGTCGGCGAGCAGGCGCGCGCTTTGCAGGAAGTTATGCGCGATCATCGGCTTGAACACGTTGAGCTCGAAGTTGCCCGACGCCGCGCCCACGGTGATGGCCACATCGTTGCCGAACACCTGGCAGCACAGCATGGTCAGCGCTTCGCACTGGGTCGGATTGACCTTGCCCGGCATGATGGAGCTGCCCGGTTCGTTTTCGGGGATCGTCAGTTCGCCCAGGCCCGAACGGGGGCCGGACGCCATCCAGCGCACGTCGTTGGCCAGTTTCATGAGCACCGTGGCCAGCGTCTTGAACGCGCCGTGGGCGCCGACCAGCGCGTCGTGGCCGGCCAGGGCGGCGAACTTGTTGGGTGCGGTCTTGAACGACAAGCCCGTGCGCGAACCGAGTTCGGCCGCGATGCGGGCCGCGAAATCGGGATGCGCGTTCAAGCCCGTGCCGACCGCCGTGCCGCCGGCAGCGAGCAGCAAGAGGCCGGGCAGGGCGGCGCGGATCGCGTGCTCGGCGTATTCCAACTGGGCCACGTAGCCGGAAAACTCCTGGCCCAGGGTCAGCGGGGTGGCGTCCTGCAAGTGGGTGCGGCCGATCTTGACGATGTCTTCGAAGTCGCGCATCTTGATCGTCAGCGTGCCGCGCAGCTGGGCCAGCGCCGGCAGCACTTGATGCACCACCGCATCGGCGGCGGCCACGTGCATGGCGGTGGGGAAGATATCGTTCGAGGATTGGCCCAGGTTCACGTGGTCGTTCGGGTGCAGCAGGCGGCCCTCGCCGCGCGCCCCGCCCAGCAGCTCGGAGCCGCGGTTGGCCAGCACTTCATTCATGTTCATATTGCTCTGGGTGCCGGACCCGGTCTGCCACACGGCCAGCGGGAATTCGTCCGGATGGGCGCCGGCCAGCACTTCGTCGGCGGCCTGCATGATGGCGCCGGCCTTGTCGGCCGGGAGCAGTCCCAGCGAACGGTTGACGGCGGCCGCGGCACGCTTGACCTGGGCCAGCGCGGCCACCAGTTCGGGCGCCATGCGCTCGCTGGAAATGGCAAAGTGCAGCAGCGAGCGCTGCGTCTGCGCGCCCCACAGGTGCGCGGCGGGGACCTCGATCGGTCCGAAACTGTCTTTTTCGCTTCTTGTTTCCATGGCGGGGATCCTATTCGGCGTACACGGGGGATGGCAGAGTTTACTCCAATGCCTGCGGATCGGCAGGACAGGACTGGCCGCCGGGCCCGAAACGATTTGCGCGGAACTGGCCGCTTGGTTACGATGGCGTCGGCAGTTTATTCCGGAGAGTCGATGAAAATGGTAAATGCGGTCGTGCTGGCCGCCGCGCTCGGCTGTGCCGCATGGGCCCGGGTTGAAGTGCTCGACGCCGAGGAACGGGCAGGCGGCGCCGACAGCGCACCGATCGCGCTCGATCAATTCTACCCACCGGCCGGCACCACGGTACCGGGGCATTCGATCTGGACCGCCGCCTATTATCCCCAAAAGATTCTCGCGTTCAAGGCCCAGCCGCTGCGGCCGGACGACATCGTCTTCATCGGCGACAGTATTACCGAGCTGGCCGGTTCCTGGGCCGGGCGCCTGGATCTGCCCGCGGTCAAAAATCGCGGCATTTCCGGCGATACCGTGGAAGGCGTCCTGCTGCGCGAAGCGGAAATTGGCCACTTCAAGCCGCGTGCCGTGTTTCTGCTGATCGGTGTGAACAATCTGGTGCAGCCGGAAGCGGAACCGGACCGGGTCGCCGCCAACATCCGCCGGTTTGCCGTGTGCGTGCGCCTCCAGTCGCCGGCGACCCGGGTGTACGTGCAAACGATACTGCCGACGGCCATGCCTGAATTGGTGGTCAAGATCGCGCAGACCAACGCCCGGCTGCGGGACATGGCCGCGCACGGATCGTTCACCCTGATCGACCTGCATGCGCCGTTCGCCAATGGCCAGGACATGATCAGGCCGGAACTGAGCGCTGACGGCTTGCACTTGAACGAAGCCGGTTACGCGCTGTGGACCGAGGCCGTGCAGCCCTATCTGCGGCGGTGAGCCACGGGCCAATAGACGGGCGCTATGTTGCGCTGCGATCGAATTAAAGAGTTTACGCCAACGCGCGTTAATGAAAGTATAGGCAGCATTTCCCGTGCCCGACGACTGTGACCGATCCGATGCCCATGTTCCGTATCTCCCGTCTTGCCATCCCCCTGCTGCTGGCGCTTGTGTGCCGGGTAGCCGCCGCCGCCGAACTGGGCGACGCCACCGTTGCCTCCTACATCGGCCAGCCGCTGGTGGCCGACATCGAGCTGACCGGGCTGTCCGATCCATCCTCCGCGGTCACGGTGCGCAATGCCAGCATGGATGTCTACCGCGGCGCCAACATCGCGATCAGCCCGGCCCTGGCCGGCCTGAGCCTGTCGGTGGTGCGGCGCGACGGTCGCCAGTTCCTGCACCTGACCACCGCGCGCGCCGTCGATGCCGGCTATCTGCACCTGTTCCTGGAACTGACCGAAGGCGGCAAGCAGAATGTGCGCGGCACCACGCTGTGGCTGACGGCCGATCCGTCGCCGCCACCGCCGCCCAAGCCGGCGCCGGCGCTCGTCGCCGAGCGGCCTGTCGTGGCCCGTCCGGTGCCGCCGGTCGTGGTGGCGCCACGTCCGGCGCCTGAGCCGGAGGAGCCCGTGCGCAAGCCGGTGCGCGAAATCACGCTCGGCAAGGCGGCGCCGACCTGTCCCCAGCTCGAAGAGCAGGTCAAAGCCTGTTCGCAAACGGAATACAAGAACGGACTGCTCAGCGCCCAGGTGGTGGAGCTCGAAGAGAAGGTGCGCCAGCTGCAGCTGATCGTCGACGCCAAGGCCGCCGGCGCGGCCAGCGCTTCGGTCACGGCCGATGCCAGCGCCATGGCCCACGCGGCGTCGGCCGCTGCCGCGCCGCCGCCGGCCAAGCCGGCCATTCCACCGCCACCGCCCAAAGTTGCCAAGCATGCCGGCGAGAGCGGCGGTTTCCCCTGGCTGCTGACCGGCGCCATCGTCGCGGCCCTGGCGGCGGTGGGCGGGGGCGTGTTCTTCTTCCTCAAGCGGCGCAAGGCGGCCGGGGGCGAACCGGGGCAAGGCTTGCTGAGCCGGCTCAAAGGGCGTTTCCAGCGCAAGGCAGAGGCTGCGCCGGCCGATCCGGCGCCCCCGCCAGACGAGGGCGCGGCTTGATAATAAAAAATTATTACTTTTTTGACTTGTTTCGCACGAACACGTCTACACAAGTTGAAAAACTGCGTTATACTCACCTCGTGGTCATGAGTGATCACAAAGACGGAGCAAGGACCTGGCGCAGCCACCAACGATAGCGTGGCGCGATAAGCAGGTGAACGTTGATGAAACGCCTGCTCCGGAAGCTGCCTGAAAGCCAACAGTGTGCAATCAGGCGCCGGATGCAACCGGCACGAGGCGACACCAGGAGATACCTGGTGTTCGCTCTCCCGAATTCCCTCTGGCAGCAAAGTGCCAGACGTAAAAAAAGCGCCTCAGGCGCTTTTTTTCATTGGGGCGCCGCTTAGTGCGCCGCCATCACTGTCGACAATTCCCATGGTTCGGTCACGGCGCGGATGGCGCGGTCGTTGGCCATGATCTGCTTGAGCAGGTCGATCTTGCGCATGCGCGGTGCCGCGTCGAGGGCCGGCACACCGGTCGCGGTGGCAGCCGACTGCAGCGCGCACTGCGCTTCCATCGTCGCCAGGCTCTGGAAATCGCCGGCCTGGGCGGCATGGGCCATCTTGCCAGTCAGAACAGCAATATTTTCGTACATCGCGAGGACTTCGTTGGAGGTCATGTGCTCACCCGGCCATAAAAAGAGTGGATTACCGCTTGTCCACTTCATAACGGCCGGGAAAACAGAAACTTTAGGGATTTTGAGAAACTTTTTAAAAAAAGGGCGCAATCTTGTCTAATGAATCAGTTCTTCGAGTCCCGCGCTCAGGTTCGGCAGGCTCGGCATGCCTTCGAGCAGTTCGGCGGCCGACAATCCCAGCCCTTCGGCCACCGCCAGCGGCAGGCTGGCCGCGGTGTCCTCGGCGTTGAGGCCCAGTTCGTCGGCCCGCGCCCGCCACACGGCCAGGTGCACCACCGCCGCCATCCGCCCCGGGGCCGGCAACGGCGGCGGGGCGGGGAAGCCGCGGATGGTGTCGGGGAAGATCTCGGGGAATTTCCAGCGCACGGCCAGTTCTGCGCCCACCTCGCTGAAGTTGAAGCCGAAGGCGGCGCTTTCCGCTTCCATCCGCCCCGGCTCGTAGGTGCCGATCGTGTCGTCGAGCTGCTGGGCCTCGGCCGCCATGCCCGAATGCAGCACCAGTTGGCCGATGCCATGCATCATGCCGATGGTGAAGGCCAGGTCGGTGTTGACGCCCACTTTTTTGGCAATCCATTTGGCCACGACCGCCGTGTGCAGGCTGTAGCGCCAGAAACGTTTCAGGTCCAGCCCCGGCACATGCTTGAAGCCGCCCACCAGGCCGGAACTGATCACCAGCGTGCGCACGGTGACAAAGCCGAGCATGCGCACCGCGTCTTCCACGTTGCCGATGCGGCGCGACACATGGTAATAGGCGGAATTGGCCAGGCGCAGCAGTTTGGCTGCCAGGACCGGATCGAGCGAGAGCTTGTGGGCAATCTCTTCGACCGAGACGTCGGGATTTTCAAAGCTGCTGATCAGTTCTTCCACCACCTTGGGGGCGGCGGGGAGGGCATTCGGGTGTTGCAGCAAGCTTTCCAGCGTCATCGCGGTCTCCTTGTGATTGCCTCGCAGGCAGGGTGACTATATAGCGATTCTTGCCGGCACGCCAGTGACCGTCCTTCCCTGAAATTGACAGTTTGGCAGGCCTATTTTGCAGTCTGTCGCATCCGGCGTGCCGCCTCCGTCTACTTTCGCTACAGTAGACGCTGGGATAATCTCGAGACCGCACATGACCTTACCGACCATCGCTCGCCTGGCCGCCTTGCTGTTGGCCAGCGCCGCCCTCCTGGCGCACGCCGAGGCGCCGTATTCGTTCGCCGCCACGCCGGGCAAGCTGCCCAAGGACGTGGTGCCGGTCGAGTACGCGATCCTGCTCAAGCCCGACCTGGCCGCGCGCACCTTCTATGGCTCGGAAACGGTCGAGATCGACGTGCTCGCCGCCACCTCGCTCATCGTGCTCAATGCGGCCGAGCTGCAAATCGACGGCGCCAGCCTGCTCGGCAAGAGCGTCTCGCTGCCCAGACTGACGCCGCTGCTCGATGCGCAGCAGCAGACCTTGTCGTTCCGCCTGGCCGAGCCGCTCGCGCCCGGCCGCTATCAGCTCGCGCTCAAGTTCCACGGCGCCATCAACCGCGAAGCGCGTGGCCTGTTCCATCTGGAGTACAAGGCGGGCCAGGCCGACAAGTCGATGTTGGTGACCAATATGGCGCCCAGCGACGCGCGCCGCCTGCTGCCGCTGTGGGACGAACCGGCCTTCCGCGCCGCCTTCAAGCTGACCGTCGACCTGCCCGCCAAACTGAAGGCCTATTCCAACACGGCGCTGGAAAAGCTCGAAACGCGCGACGGCGGCTTGCAGCGCTGGTCGTTCCGCCTCACGCCGCGCATGCCGAGTTACCTGCTGGTGCTGGTGGCCGGCGAGCTCGAGCGCAGTTCGGTGCGCCAGGACGGCACCGAGATCGGTGTCGTCACCACCGCCGGCAAGCAGCCGCAGGCCGCCTTCGCCCTGGCCGCCACCGGTCCTCTGCTGCGCTACTACAACGACTATTTCGGCCAGCCCTACGCGCTGCCCAAGCTGGACCAGATCGCCATCCCCGGCGGCTTTAACGGCGCCATGGAAAACTGGGGCGGCATCGTCTACCACGACACGACGCTCCTGGTCGATCCGAAAAACAGCCCGGAGAGCATGCGCAAGCAATCGTTCAACTTCAACGCGCACGAAGTGTCGCACCAGTGGTTCGGCAATCTGGTGACTATGGCCTGGTGGGACAACCTGTGGCTCAACGAAGGTTTCGCGTCATGGATGGAGACCAAGGCCGGCGAGCGCTTTCACCCCGAATGGCACGTGGCGCTCGACGCCCAGGCCGCGCGCGATGGCGTGATGGAGCTCGACGCGCGCAAGAGCACGCGCGCGATCGTCTCGCCCGTGGAAACCGAGGAGCAGGCCGCCGACGCCTTCGACGAGATCCCTTATGCCAAAGGCCAGGCCGTGGTGCGCATGCTCGAATCCTGGCTCGGCGAAGACAACTTCCGCAAGGGCGTGCGCGCCTACATGGCCACTCACCGCATGAGCAATACCACCGGCGCCGACTTGTGGGCAGCGCTGGAAAAGGCGTCCGGCAAGCCGGTGGCGCGCCTGGCCGGCGACTGGACCACGCAACCGGGCTACCCGCTGCTCAAGGTCGAGCAGGCATGCGAGCAGGGACGGCGCCGCGTCACCATCAGCCAGGAGCAATACTGGCTCGACGAGCAGCCGGCCGCGGCGCGCCTGTGGCAGGTGCCGCTGGAACTGGCGACCGTCGGCGGCAAGGCCAGCAGCATGCTGCTGAGCGGACGCATCACGACCTTCTACCGCCCCGGCTGCGACGGCGCGCTGGTGCTCGATCCGGCCGGCGTCGGCTACTTCCGCGTGCAGTACGACGGCGCCGCGTTCGCGGCCCTGGCCGCGCAGAGCGCGCGCCTGGGCGACAGCGCGCGCCTGCGCCTGCTCAGCGACACCTGGAGCGGCGCCGCGTCGGGGCGCCAGCCCCTTGGCGCCTGGGCCGCGCTGGCCACGTCGTACAAGGGCGAAACGCGGGCCGCGATCTGGGGCGCGCTGGCAGCGCAGTTGCGCGCGCTCGACACCATGGCCAGTGGCGCGCCCGAGCAAGCGTCCGTGCGGCGCTTCGCGCGCATGCTGGCCGGTCCCGCCTTCGAGCGCCTGGGCTGGGATGAAAAGCCGGGCGAGACGATCGACCAGCGCGCCTTGCGCCCGCTGCTGGCGACCCTGCTGATCCGCGCCGGCGACGACGCCGTCATCGAGCAGGGACGCACGCGCTTCGCCCGCTACCAGCACGATCCGGCCACCGTGGCGCCGGCCATGCGCGAAGTGGTGGTGCTGGCCGAAGGCTTGCGCATGAGCGAGGCCAGCTACGCGCGCTTGTCGGCGCGCCTGCTGCAGTCCGAGGATGCCGAAGAACGCGCCGCACTGGCCGGGGCCATCACCAGCGCCGCCGATCCGGCGCTGGCGGCGCGCACGCTGCAGCTGGCACTGTCGGAGGCCCTGCCGTCCCAGATCACTTCGCTGCTGGTGGGGCAGGTGGCCGATAGCGGCCATATCGGATTGGCCTGGGAGTTCGCGCGCGAACATCGGCAGCACTTGCTGCGCGACCAGGAAGCGCTGGGCCGCAACGCCTTCTTCCCGAGCTTGGTCGCGCGCTCGGCCGACGCCGCCCAGGCCGCGATGATGGAAGCCTGGGTCGGCGCCAATGTCGGTCCCGGCGCCATGCCGGAAGCGCAAAAGGTCGGCGACGCGATCCGCACCCGCGCCCAGCAAAGGGAGCGCCTGCTGCCGCAGGTCGCCAAGGCGCTGGCCACGCCTGCATAGCGCGCGCTGCTGTGGTACTGTGGCGGCCATGAACGACGATCCCGACGACATCGCGCGCCGCACGCTGGCGCACTACAACCGCAACGCCGCGCAATTTTTCAGCGGCACCATCGACCACGATGTCAGCCAGAACATCGCGGCCCTGCTCGACGCGATCGAAGGCGCAGCGCCGTTCACGATTCTCGATCTGGGCTGCGGGCCGGGCCGCGACTTGAAGACCTTTTCCGACCTGGGCCACCGCGCCATCGGCCTCGATGGCTCGGCCGAGTTCGCCAGAATGGCGCGCGCGTTTTCCGGCTGCGAGGTGTGGCAGCAGGAGTTTCTCCATCTTGACTTGCCGCCGGCCATGTTCGACGGCGTGTTTGCCAACGCTGTCCTGTTCCATGTGCCCAGCCGCGCACTGCCGGGCGTGTTGCGCCAGCTGCATGCGACGCTGAAACCGGGCGGCGTGCTGTTCAGTTCGAATCCGCGCGGTCACAACGAGGAAGGCTGGAACGGCGAGCGCTATGGCAGCTATTACGATTTTTCAACGTGGGAACAATTCATGCTGGAAGCGGAATTTTCTCCGTTGCACCACTACTATCGCCCGCCCAATCTTCCCCGCGCGCAGCAGCCTTGGCTGGCCAGTGTCTGGCGCAAGCCCATCGGTTAAGTGGCGAACAGAAGGGCTTGCTGAATCATCATATCGTGAACCCGTCGCAACACCTGCGGCGCGCAGTCCCACTCACTTTATGAGGTACTCGTCATGAACAAAGACCAGGTTAAAGGCAAAGCCAAAGATATCGGCGGCAAGATTCAAGAGGAAGTCGGCAAAGCCATCGGCAGCAGCGAACAGCAGGCCAAAGGCCTGTCCAAGCAGGTCGAAGGCAAAGTGCAGGAAAAATATGGCGATGCGAAAGAAGAAATCGTCAAGGATCGCGGCAACCGCTGATCTACCGGTTTGACAAAACGCCCCGCACGCCCGATCAAGGCGCGCGGGGCGTTTTGCTTTTCGGCTTATTGCTGAGCTATGTGCGGGTCCGTACAGATGCGTTGCCTACCATCGCTTATTCTGGCTCCACGACATGCCACTTCAGCGCATGTGCATTCAAGGAGCTCATCATGAACAAAGACCAAATCAACGGCAAACTGCAAGACATCGGCGGCAAGATTCAGGAAGAAGCCGGCAAACTGGTTGGCAACCCTGACCAGCAGGTCAAGGGCTTGAAAAACCAGGTCGAAGGCAAGACCCAGGAGAAGCTGGGCGATGTCAAGGAAGCGATCAAGGATTCGCTCAACTGATCGACGCCTGAACATAAAAAAGGCCGCGAATTTTCGCGGCCTTTTTTTATTTCTCTTCGCCCTTGACGTGCTTGCGCAAGAAGCTGTCGATCATGCCGTACACATGCCGCTGACCGGCGCGCGACGAGATGCCGTGCTTGGCGCCCGGGTAGGTCATCAGGTCGAACTGCACATTGCGATTGACTAGCTGCTCGATCAGGCGCGTGGTGTTGGTGAACAGGACGTTATCGTCGGCCATGCCGTGCACCAGCAGCAGCGGCGACTTCAAACCATCGAGATGGGCGAACACGCCGCTGTCCTTGTAGGCTTGCGCATTGCTCTGCGGAGTCGCGCCCACGTAGCGTTCCGTGTAGTGGGTGTCGTACAAGGCCCAATCGGTTACGGGCGCCACCGACACGCCGGCGGCGATCTTGTCGGACGCCGCCGACAGCAGGCGCAACGACATGAAACCGCCATAGCTCCAGCCGAACACGCCGATCTTTTTCGGATCGACGAAACTCTGCTTGGCCAACCAGTCGATGCCGGTGACCTGGTCTTCCACTTCGCGCTTGCCCAGGCTCAGGAAGGTCGCATCGGTGAACTTGCGCTCGCGCCGGAACGAGCCGCGGTTGTCCAGCCTGAACACCACGTAGCCTTGCTGCGCCATGTACTGGTCGAACAGCGCGCCCCATTTGCGCTGCACGTGCTGCGCATGGGGACCGCCGTACGTCGACAGGTAGACCGGATAGCGCTTGCCGGCATTGAACTGCCCCGGCTTGATGATCGAGTAGTGCAGGGTCTGGCCATCGTTGGCCTTGAGCGTGCCGTATTCGGTTTTTAAATGGTCGCTCGCATAGGCGGCGTACGGATGGCTCGCGTCGACTTTGTTCTCGAGCAGGTAGTCGACCAGCGTGCCGTCGGGCTTGCGGATCGCCACTTGCGGCGGCGTCGACGGGTCGGACCAGGTGTCGACGAACACGGCGCCGTTGCGGGCGAAGGCCGAATCGTGCCAGCCGTCCGCCTTCGTCACGCGCACCGGCTTGTCGGCGGCGCTGCCGTCCAGCGGCAGCCAGTAGGTCTGCTTGTCGACCACGGCATCCTTGTTCGAGGCCACGTACACGCGGCCGGCCGCTTCGTCCACCGCCAGCACATTATCGATCCCCCACTCGCCGCGCGAAACCGCGTGCAGCAGCTTGCCGTTCAAGTCATACAGGTACAGGTGATTGCGCCCGCTGCGCTCGGACGACCACAGGAAGGCCTTGCGCTGCTTCAGGAAGCGCAGGTCGTCGTGGATCATCACGTAGGTCGGGCTGGTCTCGGTCAGCACCGTGCGCTGGGCCAGGGTGGCGGCATCGACGGCGATCAGGTCGAGCTTTTTCTGGTCGCGCGTCTGGAGCTGGTACAGCAGCTCGCGGCTGTCGCTGCGCCAGTCGGCGCGCACCAGGTAGATGTCGCGGTTGGCGCCCAGGTCCACTTTGCGTGGCGCGCCGCCGGCGGTGGGCACGATCATCAGGTCGACCAGCACGTTCGGGTCGCCCGCGGCAGGGTAGCGCTGGTCGACCACGGTGGTGTGGTCGGCGAAGATCTCGGTCCGTTTGACAACCGGCACCGGCGCTTCGTCGAAGCGCTTGTAGGCGATGGCCGATTCGTCCGGCGCCCAGTAGTAGCCGGTGGTCTGGCCCATTTCTTCCTGCGCCACGAATTCGGCTTCGCCGTTGAAGATGGTGCCGCCGCCGTCGGTGGTGAGCTGCTTCTCGGCGCCGCTGGCCAGGTCGATCACGAACAGGTTCTGCTTGCGCAGGAAGGACAGGTAGCGCCCGCGCGGCGAGATCTTCGGATCGGCCACGTTGCCGCTGGCGACCTTGCGCGCGGCGTCCGGCTTGGCCACGTCGATCAGGTACAGGTCACCTGCCAGCGGCACCAGCAGCTGCTTGCCGTCGGGTGACCAGCTGTAACTGAGGATGCCGCTAAAGCTGGCCGTGCGCGCCCGCTCGCGGCGCGCCTTCTCTTCGGCCGAGAGCTCTTCGTTCGGCGCTAGCAGCTTGGAGTCGACCAGCAGGCGCGAAGTCTTGTCGTGCATGTTGTATTCCCACAGGTCCAGCTGGAACTGGTTGTCCGCGCGCCCGCGCAGGAAGGTCACGCGCGCGCCGTCGGGCGAGACGCGCAGGTTGCGCATGGCCGGTCCCGCCAGCGCCGGGTCGGCGTGGATACGGTCCAGTGTCAGGCGCTCCGCGGTGGCGGGGGCGCTGGACAATGCAGCTAACAGGCAGAGCAGAAAACGCATGGGAACTCTCATGGTGAAGTGGATCGGCAGAATCGCGAAACGATACCAGACTCAGCTTCTACGCGCTGTAAATATTGTCGAAATATCATGACTTATGCGAAATTCGCCGGTAGAATCGGGGCCTTTCGACCAAGGCGCCGTTCCGATGAAAAAACTTGTCTTTCTCCCCCTGCTGGCGCTGCTGGCCGCCTGCGGCAAGCCGTTGCCGGGCGAGCCGCCCGCGGCGCCTGCGAAGCCTGGCGCACATGTCGGCGAGAGCTGGGAGCTGGTGACGCTCAAGCGCACCGACCCGCCCAACATCATGACGGTCGTCGAACGAGACGTCTCCTATGCGATGTGCGTCGACCTGGCACGTTTGCGCAACCGGTCGGTCAAGCCGTTTCCACCCATTCCGGACGACTACGAAGACGAGCGCGTCACGCGCATCACGAACGGCGTCTCGACCGTGGTCATCAGCCAGTGGATGACTGGCGAAGACCCGAAACTTGATATGGAAGGCGATTGCGGTTATCGGCTCAAGACGGCGCGCACCAAGATCGTGGAGATCTCGCACGCGGGGAAAAAGACGACGATCACGGACGGCAAGGTCACCGACACCGAGGACATCCCGCCCTGGCCGGAAAATGCGCCGCGCGGCAAGAGCACGAGCGATTACACGGTCGATCGCACCGTCAACGGCGTGCGGATGCGCTGCCTGCCTCCCACCTTCTGGACCCAGAACACGAACGACACGCTCGATTCGCGCGAAATGTGCGTGTACTACCTCGACAATGTCATGGTCGACGAGTCGGGCGACCCGGTGATCGTGCGTTCACACGTCATGTCCAAGCTGTTCCCCAAGTTCCCCTACATGGGGAAGGACGAGCCGCAGTCGATGCGCCGCATCGAACAGAACGAGCCCAATCCCTACCTGGTCTCGACCTGGACTAAATAGGCTGCGCCGCGCGCTGGCGCGACAGCCGCTCGAGCGACCAGGTCAGGAGCACGGCCGCAATCGTCAGCCCCAGCACCAGCCCGATCCAGAAGCCGGTGGCAGCCATCGGCTGCGCAGGCGACCACGGGAACCACTGCGGTGCGCGTCCCAGCACGTACCCGAGCGGCAGTGCGAACACCCAGAACGCAAGCAGCTGGATCAGCATCGGCGAGCGCGTGACCTTGTAGCCGCGGATCGCCGACGATGCCGCCACCTGGGTCGCGTCCGACAGCTGGAACAGGGCGGCGAACAGCAGCAGCCGCACGCACAGCGCCTGCACGGCCGGGTCGCTGGTATAGGCGCGCGCGATCTCCCAGCGGAACACGAGGATGAAAATGGCCGACAGCACCGCGAACGCGAGCGACATGCCCAGCCCCACGAAGGCGGCAAAGCGCGCCCGCTGCGGATCGCCTGCGCCCAGCGCCTGGCCCACGCGCGTGATCAGGCCGACCCCGAAACTGAGCGGCACCATGAACACCAGCGACGAAAAATTGAGCGCGATCTGGCTGGCCGATACCTCCACCACACCGTACTTGGCCACCATCAGGCTCACCGCGCCGAAGGCGCTCACTTCGGCGAAATAGGTCACGCCGATCGGCAGGCCAAGACGCAGCATGCTGCCGATCTCGGTCCAGTTGGGCCACTCCCAGTGCGTGAACGGGTAGGTCTGGCGGTACGCGGGCGCGTAGCGGATCCAGGCCACGATGGTGCCGAGCATCAGCCACATGCCGATCGCGGTCGCCACCGCGCAGCCGACACCGCCCAGCTTGGGCATGCCCCAGTTCCCGAATACCAGCAGCCAGTTGATGAACACATTGAACAGCAGGCCGCCAATGGCGATCATCATCACCGGCTTGGTCTGGTCGATGCTGATCGTGTAGCCATACAGCGCGCGGTAGCAGGCGAAAGCGGGCATGCCGACGCTGATCGCGTGCAGGAACAGGGCGGCATTGGCGCTGACCGCCGGCTCGAGGCCGATATGGTCGAACACCAGTGTGCACAGGTTGGCGACGGCGCACGCCACCAGGCCCACGCCCAGACCCTTCCACAGCGCCTGGCGCACCGAGTGCGGAATGCTGCCGAACTGGCCGGCGCCCACTTCGTGCGAGACGATCGGGTTAATCGCCATCATGATCCCCATCACCGTCACCAGGATGATGGACCAGACCGACGCGCCCAGCGCCACGGCCGCCAGTTCGGCCGCGCTCACGTGGCCCGTCATGGCCACGTCGGCCACGCCCATGCCGACCGTGGCCAGCTGCCCGACCAGCATCGGCCAGGACAGGGTCCAGAGCGCGCTCATTTCGGAGCGGACGGTATGGTTGGGACGGGCGCGGGTGTCGGTCATAGAGGGGGCAGGCTTGGGGCAAACGATGATTCTACTGTCTATTGGCGCCGCCCGCCGTGTAGGAATTTGTTACAAGGGTCATCACACAATTGCCTGGGAACACAGCACAATGGAGACTCTACCAACCCACGGATGTTTATCATGTTCAAGCGCCATGTCAATCTCGCTGTTTTCCTGTCATTGAGCTGGTTCGCCCAGGCGGCAAGCGCCGGCGAAATCACGCTTTTCGCGCACGACAATATGCAAGGCCGCGATGTGACCCTGCGCGAGGCCGTGAGCGACTTCAATGCGATCGGCTTCAACGACCGCGCCTCGAGCATGATCGTGTCGTCCGGCCGCTGGGAAGTGTGCGAGCACGCCGACTTCCGCGGCCAGTGCCGTATCGTCGATCCGGGTCAATACCCGAACCTCGCCAGTTTCGGCAACACCATCTCCTCGGTGCGCGAAGTGCAGGCGCGCCGCGGCGGCTGGGGCGATGATGATCGGCGCCGCGATGATGACCGCCGCCGCGACAGCTGGCGCGACGACGACCGCCGCGGCGACGGGGCCCCGGTCACGCTGTTCGACGGCACCGACATGCGCGGCCGCGCGCTGCCCCTGAGCGGCAACGTCGAGTCGCTGGTCGACATGGGCTTCAACGATGCGACCCAGTCGATCGTGATCGAGGAAGGCAATTGGGAATTCTGCGTGCAGCGCGACTTCGACGGTCCGTGCCGCGTGCTGGGACCTGGCCAGTACCGCAACCTCGAGCGCGTGTTCCACCGCTCGATTTCCTCGGTGCGCCAGGTGCGCAGCCCCTATGGCCGGCGCGACCCGGCCCGCGGCGAAGGCCTGGCCTTGTTCTCGCGTCCGGGCTTTGGCGGCGAACGCCTGCAGGTGCGCGACGAAGTGCGGACCCTGGTCGACTTCAATTTCAATGACCGCGCCGGTTCCATCATCGTGTTCCGGGGCCAGTGGGAGTTCTGCCAGCACGCCGACTTCCGCGGTCAGTGCATGGTCTACGGGCCGGGCCGCTACGACCAGCTGGGCGGCTTGAACAACCAGATCTCGTCGATCCGGCGCGTGCGCTGATCGCTCAGCGCCTGCCCGCCGCACGTGGCGGCAACGTAGACAGGTAGGCGTGCAGGGCACGCACGTCGACCTCGTTCATCTGGCGCAGCGATGCGAATGGCATCACGCTGCTGATCGCGCTGCCGTCCGGGCGCAAGCCGCTGCGCAGCATCGCCATGAAGGCCTCCGGGTTCGGGTAGCGCGCCATGGCGCTGCCGGGACCTGGCGTGAGGTTGGCCGGGGCCGGCCACTCAGGCGGCGAACCGGGAATGCGGCCACCGCTGAGGTGTTCGCCGTGGCAGCCCACGCAGCTGCGCGCCACATAGGCGCCGTGCGCGCTGCTCACCGCCGGCGCCACCGGAGCCGGGGGGGCGAGCGTATGGTCGATCAGTTCGGCCGCATCCTTCACCGCGCCCAGCGCGTACATCACTCTCACTTTCAGCGGCAGGCGGATCTGCGCGCGCTGGCCGGGCACCGGCGGCAGCTGGCGCACGTAGGCGATAATCGAGGCCAGGTCGTCGTCGGTGAGGCGGTTGTAGTCTTCGCTGGGCATGATCATGACCGGCCTGCCGTCGGGCTTGACGCCGTGGCGCAGCGTGCGGACCCAGTCGATGTCACGGTAACGCGCGGTGGCGCTGTTGGCGCCGGCGCTGATGTTGGGCGAGGCGATCAGCATGCCGGCGCTGCGGATCACTTCACGCCCGCTGCCGTCGGCGCCGTGGCAGTCGGCGCAGCCGCGGGTGGAGAACAGGTAGCGGCCTTGCTGCAGCGTGACGCCGCCAGGCGTGGTATGCAGCGGCGCCGGCGTGATGGCGATCACGCGCCGCATCTTGCGCTCGCCCAGGTCCTTGGCGATCCAGAGGGCGGCAGTGGCGGCGCAGGCCAGTATCGGCAGCCACAGCAGGCGTTTGTGCCAGGCGGTCATCGCTGCTGCTCCGGCGCAAGGAGCGGCCAGCAAGCGTGCGCTGCACGCGCCTGCCACACAGTACGATGCAGGTAAGCGCTTGCGGAGGTGCGTTCGTGGAATACAAGGACTATTACCAGACGCTGGGCATCGAGAAAGATGCGTCGCCCGAGGACATCAAAAAGGCGTACCGCAAGCTGGTGCGCCAGCACCATCCCGACCTGAGCCGCGCCAAGGATGCCGACCTCAAAACCAAAGAAATCAACGAAGCCTACGCGGTGCTGAGCGACCCCGAAAAGCGCGCCGCCTACGATGGGCTGGGCAGCAATATGCACGCAGGCCAGCCCTTCCAGCCGCCGCCCGGCTGGGACGCCGGCGGCTTCGGCACGGCCAGTGACGAAGATTTCTTCGCCGATTTGTTCGCCCACATCGGTCGCCGCGGCCGCCCCGGCCGCTTCCCCACGCGCGGCGACGACGTCCACGCCAGTCTCTCGATCAGCCTGGCCGATGTCTATCATGGTGCCACGCGCAAGGTCAGCCTGCGCAGCGCCGGGCGCGAGCGCACGCTCGAAGTGCGCATCCCCCAGGGCGTCGTGCCGGGCCAGCACATCCGCCTGGCCGGGCAGGGGCACGAGGGCGTGCAGGGCGGGCCGCCCGGCGACCTGGTGCTGGCGCTCGAGATCGCGCCCGATCCGCACTACCGTATCGAGGGGCGCAATGTGCTGCGCGCGCTGCCGGTGGCGCCCTGGGAAGCGGCTCTGGGCGCCCACATCGAGGTGGCCACGCCCTCGGGCCAGGTGCAGGTGGCGGTGCCGCCGGGCTCGCAGCACGGACGCAAGCTGCGCCTCAAGGGGCGCGGCATTCCCGGTCATCCGGCCGGTGACCTGTATCTCGTGCTCGAAGTGGTGCTGCCGCCGGCCAGCAGCGCCCGCGCGCGTGAGCTGTATCAAGCCATGGCGCGCGAGATGGCCTTCAATCCGCGCGAGGCGGGAGCGTAAGAGGAAAGCCGGCATCGGAATCTCCTGACATGACGAATATAGCGACTATGCTACGCAGCCGCCGAACGGGGTTGATGCACCGCAATCCTTTCTGAGCAAACCTGTATTTACGAACAGTCTTTTCTCTGTTCAACACCTCCAGCGCAGTTCTTGATCCTTTGCCCAAACTTGGGCGCGCGTTTGCTGTCGTAGTAGGGTATCCGGTCGCGCCTCGGCCGACCGGCCCACCGGCGCGCTGCCGCGGCAGCGCATGACAGCGCAAGGCAAATCAGGGAGGTAAAAATGGCAACAATAAACGCGCCTGCATCGGAGCGCAGGCATATTCTGGATCGCCGCTCGACCGGCAATCTCTTGAGCAAATCGAAGTTGAACGCGCTGGACTGGGTCGCCATGGTATTGCTGATCGTCGGCGGCCTGAACTGGGGCGTGGTCGGCCTGCTCAATGTCGATGTCGTGGCCGCGGTGTTCGGTACCCAGTCGCCGCTGTCGCGCATCATTTATGTGGTGGTCGGACTGGCGGCGCTGTATTCGATTTATACGAGCAGCAAAATGGCGGCGCGAAAGCCCGCCTGATCCTAGGCCGCCTGCTCGCGCAGCAGTTGATGGAACAAGGCGTTCAGCTGCGGCAGGGGCGAGGCGCGCTGGTCGCGGCCGATGGTGAGTGCATCGAGCCGCTCGAGCTCGTCTTCGACAAAGCGGTTGATGCTGGCGATCGGCGTCGACAATCCCATTTCCGGAGCGTCGCGCTTGATCGCCAGCAGAGCATCGATGTCCGCTTGCAGCTGGGGCAGATCGTCGATCAGGTGCAGCAGCTTGGCAAATTCGATCGGCGCCGCGCTGCCGTAGCGTTCCAGCCAGCGCACGGCCAGCAGGGGCCGCAAGACATAAAAGTATTTTTTCAGCGGCACCGTATCGGCTTTCAGATAGCCGCGGTAATTCGTCTTCGCCATGCTGCGGTAGTGGTGGCTGCCGCGTTCGACGCAATACACGTCGCTCAGCAACGCGCGCGCGGCGGCGGCGAAGGCCCCGGTTTCCTGGTAGACGAGCGGGGACTGGATCCATTCGACAAAAGCAGGATTGGATTTCCAGAACAGGCGCAGCGCCTTGCGCAAGTCCCATCCATTCAAGTCGATATCGTCGACGATCGGATATTCGATCACGTCGCGGCGCTCTTCCAGATCAACCGCGTGATACCACGCGGGCTCGCGCATGTAGATGAAGCGGATGTCATAGTCGCTGTTCGGCGAATGGAAGCCCCAGGCGCGGCTGCCCGACTCGACCGCCAGCAAAATGCGCACGCCATGCTCACGCTCGGTGTTGGCGAGGCGCGTCATGATGTCGGCGCGTACGGCGTCTGGAATGACTGGGTCGTTCATCTTGGCTTTGCTTGGCGGGTCGAAGGAGTGTCAGTCTAAAGGCGCAGGGAGCTGTTGTCCATGCGGTCACGATTTGCGGTAGAGTAGCGCCTACCATCTGGTACACAAAAGGAGACGCCGCATGTACGAACAAACCCTCATCGCCGGCTGGGGCGACATGGATTTCAATTCCCACATGCGCAATACGGCGTACCTCGATAAATCGGCCGATGTGCGCATGATGTATTTTGCGTCCTGCGGCTTTCCCATGTCCGAGTTCGTGCGCCTGCGCCTGGGCCCGGTCGTCATGAAGGACGAGGTCGAATATTTCCGCGAATTTCAATTGCTCGATGAAGTGCGCATCACCATGAGCATGGCCGGCTTGTCCGACGACGGCAGCCGCATGCGCCTGCGTAACGATTTTTACCGCAAGGACGTGCTGGCCGCGCGCGTGACGTCCACCGCCGGCTGGTTCGATCTGGCCCAGCGCAAGCTGGTCGCGCCGCCCGCCAATCTGCTGGCGATCCTGCGCGCGCTGGCCCACAGCGACGATTTCGTCGCGCTGCCCAACAGCAGCCGCTAGGAGGCGCGATGGCCATCAGCATTGTGCGGCTCGGGTCCGCGCGCGCTCCCGACGAGGGATTGCGCATCGGTACCGTGCGCCGGCCGCCGCGCGGCGTGCCGAAGGAAGAATTTGCAAAGCGGGATTATTACGATGTCTGGCTGCCGAACCTGGCGCCCAGCGCGGAATTGATGACCCAGGGCAGGGAAGCGCTCACCGCGGCGCAGTGGAAGCAGTTCGAACGCTTGTACCGCAAGGAGATGCGCGCGCCCGATGCCGCCCATGTCATCGATCTGCTCGCCGCACTCTCGCACAGCACCGCGTTTGCCGTGGGCTGCTATTGCGAGGACGAGGCGCACTGCCATCGCGGCATCTTGCGCCAGTTGCTGCAGGAGCGGGCCGCCGCCTTGCGGACGGCCTGAACGCTATCGGCGGCCGGCGGGACGGAAGGAGTCGAGTTCTTCCGTCACAGTCGATTCCACCGCGCCAAAGCCATTGTGGAACTGGCGTACGACCTTGACCATCGCGCGGGTTTCGGGCGAGTACCAGTAGGTGAAATGGTAACGCTCGGCGCTCAGGTTTTCCGCGGCCGATGCTTTCGGGTTCGACACCTTGGTGCCTTGCCAGACGGCGTCGATCTTCGTGGTCTCGAAGGTGCCGGCCGGAACATGGATGGTTTCGGTACCGACCACCTTGTATTTGCGCTTGCTCACTTGGCCCTTGTCGGTTTCCTCCGTGTCCCAGTCCATGCCGGCCTCGAAGTTGAGCTTGCAGGTGTCCTGCAAGCCCAGTGTGCCGCCGCCGGCCGCGTCGATCAGGCAGGCGCCCGCCTCGACTTCACCGATCTTGCGCCATTGCGACTGCACCCCGGCCCGCACTTCGGCCAGCAGCGACTGATAGACGAGCTTGTCGCCGTTTTGGCCCGAAATCTTGTAGTTCACCATGGACTTGGTGTTGGTGCTGCCGATCGTCACCGTCTTTTTATAGGTCCAGCTGTCGCCCACCGCGAGCGGTTCGATGTACATGGCAGGAATGTCCGCCGCGCCGGCCAAACTGGACGTGAGGCAGGCGAGCGTGGCGAGGAATGTCAGTTTCATGGTGAACCTTTTTTCAGCTGAATTGTGTCAAAGCATAGTGTAAGTCGACAATGTTGGGTAGGGGTATCTCGTGAGGGGCGCTGTCAAAAAAGCAAATGCCGTTCAGCCTGCGCTGAACGGCATTCTCCGTGATGCGTGCCGGACGGTTACCGGGAGCGGTCTTGGCGGTGTCGACGCACGCCAGCCATGCAGCCGGCCAGCGCCAGACAGAGCAGGGCCAGGCTCGACGGCTCCGGCACGCGCTGCTGCACCAGCGGCTCGGCATACAGGAAATCATCCATCACCACCACGTCGTCGTTCGGGTTGCCCAGCACGCCGTTGGACACGATGGTGTTCAAGCCCGACGTGATCCGCACCCGCGCGATCCGTTCACCGGCATTGGCCACCCCGCCCAGGAAGCTCAAGCCCTGGTTGCCTGAGACCAGCGCGTCCTCGGAGAAGATCAGGGCGTTGCTTTCGTCGAAAAACTCGATCCGCGTCAGGCCGGCCACTTCGACGTCGATGAAGATCGCGCCAAAGGCGCTGGTGGTGGCCGCCGTCAAGGTGCCGGGATCGAAGAAGTGCACGTCCGTGATGTTGCTGCTGACCGCCGTGAAAACGCGCTGGGCGCTGAACGCCTGGAAGTCGCTGGCAAAGCCGAACAGGGGAGGGGTCGCCAGGCCAGCGCTGGCACTGACCATGAAACCCGTGCCGGGCGTGCTGAACACGACGCCGCGCGGAGAGTTGACGTTGAAGAAGTCCGCGGGCAAGTTGTTCGGGTCGGAAAATCCGTTGGGCACGCCATCCCAGTTGATTTCGCGGCGCAGGCCGCCGAAGGAGCCGTTGGGGCCGGCCACCGCGCCGCCGCCCACGGCCGTGCGGAAGGCGTCGCGCGTGGCAGTGATCGCAGCGGCGTTGGCGCCGGCCGATTCGAAGGTGATGAAGCTGGCCCAGGCAGAGGGGGCCGTCAGCAGGGCAGCAAGGAAGGCGGAAGCGATGCGTAGTTTCATGGAAGCTCCTCGTGGTCGTACTGGATCAACAGGGCTGCAAGCAGGGCGTTAGGGTTCGTAGCATCATTTGTGCCCAGCAAGGTGAGCTGGCGCTAACAGGCTGTATTTATTGTGGATTCTTTCGCACCGGGACGGGGCATGCTGCCGCCGGGACGGGCGGGTGTAATGTTTTTCGACAACCGAGGGGGCTTGCGTTAAGGTGATGCCGTGTTTTTTTTCCTTGTGAGGGGAATGCTGTGGAAAATGTTGAGACTGTCGCGCGCTTTGCCGCCTCGGCGCGCGCTTACTGTGCTTGGGTGGAAGGCGCAGCCGGGACCGTGACGGCCGAGATGGCGTCCGCGCGGCGCCATCTGGCGCGCTTGTATGCGCAGGCGCTCGATTTGCCGCAGGTCGAATGTGGGGATGTGGATGCGCCACACTTGTCGCATGAGGCGTGGCAACGCGTGTTTCGGCGCTTTGCCGCTTTGCCGCTTAATTATTACTGGACCTGCGACCCGCTCGTTCTTGAACCGGCCGCCGCGCCGACCATGGGCGATCTGGCCGATGACCTGGCAGACATCTGGCGCGATTTGAAAGGCGGGCTGGCGCTGTTTGATGCGGGCCATGTGCAGGCTGCCGCCTGGGAGTGGCGCGAACATTTTCAGATCCACTGGGGGCGTCATGCGGCCAGTGCTTTGTATGTGATCGAATGCTGGATGGGGGCGCAGTCGCGTTATGGAGCGTAATTTCTTTCTGGAAAAATTTCGATAGGCCAACAACTGAGCGGTGGAGGCGGAAGGCAAGAAATCGCTGCGCGATTTCCCTTTAGTCAGAGGAATCGGAGAGCCTTGCCTTGCCAAGGAAGCCTGCCCTGAAGGGCAGGTTCGTTGCGCAGGGGCGCGGCGTGCCGCGCCAATTCACAGCTACACCGCTTCCAAGCGCAGGCCGCTCGCCGGCTCGCCGCATGCGGCTCGAAACCCCGGC